>SMTZ1_10005218_pt1 | contig 26703 bp, 24 predicted proteins | sample DeeMarSWOR136_30_FD_25667 | JGI IMG/M metagenome (IMG submission 25667)
ACTCGCTCCTCGAGGACCCTTCGGCGCTGGAACTGGGAGGGGAGAGACGGAGGGTCACCATCATGATGACCGACCTGAGAGGTTTTACGGTCCTCTCTGAGCGCCTCGAGCCCGAGCAAGTGGTTCAAATGCTTAACTCATACTTTGAAGTTATGGTGGATGTAGTCCTCCAATACAATGGCACCATCAATGAGATCATTGGCGACGCCCTGCTTGTCATTTTTGGGGCGCCGCAACAGATGCCGGACCGGGCTCAGCGGGCCATCGCCTGCGCGATAGAGATGCAGAATGCCATTAAGGAGGTAAACGAGCGGAACAAAAAGATGGGGCTCCCCGAGCTAGAGATGGGTATTGGTTTGAACGATGCCGAGGTGATCGTTGGCAACATCGGATCGAGCAAGCGAAGCAAGTATGGGGTAGTCGGGAGCGGCGTGAACCTGGCCAGCAGGATCGAGTCATATACCGTGGGCGGCCAGGTCTTCATTTCCGAATCCTTGCGCAAAGATGTGGGTGAGGTTTTGCGTATTGACGGACAGCTGGAGGTGTTTCCCAAAGGAGCCGAAGCGCCGCTGCGGATCTACGAAGTGGGCGGCATCGCCGGCCACTACAACCTCGCGCTGGAGGGCAAGGAACCGGCCATGGTCGGCCTTTCCCAGCAGATCCGGTTTCGGTACACAGTACTTGGCGGCAAGCATGTCGGGAAGGAGTGGCTCGAGGGCTTCGTGGTTCGCCTTTCCAAGAGGAGCGCAGAGATTGCCTTAGAAGAGCCGATCGAGCTCCATGCTAACCTGAAGATAAACTTAGAGGAGGTGGATCACGGGTTGGCAGCCAAGGATTTCTACGGGAAGGTGGTCGGACGCTCTGACAAGAAAAAGCTCACCCACGTGGTTCGTTTTACAGCGGTCCCACCCGAAGTCGCGGCGTATTTCCTGGCATTTCGGAAACATCCAAAGAAACCAGCTGCGAGGTAATCCAGTGGGAGCCGCGGCCCTCCGAAAAGTCCATGAAGTTTAAGGTTAGCATATGGTATAGGTACTAACTTTGATTGAGACGTGATGGGAATCAGGGTCATCCATGAATAGTAAATACACGGAGGAAGGGAAATTATTCAACAACGTCGCCTAAATCTTGAAGGAATAACCGGAGGAATAATATGATAGCCCTCACATCTAAGGCTTTGAAGAACATTGTTAGCCTATTGGTTGGATCATTGGTCTGTTCGTGCCTTTTTATCGCTGGATGCTCGCAAGACGTAGAAAGTTTGGCTAAGAAGCTAAACCATAAGGACCCAGAGGTCAGACGAGATGCAGTAGTTAGGCTGGGCCAGACGAGGGATCCCCGTGCTTTAGAACCCTTGATCCATGCCCTGCAGGATGAAGACTCCAGTGTCAAAATAGAGGCGATGACCTGCCTGGGTAGGCTGAAAGACCCTCGTGCAATTGGGCCACTGGTTAAAGCCCTCGATGTTAATAAGTACCGAGGTAACAGCTTTATGTTTGCAGGACAGGCGCTGGCAGAAATAGGTGAGCCCGCGGTTGAACCAGTGATTGCTGCCCTGAAGAATGGAAAACCAGGCCTCCAAATGGGGGCTGCTTGTGCTCTTCGGTTCCTGAAGAACTCCCGGGCAGTTGAGGCATTGATTACGGCCCTGAAAGATGAAAACCCAAGCCTCCGAAGATGTGCAGCGTGCGCACTCGGGAGTCAAAAAGACCCTCGAGCAGCGGAACCATTGATTCGGGTTTTGGAAGAGGATAAGACAGATTCTGTTCGAACAACTGCAGTAACGGCACTAAGCAAAATAACGGGAAATAATCTTGGTGATAACCCTGAAAAATGGCGGAACTGGTGGGAAGAAAACAAGGTAACTTTCCTCAGGCCAAAGTCACCATCCAAGGATTAGCCATCTTCGACATACCAGAGATAGAGGTGGTGATTGAGTTACTGGTGAAGAAGTGAATAGTTCAAGATCAAACACATTATCGCCTATCATTTACTATTTTGCTGATTTGCGATTCAATCAATCAGAGGAATGGCGCAGGTTAATCTATTGCAGATCCAATACGATATCAATACATGACTTCACTCCGGGTTTTTGCGGGTTGTTTTGTCTTTGACTGCAGCACCGCAGCACCGTCTTGCCTCTTGCCTTCTTAGCCTCAACCTGCTAAAGCATGGAGTGCTTTAAGCTTGAGCCTCTTGCCTCTAACCTCCAACCTCTCACCTCCAACCCATCGTCCTGCCGAGGTCACGAGGCTATCCAACCAATCTCACTAATGTAACCAATGGAACTAGATGATTGTCTGTCAAGAATCAACACCTGAGCCCTTACCTCTTTTGTCTCGGGCCTCATCGCACAGGAGGACATTATGGGAACGGACAGATACCAAAAATTAGCACAGCATCTAGACAAACTACCGGGTGGTTTTCCGCCGAGCGAAAGCGGTGCAGAACTGCGCTTGCTCAAAAGGTTGTTCACGCCTGAGGAGGCGGAGCTGGCAGTCCATCTCACCCTGGATCGTGAGGAAGCCAGGGTTATTGCCGACCGGACTGGGCTCGATCTCGCCGAGGCAGAGCAAAGGCTCAGGGAGATGGCTCGCAAAGGGCTCATCTTTTCTATCGAGCCGGAAGGCGGCCCAGCCCTCTACCAGGCTGCCCCATGGATCATCGGTATCTATGAATTCCAAGTCAATAACCTGAACGATGGCTTGGTCAAGGATGTGAACGAGTACATCCGGACAAGGAGCAAGGTCTCGCGGCCGCAACCAGTGCCTCAGATACGCACAATTCCTGTGCGGCAGAGCATTGAATCCCACCTGGAGACGCTGCCTTATGAGCGGGCCGAGGAACTTGTCAAGGCCCAGGAAAAGTTCGCAGTAGCCCCCTGCCTGTGCCGTCGCAAGGCTGATATAATGGGTTCTGGCTGCGATGCGCCCAGGGAGAGCTGCCTCATGTTCGGAGATTGGGCGGACTATTATGTTCGCAATGGCCTAGGCCGCTACATCGATCAAGCTGAAGTGATGGAGATCCTCGCCATGGCCGACAGGGCCAACCTGGTTCTGCAACCGAGCAATTCCAGGGACATCGCTTTTATGTGCTGCTGTTGCGGCTGCTGCTGCGCGGTTCTGACCCGTCTCAAGCTCCATCCCAACCCGTCTGAGCAGGTGGCCAGCCCCTTCATAGCCAGACATGAGCCAGAAAGCTGCGAAGACTGCCGGGTCTGCGTGGACCGCTGTCAGATGGGGGCTCTGACTCTTGAGGACGACCAAGTGGTCTTGAACTCCACTCGTTGCATCGGCTGCGGGCTGTGCGTGTCCACTTGTCCAACTGGCTCGTTAACCCTTGTGCGGAAACCCGCCAGCGAGCAGATTAAGGTTCCAAGCACCATGGACGCCACCTGGCAAGAACTGAGCCAGTTTTGAGGCAAAAACAGATGGGATACCCCTCTTTTACCTTATTTTTTGAGAGGTATATTCGATGAAATGCCAAAGATTATTTCCATTGTTTTTCTTTTCTATTATTTCTTCCCTCTTGATGCTCGTTGGGTGTTCGAAACCAATTCTCAAGATGCCCAAGCCTTTACCGTCTATTGTCAAACAATACAAGCATAAAACCATTTATGGGCATGTTCCCGGCGTACACAGGACAGGGGTTTATCTAAATGAGGGAGATCTTTATTCTATTTTGGCAACGGGTACAATAGACATCTCGCCAGGAGTAGAAAGGGGTTACAAAATAGTCCCATCGGGTGGCAGACTTATAGCGAGAATTGGTAAAAATCATTACTTTCTTGCGACGCATTTAAGTAATGCTGTTACAACTCGGGCGGAGTATTCAGGGAGACTGTATCTAGGGATAAGAGATGGACGCGTGACCCTTTATGGCGAACCACTCTGGCCGGGTTTGTATAGAGACAATACTGGTTCCTTCCACGTGGATATTATTGTTTGGAAGACGGACGATTTTGTTCAGGTTGCGGATTTTTTTGAAAAGATGAAGGGAAAAGACCCCAACAATAAGGCTATTATTCAGGCACATAATGAAGTTAACAGACACAAGGAGATATATCTCGCCGAAGTGAAAGCCTCAAAAGAGATCGAGGAGACCAGGAAAGAGATCCAGGAGTTAAAGGAAGAATCCCCCGTGACCGTTGATTTGACGAAGGACAAAAAAATTGCCCAACTGGAGGCAAAACTGTCAGAACTCACGGGAACTCTGAAACAATTGGAGCAGATGAAGAAGCAATTTCAGGCGGAGAGAAAGAAGACTACTCTTCTCGCTAAAGAACTTGAGGAAAAAGAGGTGCGGGAAAAGGATCTTTTGACTCGATTAGAGCATGCCGAGAAGGATCCCCCTGTAATCGTTGTTGCTGCGCCACGGGATGGCGATGAGGTGGAACTCGGTACTATCACTTTCTCAGGGGTGGCGGAGGATGACCAGGGCTTAAAAGGGCTCGATATTTTCATAAATGATAAGCATCTGCCGTCCAAAGTAAGCAGGGACATTAAGGTGGTTGGAACGAAACCTCCCAAACGTCTTGAGTTTGCCGAGCGGATCCCCCTTCAGAAGGGGAAAAACGATATCAGGATACGGGCCACTGATACGGACGGTCTCATTGCCGAGAAGATCCTGACCGTTCGTTACCGTGAAACCCGGAAAAACGTATGGGCTGTTGTGATTGGAATCAATAAGTACCGGAAAAATCGCCATTTAAAATATGCCGTGAATGATGCCAGGGCTTTCTATGACCATTTGATCCGCAACAACCGCATACCGAAGGAAAATGTTACCCTCCTGATAAACGAGGACGCCCATTTCATTCGGTTAAGAAGCATCTTGGGGACCCACTTGAAGAACAAGGCGGGCAAGGGAGACATGGTGATTATCTATTTTGCCGGCCACGGGGCCTGCGAAAAGGATGTGATGAGTCCTGATAAAGACGGGCTGGAAAAGTACATTCTCCCCTACGACGCTGATCCGAAGGATCTCTACGGTTCGGCACTGCCGATGAGAGAGATCTCTCATATTTTCAACCGGATACGCTCGGAGCGCTTAATTTTCATCGCCGATGCTTGTTACAGTGGGGCAAGTGGAGGCCGGACCATCAGTTTGACGGGGATGCGGGCCAATATCTCGGATGCCTTTTTGGACCGGATTGCGACTGGGAAGGGAAGGGTTATTTTAACGGCCAGCGGAGCGAATGAGGTCAGTGGTGAAGATGATAAGTTGAAACATGGGGTATTTACGTATTTCTTGCTGGAGGGCCTTCGGGGGGAGGCGGATACGGACAGGGACGGCACGATCACGGTGGATGAGGTGTACCGGTACGTATCGAGGGAAGTACCCAGGGCGACTGGACAAGAGCAACACCCCGTGAAAAAAGGTATCGTCGAGGGACAGTTGATTTTAGGTGTAGTTGAGTGAGAGGCCTATTATCTGGAACACAGACTAAAACCGAAAAAGCCAGCTTCATAAGATGATCCGTTGTACGTATGTACGTTCTGCACGAACGTCCCCATTTTTTAGTAGATACCCGGAGTAAGGCAAATTATTCAACATAGTCAACAACGCCCCCCAAATCCTACCACTCAGCAACTCATTACCTCGCAAATTTCCGATTAATTACCAAAATTCTTGAATTCTTAACCTACCTCCTGCGGCTTCTAAGTCTTTGTAGTTCTCATTTTCCTTAATTTTTTTATAGTTTTAATAATCCCGCCCTCAAATCCATCTCAGTCGATTTTTTGAAATTGTGAGAAAATAAGAGATATTTAAAGAAAATCTCCGATTTCATGAGATTTTCAAATTTTTGAATCTGTCTGCAAAAAAATGAGGTAAATAGGAATAAATAGTAATGAACGTGTTTTGTGAAAATCACTGAGAAATACTTTTTACCTTCTTAGGGTTTCATGATAACATGGGAACCACTTGGAAAGGCCAAGCCATCCGTGAGAATGGGACGGAAAGCTACGGCTCTGTTGGGGAAGAGATCCCAAGGCTTCCGAGGTACACTGTCAAGGAGAGAGCCGGATTGCCTGAGGAATAAAGCGATCGGTTTTTTCTAAAGATTGGCAAATAGAATAGGCAATACAAACAACGGTGGGAATGAAGTCGCATCATTCTATAGGTACAAAGAAGAACATTCTCTTCTTAATAATCTTTCTCTATGGGGTTATTTTTGGTGGCTGTGCTCCATTATCAAACAGGAGGGAAGGTGATAATTTTCTAAAACGGTACAGAGAATATCAGGGTTATGTCAGCGCTGGATATGCTTGCATAGAGAAAAAGGAATATATAAGGGCGATCGATCATTACAGCAAGGCCATTGAGATTTCTCCCTTTGTGGCCTCTCATTATTACTACCGGGGCCTGGCCTGGTTCAGGAAGGGAAATAAAGGGGAGGCCTTAGAGGATTTTGACAAGGTCATTATTTTGGATTCCAGGTGGCGCTCTGCCTATGTCTACCGGGGCTTGTGCCAGATGAAAGGGGGTGAGTATAAGGAGGCATTGAGCGACTACAAGAGCGCCTTGAACCTCGAACACGATGACGCAAGCATCCACAATAACTTGGCCTGGCTCTATGCCACTGCAGAAGATGAGAGGTTCCGGGATAACGGTAAGGCCCTTAAGCATGCCAAAAAGGCGGCAGAGTTGTCCAAAGAGAGAGATGCAGAGATCCTGGACACTTTGGCCCAGGCCTATTTCATCAATGGGAAGCTTAAGAAAGCGGTGGAGACTGAGAGGAGGGCTCTGGAATTAGAGCCCAATAATGGTAAGTTTAAGGAAAATTTGAAAGTATATGAGCAGGCAATGACGAATAACAAGTGACTAACCTATTATCCGTCACTTGGGACTATTTACTAAAAACAAAGGAGGTATGAAAAAATGGGTGAACAGAAAAGATTCGTCTTGGTGTCAGCAATTTTCATGGCCTTTGTTGCCATGACGGCAATCTTACCGGGTCTGATTGGCGCTGGCGAACTAGAACCCAGTGACCCTCCCGGGCCAACAATGAAGACCCTGGATGAGATAGAGCCTCGAATCCCCATCTCTGAAATTCCCTATGATATAACGGAACCGGGTTCCTATTATATTACAGGAGATCTTACATCCACTACATATGGCATTAAGGTCGATACTTATAATGTTACCATTGACCTGATGGGCTACAGTCTTATCGGTCCTGGTTCAGGCGCCAACTACGGTATTTACATGCCGTATAGCAAAAATGTGGAGATAAGAAACGGGACAGTTAGAAATTTTGGCTCACATGGTATTTTCGGAGCAGTTACTTATCGTGAGAACTTCCGGGTCATCAATGTAAGGGCTGTGGAAAACGGAGAGACCGGTATCTTCCTACTTGGCCATTCCAACCTTGTGAAGGACTGCATGGCAATATGGAACGGAAGTGGAGGCATCCAAGTTGGCTCTCAATCCATTGTGACAGGGAATGTTGCAAGAGGTAACGGATTGGATGGCATCTATGCTTCCGATGGCAGCGTAGTGACAGGCAATACTGCTGTAAGAAATCTTGGCGGTGACGGAATCAGGGTTTACGTTGGCTGTACGGTAACAGGCAATACTGCATCAAATAATGAGAATTATGGTATCTCTCTTTCGGGGAACTGCCTCGTTGATGGCAATACTGCCTATGGGAACCAAGAGAACATAGAGTCATGTGCATCATGCACCTTCGGGCTAAATCATGCTCCGTGATATGTGGGGAAAGGTGATTGGTGAAAAGTCATAACCTACTGCTCGCAGGACATCCGTTTACAAATGTGCAGAACCGTCGCTATTGGACCAGTATTACCTGTGAGAATGCAAGGGTTTGCGCTTATGTGTAAACATACTTTATTGCACAATAGAGCAGCAATCTAGAGAGCGGCTGGAGGAGCTAGAATTCTTGATAAGGATCTCAAAAGAGACCCATGTCTTCAAGATCTTTCAATCCTTTCAGTACGCCATAGACGGGGTAGTTTCGGTGAGCAAACAGAACCAGAGGTAAAAGAGCCGCTTATATTCTGGGGGTGATTTTTATGAGAGACAGGTTTCTTAGACAAACGATGATCGTCCTCGTTTCGATGGTGTTAATACTTTTTTACAGTACAGGGTATGCAGAAAACGTTGATCCCAACAATGATGGTTCCCAGTACGCCTATGGGGAAAATATTGGCTGGCTCAATGCCGAGCCCCTGGGCGACGGGGGATCTGGGGTGGAGGTAGGCGACTTTGAACTTACTGGTTACATCTGGTGTGAGAACATTGGCTGGATCAGTCTTTCCTGCGAAAATACAAACAGCTGCGGTTCGGTCGATTACGGGGTACTCAACGACGGCTCGGGCAACCTCTCAGGTTATGCATGGGGAGAGAATGTAGGTTGGATTAATTTTGCCCCGGCTGGGGGCGGCGTAACCATAGATGATGAAGGCAACTTCGATGGTTGGGCCTGGGGTGAGAACATCGGCTGGATACATTTTCAAAATCTATCTATCCCATATAAGATTCAAACCGCCTGGATTCCGCTGGTTCATGAGACGAGTATCTGTTCTACCCTTGGCAACGACCCTCACGCATCCATTCTCGATCAAGATATTTTTAAGTTTGAAGGAACTGCAGATGAGGAAGTCACTGTCCGGTTAGAGGTAGATGAACAAGGGAAGAACAATGGGGGGGAGCGAGCTACCCTCATTTTAATGGATAAGATACGCAGAGTTTGGTTCTTTAGAATAGATCGAAGTGCTCTGGTAAATCAGATAACCGCGACCTTACCTGCAGATGGTGAGTACCTCATTATTGTCGCTGAACAACCCTGGTTTTTCAGAGGTAAAAGGTTTAGAGGGGACTATTGTTTGACGCTGGAATCCTCAGAAGATGCTTTTCAAACCCTTGAAGCGACTTATTGGGTAGAATAATAACGTTACCGTTTGAAAACTAACAACATAATTGTATAGGTAACGAAGAAAGGCAGGGTCAGCAGTGGCTCTACCTGCCTTTTGATTTATTAGGAGGTGGTATAGGTACTAAATTTGATTTAGACGTGATGGGAATCAGGGTCATCCATGAATAGTAAATACCAGGAGGGAGGAAAATTATTTAACATAGTCAACAACGTCCCCCAAATTCCAGACATTTCAAGTTAGAATGGTAATATTTCACGGACGTCACTCTTTTTCCCCTTTTTCGATTTTGACCCCACTTTTCTTGGGGGGGATGGGATAACCCTCGACCGCCCAGATTTGCTCAAGGAAATCCTGGCCGAGATAAAACGGAAGCAGCTGCCTAACCTCGGCCCGGAGTAGACTTCATGTGAAAGGGGGCAATCTAAGCGGAAGAAGACGACGGAGATGAGGAGGCGCAAATGGGTAACCGGCTCTTAGAAGCCATGGAGAGAGCCATCCGAGAAGTAAAGCAATGGCGGGGAAGAGCTGTTCAGATCTTCCATCACAATGATGCCGATGGTCTCACCTCGGGTGCAATTCTCTCCAGGGCCTTTGAGAGGCAAGGATTTAAGGTTCTTTGCTTCTGCCTGGAAAAGCCCTACCCAGCAGTGCTGAAAGAGGTTTATCAGCAGGAGGGAAGAATTCTCATATTTGCAGATTTTGCCGGCAGGATCGCTCCAATAATCTCCGGCCTAAACAAACAGAGAAACCTGACGCTGATCCTCGACCACCATGTGGCAGAAGCCGCCACCGATCCCAAAGTCCATAATCTGGATCCCGAGCTCTTCGGGCTGAAAGGGGATAGGGATATCTCCGCCTCCACGACATGCTACCTTTTTGCCCGAACTCTGGATCCAGTTAATCGAGACATGGCCCATATCGCAGCACTGGGAGCAGTGGGCGACGGTTTTTTTGTGGACGGTCGGTTGGTGAGCCAGAACCGTGAGGCCGCGATAGAAGCCGTTCAACAGGGTAGGATGGAGATCAGGGAATATGAGGCTGGCGAACAGTATTTTTTGAGGTATTCCAGGGGTGAAATACCGTGTGATGAGTTGGGGGAGTATCTGGAGATATTGGGAGCGGTGGGCTATTACCGAGGTGGGCCGGAAATGGGGATTCGCGTCTGCCTAGAAGGGACTTCGCCGGAATCCGATCGGATGGCTGGAGAGTTGCAAGCCATAAAGACAAGGGTCTTTGAAGCCGAAATCACGAGGCTGAAGGCAGGCGCCTTGAGAAGGTCGCCTCATATTCAGTGGTTTCACGTGGAGAACCGATTTTCCCCCATGGGGGTGAAGGAGATCGGGGCTTTCTGCAAAACGATCAGGAATATGGATTTTATCGATCCCAAAAGGTACATCGCCGGATTTCAGGTTCTTCCCAACGAAATCCCAGGATTTGGCCACTTTTGCTTCAATGAGGCAAAGATCTCCATGCGGGTTTCCCCGTGGCTCGAAAGGGAGATCAGGGAAGAGAGGGCACTGGGGCTCGATCTTTTGCTTCCCGAAGCAACGAACAGGCTGGGGGGATTCTCCGATGCCTGCCACAGTCTGACTGCCGCAACAACGGTAGCCATCGGTAAGGAAGAGAAACTGATCGAGGAAATGGAGAGCATTCTCAGCGGATGAACAGTGCCAATGAAGCGGCAAAGCATGAAATCCGGCAACACCCGCTCGTTTCCGGTTTTAACTGCCTTCGACCGCACAAGAACAGTCCGCGACCCTCCCAATAACCAGATGCCATACAACCCTGTATCTCTCTATCCTCTAAAACTTATAGCTTGACACACTGGTTTCTTACTACTATAATCAAGCCGGTCTCCGGGAACTGTATGAGACGGTTTTTTGCAGGATGCCAACCTCGTAGGGATTGCGTCTATTACCACTGGTCCAGTTTTAGAAATCATCTCAGGATTGATAAGCCAGAAGGGATCACAGGGGGATTTGTTGGGGCCTATAATCGCCTGAGATCCCATGGGTCCAGAGGCTCTGTTAATCCCCGGAACAATTACTATGGCCGAGCAGAGGACGATCCTTTTTCATAGAGCTGATGGAAAAGACTGCATAAGAGGACAAGATTTTCGATAAACCATAATCCAATGAACCCGGCCCGACGGCCTAAAGCGCCATGGGTTACCTAATTCCTTCTCCATGCATTTCTTACTTAATGATCCAAGAACAGGCCAGAAACAGGGACAGCCCCCCATTTAGTGTAAGCAACAGGACAGCGCATGCTGGGTCCAAGTGTGTTGTTTTTCAGGTTTTGATCCAGACATTGTTTCATACTGCTTTAGTAACCAGAGATGTTGGTATGCTTAACATGTCCTATTCGAAAGGAGGTTTGTTATGAAAAAAATCATTGCATTCCTTTTGGCTCTCGCTTTCTTATTCACCATTTCTCTTGCAGCTATGGCTGAAGAAACTTTTGATGAAGCATCTCTGTATGAAGCGGCAAAAAAGGAAAAGGAGGTGAATATTTATTCCTATTCTTCAAGGGTTTTTAAATTTGGGAAGACCTTTGAAAAAAAATACCCGGGGATCAAGGTCCTACGTCGCGGATGTCATCTTTTTGAAAGATCCAGCGACCGTCGTCTATGAACTGTACGACAGGAAACTTGTTTTCGGCTATGTTCCCTCGGATTTAAGGAAGGTGATCCCAAAGCAGTACCGGAAGCCCCTTCTCGTCCATCATGCCAGTGTGGATGCATTCATCTACAACAATGGAAAAATGAGCGCGCCTCCCTTTCATTCGCTGTGGGACCTCACAAAGGCGGAGTGGAAGGGAAGGTTCATCTTTCCGGATCCCCTCAAGATGTCGGAGTTTGTTGAAGTTTTGGCAACCATTGTCGCGCATTCCAAGGAGATGGCAGCGGACTATAAAAGGGTGTTCGGCAAGAAGATCGAATTGAGTTCGGGAGTCGAGAACGCGGGTTATGAGTGGATACTCAGGATTCTCAAGAATGATCTGATTATTATGGGCTCCACCAATGATGTTGCTAAGGCGGTTGGTCTTTCCGATCAGGCGGCCCCACCCGTGGGTTTTACTGCTTTCTCCCGTCTGAGGGATAAGGAGAAGAATCCGAAACTGAAATTTGATGTGATGTACGACGTAAAGCCCGCCATGGGGGTTTCGACCGATGTTGTTATCGCTATTGTCAACCAGGCAAAACACCCCAATGCTGCGAAGCTCTTGATCCGTTGGATGATGGGAGATGAGAAGGGGGGGCAAGGGTATGTTCCATACCATGTTCTGGGTAATTTCCCCGTGAGAACAGACGTATCACCTCCCAAAGGCTCCAAAAGCCTGTCGGATCTTAATTTGTGGCAATCGGATCGCAAATTTGTCTGGAATAATGGGCAGAAGGTACGGGATTTCTGGGTATCGAACCTGAAATAGTTGACAGGGATATTCCCGGGTATGCATGCAACTGCATACCCGGGAATATCCAAAGACGGAGAATTGGGAAGAAGCATCCGCATACCAGGGGAAGAGAGAGGAGCTCAATTAGGTAGGATCAAGAACTACCTTCGTCAACCCCACATCGTTATTTCTCTCGTACTGCTACTCATCCTCCTTTTCATTGTAATAATCCCCTTTTTGGTGATGATAAAGGATTCCTTTGTCTGGCATTTTGCAGACATACGGCTATCAAGAAGTGCGATTCCGGGAAATTTCACCCTCTTCCATTGGAAAAGGATTTTTGCCAGTACTCTCACCAGAAACGTTTTACTTCGGCCGCTCATGAATTCCCTTTCCACGTCACTGAGTGTCTCCCTCTTCGCCATGCTTATTGGTTCGCTCCTTGCCTGGCTTGTCACAAGGACGGATTTACCGCTTCGGGGGTTTGTGGCAACAGCTGCTGTCCTTCCGTATGTTATCCCATCGTATATCCATGCCCTTGCCTGGATTAACCTGTTCAAGAACGAGAGGATTGGAGGAGCAGCTGGGGTATTTCAGTTCCTATCAGGGGTGAGCCCACCGGATTGGCTTTCGTATGGTTTTTTCCCCATTGTGTGTACCCTTTCCCTGCACTATTTCCCCTTTACGTTTCTCCTCGTATCAGCAGCTCTGGCAAGTATAGACTCGAGGCTTGAGGAATCGGGTGAAGTTCTCGGTGCTTCAAGAACACACATACTCAGGAGAATTACGTTCCCCCTCGTTTTCCCGGCTTTCCTTTCCAGCTTCATCCTTACCTTCTCCAGAGTTGTGGGAACCTTTGGGACACCCTATTTCTTGGGAACCCCGGTGAGGTTCTTTACGCTCTCAACACAGATTTATTCCAATATCATCAACAGAGTTGAAGCAGTTGGGTATATCCTCGCTTTTGTCCTGATCGGTATTTCCTCTCTCATTATATACTGCAACCAGAAATTCATTGGACAGAGGAGAAGCTTTGTAACGATTGCAGGGAAAGGATTCAGGGCTTCTTTGACTCCATTGGGCAGGATGAAGCACCCCATATTTGTTCTCGTTGTCGTGCTCCTCGCCATTTCGGTCTTACTTCCCTTTATCCTGTTGGTCTGGCAGACATTTACCCTCTATCCGGATGACTATTCGCTCCATCACCTGACCCCTCTTTTCTGGATCGGAAAGGCCAATACCGCTTTTGCTGAGGGGGAAGCTGGAATCCTGAGAAATTCCGACATCATGAAGGCTGCCTGGAACAGCATAAAACTTGCCCTCGTTGCCGCCGTTGTCTCGGGATTTTTGGGTATTTTCATTGGCTATGCTGTTGTCAAAGGGAGGAACACGAAGCTTTCCAATACGGTTGAGCAGATGTCCTTTCTCCCTTACCTCGTTCCGGGAATTGCCTTCAGCGCGCTCTACCTGTCTCTTTTTATTTCCTGGTGGCACTGGTGTGTATCTCAAAGAACCTTCCCTTTACGGGAAGGGCTGGCATAGGGTCTATGCTCCAGATTGGAAGTGAACTGGAAGAGGCTTCAGAGACGCTGGGTGCTCGCTGGGCTATGAGGTTCAGGAGAATTATTCTACCGCTTTCCATCCAAGGGGCACTTTCGGGTTTTATTTTGGTATTTATAACGGTAATGAGGGAGCTTTCCCTCATTATACTCCTCGTGACCCCGAAAACCCGCACACTCACTACCATGACGTTCCGCTATCAGGAGCAGGGATACACCCAATTTTCAAGTGCTATAAGTGTCTTGATTATTATTATTGTAATCGCAGGAGAACTATTTTCAAAAAAACTGGGAAGGAAGACTACCATTTAGAAATAGTCTGAAAGGGAGAACTCCTGATGTCTGTGCCTATTGTTGCTATAGAAAATCTGACAAAGGTTTTCGGAGATGTAGTTGCCGTTGACAATGTCTCTTTTACCATAGAGGAAAAGGATTTCCTGATTCTTCTTGGACCCTCAGGGTGCGGAAAGACCACGATTTTAAGGATGATCGCCGGGCTTGAGATTCCAACTTCCGGGGAAGTCTATTTGAAAGACAGATGCGTTTTTTCGAGCAAAAAGGGAATATTCGTACCTGCCCGTGAAAGGGGGGTAGGCCTTGTTTTTCAGAGCTATGCACTGTGGCCGCACATGAACGTCTTTGAAAATATTGCTTTCGGCCTAAAAGTGAAGCGAATGAAATCTGGGGTGACAAGGGACAAGGTGAATAGCGTCCTGAGCTATATGAGACTTGACGGAATGGCGATCAGATACCCCCAGGAGATGAGCGGAGGCCAACAGCAGAGAGTAGCCCTGGCAAGAATGCTTGTAAGCGAACCTGACATCTTCCTGATGGATGAGCCCCTATCCAATCTGGATGCAAAGTTGCGGCTGGAAATGCGGGCTGAGATCAAGAACATCCATTATCAGACCGGTGCCACAACTGTCTATGTAACCCACGACCAAATTGAAGGTCAAACAATGGCAAACAAGATTGCTGTAATAGACAATGGGATCATACAACAGATCGACCATCCGAAGAAGGTCTACCATAGGCCCTCTAACCTTTTTGTGGCAGATTTCATTGGAAGTCCTCCCATAAACAAAATGGAGGGAACTGCAGTAATGAGGGGCAATGCCAAGAATGGTACGGTAGAGGTAAAGAATGAGCTCTTCTCGTTGGTTACCTCGTACAGAAATGTCCTGACTGAATCTGAAGTCGTTGCTGCCATAAGGCCTGAGAACATTTCCATAGTTTCAAAACCTGGTATTAACACAATTGAGGGAGAGGTTCAGACTATTCTTCCCTCAGGGCCCGAGACCATTCTGCAGGTGAGATATGACGGGATTATGTTCAGTATTCTCATAACAAGAGAAGTGGATCTAGAAGTTGGACAGCAAATATATATATTTTTCCCCCCTGAACATATTCTGCTCTTCAACAAGCATTCCCAGAGTCTTTTACCACTAATGTAGGTCAAAATGGACATTCAACACTCCCCCTCCTGAGATTCATGCCATTAAGATATGATGGTTTTTTTCTGGGCCATTGAACCAACCAACGTCTAACCCCTTACCTTCTCTGTTTTAACCTTAACCTGTCCCTGCTGCTCCGTACTCCTTACTTCTTACTCCTTTCGCCCTCAACCTGCCGATGTCGCGAGGCTATCCAACCAATCCAACTAATCGAACCAATTGAACAAAATGATTGTCTTTGACTGCAGCATCGCAGCACCAAATTCCAATTTGCGGTTTGCCCGTTCATTGAAATTTTCCCTTATAATTTGGTGGATTGTTTGTAAGAATAGGGGAAATTGTGTTTGATTTGTGCCGCGACGGGGCAGGGGACTGGCTCGGGGGAAAAACTCAATATGAAAGTCTGACCCCTTGATCTACGTTACTCAATAATGGAACCACCATAAGTTGCTGGGTGCTTCAAAGGGCCCTATCGAGAAAAATAGTAAAAAATTGGCTCCATTTGGAACAAAATGTCCTATTCATCAACGGGAACCTCTATATCCAGCAATGGGGGATATTGCTGACACCCGAATATGTCCGTTTCCCCCGGACTCCCACTCGGCCTTTCCCTCAGTATCGTGAACTTTATCGCATAAGCTGGATCGTATTCCACAAAATCACATATCCTCTCTTCCGGGATTCGATACAGCTTGGCGATACTCCCTTTCGTAATCACCTTGTTTGACTTTACCCGCTCATAGTTATCCTTCTCTCTGAAGATGATATCGAATGTAATCTTATCCGTCCCGGCATTCTTGCTGCGAATTGTCTTTGCTAGCTCGATAAGTTTTTTGACCTTCATGATTTTAGTTTCCTCAATCAAGGGATCTCGATGCAGTGAAGATTGCAGAGTTCCATCGGATCATCGACTGGTACCACGTGATTAATCGTCCACGTGTACGCGGGTGAGGCCTGAAGCACCTCATCGATAAAGAAGGCCGCTGTTCCAGCCGTTCCCTTCACCTCCGGAAGTCGCGCATAAAAGATCTGTCTCGTCCCGATCATGGTGATTTCTTCAGCCATTTCCCTCGTGGGTGCGATGCCTTCGACTACGATGCACAGCTCATGGGAACGTATTTCCTTTACCGGCTCAAGATCACCCATTACCCCATTTTTTCCAAAAATCTTGTAATACAGCTGATACTCTTTACCGGCAAACCTCTCCTCCACCTGGGACCGCGCCCATTTAATCACCTGGTCAATATTGCTGATAGTATACGGATCACGCACCCCAGCGATGCCAATGAATCTCTCGCCGACCTTACCCGATCCCTCCAACTTGACTTTGATTTTTCCCTGAACAGGTACAAATTTGGGCCCGGTGATTCTCGTCGTCTTTTCGTCATACTGCTCATACACACAATCAGTCATATCAAGCATTCCCCCGGCCACGTATTCGAAGAAAGGATTAGACCTCTCATACATTGCGTGCCCAGCCACCGACGCAACGGTACAGCGTTGGTCCGGGTGCATGGCGGTGATCTTTACATCCCCATCGGTAATGGTGCCGATGACTGATTCCTTCGCCGCATAGGGCTCCGCGCAAAAGGAGGCGCATTCCAGCACCTTACCCAGGTAATAGGACAGGGCTTCGGGATATCCCGACCTTATGGCCGGTGCTGCAAAGATGACAGAATCACTGGAACGGCCCCCGATGATAACATCCGCCCCCATGTCCAGGGCTCTGATGAAGGGGTGGACACCCGCCATTGCCACAATGCGGTCCGTTTTGTCCAGTTCCTCTTCCGTCAAGCCTGCCCGGCCATCAAGCCCCTCGATCATGACCCCATTTCTCATCTTGTCTCTCAAATATTCTTTATCCACGTCCGAATAAAAGTAGGCGAGTTTGAAGCCTGGAAACCCGTGGTTTTCCGCAAGCCCCCTGATGATTTCAACGTACATGTCCACCCTCGATTTCGTCCCGGTATCCCCGGCGGAGCCTATGATCATTGGCACTCCCTGCTTTCTGGAGGCAATGAGCATTAACTCCAGATCATGTTTCTGCCATTCATAAGGGCTAGCCGAGGTATCCGCACCCAACGGAGCCGGGCCGATGTCATCGCTTCCCGAATCACAACAATAGAAGTCAGGCTTGGTCTCCGCCCCCAGCCAGAAACTCTCCTCTTTGGTAGGAGCAAAACCGAGGTGCCCGTTTGGACAAAGAATGCGCAGCCGTTTCTGTGTGGCCATTTCCGTATCCTCTCTGTGACTGTTGGGGAGCTTCGCCTCCCGATTTAGCGTTGCACAAATCTCTCCCGAATCCTTATGGCAACCACATAATTACTCCTGGGGCAGGCGGAGATGAGACCAGGTTTCTCATCCCCGCCCACTGTCGGCATCATGGTAGTGGACCACCGTGACGGCTGAGGTCATTTCCCCTTGGGGAATTTTCCCTGCGCCACGTTATTCCCTACCAAAAAACAAAACATACGAACCGAAAGCCAAGCGTCCTCTATGGCCCGTAGGGCCTTGGTTTTGCCGTCTGCGCATGAGGGGGCCAAATCACCTGGAGCTTTCCGTCTTGCCACTGTAAGGTAACCATGGAATAGCTGGGCACCCCTCGGTCATCGAAGCTGAGCTTCTGGGCGATTACCGTATCAAAGGAATGGCCGACGATGTAGTCTCGGAGCACGGTGTTATCAAGGCTTTTCGTTGCCCGAACAGCCTCTTCCAAGATCTGGGCAGCGGCGTACGCGCCGGAACCATGATAATCGGGAAGACGTCCGAACCGCTTCTCATATCTCTTGGTCCAGTCGAGGGAGAAAGGAATCGAATCGTGCCACCAAGCCGTGCCCATAATATTGTTGGCAAGAGCTCCCAGATTCTTGCCGTACTTATAATCCGAGACGCCCGCAGTGAGGAGGACGTACTTGGGTTTGTAGTTCAGCTCACCTATGGTCCGTGCGATGAGAACAGCATCCGGAAAGTAAGTCCCGGCCATCAGCAAATCGGCCCCCAAATTCTTTGCTTTCGTAATTACCGAGGTCAGATCCATTGCATCGGGTGGATACTTTTCATCGAGGACCACTGGTATGTCGTTTTTCATGGCGCGATCTTTTTCCCCCTTGGCATTGGCGATACTCGCGGATTTATCCCCATAGATTACCGCTGCCTTCTTGGGCCACTGGTTTTTCGGGACCGTGTTGAGGTACTCGAAAAACCCAATCGCGTGTTGTTCAGAGAAGCCTGGCAGGGTGAGAAACATATACTTGAACCCCGCCTTAAAAATCTTACTGGCCGTCCCCCCACCCTGGAGGAGTACCATTTTGTACTTCTCTGATACTCTCCCAACGGGGTAAATGATCGTGCTCGTATAGGGTCCGAGCAGGAGGTCCACCTTGTCAACGGTAATCAGTCGCTCATAGAGGCCAACACCCTTATCCGCCGAACTTTCATCGTCATAAATGATGAGCTTTACCGGCCTCCCCAGAAGGCCCCCCTTTGCGTTCACATCGTCCTGCCACATGAGGTAGGCTTCCTTGTAATAGGACCCCGCGTCAGCATACCGGCCTGATTGGGAAATGGTGCACCCAATCTTGATAGGCTCGGCAGCCGCAGAGATTGCCCCAAGGGTAGTGAGGACAAAAACCCCCACCAACATGCCGAAAGACATCCATTTCAAACATCTTAACACCATTTCTATACCTCCTTTCTTCACTAACAACGTGAATCGTCCTTCCCTATTCCTCAGGTCTGTTTCACTTTTTTGGCATCACCTCCTCCCAGATAGAGTCGGCGGATTCCTTCGTCCTCCAGCAACTCCACCCCACGTCCCTGAAATCGGATCTTTCCCATATCCAGTACGTAGCCAAAATCCGCCGCTTCCAAGCCCTGAACTGCGTTTTGCTCCACCATCAGAATCCCAATCATCTTCTCTCGATTTAATGCCCTTATTTTTTCAAAGATCATCTTTCGAATCTTGGGAGCCAGCCCGAGGGAGGGCTCATCGATGAGCATATACTTGGGGTCCAGAACAAGGACACGGCCCATTTCCAACATCTGTTGTTCTCCCCCGCTCAGGGTATATGCCTTTCGATTGCTAGAGTGTTTCAAAACGGGGAACATTTCGTAGATCTGCTCGATACGCTTTTCCACCTGCTCCTTATCTTTGAGGATAAATCCCCCCATCCGTAAATTCTCCCATACGGTCATTTCCGGAAAAACGGTTCTCCCCTGGGGGACATACGAAACACCTCTCCGCATGGTTTGATTTGCCTTGGAGTTGGTTATCCCCTCCCCGTTGAGGCTTATACGGCCTCTTTCTACATTCACGAGGCCCATAATCGCCTTGAGAACTGTGGACTTGCCGGCACCATTCGGGCCAATGAGGCATATGATATCCTCCCGAGAAACCTCCAGGGAAATAGACTGGAGGATCTTAACACCCCGTTGGTAGGAAGCTTCTACGTCTTTCAGGCTGAGCTTATCAGTCGCCAAGGTAGGCCTCCAGGACCTTATCGTTCTGCTGTATCACCGGGGGTTCCCCTTCAGCCAGTTTCTGTCCATGATGCATAACCACAATGTGATGACAGATGCTCATGATCACATCCATGTTATGCTCGATGACAATGAATTCTCTGCCCTGGCTATTCTCGTCTTTTATCCATTCGTTAATTCTGGCTTGTAGCGTGGGATTTATCCCGGAAAACGGTTCGTCAAGCAGAACCATTTCGGCCTCTACCATGAACGAGAGTGCCAGTTCCAGCAGTTTACTCTGCCCATAGGAAAGGGAAGCTGCTGGGTCATCCATATAGGTCGACAATCCAATAGATTCCAAAAGTCTAAGGGCCTTCCCCGGGCGGTCGTCCTTCTTAGGGCTGCGGACGAGATGCATAAGGCTATTATCCCTTGTTGGGACTAACATATTTTCCAAAACCGTGAGCTTTGGAAATATCCGGGTAATCTGAAAGGTGCGTATGATACCCAGTTCCACAATCTGATGGGGCTTGAATCCATCGATCCGCCGCCCTCGATACCAGATCTCCCCTTCGTCTATGGGCAGAAATCCCGTTACCAGGTTAAAAAAAGTCGTCTTTCCAGAGCCGTTCGGGCCAATGAGCCCCGTTATGGCCCCCTCGGGTACTTTAAAACTGACACCGGCAACGGCGCGGATTCCTCCGAAATCCTTTACGACAGCCTTGGCCTCTAAACTCATCGATCCAATCCGGTCAATTGCGTCTATTCCGAAGTTGGAATTGCCATCTCACCATCCCCTCTGAGGATAAAGCCCTTCGCCTTCATTCCCTGGCCTCTTTCCCTGAGAGAAAGGAGACCCCCAGGCAGGAAGATGGCACAAGTCACGAGAATAAACCCGAACAGGACGAGCCGGGCTTGATGACCAATGGTAAAACTGAGGATTTCAGAAGCTAAGACAATGATAGAAGAACCAATAATAGGCCCAGTGACGGTTCCCAATCCCCCCAGTATGGCCATCAAGAGGATATTCGCACTGTACAGAATACTGAAGCATGAATCAGGATTGACATACTCCAGATATGATGCAAAGACCCCTCCCACCATCCCCGCGAAAAATGCGCTGATGATGAACGCGACAACTTTGTGCCTGGTGGTGTTGATACCCAAACCTTCCGCCTTTTCTTCATTTTCCCGGATAGCCATGAGTCCGATTCCCAGTCTCGTTTTTGTAATCACATAAACCGTGAAAACGCTGAGAGTGGCTATGGCCAATGTACCGTAGTAGTATGGAATCTTCTCAAATTCGCGAGTCCAGGGGCTCATGGGGAGAAGGAGCCCCTCGGCACCCCCAAAGATATCGAAATTGAGAAAAATATATCTCCCAATAGTCGCCAGGGCGAGGGTAGCGATGGCGAAGTACGGCCCTTTCAATCGCAGTGATATGTAGCCAAAAACGAGGGCTACGAGGGCGCCGAAAATGCCCCCGAGAAAATGGGTTACTATTGCAGGTATTTCCAAGAAGATTACGAGCATAGCGGTACTGTAACCGCCGATCCCAAAGAAGAGAACATGGCCAAAGGAAATATATCCCGCATACCCCCCGGGGAGATTCCAAGATTCTACCAACGTGATATAGACGAAGATAATGATCAGTACGTGGAGGAAATATCGATCCCTGACGAACATGGGCAAGAGGATCAAACCCAGGAGGAGGAAGGGCGCAAGAAGTGCTCGATACTTCAACAGATGTGAGGCTTTGACCATCAAATACGTGCCCCCTTTGTCCCCAGAAGTCCCTGTGGCCGTTGAACGAGTGCGATAACGAGGATTGCAAACGCGACCACGGGACCCCATTGTGAGCCCAAATAGTAGGACGACAGTGACTCGGCCGTTCCGATAATTAATGCCGCCAATATTGCACCATTCACCTGTCCGAGCCCCCCCAGGACAATGACACTGAAGACCACCCCTAACCATGTCCAGTGTAAGGCCGGATAAAAGGAGTAGATAATCCCCATAAGGGAACCACCTACTGCCGCCAATGCCGTGGAGATACCGAAGACAATAATGAAAATTCGGTCCACGTCTACACCCAGAACCTGCGCTGTCTCCCGATCTTGGCTGACAGCCCTAATGGCCCTCCCAGTTTCGGTCCTCTTCAAGAAGAGCAAAAGGGAGGATATTGCCACCGTGGCGACGGCAAAGGCCAGCGTCCTGGAAAGTGAAAAGTTGAGTCCGTAAATGGTATAGCTCTTCCCCTGATAGAAGGAATAGATGGCGTTGTAATTGGTCGTCCAGATAATCCCAACCGCATTTTCCAGGATCAGAATTACTCCGAAGAAAGCCAAAAGGACAGCTACAGGCGGTCCATCCTTTAGCGGGGAGACGACAAAGCGATATAAGGCAAAACCCAGGAGGGAAAGAAGGGGCGCCGTGATTAGTATGGATAGAAACGGATCCAAGGATAGCTGGGTTGCAATGGTATAACTAAGATAGCAACCCAGGATAATCAGCATGGTATGGGATATCTGAAGGACTCTCACAACTCCAAAGATCAGTGAGAGTCCTGAGGCCATCACTGCATAGACTCCCCCCAAAAGGATTCCGTTAATGATAATCTGTCCTAAGGTATGAAATACTCCCATCCCTCATCCTATCGATACATCCGCTTCAACCTGATCCCCTTATCGACGAATTCTTCCAGGAGATTCACGATGCTCATATGGATGATCATGGAAAGGGAATCAACACCACCACTCACATACCCGCTTCCTCCGTCTATCAGCCCTGCATCAATGCATGAAAGGAGCACCCTCCGCTCAGCCTCCGAGGAATGAAAGACCTCTTTCTTGTCTTCGATTACGGCTAGCATCGCCGAGATCCCATAGGCCCCCCAGTTCGAGACAGCAGCGGGGATCAGGAAATCAGTCTTGGTTTCGGGTACAATCCCTCCTCCACAGCTGCATCTGCACTGTTTGCCGAAGGGAAGCCACTTGCGAAGTTCTTCAGCGATGACTCCCATCCCTATCTCGTTCCCTCCGTCGCCAATACCTATAGTCAGGATTTGCCTTCCCTTGGCTTCTCTCACGAGGATATCCGCTTTGGCCAACGGCGCGGTGGTATCATCGCCACGGCTCGTATGAATGATACCCTTTTCGTTCATTCCTCCCTTTTCGATCGCGATAACTGCCTGGACGGGTAATGTGGCCAGCAACTCGCCTGAAGCGTTTTCCGCCTCTTGAACCTCAGTCGGAAAACCAAGGATCGCAGCCGCGTGTAATGGTGCCCTTGATTCAGCCGCGGCCATGGCTTCGTCAGGAGAAACCACCCGAAAACCGGCCGCCGAACACACCCTTTCCATGGCCGAAACAAGGTTATCCTCAATCAGAAAGATGGGTACGGCACCTTTCGCCCTATGTAAAGCCATGCCCAGGAGTGCAGCGCCCGGGGGGCCGTCAGTTTCAGCAATAGCAGGGTTTATATGCGGTCTATCGGGCCAGCCAGTGGCAATCAGAACAACCCCTTTTTCCCTTACTGATTCGTGAAGCGCCCTTGCCACCAGGAAGGTTAGTGGCGCGTCAAATTTGGCACGGGTGTCCCTGTAGAGCCTGCCAGCCAAAGTCCTGAAGGGAAGATCAACCGTGATCAGTCGGTCAACATTTTCGGACAATTCCCTCAGGATATCTTCTTTACTTTTTATGTTTCCCAGTTCGAACATGGCGTGAGACTTTTCTATAGATATCTCTTTACCTCATCTACTGTCCGATCAAAGTGGTCATGGACGAGAGCTCGAGCTCCTTCCCGGTCTCTGGATTCAATCGCTTCCAGCATTTTTTGGTGTTGAGAGAAGTAGTGGTTGATATTCTGAAGGGTAGAGAGGTGTTTTTGAACCACCTCTCTCCAAAGGGGCTGATTTTCAAGGGCAAATAAATGCTCTAAAATTCTGACCAAGATGGAGTTATGGCTTGCCCTCGCAATACCCAGGTGAAACCTTCTATTGGCCTCGAAATAGGCCTCAAAATCGTGAGTCTCAACAGACCTGCTCATGTCCTCAAGCACCCGGCGCATCTTCTCCACATCTTCGGGCTCAGCTTTGGAGATGGCCAGCTCAATAATAGCTGATTCGACAGCTCTTCTTGCTCGAAACACTTCAAACGGGCTCTCATTTTCCTCCAGCATCGCGATGGTCTTAGAACCGGAGACGATATTCCTTGCGTTCGCCTTAACGTAGCTTCCATCCCCGGTGAGGCTCTCAACCACTCCCATAATCTGCAGTGCGCTGAGCGCTTCCCGAACTGCTGGGCGGCTAACTCCCATCTCTTCAGCGATTGTACGCTCAGACGGGAGCCTTTCCCCCTCATTGAGTAACCCAAGCTCTATTTGTTCGAGGATCTTCTCCGCAGCCCGGGTGCTTTTTTTTCTTCCGTCAAAGTTCTTGATTCTTTCAAATGACACCATGATCGATCTCTTGATTTGGGTGAAGATTATTGGCCATACCGGTCTTACTGGTAAGGCCAGTATTACCCAGAACACAAACCTTTGTCAAGAAATTTTTTTCTTCTTAGATCACGGATGTTCCTTAATAGAGATTTGAAGATGAGATCTGTTACTCAACCTTGACCTTAACCTCAACCTGCTAAAGCACGGAGTGCTTTAAGCTTTAGCCTCTAACCTCCAACCTCTCACCTTTAGCCCCCTCAGCCTCTGGCCTCCAACCTCCAACCTATCGTCCTGCGATTGGCGAGCAAATCCCTCCTTCCTCTGTTACGTTTTCGTAATAACGGTACAAATTTGCAATACCGCAGAACGCAGTCTCACCCCCCGAATCGCCCTCGGTCTTCAGGTGCTTTTTTTACTGAAATCAAATACTTAGATAATTTTTCCGGTACATAAGCTGGCCCAAAGCTTTGGGTACATGAGGCGATCGCTCCAGCTGGTATTTCTCCCATTTTATTGCACTTTTCTCCAGTGGCCTACAATTTGCTGCAATTTATCGTTATTATTTGTGAATGAGACCAGGAGGTTCGATGAGTTCAATTCTCTTTAGCGACATCCGGATTCCAAGTGCTCCATCTCAAAGGGAAAGGGGGTGATCCATGAAAGACAAGAGTATTCAAGACGTAAAAGAGGCATGGGAAAAACGCCTCATGAGCATCCCGGGTGTCATGGGGGTAGGTATTAGCCTGACAAAAGTCACTCGAGAGCGGTGCATCAAGGTCTATGCAAACCGCGAGGCCTCGGTGGCGAAAATTCCACGGGAGATTGAAGGGTATCCGGTAGAGGTGGAGATTCGCAGACCCTTTCGGGCTCTGGAGGAAAAAGACAAAAAGGAGGAATGAAAATGGCAAAATGCACAGCGCGCGATCTAGTCCGGATCGTCCGGACAGGAAGGCAGTTTTTCCTTCAAATGGCCGCAGCTACTGGTTGTGATTGCATCAATGGTTTCGGCATCACCATGAAACGGACCGCGGGCAAGAAGACCAAGCAGCCAGCAATCGTTTTCTACGTCAATCGCAAACTCTCCCTCCGCAACTTACCGGTACAGAACCGGATTCCTCAGCAGATCAACATTCCCTGGGAGTACGCGGCCGACGGCGTACTCGAGGTGATAACGGACGTTCAAGCGGTTCGTTTTCAAGCATTTGCGAATACGAGCCGCCAAAGACCGTGTCCCGGTGGATTCAGCATCGGCCACATCGACATAACGGCCGGTACACTCGGATGTCTGGTCAAGGAAAGATCGAACCAGGCGACGGTAATTCTCAGTAACAACCACGTTCTGGCAAACTCCAACCAAGCGGCGATCGGGGATCCGATTGTACAGCCCGGTCCTGCTGATGGCGGCGCGGCTCCAGCTGATACGATAGCAAGATTGACAAGATTTCATGAAATTGAGTTCACTCCGGGAGCGAGTAATTTGATCGATGCAGCCATCGCAACACCGATCAATACGGATGACGTGGTCCATAAAATCAAGGACATTGGTGCCAATATCCCCACCGAGACGCGGAATATCACCGTGGACGACCTCGGGGCATCTGTGAAGAAATCAGGCCGAACTACGGAACTGACGACGGGCACCATTGATACCGTGAGTGCTACCGTCAATGTAAAATACGGCATGTTCGAGAAGGCGAACTTCGTGGATCAAATCGTTATCGCGAATCCTGAGGTTGAAATCTCTGCTGGCGGGGATTCTGGCTCAGCAGTGCTCGATGAGGACAACAAGCTCATAGGTCTGCTATTCGCTGGCTCCGAAGCAGGTGCCGGAGAGCCGGCAACGGCGATTATCAACCCGATCAGGCATGTCTTGAACCTCCTCGATCTTGAGACACTGACACCATAGCCCGACCGGTTCTCCGTGGCCGGGAAGGACGAGGGAAACCTCCAGGCCGTCAGTCCTCCGTTTGGAATGCAAATAGTGCTTGAGGCTGGCATTTGGAGGTTCCCCCTTCTTCTGTGTCATAGCCACTCGATTCCGAGGAAATAGCCCTAACCTCCAACCTCTCCCTGCCGAGGGAACGAAGCATGCCATCTGTTCCCTCTTTCTCGTCTCCCTCTTTATGTGCCAGAATGCCGTTAGTGCATTTAAGATGTGTTTATGGTACCCCTTGACATACATCCATCTTTGCTGTATGGTAAACCATATGAAAACCACTCTGAACATAGATGATTCTGTAATGGCAATTCTGAAACGGGAGGCGGCCCGAAGGGGATGTACTATGTCCGAACTGGTGGAGTCCGCTCTGCGCCTCCTTTTCAAATCCAGGAAGAGTAAACGGGGCCTCCCAGCCTTGCCGACCTTCAAGAGCGGGGGGCATTTAGTTGACATTGCGGACCGTGATGCCCTCTATCAAGCCATGGAAGGGCGCTAGTGTTCGTAGTAGACACGAACATCCTCGTCTATGCTGCTGATGAGGATTCGCCATTTCACGC
>SMTZ1_10018343_pt1 | contig 26677 bp, 28 predicted proteins | sample DeeMarSWOR136_30_FD_25667 | JGI IMG/M metagenome (IMG submission 25667)
TAAGGCTGGACATTCGAACCTCTTCGTGCACAAGCCGCAAGAATCACATTCCTCCCCGATGATGATCTCACCCTCTTCCCGCTTTCCATCCCTTTCCCCATAGATGAGGCAGGGGTGTCGCGCAATAATCACCGCTACACCCCTCTCCTCCCTCCGGGCATATTGATCCGCCTCCCGTAAGAGTTGAATCAAGAGGGGGACATCGTAGGGGTCCACCACCCGGATGAAATCCACTCCACAACCCTTTGCTACTTCCTCTATCTTCATCCTCTTCCCCGGTCCCTCCCATGCTGGGGTTGGTTGCCCCCCGGTCATCGCCACAATCCCATTGTCCAGGATGAGGAGGACGAAGCAAGCCCCTTGGTGTACCGCATTGATCAGGGCGGGAATACCGGCATGGAAAAAGGTAGAGTCCCCGATTGTAGGCACAATAGGTGGTATCTCCTGCCCCGACTGTTTAAAGGATTGGTAAAGGCCCGCCGCTTGGCTAATGCTGGCACCCATGCAGAGGCAGGTGTCTACAGCCTTGAGGTTCAACCCCAAGGTATAACAGCCTATGTCGCTGGGATAGATCCCTTTGGGAAGGGCTTTTTTGAGGGCCCAGAATGCCGCCCGGTGAGGGCATCCAGGACATAAACTCGGCCTCTTCCCCCCCGAGGGGAGTTCCTCTATCTCCCTGACCTCGTCTCCTAGGATAGTTGCAATGGCCTTGGCGACAATATCAGGGGTGAGTTCCCCCTCCGAGGGGATGGTAAGGTCAAGCCGGCCCTTGACTTTCTCCCTGCACCTGATCTGAAATTCAATAACAGGATAAGGCTCCTCCAAGATCAACGTTAGTGGAAAGATCCCTACAAGCTCATCTATCTTCGACCCGAGGGGGTAGGGAAGATCGACTTTATACAAGGCTATCCTTCCCTCCTGATCCATGGCCCTAATCACATCGTAGGCATAGGCATAGGGAACCCCAGAGGCAATCACCGCCAGTTCCGCTCCTTCGGGCGTGGAGATAGGTGTGGGATTATTTCGGAGGGCGATCTCCCGTATCTTCTTATTGAGGTCTTTATGCAGGAGATATCTGAACCTGGGGGTAGCCGCCCACCGCTGGGGATCCTTTATGAATGTGGGGACCCCGTTTTCCCCTCCTATTTTGCCCAGTTTGACCCCTTGGCGGGCGTGACACACCCAGGTGGTTGGCCTCACCATCACCGGGATCTCGTATTTCTCTGAAAGACCGAAGGCCCGCTTGACCATTTCTTTGGCTTCCTGAGGAGAGGAAGGATCGAAGACAGGTATTTTGGCGAAGCTCGCCAGGGACCTGCTGTCCTGCTCCGTCTGGGAGCTGTAGGGGCCGGGATCGTCAGCACTGATGAGCACGAAGCCGCCTTTCACCCCTGTATAAGCAGAGCTCATTAACGGATCCAAGGCCACGTTTAACCCCACCTGTTTCATCATAACGGCGGATCTCCTGCCCAGGTAGCTGTTCGTCAGGGCCACCTCAAAGGCGACCTTTTCGTTTATCGACCATTCGGTATGGATCTTCAAGCCGTGCTCGTCTTTTATTCCATTCACTGCCCCCATGATCTCCGAGGAAGGGGTTCCAGGGTACGAGGCTACCACCGTGGCCCCTCCTTCAACGATCCCCCGTGCCATGGCCTCATTGCCCAAGAGGACCTTCCCGGTTGACCTTCTCCTTTTCATCCCATTATCTCCCCAAGAGCAGCCAAAAAATAAGGGCCACGCACCTCTAATGTGGCCCCGGCCCACACTCCTCTTTCTTCGCCTTTTTGCCCCTCAGCAATGCCGCATAGGACAAGCCATGAGCATGTCTTTCCATCTCCATGATTACTACAGGCCATCAGCCTTCCCTTAATATCTCCGCAACGCGGTCCCGATAGTCCTGGCTCTTTTCGTCAGCGGGTACCACTTCGATCTCGGAAGGAGACGATGCCCCCAGCCCAAGCTCCACAGCCCTTGCAATCTGCTCCTGCTCGAATACCTTTGGCCTCATAATACCTTCATTGCTTCCGAGGAACTTCAAAAGGGCAATCCCCACGGCATCAATGGCCACACGATCGGTCGAGGCGAGGAATACCTCCCCCTTTGCACGCTTTCCCGTTGCCGGGCCACCATCAACAAAAGCCTCGATTCCGTCCAGGACGACGAGACTTGGTTGAAAGGGTTCGTTAATCTCCGCGATCATCTTCCGTTGATGAGGTGAGCCGTGAAGCTCCCGCATGTAATCATATCCATGCCGGGATGTGGGAACAACACCGACATGGAGTTTCAGGGACATGGTGAAAATCCCTCCAAACTGGTGGGTCTTTAGGCAGCATGTGGAAACCAAGCACTCCGCATCAAGCACAGGCCGCGCAATTCGGAACCCATCAACCCAATGACTCTTCTTAGGTTTGAACAGCAGCCAATCCTTTCCATCGAGATCATCGAAGTCGATGACCCTCACATCCATTTTATCCATGAGGGGCAAAATGCCCTTTTCCTCCATGACCTCACGGGTAGGAGGATAGCTTCGTTCCCCGAGGCTGATGGATTTCGCCCCCATCTCCCAGATCTCCTCCACCAGGGCTACCAAGGTGTCGTTGTGCGTAGAACCTGGAGTAGGATCAGCGGTGTTGAAATTGGGTTTAATGAGGACATCCTTGCCCTTTACGGAATGTATCTTCAATGTGTCCAACGAGGCTTTTACCCCGTGTTTTCGGTTATCCGTCTTCACCAATGCCACCTGGCTCATAGGATTGGCCATAACCGATCCTCCCCGATGTACCCCTAAGAGTAATACGCTTCCGGCAGCCCCAGTATACCTCAAAAAATCTCTCCTACTCAATCCCTCCATTGATTTCACCCCATACCGTTTCTCATTTCCATGTGCCATTTTCGTTGGACCTTCGAGAAAAAGAATTTACCACATCACTTTCATTATAGCCAAAAAAGGAGGAAAAGATTAGATGGGAATAAGCCCGACCGGGTTTCTCTCAATCTCTTGCCTACTTGACCCATATTTCTTTAGAGAGTATCCTTCTCCAGGAACGAAGGTGCGCTGGGTAAACCGGTAATCCCATTCGAGGAGGATTCTCCATGATAAAATTCAATGGAATCAATCACTTGGCGATGGCAACAGGGGACATGGACAGGACTATTCGCTTCTGGAGGGATTTGCTGGGCATGAGATTGGTCGCCGGATTAGGGCAACCCGGCTACAGGCACTACTTTTTCGAAATCTCAGAAAACGATCTGATCGCATTTTTCGAATGGCCCGGCGTCGAAACCGTTCCTCATAAAGACCACGGCCGGCCTGTTACCGGGCCCTTCATCTTCGATCACGTCTCCTTTGGGGTGGAAACCGAGGAGAATCTTTGGGAACTAAAAGACAAACTCTCTGCTGCCGGGTTCGGAGTTTCGGACGTCATCGACCACGGCTTCATCCACTCGATCTATGCCTTCGACCCCAATGGAATCCCCATCGAGTTCAGCCACAATGTAGAGGGAGTTGATGTCCGTAAGAACCCACAGATGGCGGACTCTGCCCCTTCCACTATGACCCGGGAGGGATCGGAGCCGAAGCCTGATAAGTGGCCCCGAGTGGAAACACCCACACCCCAGGGAGAACGAACGGTTTATCCCGGCGCCGGGAGTGAATTGTTTCACGGAATAAGGAGAGCGGGATAGGGGTCCAAATTTCGGCGTACCCCTTACACGGACAGGCAAAAGAGGTATGGAGGTTCTTCCCTGGGCGCAGCAAGAAAAATTTCACTCCATCTTCACGGAGGATGAACATCTATCAGATAAAGATTTTCCCATCTTCAACCAAAATTTTCTTATCCGCGATCACCCTCGGTTTTAACATGACACCATCAAGATGGACGCTGCTCTGAACCATCCCTCCGAGAGACTCGTTGTCCCCGATTGCAAAGTGCGCGGTACCGAGGAGCTTCTTGTCCTCTGCCAGATTTCCGATCAGGCGCGCATTAGGATTTGTCCCTATAGCAAATTCTGCAATGTTTCGAGCAGTTTGATCTCGCTCGAAGAGTTGCTCAATGGCATGGACTTCCCCGCTCTCTCCACTAACGGACACGACTCTGCCGTCCTTTACTTTGAGCGCAAGAGGCGCACTCAACCTACCAAGACTATCCATAGAATAATCAAAAACAATAGTTCCGTTCGTAGTACCTTCAACCGGACAAGTAGGGGCTTCACCCGGCGGCAATATCGCAAAACCATAATCGTCATGAAAATAGCCATCAAGGGAAAACGCCTTTCTCTGAGTAATCTTGAAGGTTACATCTGTTCCAGCAGAAGATGTTACCGTGATTTCGTCGGCTTCTGACAAGACCTGAACAACCTTTTCAGTTCTTGCTCTTAACGCCTGAAAATCAACGGTCATTGCTCCCTTTATCATCATATCTTCATCTACACCGCGGAGAATAGCAATCCTCGTTCCCGCTTTAAATGCTTCCAATCTAGCCCTCGTATGTGTAATTGCATGGGTAGTCGGAGCGAAAACGACATCAGCGACTTTCATTGCTGCTGCAATCGTCACTGGTGGTTCATTCCCATGCTCCCCGGTCAAGGGCATGAGCGCCATGACGGTTTCGGCTCCTAACGCCCTACACGCTATTGTAAAGGCCTTCCCCACGGTCATTTTAGCCACATCGGTGATTACAAGTACCCTATCCTTTTCACTTACTTCCATTACCTCCCTTACCAGTTTCTCCGCCGTTTGAATAATTTCAAGCTCATACATTCTTCAGCACCTCCAGTGTTTTCTTGTTCTCCTTTCAAGGATGAGTTATCTCACTATTCCCCTTCCTTGTGATGAGGGAACCCACAAAACGTGCATTATTGCGATCACAGTCAAGGTTAATAAGGATAATGGGGCTTCTTCACATTTGTCAAGAAAGGATTCGGCCCAGCTCGACCGTGCCGACTTAGTTCAACGAAAAATCTCCTCTGGTTTCCCATGGGAAGATCCTTTCCTCCTCAGAACGCGGCTTCGATCCTGCCAGATCCACCCCCATAAATGTTTAGCTTTAGGGTGCAATGTATTTTGTCCAAAAAAAGCTTGACAAACTATTTGGGTGACGATATAAAAAACCTGGGTGGTGCCTTATATCGAACGTCTGATATACTAAAGCCTCACGGAAAGATGCAATAGGATTGGAAACGTCCCCGCGTTGATTCCTCCCCGTGTATGCTAGTGCTCATGATCGCTCACAGAGAAGGCACACCTTCTTTACAGACAAAACCGGCCCAGTCCAAAGACAGTTGATTGTCGATAGTCGACAATCTATTATATGCTGTGATGTCTGATAAAGATCGAGGAGGATTCAATGCAACTATGCTTCAATGCTGGCCCAGAACCCCTCGAGGAATACTTTCCCTTTGCCCATGAGAACGGTTTCCCGTGGATGGAACTGAGCTGCAACAATCCCAAGAACTTTCTTCCCACCTTCAATCCTGAACGTATCAGCAACATTAAGAAGTTACGGGATAAGTATCACCTCCGGTATGGCCTTCACTCAGCCTCTTACGTGAATTCGGCAGAGATTGAGCCCACCGTGCGAAAGGCCGTTGAACAATATCTCTTGGGATATGTGGAGCTAGCACACCAGTTGGAAGCCGAATACCTTGTTCTCCACTTCGGCTACCACTTTAGTCTGTTTATGGATGAGGTCTTTCGATGCCTCATTCAAACATTTACCCCTGTTGTTGAACGCGCGGAGAAATACGACATTCCTATCGGAATCGAGAATATGAACAAGATTCACGAGGATGCGGAAATCGCTTACCTCGGTGTGACCATAGAGGAGCTGTCCAGGGTATTTGAAGCCTTACCCACGAAGTATCTGGGACTCACCCTCGATGTTGCCCATGCAAGCCTTCTCCCGGGAGGGCCAGAATCTTTCATCGAGGCCTTCCCGGACAGGATTATCAGCAGCCATATAAGTGACAACGTATAAGTGACAACGACTTATACCTCGATCGGCACTTGCCGGTGGGAGAGGGCAAGATTAATTTTCGAAAGGCCTTGGAACTGCTCAAGGGTATTGGCTTCAAAGGTACGCTGAATATTGAATTGCCGAGATCAAATGAAGACCGTTTATTGAGCAAACAGAGGCTTGAACCCATTCTCAGGGAGTTGGGTATCAGATAGGAGAGTGGGGGAAGAGCTGGCAGGGTCTTTGAAGATTTGATCCAGAAACCGTTAAATTTCAACGATGATTTGTAGGGTTTCATGCGTGAACAGGGGGGCCACCCCACTAACATAGCGCATTGGGGGAAAAATACTTTTTCTTTTAATCAAGGAGGTGCAATATGAAAAAGGTAATTGTAGGACTATTGGTGTGTCTGGTGGCCACCGGGTTTGTGATGAGGACAGGAGCCGACGTCATGGCCGCAGAGAAGTATCCGAGCAAACAGCTCAACTGGTATATCCACTCGTCAGCCGGGGGAGGAACGGATATCATGTCCAGGATGGCGGCGATTCGACTGCGGCGCGAGCTCAAGGTTCCCATCGTGATTAGTACCATGAGCGGCGGGGCCGGCGCTAGGATGATGAATTACATGCTGACACAGCCGGCGGATGGTTACACCATAGCTTCCTTTGTCAACTCCAATGTCGCCACCATAGCCCGGGGGATGACCAAGGCAAAAATGAGCGATTTTGTTGGCATAGCCAGGGGGACCTATGATCCCCAATCGTTCTGTGTAGCTGCCAATGGACGCTTCAAGACCATTCAGGAAGCCGTGAAATTCGCCAAGGCAAATCCCAAGAAGCTGAAATTTGGAATCGCCCACATGGCCGGCGTTGATCAGGTCACCGTGTACCAGTTTGCCAAGGCCGCCGGGTTTGAGCCCGAATACGTGCCCTTCAAGAGCGGCGGCGAGATCATCGTTGCCATGCTGGGCGGCACGGTTGACCTCGGTGTTCTCAACCCCAGCGAGTTCATGGGACAGTATGAGGCGAAAAAAGTGATGCCGGTTGTCTTTCTGATCCCAAACCGCTTAAAGGATTTTCCCGATGTCCCGATAGCCAAGGAGTTAGGATGGGACGTGGAGCAGGCAACCTGGCGCGGTTTTGTTGTCAGGGCAGGGACTCCCCAGCCCGCGGTGGACACCCTTAGGAAGGCCTTCATGAAGTCCATGAAGCACAAAATCTATCAGGACTATCTGAGAAACAACTCCATGGGCCCGGAGAGCATCATGGACGGCCCGCAGTGGGAGGCTTTCCTCGCTCAGCAATATCCTATTTGGGCACAAGCCATGAAGGACCTGGGATTCGTGAAGAAGTAATAGCACATTGGAGAACGGGAGCACGGAATCCTTCGTGCTCCCGTCGATTCCCGCTACGGTGTTTAAACCATGAAAAATAGAGATCTTCGTTTAGGTCTGATCCTGATGACTTTCTTACTTGTGCTGTATGGGGTAAGTTATACGTTTCCCAAATCCGTTATGTCGGAAACCCATACCAGCGCCGCCTTTTTCCCGCGCGTTGTTCTCATCCTTGCCATGGGACTTACTGCAATTCTGATCATTACAAATATCGTGAGGAGGGAGACCTCTTCCGGTTACAAGGGCCTTGAGAGGGAACAGAAGTTGAGAGTCTTCGGATCGATGGGCCTGGCGCTCGCTTTCGCATTGGGGGCTGTGTTTATCGGAACCTTTGTCTCCGTATTTTTGCTGATTATCGCTATGATGGCTTTATGGGGGGTGAGAAATAAAGTCGCTATCCTGGCTGTCGCCCTCTTAACCCCTCTTTTCGTGTATGTAATTTTTACCAAAATCCTCCTGGTTCAGTTTCCCCGGGGATTCCTCTTCTAGGGAGAGCCTCACATGTTGGAGCAGCTACTCCTCGGAGCCAATACCATTCTGCAGCCCTGGAACTTCCTGGCTGTTTTGGTCGGGGTTGTCTCCGGCATTATCATCGGGGCCTTGCCGGGATTAACGTCTCCCATGGGAGTGGCCCTGCTTATCCCCTTCACCTATGGCATGGATAAGGTTCCGGCCATCTGCATGCTGGTCGCCCTGTATTGTGGGGGTACCTATGGCGGCTCCATTTCAGCCATCCTGGTCCATGCGCCGGGAACCCCGGCTGCTGCTGCCACGACCTTTGATGGGTATCCGCTGGCACAAAAAGGAATGGCGGGAAAGGCGCTCGGTATGGCCTGCATCAGCTCCGGTCTCGGTGGGCTGTTCAGCGTGATTGTCCTGATTTTGCTCGCCCCCGTGCTGGCAGAGATCGCCATCAAATTCGGTCCGCCTGAATATTTCGCCCTTGCGGTTTTTGGCCTCAGCATGATCAGCAGTCTCGGCGCGAGATCTACCCTGAAAAACCTGATCGGTGGGGCCCTTGGCGTTTTTCTTGCCACTGTTGGAACGGATGAGATGTCAGGATTCACCCGATACGATTTCGGGAGCACTCACCTCATGGACGGAATCAGCTTTATCCCGGTGATGATCGGGCTGTTTGCCGCGGCGGAAGTCTTCAGGCAGGCGGAGGCGGGGATACGCAAGGTCATGCTCGATAAAAAAATTACGGGACTGTTGCCTTCCTGGGGAGAAATCAAGGAAGTCAAGGCCACCCTCTTGCGGTCATCCCTTATCGGGACCTTCATCGGGATATTGCCCGCTGAGGGCGGAACGGTGGCCTCATTTATCGGGTATAACGAAGCCAAACGCTTTTCCAAACAACGCGAGAAGTTTGGTACTGGGATTCTAGAGGGGGTAGCCGGGCCGGAGACAGCCAACAATGCCGCAACCGGAGGGGCTATGGTGCCCACACTGGCCCTGGGGATTCCCGGCAGTGGCACAACGGCCGTTATCCTGGGCGCTTTGCTGATCCATGGCATGCGACCGGGACCTTTGCTCTTTATTCAACACGCCAATGTGGTGTATGGTATATTTGCAGGGATGTTCTTAGCCAACTTAATCTTCCTTGTGGTTGGGCTGGGGGGAGCAAAACTCTTTTCACAGATTGTTAGAATACCAAATTACGTGTTGACTCCTATCATTCTCGTGCTGTGCATCGTGGGCTCCTATTCCTTACACAACAACATGGCAGATGTCTGGGTTATGCTAATCAGCGGAGTCATTGGATACAAAATGCGCGAGCACGGTTTCTCCGCCGCTCCCATTGTGTTGGGTTTGGTCCTGGGAGAATTGATCGAGATCTCCCTGCGGCGCTCCCTGATTGTCTTCGAAAACAACCCGTTTATTTTTTTCACACGGCCCTATTCGATCTTATTTCTCCTTCTGACAGCTCTTGGCCTGTTTTCTCCTCTTATTCGTTCCCTGATCGAGAACCGGGGATTCAGGAAGAATAAACCTACCCAACAATAGGAATATGAAGACAGTAACCGAGGAGTTGCCCGTGAAAGTCATAGGAGTTCATCTGGATCGTTGCACGGGATGTAAGACCTGCGAACTTTACTGTGCCGTCGAAAGGGGAAGCAGCGGCAAGACACTTCCGAAAGCAGTCCAGGAGACGCCGGTTCCAAAACCTCGTCTTCGCGTCGAGAGAAATAATGACACCAGCCTTACGATCCAGTGCCGCCAGTGTGTTGAAGCACCCTGCCTGAACGCCTGCCCCAGCGGGGCACTGATCCGGGATCCGAAAAATGAAATGGTGGTCGTTCGAGAGGACCGCTGCATCGCCTGCTGGACATGCCTCATGCTCTGTCCCTTTGGGGTAATTTTCCCCTGGCCCGAGAGGAAGTTTGCCCTCAAGTGTGATCGCTGCACGTACATGGAACATCCCGTGTGCGTGGAGGTCTGCCCGACGCGAGCCCTGGAGGTGGTCGATAAGCATAAAATCGAGGAAATGTACCGGGAGAAAAGGCGGATCGAGGCGAAAACCGGTGCTGGATCAAGCAAGAAAGAGGGCCGTGTGCGTTGTGATCGCGGCAGCTAAAAAACTATTTCATCTTCCCTACTCATAAACAATTTGGGAGAATTGATCACCATGGAAGCGATTCATATGAAAACAGTGGATCCGGTCAGTCAGGAACTGCTTCGTTCCGCAGCCGATCGGGGCCTTGATCTCAGCTGGGAGCGACACCAAAAGCTTCAGCCCCAGGACGGATTCTTGCGCGTGGGCCTGAGTTGTCCCTACGGATGTCTGCAGGGACCCTGCCGGATCGATCCCTTTGGTCGCGGTCCTGACCATGGGCTGTGCGGACTGGACAGGAATGGGATGGTGGCCGCATTGCTCCTTCGCCTCTCACTTATTGGGGCTTTGGAGGCGCTAAACGCTATCCCTGCGCCTGATACGATATCGGAGGTATCCTTGCCTGCACCACTGGATGAAATGGCCACTCAGGCCCTCAAAAATCTTGAAGGTGACAGCCTATCCTTGGGAGAAATCTACCGAACAATCTCCCTTTTGCAGAGGCCCCAGGAAACTCCTGAACAAATGGTCCTTCAAGCTTTGCGCTTGGGAATCATTACCCTGGGACTGTTAGAACAAAGACAGACTTCCTTAGATGCCCAAGGTAGCCTGCTATGCAAGGCAGGTTATGGGCTGCTCGCAGGTGATAAAATCACCATAGGGATATGTGGGCACCCTCCCCGCGAGCTCACGGAAGCCCTCCTCAAGGAATCTTCACGGGAATCATCGGTCCGGATGCAACTGGTTTCTCTGGGAGATTGGATTCGACTGAATGACGGCTTTTTGCCGTGTGCCTGCACCTCGGGAGAAGCGGAACTATCGTTAATCTCAGGGAAAATCAACCTCGTTCTACTCGGGCCGGGAGCGGATCCAACCATATCCGATCTATGCCAGCGCCTTGATGTGCCCTTGGTTGCCTCTCGGGAGATTCAGGAGACAGCAGAAATCCTGCGTCTTGCGCGTCAGGCTTACAGCATACCCTCTGAAACAAGCTTCGATCCGGACCCTTCCCTTGTGCATGAAGCCCGTGTGATTATGACCGCCCAGGACCTAGAACCCTTGTTAAGAAAAGAGAAGTTCCACGCCAGATTTGCACTCCTGGGTGGAGCGGACACTCCCCAGCACTCCTTTGGATGGATTCCGGTGGAGCTGACTTCTGCCTTACGGGCAGAAGGATACCTGGTAGCCGGATGGGGTGATGCCGCACTGTGGATGATCAAGAATGGATTCGCGTCAGAGGGGCAGGACCACGCAGCTCGGATCCTTGATGAGTATCAGGGTCCCCTGTTGGCCCTAAAGGCCTTAGCCGTTTCCGGGAGGCTGGAGAATTTCCAGGGAATCTGTTTCACGGGCCTGAAGGCCTGTAGGGACCTGGCTGTAGCACTCGGCTTGGCCGGCCTGGGACTTAAAGTCTGCGTTGCAGTACCGCTTCCCCTCTGGGGAAGCGAAAGGGTCCGTAACTTCCTGACGGACAAGCTCGCAGCCGGCGGCGGCCTTCTGACTCACTACGACCATCCCGCTAACGCGGAGGAAATACTGGAATGGTTCTTAAAACGCAGGTAAGAGCATGATTATCAATAGGGAAATTTGCGTGGGTTGCGGACGCTGTCATCCGTACTGCCCGGCACGTGCGATTTATTTCGAGAACCTTAAAAGCATTGTAGACCAGGATGCCTGCTATGAATGTGGCTGCTGTCTGCGGGTTGAGGTCTGTCCCGTGGATGCCATTGAGGAATCCCCCAATGTCTATGAATATCCACGAGCGCTTCGCAAGTATTTCAGCGATCCCAATGCCACCCACGCTCTCACGGAGATTCAGGGTCGTGGAACCGAGGAATCCAAGACCAACGACGCAACGAACAGGTGCGGCCCCGATGAGGTAGGAATCGCCATCGAAGTGGGCCGGCCCACCATCGGTATGGATCTAGAGAACATCCAGAAAATCACCCGGGCGCTGGCCAGGGCCGGGATCAATGAAATCGAACCAAACAATCCAATTTGTTCCATGATTCGAGATCAAACTACCGGAGACTTGAAACCTGAGTTGATGGGGGAACGGGTCCTCAGTGCCATTATCGAATTACAGGTGAAGCGGGATCGACTGCGCCATATCCTGCGGACGATAAAAAAAGTGGCCCGGAAAGTGGAGGGCGTTTTCTGTCTGGATGTCTATACTCAATTGGAGCCGGGCCTTACGGTGCCGCAGGAAGTATTGGACGCCATCGAATCTGAGGGACTCTCGTGGAGGTCCAACGCAAAGATCAACATGGGTCTTGGACGGGCCTGGGAATAGGAAAACGGCATGACGCACAGTCTCCACAGAGAAGGCACTCTAGATTCATTGAAGCGGGACTTCTGTCTTTTTATCTACCCGGCCCGCGGATTCAACTATGCCGGGAGCGGTCCCAAGGTACGCCATTTGATGGAACTCCTCTATATGGCAGGGCCATCCAATATGATTGTCTCTACTCTACGTCGCAACCTCTATAGCGGTGTGACTCCGGATGAAGTGCTGGACAGCGTCAGAGACGGCGCCCGTGTATATTGTACATTCAATAGGAGAGAAAAACTAAAAGAAGCTCTGATAAAAATCAAAGAGGCTAATGAGGGGATTTCTATTATGGTGAGCGGTCTCATCGACCGGGTTCGGGAGATCGCCTCCGAGGTTGGATTGAATCCTCACACCATCAACCTCTCCCTCGGAATTCATGGACAAACTGATCGTCTTCCTCCCCCTGATATACGGCAGTTCATCACCATGTGCGGACACGGGATGGTATCTCCCGACCTAGTCCGGGATGTGATCCGTAAGGTGAAGACGGGGAAACTCAGTTGCTGGGAGGGTTCCGCGGAGTTGCTCAAGGAACTAATCCCACTTTACACGGTAACCCGCTGGTAATCCTTAACCACATCGTATTCGAGTCCGATCCAGTCACCCACGGATGCTACGAAAGGGGGAAAAATACCTCTTCCGGCTGGTGTACCACTATCGATCAATGGGACCCGTGGGAATAGGTTTCACAGCATTTCCGAAACCGGTTAGAAAAGAGATTCTGCGGATGAAAAAAGCGCCAAGGCAGAAATATCCTTTAGTGACGGAACTTACGGAGGCTGAGCACATTGGTATGGTAAGGGAGATCTTCTCTACCATTACCGGAAAGTATGATTTCTTAAACCATCTTCTCAGCCTCGGACGGGATATTGTCTGGCGCCGCTCCGCCGTGAAGAAAATGCGTTTCTTTCGCACTTACCGCTTTCTGGATGTAGGGAGCGGTACAGCCGACCTAGCTATCGTTGCCACCCAGAGGCATCCATGCATTCGGGTAACGGGGGTGGACTTTGTTCGGCAAATGGTGGACTTAGGTCGATCCAAGATTGAAAAGAGACATCTGTCAGATAAAATCCGGCTGGTCACGAGCGATGCCCTCGACCTACCCTTCCCCGACAACAGTTTCGATGTGACCGGGATCGCCTTTGGCATCCGGAATATACCGAATAAAATCCGTGCATTACGCGAGATGATGCGGGTAGTAGTGCCAGGCGGTCAGGTGATGGTGCTCGAAATGACATTCCCGCGTAACCGGCTTATCCAAGGAATCTATCACATCTACCTGAATCGAATGCTGCCCAACCTTGCACGACCCTTCTCCCCCAATCCTGCTGCCTATTCCTATCTCGCGGATTCGATTACGCATTTCCCCACACCGGAAGGTTTTGTCAGATTGATGGATGAAGCCGGTTTAAACCAAGTACAAAAACATTGCCTTACCCTGGGAATTACCCATCTGTATATCGGAACGAAACCGATAAGCCCAAGGCCAATTCAATCAACTGGTACTGTAAAGCCACCCTCATCCCGGTGATGATTCCCATCCCCTCGGGCAAATTCAGATATCCCCTCAAATCTGGCTTATCACCATCACCGGAGGCACTACACCCCTGATCCACCATCAAGGCATCATCTGCCATTCGACAGGTTCATGGCCCTGAGCAAAGCCGAAGGACGGCGTTGCCTTCGATCGCTCCTCTCGTTCGACCTTGAGGCTCTCGACAGGCTTGCGGGGTATTGCTCCATACGCCTCAGTCGTCGCTCCTCGGCGCCTTGCATCTAATACCTTGCTGGTGATCAGGAATACTCCATAACCTGCTGATTTCAGGGGTCGATAGCATCGATGAACGAGGTGAGCTTTTCGTCTTAATTGGCTGAGAATACATTTCCGATTTGGAGCCATTTGATTTGGTACGATTATTAGCCGGAGATATTCCAGCGGGGAAAAACTTCTCGGAAGGAGGGATAAAGGTGATCCTCAAAAAAGAAAAAAAGGTGATCGATCTCATCCTAAAGTATCTTAATACGGCAGAGGATTGCCTGACAACGGCTGTGGAAACGGTTGAAACCTATCTCAAAGGCGAGTTACCTGAGGCAAAGTCTCTGGCACTCAAGGTGGACGGCATTGAGACACAAACCGATTTTATTCGCTACAACATCCGGGATAAGCTCTATTCAGGAGCTTATTTGCCCATGATCCGAGAGGATATTTACAATGTGGTAGAGAGGATTGATAAGGTATGCGATGCTGCAGAAGCCTGCTGCGATTTCTTTCTGGATCAGCGCCCTCAGATCCCCGAGGAATTGAACCCCCAATTTCTTCGCGTAACCCACGAATCGTTCGGCATTTTCGGTCCCCTCAAGGAGGCCACGTTGAACTACCTTGGGGAAGGAGGTAAGGTTAAGGTAATACGGGAAAAAGCAAAACATGTTGGCATCAAAGAATCTGACGTAGATAAGATCGAGTGGGATCTGACGCGGCAGATCTTTACCTTCTCCCTTGACTGGGGCCACAAGGTCCATCTGAGACTTTGCCTACACACTATCGTGGAGATATCAGACAGAGCTGAGGATGCCGCGGATCAACTCGAACTTGCCGTCATAAAATCTCGGATCTAAAATAGCAATTCCATGCTGGAGGAGGAACAGTTAGTAAATTGCACAATCCTTTGAAGAATTTCGAAGATCTCCTAGATTTCAGGGTCACCTCTGCCCCGGGCATTTCTTTGCATTCGAATTGTGATGGAAGGATCGTATTGTTTGGATTGTGCCAAACTGTGAAGCCTCACTATATCCTTGGAAAAAGTCCGGTACCAAGAGCGGTTTCTTCCCGCCCCGGCTGGGTGATAGGTGGGGAAAAAGACCCGCCTTTCCCTCCGAAACATCCTTCCCCTCCCTTCCGATAGTCGATCCTTCCCCAGGAGGGCCTTGGTGGCAATTCCTCCCAAAAGGCAGATGATTGTAGGGTCGATTACATCAATCTGGCGCCGGAGATGAGCTTGAATACATGTCTCCCACTCCCACTTTCGGGGGACGCGGTTTTTTGGGGGCCGACATTTAACCACACTGGTGATAAAAAGGTCATCCCTTTCCAGGCCGGCCTTTTTCAGGATTTCATCCAACAATCTCCCGGAACGCCCTACAAAAGGCCTGCCATGAATATCCTCTTCTCTCCCCGGAGCCTCTCCAACAAGCATAACCCTAGCCCAACTTGGGCCCTCACCAGGGACGGTCCTTTGACGCCCCTTATAGAGATTACATCGGGTGCAGACGCGAATTTCTCGGGCAATGGTGCTCAGATTCATGACTATATTATGCCAAAAACCAATCAAAATTTCACAAAGTCACAAATTCGTTAGCCGGTGGCATTCCTTTATCAATACCTATGGGAATTGCTTCTCTTAAAGGATCTCTTTACAAGCAGAATGGGGAAACCGTATTTGCCTTGGGAGATGATCAATCAATCTCAAACGGAAACCTTGATCTCAAACCTTTCTTCGCGCTTTACCTCATCCGGGAATTCAATCACTGGGACGTGTTTTTCCGTCTTCCAGTCGGCAGCCTGAAAGAATTCCCCTCATTTCCCCATTTTCTTACCTCCTTTTACATAGAGACGAGCGCCTCTTTACAAGAGACGATACGGATATGCCCGCTTCGTCCACTCGTTCGATGGATATTCGTCCCTGAGTTGTTCATAGGCCTCCTTAAGGGGCTTGGGATCGTGAGTGTTTTTGTAACGACAGACCCCGCGTAGATAGAGTGCCTCGGGAGCCGAGTCGCTCTTGGGATAATCCGCCAGGATCTTTTCCAGGTATGTGGTAGCTTCATCGAATCGCTCGTTTTCGAAACAGGACTTCCCCATGCCCAGAAGCAAGGATGGAATCATTTCATCGGGAGCGAGATAGCCAACCGTTCGATGGTGTTCCCTACCGTCGGCATCAAGGGTAATGAGGGTAGGCGTCCACTTGATATGAAAATCCGAGGCCAAGGGCTGGGCATCGAATTGAACCTGGAGTGGGATCAAATTCTCGTTTATGAAGTTGACGACTTTGCTGTCTGGATACGTCACGGCATCCATCTGCTGACAACCAATTCAACCGGGGTTAAAAAAGTCGAGCAATACGTGCTTCTTTTCAGATCTGGCCCGGGCCAGAGCCCCATCCATCTCAGTTTCCCATTTAATTTTGTCTTTCATGACTATACCTCCTTATTTCTAAGACCTTCTTGGCAAATAACCTTACCGAATCCAATTTGTGAGGTTATTGGAAAATTTATACCACCTGCGGATGAGAACCTTTGACTCAAGTCGACTTTCTAAAGGTTTCCCCTTCCTTTTTCCCTAATTCATGTGTTCTGAAACTATGGTATCAATTAATCCCATTTGGCGACCCAGTCAGAAATCATTTGGGTGAGTTTCCCCTTTTGGGCTTTATTCAGGTTCGTTTGGAAATCCAGCATGAGATCGAATGCCCCATTGATCCGCTCGGTTTCATCCCGAAACAATTCCTGGAGGAGAGAGGTCATCCCCCGGATTTCCGGATTTTCCTTCTTTCCTTCTTCCTTAATCTTGAGCAGGACTTCATTCTTTTCCCTCCGCCCTTCCTGGAAATTCTTCCGGATGTCCAATTTGAGTCGCTCCAACTGGATCTTCTGGTCTTCATTAAGGTCTAACTTTCCGGCTGTCTTATCCACCATTTTGATGAAAACCCTTTCTGCTTTGGACATGGTGTCCATTCTGGGCCGACATCCGACAAATATAAACCCCAAAAGGACCCCTATAGCTACATAGTATATGTATCGATTGAGCTTCATAGACTTTTCCTCCTTTCTCTTCCTCTTACTTAAAAAGTATCACATTCTCTTGATCGCAATCCACTCGTGGGCACCCTATTTCTTCTTTTTCTGCCCCTATCTACCAGATAGGGCCATTGCGGCCTCATTTCATAACTGGAGAGGCGTGAAACCCATATTTGGTCACACATGAGCGCGTCTAAGGAAACGCTGGAATGCCCGTCAGGTCCTGCCCGAGGATGAGGGCATGGATGGCGAAAAGGGGGAAGATCGCTGACGCCCCTTCCCCTCTTTCGCCTTGGTTTTTTACTGCCCGTAACGTTCCTTGTAGAACTTCTGGATCCTTTCCAGCTGCTCCTTGCTCATCCCCTCCTTATACCACCGGTGCTCCTCCTTGGAATACACATGCTCCCCCAATATCTGATCCGCCAATTCCTTTCCCGCTACCCTCTCAGCTTCGGGGATGAAATGCAGGTAGAAATTTTTTGCTACATCATACAGGCCATGCCACCAGGCATAATCAGGCCCTGACATGGAGGCCCCGTGACGGGCACGGCGTCCTTCGTGATGCCAAAGTTCCCAATAATACCAGTCAAGGGGTTCATCGAAATCGGCCGGGGTCAGCTTCTTGGCTTGAAGGAGGGCCTTTCTCACCTCAGTGGCTGGCTTGGCAAACTTTTCGTTGTACAGGAGGACTAGTTCATCGAACTGTCGGTAAAAGCCCTCCACAAAGGGTTCGCCATGGCACTGAAAGCAGACATCCTCCATATTCTTCCTTCTCTGCTCCCAGTTCTCCAGCTTCTTGGAAATAGCGGGACGAAGGGTCCATGAAATCCTCTGGCCCACGTCATGGGTAATATCCTGGTTTGGGGTCGCGCTCATATGACAGGTGGAGCAGGTTGGGGCGTCCACATAGTCCACACCCACTACCCAGGTTTTCCGATCCATATTCAGTTTCTCCTTGAAAGCGCGGTACAGAATTCCATGTTTGGACTCCTCGTAGACCTCCAATTGTGGATGATCAGGCCCCAAATGGCACTTTCCACAGTTCTCAGGCTCCCTGGCCTGCTGTTTCGAGAAACGGTGACGGGTATGGCAGGCACTGCACGTCCCTGGAACCCCATCGGGGTTAATCCGACCGATCCCCGTGTTGGGCCAGGTGGCCGGGTCAAGTTTTCCGCCTTTCAGAACTTCAATCTTGGAACCATGGCACTGTCGGCAGCCAACGGCCACGGCCGCGGGTCCTCCTACAACCTCTCCCAAGTAGTTGTCCAAAGTGTTAAGAATCTGCCCAGCCTTCGCATGGTGGCTCCCTGTCATCTCCCTGACCTCTTTAGCATGACAGCGGCCACAGTCCTTGGGTGTGACTAACAGGGCGATTGTGAACCCGTTATGATCCATGGCATCCACATCTCCTTTTTCCGCCCTATGGCAGTCATAGCAATTGACACCCACTTGCCCCATGGCCCCCAGACGCCATTGTGCGACCAGAGAGGGGGAAAGGTCTTGATGGCACTCGATGCACTCCTTTCCCTCGGGAGCTCCCCACTGAGAGGAAGAGGGGGTGATGGCAGAGCTCTCTCCCACCATCAGTGCTTGCGAGGCCAAAAACGTGATAACCAGAATACCAAGGCTTCTCGCTTTCATGGGAAACCTCCTTTCTTTAATAGATGTTGACCCGAGAGATTTGTTGTCGCTTATGATGCAGGCGATCGCGGCACCCCTTGAAGATCTAGCTCGTAGCGTTCCTCGGTTAGGTTCCGGCCCCAGCACAGGTGAGATCTCGTTTTTACCCTTTTGAATCCGAAGGATCGATAGAGGTGGATTGCAGCGTGGAGCTCATCGAACGTCCAGAGAAAAACCTTCTTGTACTGCTTATCCTTGCAGAAATCCACTGCACATATCATGAGTTCTCTTCCCAACCCAAGGCCGCGATAGGTCGGGTGCAGGATGAACCAGCGCAACTGGGCCAATTCCTCACGCCTATGGACGATGGCGATGCCACCCACGACGTGGCCGACTGCTTCCGCAACCCAGAAGCCATCCCACTGGGGGTCGAATTGGTCCACGAATTCGGTAATTCCTCGTCCTACCTCGACCTCAAAGGTTGCATCCAGGCCGTATTCCTGGAAATAGAGGGTTCCATGGAGAAAGGTCACATAGCTGGCATCGCCGATTCTGTGGGGACGAATCCGGACTGAAGCAGGGTCTCCTACGTGGAGGCCCATGATGCGACCATAGGTCTTCAGCCCGGTCATCAGGGAGGCCAATTCGGGCGGCTTGAGGGCTTTGAGGAATCCCTCTACCTGTCGGTTCGCCCGTTCGTCCACGTCAGCAGCCATGTGCTTCCCTGCTTGCGTTAAGACGAATTCGCATTTGCGACGATCTCTTTTATTGCGCACTCGACTGATCAGGTGTCTCTCCTCGAGGGCCTTCAGGTTGCGGCTCAAAAGGCCCTTGTCGATGAGCAGGGAATCGGCCAGTTGGAGCCATGATTTATTGCCGGAGCTGGCTATTTCACAGAGAATATTCCCCTGGGTCACGTTCAATCCAGTTCCCGACAGGATCCGGTTCAATGGACGCAGCTTCCGAACCAGTTGGCGGTTGAAGGTTCTCACCAGGCGAATAGTATCCCGGTCGATCTCCCCGGAGCTCATATTCCCCCACCCTCCCCCATGATCAGGGACCACTATAGGGAAATCCGTTGACTTTGTCAACTATTGTTTGGATGCTCTGGTCTTTATCGAAATCAGAGATGGTCAGATGGTTTATTTATTCAGATGGTCAGATGGTTTATTTATTCCGAAATATAAAAATAAGGTTCTTCTCCAAAAAAGTTGGTGGTCATAGAAGGATTCAAGGGGTCAAGGGTCCAAGGATTCAAGTGAAATGATTAAACATTACAAAAAGTTGAAGGTTTGGCAGAAGCCTTATCGATTATGCTTAGAAGTCTACAGAGTTACAAAAGGATTTCCAAAAGAAGAATTATATGGTCTGGCATCACAGATGAGAAGAGCAGCACTGTCTATCCCTTGTACTATAGCAGAAGGATATGGAAGAAAAACGACTCCGGAATACATCAGGCCTTTATAGAGAGCTTATGGCTCACCTTCTGAATGAGAGAGGTAGACGGTACGAGCCGGTGATTTTGGTTACATTAAGAACGATAGAATATTTGAAGTTCAGAGAGATATGGGAGATATTGAGAGGATGCTCAAGGCCCTTGACCCCTTTCTACCAACTAATTGGGAGAAGATCCAAAAATAATTAATCTAATCCCAGTCGGTCTCCTTAGGCAAAAGGGTACCTTACTTGACCTAATGCACCCGGTTTGATTAAATACCATTGAAATGAAAAGTTTGAGGCGGTTTTCATGGTGAGCAAAAAGAATCCATTTTCATCCATTGACGAATTAATGAGTAAGTTGGAGGAACATCGATACGTTACTGATCGGCCGCTGGCTACGGTTATCTACCTCTCCTATCATCTCAAAAAGCCCATTTTCTTGGAAGGAGAAGCTGGTGTCGGCAAAACGGAGGTGGGGCTTGTCCTTTCAGAAATGATAAACACAAGGCTTATTAGGCTCCAATGCTATGAGGGCCTCGATGCCAATTCTGCCCTGTACGAATGGAATTATCCCAAACAGTTACTTCGCATCAAGATGGACGAGCAGTCCAACAAGAGCCCCGAGGAGTTGGGTCATGTCATCTATAGCGAACCATATCTGATCAAAAGGCCGTTACTCGAGGCCACCCTCAGTTCTCAGGGGGACACTCCGGTCCTTTTGATCGATGAACTCGATCGTGCGGATGAGGAATTTGAGGCCTTTCTCCTTGAAATCCTCTCTGATTTTCAGGTATCCATCCCCGAAATCGGAACCTTAAAGGCCACCCACAAACCCACAGTGGTGATAACATCTAACAGGACCCGAGATATTCACGATGCCCTCAAGAGGCGATGCCTTTATCACTGGATCGACTATCCCAGCTTTGAGAAGGAAATGAGGATTGTTAAGGCCAGGGTTCCTGACATAGAAGAATCCCTCGCTCAGCAGGTCACAAATTTCATGCAGAATATCCGCCAGCAGGATTTAATGAAAAAACCAGGCGTATCCGAGACCCTGGACTGGGCCGAGGCTCTGCTCCACCTCCACAAGGATGTCCTGGATGAAGAAACGGTAAAACAAACCCTTGGGTGCATCCTGAAATACCGCGAGGATATTCTGAAGTTCAGAACGAGTATTTGGGAAGACTCCGCCACAAGGGAGCTTTTACTGGGAGATCCCGGAAACCGCCATCCTCGATAGCTATGAAACAATTACGGCATAAAAAAGCCAACACCATGCGACCTCTCTCTGATGGTCTGAGCCCAAATATCGTCCGATTTGGCCGTCTGCTGAAGGAAAATGGAATCCCAATATCTTTCTCTTCGGTATTGGACGTATTAAGAGGTATCCACCTCATCGATATTTCGGATGTTGATGAATTTTACCATCTCCTTCGCTTTACTGTTGTTTCGAGAAAAGAAGATCTCGAGGCATTCGACAAGTTATTCCAGGCATTTTGGCTCGACAACGCGGAGGCTGCCGGCGAGATCCCTTGTATGCCGGATGTAGCAGGATATGAAGGCAACCCTCAGGAATCTCCACACAAACAGGTGTCCGACCTCCAAAGCACACGGGACAATGGACCGGATTCGGTTAAGGAGCTGTCTCTCCGCTACAGCCCTTATCCTCTTTATCAAGGAATACGTAAGGAAAAGGTCGATTTTGTGGAATCCCGGTCGTTTTATGAGTCTATTTGCACATTACTTCACCCTTTGACGACTCGGCTAGGCAGAAGATATCAATACACAATACACGGCAAAGAGATCTCCTTGAGAAAGATTTTACGAAAGAACATGCAGTTCGGTGGGGAATTAGTCCTTCTCGATTTTAAGAAGAAAAAGCCAAAAAGACGGAGAATATTATTTCTCTGCGATGTAAGCGGATCCATGGATATCTATACGCTCATGATCATTCAATTCGTCCACGCGCTCAAAAAGGTGGACCGCAAGACGGAGATCTTCTTTTTCTCCACGGACCTCACAAGGGTAACCCCTCTTTTCGATTTGGGAGGCTTCCCTTCTATCGTTTCTAGCCTTCCAGAAGTCGTCTCGGACTGGAAAGGGGGCACGAGAATTGGCCATTGCCTTAGCCGCCTAACCGAGACCCACGGCAGTCGACTCCTTACGAGCAATGCCATCGTTATGATTTTCAGTGATGGTTGGGATAGGGGAGAGACCGATCTGCTGACAGGACAAATGGCCTATGTAACGCTTCCTTATGTGGATTATTTTCTTCCGGTCACAAACCTTCATGACCTCCAATTTCTGGAAAAGACGCTTGAGAAAATGGTTACTTAATCACCTCTCTTTTTTCGGGCCACAGTCCGAATGGCATCTATGATCTTGACATAACCCGTACATCGACAGATATTGCCGCTGATAGCCCGACGGATTTCCTCCTCAGCGGGATTCGGATTTTCGTCCAATAGGCCTTTGGCGGTGAGTATCATCCCAGGCGTGCAAAATCCGCACTGAATGGCCCCCTGTTGGATAAAAGCCTCCTGAAGGGGGTGAAGTTTACCTCCTGGTCCCTCCAACCCTTCGATGGTTACCACTTGGCGGCCATCGGCCATGACTGCCGGGAACAAACAGGAGCGCACCGGCCGGCCATCCAAAAGCACAGTGCAACTTCCACACTCCCCCTTGTTGCAGCCCCGCTTGGCCCCAGTCAGTCCCAGTTCGTCCCGTAAAAGGTCCAGGAGGAACGTGTTCGTTCTGATAAAAAATCGATTCAGCTCGCCATTGATGGTCACCATGATCTCTTGTTTCACTGGCTTCATCTCTTGTCCTTAAGGGCTTTCAAGACCTTCTGGGGTGTAACGGGAATCTCTTTAATCTGCACACCCACGGCATTGTAAATCGCGTTGGCTATGCAGGCCGCCGTGGGCGTCATAGACGGTTCGGCCACGCCCTTGGCGCCAAAGGGACCGGCCGGGTCGATGGACTCGATCAAGGCCGTACACATCTTGGGCACGTCCAGGGCGGTTGGGACCCGGTAGTGTAAAAATCCCGGATTGAGCATGACCCCATCCTTATATTCCACCTTCTCCAAGAGCCCGTAGCCTATCCCTTGGGCTATGGATCCCTCGACCTGTCCCTCACAGGCCATGGGGTTTATGGCTCTCCCCACGTCGTGAGCGGCGTAAAACTCCAGGATCTCTACCTCCCCGGTCCTGGGGTCAACACGGATCTTGCAGCCCTGAGCTCCGAAGGCGTAGGTGCCCGATATATTGCCGTATAAAGTGCTATCCGCCCCATCGGACTCGGGGATGAACGTTCCCTTGCCCATGATTGGTGAGCCCCCCTGAGTGTATACCGCACGGGCGGTCACCTCTTCAAAGTCCAACCTCCGGCTGGGCGTTCCCTTGACAATGATCCGATCTTCGTGGATGTCCAGGTCCTCTACGTTCGCCTCCAGCATATCGGCCGCGACTCTGAGGATCTCCTTTTTGGCCTCGAGGGCGGCTAGCCGCACCGCGTTGCCACCGATAAAGGTAGCTCGGTCCCCCCATGTGCCGAGGCCGAAAGCCGAAAGATCCGTGTCTCCTTCGTCCACCCTGATCCGGTCCAATGCAACGCCCAGTGCTTCCGCAGCGATCATGGCGAAAGCCGTAAGGAGACCCTGGCCCACGTCGGTCTCACCGGGGATGACCCGTACATTGCCTCCCTCATCTACTCTGATTATGGCTGTGGATCCATCGAAAAGAGGAAAGAAACCCCGGTTCCCGCACACATGGGTTGTGCCCGACAGGCCTATACCTTCATTAGGTCCCCGTTCCCTCCTGACGCGCTGGTAATCCATCATCCGGCCGACTTCCTCCAACGACTCCTTGAATCCACAGGAGGTGAACCGGAACCCGTGAACAGTCACGTCACCCGGAAGCGCTGCATTCTTGATGCGAACCTCCAGCGGATCCAAACCGAGTTTCCGGCTGAGCACATCAATCATACTCTCAACGGCGAAGGTAATCTGAGGGTTGCCGAATCCCCGGAAGGCCGAGGTAGGAGGTCGGTTCGTATAGACCAGGATGCACTCGTTTCGCACGTTCTGCATGCGATATAACCCATCGATACGGTAAGTACCCAAGTTTACGACGCCTGGAGCGTATTTGGCGTATGCCCCGTTGTCGGCAATAATCCGGTGCGTTTTGGCCGTGATCAGGCCGTCCTTGGACATGCCCATTTTGAGGTGGATAACCATGGGCACTCGGGGCATGGAGCTCTGGAACTCCTCTTCCCTTGTATTCTCCAATCGGATGGGCCTTTTGGCTTTGCGCGCCAGCAAAAAACCAATGAGGTACAGCTTCTGCTCCAACTTTCCCCCGAAGGCGCCGCCGATGGGCGTCTGGACGCAATGAAACCGCCCTATGGGGAGATCCATGGCCTCCGAAAAGATAATCCGGGACCAGCTTGGATTCTGAATGGGGGCCCAGAGGTGGAATCTGTCACGGGAGTCATACTCCACGATGCAAGCCACCGGTTCCAGGTAGGCATGGATCTGGAGATCGGTTTCAAACTGGTCCTCAAGAACGAGGTCCGCTTCACGCAGGCCAGCGTCTGGATCTCCGCGCACAGTCAGCCGGTGGGAGGCTATGTTCCGGTCTCCAGGATGGATGGGCACGGTCCCTTCAGCCATGGCTTCCTCCGGATGGAAATAGCCGGGCAGGGGCTCGTAATCCACGCGAATGAGGGTAAGGGCCTCCATGGCTATATCCGGATCGATAGCCGCCACAGCAGCTACCTCGTCGCCCACATAGCGCACCCGGTTTTTCGCCAGAATAAATTCGTCCTTGATCCCGGAGTTGTACGAACCGTACAGAACCCCTGGTGTATCCGCATGGGTAACAACAGCCCGGACACCGGGCAGTTGCTCGGCCCTTGAGATATCTACGTTCAAGACTCGCGCATGGGGGTAGGGACTGCGCAAGACCTTGCCGAAGAGGGCGCCTTGCACCTTGATGTCCGCAACATAGCGTGTCCGGCCTGTTGCCTTGTCCCGGGCGTCTACCCGCGGGATAGGCTGACCGATCATACGAAATCCTTCGGGCCTTTGGCTGTTCATGTCTGCCTCATTCACCATCAATCGGACTTGGCTTGATCCCAGGCCTCTCTGAAGAGCCTCTCCGCGTATGCCGACAGGGCTTCCTGGAGGTAGGGTGTCAGACGGGGGGAACGGGCCAGACGGGCCGCCTCCCTACCCGCCTTTTTTACCGCTTTGGCCCAAAGGGCCCCAGACGGGTATTGGCCCTTGAGGGAGGAGAGGCTTTCTTTGAGTTCAACGGGCTGGGGACCGATAGCACCCACCACAAGGTTGGCTTCATCGATCCTTCCCCGATCATCCAAACATATGACCGCGCTCAGGTTAAATTGCGAAAATTCCAGGGCTTTCCGGTACGCAAATCGGCAATAAGCGGCCCCACACCGGGGCCCTGGGGTGGGCAAGTGCACCTCGGTCAGAACCTCTCCCTTGGCCAGATCGTGGGGAGTCAGACCATCTCCGGTATAAAACGCCTTCAGGGGAACACGGCGCTTCCTTCGTCCCGATGTCAGGGTTACCTCCGCGCCGTATACCAACAGCGGACCCACGGTCTCCGCGGCCAGGGCTCCCACGCAACGCTTACCGGCCGGTGCCACGTGGCAAACATCTCCCCCGTCCTTGAAACATCTGGAGAGGTTTCTCTCCCATACGTGGGACTGATTGTAATAGATGCATTTGGTGTCCAGACAGAGGTTGCCCCCCAAGGTGGCCTGGTTGCGGATGGGCGGCACCGCAAGGGCGAGGATTGCTTGATGGAGCGCTGGATATGTGCGACGCAGGGCATCTGAACGTTCCAGGCGCCACAGAGGAGTCATGGACCCCACGCGCCACCCGTCGTCGTGGGTTCCAATCCCAACCAGATCCTTCGATTTTCCCAGGGAGACCAGGACTGATGGCCGAAGGAGAAGATCCTTGATCAGTACCATGAGATCGGTCCCGCCTGCCACGACCCGGGCATCCGGGACCTCCTCCAACAGCTTCAAGGCATCGGTAAGACTCTCCGGTTCATAAAGGTCGAAGTCATACACGGGACTGGCTCTCAGTCAACGTTGCAACTAAACGAGCAGTGTACCAAGGTCCCCGAGGAAAAAATCCTGGGTGTCCTGAGACTATAACCAACATTACCTCGTTCGCATTTCAGCTGCACGTAATACGGACTCAATTATCTGCTCATAGCCGGTGCATCTACACAAATTTCCTTCAAATGCATCCTTTATGTCTTCAATGGTTGGATGGGGATTTTGGTCAAGCAAAGCTCTGGTTGTAAGAATCATGCCCGGAGTACAAAACCCGCATTGAAATCCATACTTTTCCAGGAATGCTTCCTGGATTTCGCTTAATTCTCCCCGCTTGGCAAGACCTTCAACAGTGGTAATTTCAGCTTCACTCGCTTGGACTGCGAGTATAAGGCATGACCTCACAGGTTTCCCATTAAACAGAACCGTACAGGTTCCACATGCCCCTTCATCACATCCTTTCTTAACACTCCCCACCTTGGCTCTGTTTCTCAAGA
>SMTZ1_10003604_pt1 | contig 26660 bp, 27 predicted proteins | sample DeeMarSWOR136_30_FD_25667 | JGI IMG/M metagenome (IMG submission 25667)
CCGGGGCGTACTTCGTCGTCGACGCCGTCCACCACATCGCCCACGGCCCCATGGACGTCCAGGCCCTGGACTGCGACTTCCTCGTCTTCTCCGGCTACAAGCTCTTCAGCCCCCACGGCAGCTTCATGTACGGGAGGAAGGAGTGCCTCGAGGAGCTGAAGCCCTACAAGGTGAAGCCGGCCCCGGGTTACCCGCCGGACAGCTGGGAGTGGGGCACTAGGGACCAGGCTAAGTTCGCCGCCATCAAGGGCGTGGTCGACCACCACGTCTGGCTCGCCGAGCAGGTCGGAGACGAGTTCAAGGGGAAAGCCATAGAGGAGTACGAGAAGGACGTCTCGAGGGCGATGCTCGAGGGCGTCGGAGACGCCCCGGGGCTGAACCAGATGCCACACGTGAAGGTCTACGGCATCACGGACCCCGGGAGGGTGGACGAGCGAGACCCGACGTTCTCATTCGAGGTCGAGGGCGTTTCCCAGGACGATGTCGTGAGGCGCCTCTGGGACGACCACGCCATCGCCATCAGGGCCGAGGACTTCTACTCCAGGGTCCACGACTACTACGAGAAGCCCAGGCTCATCCGAGCCAGCTTCGTCCAGTACAACACCCTGGAGGAGGCGGAGGGCCTGCTGGGGGCGCTGGCGGAGATGAAGGCCTGAAGCCAGCCCGAGAAAAAAAATCTCTCCTGAAGAGATAGCTGTCCCCCAGCTTCTACACGTTCATGTACATGGACGACGAGACCCACAGGAAGGTGCTTGGGGAGGCCCACAGGGTGCTGAGGAGGGGCGGGGCTCTTCACGTATGCGACGTGGCCATGGACCACGACGCCGCCGGCAAGCCCTTCATACTCGTGTCCATCGAGGCCCGTCCCCCCGGGGAGACCATCAAGGCCAGCTACGGCCACAGGCAAGACAAGACGCTAACCATCGAATCGTTGTCCGCGCTTGGCGAAGAAGCAGGGTTCACGGTGGTCGAGTCGAGAAGGCTGCAGGACTCCTTCTACCTGATGTTAAGGAAGGGTTAGCCCCGTCCACATCTTCAGGAACCCCAGTACGATTGGTACCGCCTCGTCTGTTCCCTGCTTCGACGTTGAGCCCCATTTTCACGTGTCTCTCCACGCGCCTTGGCTGAGCATGGTTTAAAAGTAAAGGCTGGGCTGGTCCCATCGGTACGCATGCAAGAGGAGTCTCTTCTGGAGTGGGTGCGCAGGAACCGGAGGAATGATCTGAGGGTCAGGGATGACCGCGTCCTGCCTAGGGAGCGTCCCCGGAAGCAGTCACGGCCACATGCGTAACCGCGTCGTAGTCGGGGAGCAGGTCCTCGACGTTTCTCACGGCGTCGAAAAGGAACCCGCCTAGGCCCGCGGCGGCGCCGATGAGGCCCGCGAGCACGAATATGAGGGCCATGCCGGCGCCGGGGCCCGTCCCCACGAGCCAACCGAAGACGGGGACGAGGCTGCCCCCCTGCGCCATGACGGGCTCCATGACCCTGTCGGCGAGGGGCCCCGCCATGAAGAGGGCCACCGGCTGGGAGGCTTGGGCGATGAGGGCCCTGGTGGAGAACACCCTTCCCTGGAGCTCAGGCGGTACCTTGCTCTGCCAGATGGCCTGGCTGCAGCCGTTCGTGATGGGGTTCACGAAGAGGACGATGAACGCCGCGGCCACCCAGACGGTGGCGCCGCGTCCTAGACCCATCAACGTCATGCCCAGTAGGGAGCTGGAGGTGAGGCCCAGGAGGAGCCCGTTGACCTTCCGCCTTGGGCCGCCCCAGGCGCTCATCAGCAGGCCGCCGACGACGCCGCCGACGCCGAACATTGACTGGACGGTCCCTAGGACGATGCTGTCGTTTCCTGTTCGGCTCAGGACCATTGGGGCGAGGAGGGCGAAGCAGATGCTCCCCGTGAAGTTGACGACGAAGAAGATGCTCTGGAGCCCCAGGAGGCTGGGGCGAGCCAAGATATAGCGGAACCCGAACACCGAGTCCTCGAGGAGGCTCGGCCTCTCCTTCGCCTCCGCGATGCCCGTGGGCTGGGGGATGTTGACCACCGCAAGCGCGGCCACGGCGGCCACGAACGTCAGAGCATCGAAGGACATGATGCCGCCTAGGCCGATGATTGGGAGAAGGATCCCGGCCGCGACCGGCGCGAAGATACCTGACGCGGAGTTGGCGAGGCTCATCATGCCGTTGGCCCTGGAGTACTGCTCCTTGTCGAGCATCAGGGTGACGGCGGCCGAGAAAGCAGGGAACTGGAAGGACTGGAAGGCCCCCGAGAACGCCGAGGTGACGTAGAGGTGCCAGACCTGGAGCCTTCCCGAGGCGAACAGCGCGAGCACCGCCAGCGTCGAGACGCCTGAGGCGACGTCGCTGAGCATGGTCACCAGCTTCCTGTTCCACCTGTCCACCAGGGCGCCCGCGAAGGGGCTCGCAAGTATATAGGGTAACGTGAACGAGAACCCGACCAACGCGAGGGCCGTCGCCTCGCCGGTCTTCTCCCAGGCCCAGATGGTGAGGGCGAACTGGGTCATCCAGACGACCGTAAACCCGCGCATACCAGAAAGCCGCCTAGACTCTGTCGTCGTCCTCACCAAGCCTCCCTCGCTATCCGCGCTTATAATGTGGACTCACCTATGCTGAACACCGTTTGTACTCACAACAAGTGACTTAGTCCAGGTCCTCGGGCCGAGGCCGGGGCGAGGGCCGCGGCCTATGCGAGTCCCTGCCAACGTCTACGCGCTTGGCTATGCTGGACGCCATCTTGATGGCGAGCCTTCCGCTCATGGTGATGAGGTATCTGCCTCGCCGCCTCTCCTGGACGATGAGCCCGGCCTCCTGCAGCACGTCGAGGTGGCTGCTCAGGGTGCTGGCGCTGATCTCCTTGAGGGTGTCCTGCAGGTCGCTCACGTATAGGCCGCCCCAGGTGAGCTCCTTCAGGATCTTTACCCGGTGCTCGTTGCCCAGGGCGCTCATGACGTCGGCTGTGCGCTGGACCTCGCTGTCGCTCATCACGGTGGGCCTTTCCCTCGCCGGCCGGTGCTCCCAGAAGAGGCTTCTCTCAAGCTCGCTGGTCACCCCCTCCATGACGTCCTCCACGAAGCCGCCTATGTAGTCACCCAGACGGTCTCCGAATTCCTCGCCCGTGAAAGGCCCCCTAATCTCGACCCTCTTCCTTGGCTTGCGGCGCCTGTAGTAGGGTTCGTCCTCGTCAAACCAATCGTCCTCCGTCTCCGGCTCTTCCTCTTCAGGCTCCTCTTCCGAGACCTCGACGGTAACTTCATGGCTCACGTCCTCCTCGGGGGCCTCCTCAGCCTCTTCTCGGGGCTCTTTGAGCTGCTCGGATATCCTGAGTAGCTGTTCACGCAGGAGGTTGACCTCCTCTCTCAGCTTTTTCCTCTCATCGTTGTTTTCAGACATCAAAACACACCCTATTCGTTTATCTCCGATTTTAATTCGATTATTATCGAAATGAATACGAGTATAATACTATTTAAACCTTATGGGTGAAGAGGTGAAAACCATGTATACCGAATAAATGGTTAAGCCTCGGCCACGACCTGATCGTGGTCGGGGATTATCTCCTCGACATTCCTGATGTGGGGCAGAAGGTAACCCGCCAGACCCGTAAGGAACCCGGCCACCCCCATGATCACGAAGAGCAACGAGATGCCCGCGCCGGGCCCGACCCCGACGAGCCAACCGAAGACCGGTGCCAAGGAGCCCCCCACATCCATCGAGGGAGTGAGGACGCGGTCAGTCAGAGGCCCCGTTATGGCCATAGCTATGGGGGCCGAGATCTGCGCGATCTGAGACCTGACGGCGAACACCCTGCCCTGCATCTCCGGCGGCACCTTGCTCTGCCAGATGGCCTGGTTCGTACGAGGGGGGCCCTTCCCAAGCCCAGCATCGTCATGCCGAGGAGGCTACTGAGCATCATGCCGAACAGCACACCGTATACCCTCTTCTCGGGGCCTCCCCACGCGCTTAGCAACAGGCCCCCGACCAGGCCGCCCACGCCGAAGGCGGACTGGACGCTGCCGAGAACCAGGGTGTCGTTGCCTGTCCTTGAGAGTATCATCGGAGCGAGCAGGGGAAAACACAGGCTGGCGCTGAAGTTGATGAAGAAGAAGACCAGCTGGAGGCTGAGTAGGCTGGGACGCGCATAGATGTACCTGAAGCCGAAGAGGCTGTCCTGGAGGAGGCTTCGCTTCTCCGTCTCTACTACCTTGGGCTCCGGCTGGGGGATAGACACCACGAGAACCGCAGCTATAGCCACGACGAAGCTTATGATGTCGAAGGCGAGGATTCCCGTGGTGCCAACGATGGTGAGGAGGGCGCCCGCCGCGGCGGGGCCGAAGATGTTGGAGGCGCTTTCGGCGAGGCCAAGCATGCCGCTGGCTCTCGTGTACTCCTCCTTGTCGAGCATTGTACTGACGGCCGCGCTGTAAGCGGGGAACTGGAAGCTCTGGAACATGCCCATGAAGACCGAGATGGCGTAGAGGTGCCACACCTGTAAGGCGTTGGCTGATAACAGCAGGAAGATGGCCACAGTTCCAATACCGGCCACCAGGTCGCTGAAGATCATCACCAGCTTCCGGTTCCACCTGTCCACGAGGGCGCCGGCGACGGGCTTCAGCAGGACGTCGGGCGCGAAGTAGAACAGCTGGACCATGGCGATGGTGGTAGCCTGGCCCGTGACCTGCCATGCCCATATGGTCAACGCGAAGTTGGTCATACGTGTGCCGAGGAGGGATACGAACTGTCCCGCCCAGACCACGGTGAACCCCCTCATTCCCTTGAGTGTGCTGTTCTGTTTCATGTTGATCACGTTACCGGGGGTGAAGCCATGCCCCCAGGTTTCACGGAAGGATTAAGGCTTCTATGATGCTCCCCCGGGGAAATAATTAAACTTATTTAGTTTAACATCTTTAACATGTTTAACGATGAGTCTCCAGGTACCGAGATACTCGACGATAGGGGGAGGCATAGAGATAGTGCACGTCATCCCCCTGGAGGAGGAGATAGACCGCGCCGTCAGGGCCTTCGAGGTCGACAACGGGTTCAAGGCCAACAAAGTATACCTCCTCGCCTTCACGGTGACGCGGGCCCAGCCGGACGAGGTAGACGAGATCAGCTACTACTGGAGGAGGGTGGACGAGAGGTTCAGAGCCCTCGGCATAGAGACAGTCACCGTCTTCACAGACATATTCAACATGCTAGACGTCATCTCCAAGGTCAGCCGCATCGTGAAACAGGAAAAGGAGAAGGGGAACGTCGTCTACGTCAACATGTCTGCGGGCGGCCCCTTCGTCTCCGCGGGCACCGCGATAGCTGCCATGGTGCAGGGCGCCCGCCTCTACTACGTGCGGTGCAACCGGTACATCCACACCCGGCAGGAGAAGCTCAGCCACGGCAAAGCCATAGTGACGGAGCCCCAGGTCCACTTCTTGGAGAACTTCAACATCATGCTCCCGGATGAACGGGGAATGAAGCTTCTCGTCAAGCTCCATCAGACGGGCGACATGCGGACATCCGCCATCTTGGATTATCTCCACGGCGAGGGTTTCGAGGGCTTCGAGGACGACCCCTCCCGGCTAAGCCGGGGAAACAAGATAGGTATGCATATGAGGCTGAACAAGGGCATCACGGGGAAGCTCGAGGCCGCGGGGTACATAGCCAAGGAGAAGCGGGGCAGGGAGAACATCTACAGCGTAACCGAGTCGGGGAAGTACGTGGCGTGCGTAAGCGGCTTAATAGAAATAGAATAAGGCTAACCTACGGTTTTAACCCTAAGAGCTTAGGATGTTTCTAAGCAGGCCAAGGTCTCTCCTAGGTCGGCGATGAACGAGTCGATCTCCTCGTAGGTTATCACGTAGGGCGGGAAGAACCTGAACGTGTTCGTCGACGCGTGGTAGTCCATCAGGTAGCCCTTCTCGAATAGCTCGTCCTGGATGATCACTCCGAGGCGTGCGTGCTCCTCGCTGAGCTCCACTCCGAACATGAGGCCCCTGCCCCTGACGTCCACAATGAATGGATACTCCTCTGCCAGCTCCTTCAACGCGTCGAGGAAGTACACACCTTTCTGTGCCGCCTGCTCCACGAGGCCCTGCTCCCGAATGATGGACAGCACGGTGGCCACCACCCTCCCAGAGAAAGCGTCGTTCTGGTGGCTCTGTACGTGGCGGAGCGAGTCCCTGCACCGCTCCTCGACGTCGCCGTTGGTTACCACCACGGAGACCGGGAACCCCGCGCCCACGGCTTTGCCTAGGACGAGGATGTCGGGCTCGATGCCGTCGTGCTGATATGCGAACCATCGCCCGGTCTTGCCGGGTGCCGTCGTCACCTCCTCCGAGATGAGGAGCGCCCCGAGGGCGTCAGCGTGCATCCGTAGCCTGGCGCCGTACCCTATGGGGGGCACGAGTATGCCGGCGCCGAAGACGGGCTCGTACATGATGGCCGCGATGTTCGTGTTTCCCTCGTCCACCAGCCTCTGGAGCCGCTCCAGGCACCTGAAGTCTCTGCAGTCCTCCCGTGAACCGTGTTCACAGCTCCTGCAGAGGGGTGGCGGTAGCCTGTGCACCTCCCCCGGGTCCGGCAGGTACGGCACGTTGATGCCGGGCCACGAGAGCGAGAAGGGGTATGACGTTGCGCCGTAGTAGCCTCTCTCGTTCACCACCACGCCGGTGCGCCCCGTGGCCGCCCTAGCCATCTTGAGGGCGAGGTCCACGGCCTCGCTACCCGAGTTGAGGAACGCCGCCCTGCTCAGCGTCGGCGGCAGGATCTTCTCCAGCTCAGAGAGCGCCAGGTCTATCTCCTCGGTCCTGAACGCCGACATCACGTTGATGAGCCTGTCGATCTGGCTCTTCACAGGCTCAGTGAGGCTCGGGTTGCCGTACCCGAGGACGCTGCACCAGTACCCCGACTGGAGGTCCAGATAGGACTTGCCGTCTCTGCCCCAGACCCTGCAACCGTCGCTCCTCGTCATAACGGTATCCCTCATGGAGAGGGTGTTCCAGATTCGCATGGTTCAGCTCAGAACTGAGAATGTTAGAGTACAATTAAATATCTCGATTAAACTCCCGGGAAAACAAGCGATTCATGAAAAGAACATGTGATGGGGAGGGTTAAGCTTCGAGGAGCTTCCTGCGCTTCTCCTCGGGTATCTTACCGAGCTTCTCGATCTCGGCGACGTACTCCTCGATGAACTTGGGCAGCACCTTGAAGATGGGCAGCACCATGGGCCTGAACATGACGCGCCCCGGCTCTACGCCCATTCCCTTAAGCTCCTCGCGGAGCCTCTCCACCAGCTTCTCCGAGAGCTCTGCGGCGTGGCTCTCCTCGATGTCCATTATCATGACGCCGTCGGCGCCGTTGCCGAGCGCCTTTAGCACCACGTCCCTGTCCAGCAGCGCCGTGCTGGGGGCTCGGACTATCTTCATGTTCGTCGGGTAGTGGAGCCTCGCCGTGCCGGCGTTGTCCGCCGCCGTGTAGCTGATGTTGTCGTCGAAGAAGCCCACCACAGCCACCTCGTCCCCGGCGTCCTCGACGAGGCCCTTCACCTCCTCCACGAGAGCCCGCTTAGTGTAGTTGGGCAGCAGCAGCCCTTCCCGCGAGCATATGGCGACGCAGGCGCCGCAGCCGTTACAGGACACCGGGTCAACGACGGGCCCGCCTTCCTCTAGCTTGATGGCGCCCGTGCCGCAGACCTCCACGCACATGCCGCAGTGGTCACACTCGCCCACTTGGACGGGTTTGAACGGGTCCAGCGTCAACATGCCTTCTCCCAGGAAGTTGGTGATGTGGCTAGCCGCCGCCCTGGCGTCTATCACAGAGTCGTGTATGTCCTTGCAACCGGTGGCAACACCCGCCGCAAAGATGCCCTCACGCAGGGTGCTAATGGGGTCAAGCTTCACGTGCTTGGCCGCGATGAACAGGTCCTCGCCCAGCGCTATCCCCAGCTTCCCCGCCAGCTCCCGGGTGCCCTCAGACGGCACCATGGCGCTGCTGAGCACCGCCAAGTCAACGACGTTCCTGAACAGGAGCCCCGTGTCTATATCCTCCACCATGATCTCCACGCCTTCCCCGGGCAGCGGAGTCAGCTCACCAGGTTTGCCGTGGATGAACATTATGCCCTTCTCACGGGCCTCCCTGTAGAAGTCCTCGAACCCCCTGCCCACCATACGCATATCCGTGTAGTAGACGTAGATCTTGAGGAAGGGCAGGTACTTCTTCAAAAGTATGGCCTGCTTTACGGTGTAGGGGCAGCAGACGCTGCTGCAGTAGCTTACGCCGCGGTGCGGGTCCCTGCTGCCCGCGCAGAGCACGTAGGCCATGCTCTTTACCCTGTCCCCTGCCTCCGTGTAGAGTATCTTTCCCTCGGTTAGCTCGTTCTCGATGAGCCGCTCCACCTGAAGCGCGTCCACGACCTGGGGGTGCTCCGGGCGGTAGCTCTTGAGCTTACCGCGGTCGATCATGTCGAACCCCGTGGCCACGATGACGCTGCCAACTTCCATCTCCACAACCCTGTCCTCGTCCTCCAGGTCTATTGCGTCCACGGGGCACGCGTCGACGCACTGCCTGCACCCTATGCAGCTCTCGAAGTCGATTACGTAGCTGCTGGGCACAGCCTGCGGGAACGGCAGGTACGCCGCCTTACGCTTGTATAGCCCCTCCTCGAACTCGCTGGGCACCTCGGTGGGGCAGACCTGGCTGCAGCGGCCGCACTTGAGGCACTTTTCCGTGTCCACGCCACGCGCCTTTAACTTGACCGCGGCTCTATAGTTTCCGGGGCCTCCCGTCAAGGTCTCCAGCTCCGCGTTGGTGTAGAGGGTGATGTTCTGGTCGTTCTCTATCTCCGCCATCCGTGGGCTCAGTATGCACGGGCTGCAGTCAAGCGTCGGGAACGTCTTGCTGAGCTGAGCCATGCGGCCGCCGATGCTGGGCCTCCTCTCCACCATGTTGACCTTGAAGCCTGCCTCGCTAAGTTGTAGGGCTGCCGTTATGCCGGCGACTCCTCCCCCAACCACCATGACGTCCCTACAGACGGGTATCTCCCTGTCTTCAAGAGCCTCAAGGGTCTGAGCCCGCCTCACTCCGGCCTTGACGAGGCTGACGGCCTTCTCTGTGGCGCCCTTATCGTGTATCCAGCTGCAGTGCTCCCTGATGTTCACGTGGACCAGCTGGTACCTGTTAACGCCCTCCTCCTCGATGACGTTCTGGAACATCTTCTCGTGCATGTGGGGGCTGCAGCACGCCACGACTATGCGCTCCAAGCCGCGGCGCTTTATGCTGTCCCTAATCTGCTGTAGACCCGGCTTGCTGCAGAGGAAGTCTGTGATCTGGGCGGTGGTGACTCCCTCCATGTCCTTGACGGCGTCTCGGACCTCCTCGCAGTTCACGGTGCCGCTGATGTTGCCGCCGCACCTGCAGATAAATACTCCCGTGGTCATAGCTTGCTCACCTTCTCCAGCAGACCGTCCACCGGAACCGTGTTGACGTCGAACCCCAGCTCATCTGGGGGTATGCCTAGGGCTAGCCCCAATAGCTGAGTATAGTAGAGCACGGGTAGCCCGTACTGTTTCTCCAGCTCGGCCTCCAGGGTGCGCTGGTACTTGTCGTACATGATCGCGCAGAAGGGGCACACAAGCACGAGGGCGTCCAGCCCCAGCTGTGAGAGAGTCTCCAGCTTCTTGCCGGTCATGGCCTTCGACGTGGACTCGCTCACCGCTAGGATTCCTCCGCCGCAGCAGTCGGTCTTGCCGACGTAGTCGACGGCCTCGGCGCCGGTAGCCTCGACGAGCCTGTCCAGGCTCACCGGGAACTCGGGGTCGTCGAACTCCTCGAAGAGTTCCTTAGGCCTAACGTAGTGGCAGCCGGGGTGCGTCGCTATACGCAGCCCCTTCAGCGGCTTCACCACCTTCGCCCTGAGCCTGTCCAGCCCGTATACCTCGTAGAGCATCCTCGCAAAGTGGATGACTTCGGGGCTCTCCCCCTCGTAGGAGGTGCCGAGGCTCTTCTCCAGGACCTTGTTCACGTTCTTAGCTACGTCGTCGTTTCTGAGGAGTTTCTCGGCCTTGTTGAGCATCTCTCCACAGGCGGAGCACATAGTGACCACCGGCAGCCCCGCTTCTTCTGCTAGCTTTAGGTTGACCGCCGCCATGGCCAGGGCCTTGGTCTCGTCGATGGGCTCCACGGGGAAGCCGCAGCAGCCGTACTCGGCCTCCACGAGCTCTATGCCCAGGGCCTCGGAGACCTTCCGCGCCGACTGCTCGTAGTTGACCTGCCTCGCGGGTATGGTGCATCCCAAGAACACGCTGTACTTCAACAATCATGCCTCCGCTATCTTCTTGACGAACCCGGGCTCGGCCTCAAGCCCGGGGAGCTCCATGTCGTCGCGCTCGTCCTCTGTGAAGTCGTCGATGGGGTATACCCTGCCGTTCTCGGCGAGGATGTCCATGAGCTTCATGAGAGCCGGCGGCGCCACGCCCTCCTTGGCGGCTAGGTTTCTCAGGACGGTCATGACCTCGGGGGGGCTGACGTCTTGGGGGCAGCGCTCGTCGCACATGTAGCACATGCTGCAGAGCCAGATGAAGTCACTCTGGAAGACTTGGTCCTTGAGGCCCAGTTTGGCCAGCTTCATTATCCTGCGTGGGCTGAAACGTTCCTCTATCTCCCTTACGGGGCAGCTGGCGGTGCACACCCCGCACTGGAAGCACTTGCTGAGGTCGGCGGCGCCAAGCTCTCGTGCAAGGCTCCGGAGGAACCTTGTGTCCGCCTTGGAGAGGTCGACGACGGCGTCGGTGTTAACCATATTTATTCCTATTATCGTGAATCGGGTGATTAAAAAGCTTGAGCGAAAAAATCGTTGAGTTTTTTACATTTTATGATTTCTAGATATTTATCTAGATACCATTTTTTATAGTCGTTCACGTCTTTTTATTCGGGTAATACTATATGAAAAATGGTAAAATTGTAAAGATTCTGTTAATTCTGATAACACTAACCCTTTCAAGCACACCCGTAATGGCTGAGAACGAGGTAGAGAAGACAGGCCCATGGGCAGACGAACTGTTCTTCAAGATCTACCTTAACCCTGAGGCAGAGTACCTGGCGTTGAAGACCGGCGACATAAACATCATGGACTGGGAGCTCCCAGCCGAGAAAGTCGCCGACGCACTTGCTGACCCCAATATACTCACTGATAGCACGGCAGATCTCGGCTACTACTTGATAGACATCAACTGTCAACGCTGGCCCACCAGCAACGTTCACTTCAGAAGGGCTCTCGCCCACCTTGTCGACAAGTCTCGCATCGAGACGGACGTCTTACAAGGATTTGGATACGCGCTGGACAGCCCCGTACCAGTCGTCATGGGCGGCTGGGCCAACCCGGACATCAGGACCTACGAATACAGCTCAGAGTTAGCCGCCGCCGAGCTGGAGCTCGGTGGATTCGTTGACACCGATAGCGATGGCATCAGGAACGACCCCGTGACCGGGGAGAACATGGCGGATGTACTCTTCTACATCCGTATAGATGACCCGGAGCGGAAGCAGGCCGGAGAATGGCTGGCTCAGGAGCTAAAAGCCTTGGGCGTGCCCATTGAAGGCGAGCTCGCCGTCGAGAGGTCCGTCTGCGCGGATGCAGTCATGGACACACCTGATGGAGAGTGGAACGTCTACACAGGCGGATGGGGGATCACGAGAGACCCTGACCACCTCACAGACTTCTACCACAGCAAGGAGTTCGACCCTGAATGCATAAGTGGGTGGCGTGGCTACAACTATCCCGGCTTCGTCAACAGCACCTTCGACTACTGGGCGGATCTTCTGAAGACAGCAAGCACCTTCGAAGAGACCAAGGAAGCCGCGTTCATGTGCCAGAAGATAATCGCCGAGCAGGTACCAGGCATACCCATGTACGGCCACATCGGCGTCAAAGCCTACAGTGTAGAGTGGACAGGCGTGGTGAACATGATTGGTCAAGGCATCAACAGCTGGTGGAGCTGCCTGAACATGCATCCCGCGGACGCAGTGTCTGGCGGAGTCATCGAGTACGGCATAAAGTCCGACATAGAGACGCTCAACCCGCTGACAGCCGAATGGACATACACGTGGGAGGTTCTCGACAAGATCTACGAAAACCCGTATTGGTACAACCCATATGACATCAGCGAAGACTGGGGATGGCTGGCCGAGTCCTGGGAGATCGACGACTGGGTGAGCCCAACCGGCGTTGACGGCACCAAGGTAACTTTCCACTTCGTCAAGAACGCGAAATGGCACGACGGCGTACCCTTCACGGCTGAAGACCTGAAATTCACCTACGAGTACATACGAGAATACGGAATACCGAGATACCTGCCTAACATACAGTTCATCGAGGACATCGTACTCGTCGACGACTACACCCTCGAGGTATACCAGAACACGACCAGCTACTTCGCGTTCCACTACCTGAACGGACCACCCGTGCTCCCCAAGCACATCTGGGAGGACGTGGGCGCAGATTGGCAGGACTATGACCCGGTGGCGGAAGGCGGACTGGTCGGTCTTGGACCCTGGAAGTTCGTGGAGTATGTCCCCGGCGAATACGTGCACCTCGTAGCAAACAAGGAATACTTCAAAGACCCCACCATAAGCAAGCAGGCGCAGGAGATATCTTTACTCGAGGAACAGCTGGCTCAGGCAGGTGAGGAAACGGCTGAAGACATTGCCACCTTGAGCGCACAGCTGGCTGAACTAGAGGCAACCACACGCCAACTTCTGGAAGCAAACGCTGAGGAAGTCGACGCCCTCGAATCCCAGATCTCGTCTCTAGAGGCGGAGGTCTCTAACCTGGAGGGCGGGCTCACGAGTGCTTCAAACATCGGGTATGCTTCCATAGCGATAGCTGTAATCGTTGGCGCGGTCGCGATCTACATGGCTAGAAGAGAGACATAAAACCAATCCACCTATTTTTTCTTTATAACTCAATCAAAAAGTATCTAACTTAAAATAGACCCATAAAGTGTAGAGGAGAAAGAGAGTGTCCCTGAAGAGTTACATACTGAAGAGGCTGGTCTACAGCGTCGTCCTCCTGTTCTTCGCACTTTCACTCAACTTCGTCATCTTCAGGATGGCGCCCGGTAACCCGATCCAGGTGGTGGCCAGCGGCATGAGGCTTGAGCCGGAGATGGTCGAGCGCCTGATAGAGCTGTGGGGGCTCCAGGAGCCTCTTCACGTGCAGTACATCCGCTACATCAGGTCTACCCTGACCTGGAACTTCGGGTACTCCTACAACTCCCTGGAGCCGGTGTCTAGAGAGATCGTGGAGAGACTCCCCAACACACTGCTACTCATGGGGGTCTCCCTGTTCTTCGCGATCATCTTCGGAACAGTCTTCGGCATCTATGCCGCGTACAGACGCGGGAGTCTATACGATCTAACCTCGGTCACAATCTCGCTTTTCAGCTACGCTCTTCCCACCTTTTGGATGGGCTTACTCATGATCTATGTTGGAGGATACGTGCTAGGCCTCTTTCCCCTCGCAGGAACCATGTCGAGGCCGCCGCCGATAGACCCCATACTGAAGGTTTTCGATCTCGCTTGGCACCTCTTCCTCCCAGGCCTAACCCTCTTCCTCTTCCAGTACGGGGGATGGCTGCTAATGACGAGAAGCACCATGCTGGAAACCCTCCACGAAGACTACATCACAACCGCCAGGGCGAAGGGAGCGACCGAGAGAAGCGTCCTCTTCAAACACGCGTTCCGCAACGCCATGCTGCCTCTCGTGACCAACGTCGCACTTCAGATCCCGGGGCTCTTAAACGGAGCGATACTGACAGAGACGGTGTTCTCGTGGCGGGGCCTGGGGCTCTATACCTGGACCGCCATCCAGTTCAACGATTATCCCGTGCTTCAGGCACTGTTCTTCATCTTCGCGTTGGTCACCGTGGTCTGCAACTTCCTTGTAGACATCATCTACGGATACATCGATCCGAGGATCCAGTATTGAGGTGTAGAGGATGACAACATCAACCCGAAGAAAACGATACAACCTCCTGATGAGCCAGGCGAAAGACTTCTGGAGCGTCTACAAGCAAAACAAGAAGGGGCTCGTAGGCATAGGCCTGATCTTCTTCTTCATCCTATTCGCCGTCTTTGGTCCGATGTTCACCGAGAACGATCCCGTGAAAGACTGGGATGTGGGGGGTAGAAGAGTCCCCCCCGTTTGGTTCAAAAACCTCCCGGGCTACCAGAATCTAGTTCCCAACCTAAAGCCGGTGACAGATGTCGGCTTCCGAGGCTCCGAGGAACTCTCGGCTTGGGACATCGTGACGAGCTCTGAGGACGGCTTCACAGTTACGCATTCCATGGAAGGCTATGACAGTGGGAGCGGCCCCGGCTCGATCCTCGTCAGACTAAACAGAGGGGCAGGCACGCCCGGGTCTGCGGACATCAAGATCTCTAAGACCTTCACGTGGCCGTATTCCTCTCCACCCAAGAGGTTTAGCTGCGACGCCAGTTACAAGGCTGAAGGAGTGGAGGGTACACGCCTGAACATCGGGATCGTCCTGGTCGACGCGAAGGGAGAGGAGTATGTCCTGTGGCAGAGGGACATATCTTCGGATACCGGGTGGTCTACTCCCGAGTATATGGTGGACTCGTACTCGATAAAGGTGAAGATGATCTTCCCAGAAGGCGTGTTCGCTGACCCGGCTCAAAAGATATTCAACGGAACAGGCGACTACGAGTTCTATTTCAGAGCATCCTTCACAGAAATCGACCCGGACTCGACGACCATCACTAATCTTTACGTTGACGACCTCGACATCAAGTTGATGGGCACATGTTACGGTCTCCTCGGGACCGATCAGTGGGGCCGGGACGTATACAGTCAGCTGGCCAACGGTGCGAAGACGTCTCTACTCGTGGGTCTGCTGTCCGCGTTCATCTCCGTGTCCATCGGGTTAACCGTGGGCCTGTTCGCTGGCTTCATGGGCGGGCTGGTGGACGAGGTGTCGATGCGTTTCGCAGACATGCTCCTAGTGATTCCCTTCCTCCCGCTGCTCCTAATACTCATCGCCATCCTGGGCCAGAGCATAATCAACATCATACTGGTCATCAGCCTTCTAGGCTGGATGTTCTTCAGTCGCACTGTGAGAAGCCAGGTGCTGAGCCTTAAAGAGAGGGCGTTCATCGAGGCGGCCCGTGCCGCAGGCGGCTCAAACGTCCACATAGCAATAAGGCACGTCCTCCCCAACGTCATGGGCCTTGTATACGTGAGCCTCGCCACGAACGTGCCAGCCGCCATTACGTCCGAGGCCGCGCTGAGCTTCCTGGGCCTCGGCGACCCCAGCATCATGAGCTGGGGCCAGATGCTGCACGACATCGTGTACTACGCAGCCATAAAGGAGCTGTACTGGGTCGTGCCGCCGGGGCTCTGCATAGCGCTTCTTGCGGTCAGCTTCGTTATGATGGGGTTCTCCCTCGACGAGATACTGAACCCGAGGCTCAGGGGGCGCTGAAATGAAGATACTCGAAGCCGTCGGGTTAAAGGTCTACTACCAGACCGTGAAGGGGGTCGTGAAGGCGGTCGACGGAGTGGACCTGATAGTGGAGAAGGGGACCTCCGTGGGCCTGGCGGGGGAGTCAGGGTGCGGGAAAACCACGCTGGGCCTCTCATTCCTGAAGCTTCTGCCGCCGAACGGGGTGATCGAGGGCGGGTCCCTGATCTTCAACGGCGACGACATCTACAAGATGGACGCTGACAGATTCAGGGAGGAGATCCGCTGGAAACACATCTCGATGATCTTCCAGGGAGCCATGAACGCGCTCAACCCCGTCTTCAAGGTCGAGGACCAGATAGGCGAAGCCATCAAGCTCCACGACAGGAAGGCGAAGAAGAAAGAGAGAACCCAGATGGCGCGCGACCTCCTGAGAAAGGTTGACATCGACCCAGTCATGGGGGGCCACTACCCCCACGAGTTCAGCGGTGGCATGCGTCAGAGAGCCATGATCGCCATGGCCCTCGCGTGCAGCCCCCAGCTCGTCATAGCCGACGAGCCCACCACGGCGCTTGACGTCATCGTGCAGAAGCAGCTCATGGACCTGCTCAGGGGCCTCAAGGACGAGATGAACCTCTCGATGGTGGTCATCAGCCACGACATCAGCGTCCTAGCTGAGCTGTGCGACTACCTGAACATAATGTACGCGGGCAGGATAGTGGAGTGGGGGGAGATAAACGAGATATTCAGGAACCCCCGGCACCACTACACCCACGGGCTCATCAGCACCTTCCCGGCGGTGGAAGACGAGGAGAGGAAACAGACCTTCGAATACATAGAGGGAGCGCCGCCCAACCTCCTGGACCCGCCTCAGGGATGCAGGTTCCACCCCAGATGCCCCGCCGCCACAGATATATGCAGGAGGGACCCACCGCCCGAGATGACCGAGATACGGGAGGACCACTGCGTGGCCTGCCACCACCCGAGAGGTGACCAACCATGAGCGACGAACCGCTGATCAGGGCCATAAACGTGAGGAAGCTGTTCCCCGTCAGGAAAGGCTTCTTCAGCTCCCTCCTCTCGGAGGAGGAGCAGAACCTACACGCAGTCGACAACGTCACCTTCGACATCTACCCGGACGAGGTCCTCGGCCTTGTGGGGGAGAGCGGCTGCGGCAAGACCACGCTGGGCAGGCTGCTGATACGCCTCATCGAGCCCACGAGCGGCGAGATATATTTCAGGGGCACAAATATCGTGCCCCTCACATACGAGGAGATGAAGCAGTTCAGACCCAAGATGCAGATCATATTCCAGGACCCCTACGAGAGCCTAAACCCTAGGATGACCGTGCTCGACCTCGTGGCTGAGCCCCTCGAGGTCAACGACCTCGTGGAGAGGGAAGACGAGAAGGAGGAGAGGGTCACCGACATCCTGGAGCACGTCAGGCTAACGCCCCCCGAGGACTTCATGTTCAGGTACCCCCACGAGCTCAGCGGTGGCCAGAGGCAGCGCATCGCCGTGGCTCGCGCCTTGATCATCCACCCCGACTTCGTGGTCGCGGACGAGCCGGTCTCCATGCTGGACACCTCCACCCGCGGCGAGATACTGAACCTTATGATGGAGCTCAAGACGCTTACCCGGTCCTACCTCTTCATCACCCACGAGCTCGCCGTGGCCCGGCACTTCTGCGACAGGATCGCCATCATGTACCTGGGAAGGATCATGGAGATGGCCAGCAGCGACGAGATAGTCAAGAACCCGGTGCATCCTTACACGAGGGCCCTGCTGGAGGCGACGCCGGTGCCGAACCCCGCGTCCAGGAGAGGTAAGGTGGGCATCAAGGGGGAGGTCATCAGCCCCATCAACCCGCCCAGGCGATGCAGGTTCTACAGCAGGTGCCTCGAGGCGAAGGAGATATGCGGCAAGCTCGAGCCCGAGCTGGTCGACATAGGCGGCGGCCACCTAGTGGCCTGCCACATCAACAAGGAGTAGGCTCATCTAAACCTGGCTCTCACTATCTGGCCTAGGAAGCACCCCAGCAGGTTCACCGGCGCGGTGAACAGTAGCACGGTGACCATGGGCTGTATCGACCCTGAGACCAGCAACGACATGAGCTGCGGCTCCAGCATCCCCAGAGCCGTAGGGGAGGCCATCAGCGCTGAGACGAGGATCGTCGACAACGCCGTCGACAGAATCCACGACTTTAAAGCCGAATCCGTCTTATCGAGCGTGGACGAAGCCAGCACGGCTATGAGTAGAACCCCCAGAAACATCGTCGGCTTGACGGCGGTGCCCTCGTTCACCAGGATGGTGAACTGGAGGTAGCCGTGGAACACCGCCCACCCGGCGGCCACGGTGGCTATTCGTTTGGCTGAACTCAAGTCACGGCACCGTCTTGATACTCTGGGTGTCTTACGCTTATATCCTTTGACGGTTCTAGTCAGTTCGATGAGAAGCAGGGAGGAGAAGCTGAGGGTGCTCGGCGCCGCGTTCGCCGCGGCGGTCGCCCTGTCGGCGGGGCTATTGTTTCTGGATTACAATAACTACCTCGGCCTACTGGGCTCGATGAACGAGGTGACGTACACCATAGACGAGATGACTCACAGCTTAGAAGGCGACAAGGTGATAGTCTCCATCACGTTCACTTTGCTTAACCCCACGTCTTACACACACCTCAGGTTCTCGTCGCTTCAATGCCAGCTCTACCTCGTCGGGGGGAGCACCGAGGAGTATCTGGGGGCGACGGGGTACGCCCCACCCGTCGACGTCCCACTGAGATCCGACGAGGGGAGGACGTACACGACGATGCTGGAGGTGCCTAGGTCGAACGTCGCCGGGTCAGCCGGCGCCCCCCTTGAGCCGACGCTGGAGTGGAGGGTCCGAAGCGTCGTCCACTTCTCGACGCCCATCCGTAAGTACTACCAGACATACAGCCACCAATCGGCGAGCACCCTCGTCGAGTAGCTACATGGTGTCGGGGTCGACTAGAATTATGCCTTTGGCCGGCAGAACCTCGTTCCTCAGGACCTGATTCCTCTGCTCTTCGTCGAGGTGGCCGTGGGTTTCAACGAACCTCCTCTTCTCTTCTTCGCTCAGCAACGACATGGGGTTCATCCACGCGTGGAGGTGCCACTCCTTGTCCTTCTCCGCCTCCAGCCTCCTCTCCTCCCCCTGTACGCGGCGTGACATCATCTCCCGCCAAAGGTGCAAGACAAGGGCAAACGAGTAGAGGAGAAGCGAGGAGTAAAGGAGGTTCCTGCCGCCGTAATAGAAGAGTATGTCGTCGATGCTCGCGGCGCCGATGCCCTTCCCGGCTGTCATCGAAGAGAAGCTCCCGTCGACGAACCACCGAGCCATGATGGCCGCCTCTACGATGGCTGGTGAAAGCCAGGGCGCGACGGACGCAAAACCGACGTAGGCGGGCACCTCCCTGATCGACGCCGACCGGGCGACGAACGCGTCGTATAGGAACAGCAACGTTGCCTCGGCTAGCACGATGTAGGATATAGTCGTCATGTTGTATAAGGGCTCGACTTTGAAGAATATTCCCAGCGAGGTCTCCACGGCGAGCGTCTGCGTCACCACCAGGTAGGCGATGAACGTGCCCGCGAAGAGGAGCAGCTTGACCCAGTTCTCCCTGAACCTGGCGTAGACCTCGATGATCAGCCACAGACACGTGGGCCATACCAGGAACATGAGGGGGTGTATCTGGATGACGCCCCAGTGGACGCACAGCATCACGGCCAGCAGCGAGACGAGGGCAAGGTAACGGTGGTTAAGCCCCTCGAGGTTAATCGGATGGATGATAGTTCAACCTTTCCTCGTTACGTTGAGAGCCGTGTGGAGGTTCCCGTAGGTTTCCTGTCTTTACGCGAAATGCTTTTAATGGGTCGCCTGTTTCATGTTGTTTGCGTGGCCGCTGTGGTGTAACGGTAGCATACGGGCCTGTGGAGCCCTCGGACGGGGTTCGACTCCCCGCTGCGGCCCCATCCCGTGCGGAGGTCGCCCAGCCTGGTCAAAGGCGCAAGGTTGAGGTCCTTGTCTCTCAGGAGTTCGTGGGTTCAAATCCCACCCTCCGCACTCTATCTTTTCGAACTGGTTGGGATTTTGTTGATTCCTAGAAACGTTTAATAAAGTTGTAAACAATTCTGTTTACGATCTACATTGACTCAGGTCCAGTTAAGGCTGCCCCAGAAAATGATCGAGGAAATCGATAAATGGATCGAGGAGGGACGATTCAAGAGCAGGAGCGACGCCATAAAGACCATAATAAGCCTGTTCGAGGAGAGGGAGAAGACCAGGGAGTTCCTGGCGATGCTCAACGCAAGGAGCGAGGAAGCCGAGGAGTACCCAGAGACGCTGATCCCTCTCGAGGAATCAGAGTGACCTTCACCGTCCTCCTGCACCCGAAGGCGGCGGACGAGCTCAAAAAGATCAAGGAGCCCACGAGGTCGAGGATCAGGGAGAGGCTGAAGGAGCTGCAGATAGACCCTGAGGCGTTGGGGAAGCGGCTCCGATACACGGACTTCTGGAGCACCAGGATAGGAGACTATCGCGCGATCTACGAGATCAAGAGGGATAGGGAACAGGTGATCGTCCTGTACGTGGGTCACAGGAGAAACGTCTACGACGATTTCTCAAGAATATTCTAATGATAATCACTTGTGGCGTTGGCGCCTAGGCTAGATAGAGGGTGTGGGTTCAAATCCCACCCCTGGCACTTTTCATCTTCTTCTCCGCGCTGAGTAGATTGGGGGGGATGGTCTTTCATCATCATTTCGGATTGGGGTTTTGAGGTTGTAGTCACATTTTTGACAATAATGCGCTCAAGCCGCTTCATACCTCGGTTTTTAAAATGTCTTGGTGAACATTGTAGTGGGATTACAATGCATGTTAACGTCAGGGATGTCGCGGGCAGGGAGGTCGCGCCAGGGGTAGTCGAGAGGGTGCTCATGGGGTGGGATGAGGGAGATCCCGAGGGGATGTGCTGCGCCCGCCACTACACCCTTTCAGATGGGGGTACACTCGCCATAGATGAGCCTATGACCGAGTTCCAGCATTACATCGTATCGGGGCGCACGACGAGGGCCCCGGCCGACACGACCATCTTCTCACCCGCCGGTCATCACGACCCATTGAAGCAGTCTGTGGGCCTTAGGCCCCAGGGGTTCACCCATGCAGGGGAGGGTGAGACCCGGATATTCACAGTCGCGTACAGGGTTCCTAGGCCCGCCTTCCGCTGGGCGAAGAGTAGGTCTAGACACCTCTACGAGACGCCTTGGGTGAACAGGAGCAACATCGTCGCGAGCCAGTTGTTCACCGAGGAGGAACACGCCGTGATGGGGGCCCTCAGGATGCACGCCCTGGACATCCAGACCCACCCCCCGGGCCAGCACAAGGGAACCATCGACGAGGACGGCAACCTTAGGGGGCATAGGAACCCCGCCGAGATAATGTTCTTCCTCAGGGGCACCGGGAAGGCGATGGCTGAGGGGGTCGTGTACGACGTGAGGCCCGGCTCCTTCCTCTATACCAGGGAGGGGACTGAGCACGGAATCTGGAACACGAACGACGACATCCTTGAGTACATATGCCTGGAGATGATAGAGCACGACAAGAGCTGGACGGAGAGGGGGTACCAGGGTCAGACCAACCCGACCCCGTGGAGGTGAATGGATTGCACGTGAACGTCAAGGACGTCGCCGGCGAGGAGGTCGCACCGGGGGCCGTCGAACGAGTGCTCCTGAGCCCGGTCGATGGCGGATTGGAGGTTAGACACTTCACGTTATCTGAGGGGGGAAGCGTGGAGTTCAGTTCACCCCTCACCGAGTACCAGCACTACGTCATCCAGGGATGCGCCACTCAGAACGGTCAAAACGGCTCCCTGTTGCACCAGGACTCGGCTTGGTTCGTTCCATGCAACGCCCCTTGGGGCGGAGAGCCCGTCAGGAGGCACAGCCTCCACCACGCGGGCGAGGGGGATGTGAGGGTGCTCTCTATCTCGTACCGGGTCTCTAGACCCGCGTTCCGGTGGGCGAAGTCGAGGAGCCGTAACCTGCACGAGGTCCCCAGGCCCCACTCGGCGGGGAGGCTGGTAGGTTACGTCCAGATCTTCAGGGAGGAGGACCACGCCGCCATGGGCGCCCTGAGGATGCACGGCGTTGATATCCAGACGAACACGGTGGGGGTAAGCCTGCCGGATCATAGGAACCCTGAGGAGGTGATGTACGTCCTGAGGGGGCAGGGGGTGGCCTTCTCCGATGGCGAGAGCTACGAGATCGCCCCCGGTTCGATGGTCTACACCCCTGAGGGGGCTGTCCATGGGATCCACAGCGTCGAGGAGACGCTCCAGTACCTCGTCGTCGAGTTCGTGGACCACCCCGGGATGTGGCTGGAGCGGGGATACGCTGAAGAATGGAAACCTTCATGGGAACAGCCGTAGCCTAATTTATCCTCTTCCGGTGTCTCCATTCTACTCAGCTGGGTTCAGGCATAATCACGTTACGCGCTGGATTCATGATCCAGAAGTTACAGGCACCAACGCCCAAGCCGGATGGAGGGCGTGGGTTCAAATCCCACCCTCCGCACCAACATCGATTGCTTTATCAGGATAACCCATTTCTTTACCGTTATTATGACCAAGCTTGAGATATCCTTCGAGAAGGGCGGCACCTTAACCGCAACGCTCCTCGAGGATAAGGCACCTGAGACATGCAAAGCAATCCTCGAGGCTCTGCCCGTTACCTCCGAGGTTCTACACGCCCAGTACGCAGGTAGTGAGGTCTACTTCGAGGACTTCCCGGCCCGCGACGACGTGCCCTTCGAGAACACGACCAGCCGCGTGGACGAGAACATGTTCCTCACCAACAAGCACCCGGGCGGGGTGCTGGCCTACTACCCCAACCCCAAGGTGAAGTCTTTCTGCGTGGTCTACGGGGAGATAGTGCCTCGTCGACTTGTGGACGTCGAGATACCGTTGAACGTGTTCGCCGAGATAGACGACAAGGAGAAGGCCGTCGAACTAGGCAGCCGTGTCAGGCGGGAAGGCGTCGAGAAGATCACCGTCAAAGCCAGGAACTAGGCGTGCACCGATAATGTCCCCCCATAAAGTCGATGAGAACAGGGAACGATACATCCAGTTGATCAGGGGGCTCGTCAAGGAATCGAAACACGGCGAGGAGGCGCTTCAGAGGTCAATCGCCGAAAAGCTCTCCACGCTTGGATGCGAGGTCGAGACCCTCAAGCTCCTACCCATAGGCCTCAGCCCCGACAAGGAGTTCGCGGCGGAGGAGAGCATGGGTCTTTCTGAACGAGTCAGCGTCGTCGGAAGGCTAGCCGGAATGGGCGGCGGAAGAAGCCTGATGCTCTTCGCCCACCCCGACAGCGAGGAGCTTCGAGGCTTGGATGAATGGACCCATGACCCCTTCGGGGCGGAGGTCCAGGACGGCAGGGTGTACGGATGGGGCGTGGCTGACGACCTGCTGGGCGTGGCCACGATGATCGGGGCACTGGACGCGCTGCTCGACAGCGGCGCGGCTCTGAAGGGCGACCTCTATCTATGCAGCACCGCCAGCAAGCGGAACGCCAGGGGCGTCACCGCTGTCCTCGATAAGGGGTACAGGGCCGACGCCGCGATCTACCTGCACCCGGCGGAGTCCGGCGAGGGCCTGAACGAGATAAAGGCCTTCGCGTCTGGCCTGCTGAGCTTCAGGGTCACCGTCAAGGGGAGGCCCCCGGACACCACCGAGCCGGGTCACACGGTCTTCGCCCACATGGGCGTGAACCCCATAGGGAAAGCCGTTCAGGTGATCCAGGCCCTGGAAACGCTTAACGAGGCCAGGGGAGAGGAGATCAAGAACGAGTTACTGGACGACGCGGTCGGCCGGTCCACGAACATACTGGTTAGGAGCTGCGGAGACTCTAAGCTTCTCACCCGCATGGGCGATGAGTGCGTCATAGGCGCGTCGGTGTCTTTCCCCCCGCAGGAGAACCTTAACGACGTGAAGGCTTTGATAGTGGACGCCATGAACGGCCTCTCTGAGCGTGACCCCTGGTTTGGTGAGCATCCGCCGGTTATCGAATGGGTGTTCGGTACGCAGGCGGTGGAGACTCCCGTCGATCATCCGCTGTACCAGGTAACCTGCAGGGCGATAGAGGATGTGATCGGTGAGAAGCCGCACATCAACCCGCTGCACACCGCCAGCGACATCAGGAACCCCATATTATTCGGCGGCATACCAACCGTCGGCTTCGGCTCCATGTCCGGGGGCCTCGTGCACTCCGGTGGACACGACGAGTGGATCGACGTTGAGGACTACCTGAAGGCCGTCCGTGTCTATCAGTCACTGATAGGGTCCAACCAATGGGCCGCTCAGCCTGGTCAAAGGTGCAGGGTTGAAGGCCTTGTCTGTCAGTTGTGGATCAATCTCCGCGCTAGCGCCTTACACCTCTCAACAGCCTCCTCGTTCTCCAGAACCTCTCCCCTCAGATCACCTGCCTTGACGTTGACGGCGACGAATGGAGGCTTCTCCACCGACACCAGCCTGAGACCCGTGTCTTCTAGGTACTCCACTATGTTGCGAAGGGCGTCCTCGCCGAACTCGCCCCTTCCTGAGAGGGCGAAGACGCAGAAAGGCTTCTCGCCCTCGAATAACACGTAATCAGTGTTCACGATCGGCCCAGCGTAGCCGAGGTGTCTACGCATGTGAACCATCGAGGCCATCCTCTCCACGAAGGCGATGAACTTCGACGGAGCGAGGAGATACTTCGGCACCGCGAATATCAGGGCGTCTGCCTTCTCCATCTTACCGAGTACCTCGTCGAGGTCGTCAACAAGGACGCAGCCTCTATCTACGCATTCCTCGCAGGCGGTGCAGAAACTGATTTCCTTCTCGGCCAGTTGTATAATCTCATACTCACAGCCAAGTGAGTCTAGGACCGCCTCCGAAAGGATGTAAGAGTTGCCGTCTTTTCTGTGGGACCCGCATATCGCCAAGAGCTTCATCTTCACCTAGTCCGTTCGAATGAATCACAATTAAATAAATCATGCGAGGCGGGTGGGATTTAAAAGCCATCCGTACCCCGCCTGTCTGACTCATCTGTTCAGCCGGTTGTACTTTCTCAGCACCTCGACGAGCCTGTCGTGGGGCAACGCGTACACGGTGTTGCCGTCTATGCCCGTCATGGTCTCAGCGGCCACAAGCGCGTTGACGATGGCCTCCTCCGTCGCCTGAGCCGTGGCGAGGAACAGCGGCGACATGCGGTCGTTGGACAGCATCCTCAGCTCCGACACCTTCTCTATTCCGTGGGCTCCCGGGTTCGCGGTGGAGAAGGCGATGAAGATGTCCCCCGAGCCGTCGCTGCTGATTCCCCCCACCCTAGATATTCCGAGGGGAACCCGCCGCGCCAACCGCTTCAGCTGGTGGGGCAGCAGGGGGGCGTCCGTGGCCACCGCGACGATGATGGAGCCACTTCCTCCCTCCTTCTCACTGACAACTGGCATGAGGTCCGGTATCTCGCGTCCCACCGGTGCGCCGGCTATGGTCAGGAGTTCCCTAGACCCGTAGTTGGCCTGCACAAGCGCCCCAACGGTGTAGCCTCCCTCCTCCTCTTTTACTCGTCTGGACGAGGTGCCGATGCCGCCTTTGAACTTGTGGCACACCATCCCGGTGCCTCCGCCCACGTTGCCCTCCTCGACGGGGCCGCCTGCCGCGGCCTCCAGCGCCTCATAGGCGTGGCGTCGCTTCACGTGGAACCCGTTAATGTCGTTCAGGCGGCCGTCGTAGGTCTCCGCGACCACGGGCAGCGACCACGACTGCGCCGCTATCGACGGGTCTCTTGCCTTCTGCGTGTTCATCCACTCTATGACGGCGTCGTGGACCACGCCCACGCTGTGGGTGTTGGTGATCACGACGGGGCCCTCCAGGAACCCGGACTCCTCGACCCACGTCGTGCCTGTCATCTCCCCGTTACCGTTCAGGCAGCTCCACCCCGCGAAGACGGGGTCATAGTTGTCGCCACGGGGCAGTATCGCCGTGACGCCGGTCCTGACGGGGCCCTCCCCGACGACAAGCCTGCCCTCCCCCTCTATGATGGTGGAGTGCCCCACGGCGACGCCCTCCACGTCGGTTACCGCGTTATATGGGCCGGGGCTTCCGTCGAAGGGGACGCCTAGGTCCCTCGCTCTCTTTTTTATCCCACTCATGGCAAACACTTCAGAGTAATGTTTGGGGGAGAGTAGAAGTCTGTTTTGGCCAAGTTATGCGTCTTAGACTTTCTGGCACTCGGGGCAGAGGTATACGTGTCCGCCTCCGTGGGCTATCCTCTGTATGGCCGCGCCGCACCGGGGGCAGCTCCCGTCCTTCATGTTGGGGCCCATCCTGGGGGTGTACCCTCCGCGCCTCCCGTGGAGGTCTGTCCACTCGTCCTTGCCGCCCACGCTGAGCCGCTCCTCCACCAAGGCCTTGACGGCGTCGTAGAGGCGGCGGGTCTCGTCCTCGGGGAGGCTGCTGGCCTTCCTCTTGGGGTGGAGCCCCGCCCTGTAGATTATGTCCTGGAACGCGCTGTTGCTCACCCCCACCAGGACGGCGTCCTTGCCCACCAACAGCGGCTTCAGCGCCCTGTCCTGGGTGCTGAATATTTCCCTGAAGTACTCGTAGGTGAACTCTGGGCCGTCGGGGGACGCGGCGCCCATGAAGTCCCGTCTGTACGTGTACCGTTTCTCCAGGTCCCCGGTCTCGGCGGCGCTGACGACGCCCATGCTGGTGAGCCTCACGGTGAGGGCTGAGCCGTCCGTGAACTCCAGCTTGAGGTGGTAGCTGGGGCGCTTCTCCCCCGCCCCGCTGTACTGGACCCTGCCGCCGTACTCTGGGCTGATCACCAGGTTGGCGTCCCCGCTCAGCCTCAGGTGCACGGTGTTGCCTCTCGCCTCTGCGTCCAGCATCGTCTCTCCGTCGAGGATGCCGTACTCGGCGAGGTCCCTGTTCATGAAACCTATGCGCTGGAGCTTCTCGGAGTCCATGGTCTCGTGGGAAGCAACCTTCTTTCCGGCCAACGCCTCGTTGATCTGCGCCGCCAGTATCCGGGCCTCGGGCAGCTCGACGCTCATGTTACAGCCTTAGATGAAACCCACATATATGGTTGACCAAAAAGATAAATCGCCGTAGTTGGCTTTACTGCTGT
>SMTZ1_10002541_pt1 | contig 26655 bp, 23 predicted proteins | sample DeeMarSWOR136_30_FD_25667 | JGI IMG/M metagenome (IMG submission 25667)
CGCATCTATCTCCAACATGCCGAGGGTGCCGTCAGTCGAAGCGGCCGCGTGTGGATTGACTTTGATCCTCTTGAAGATCCCGGCCTGAAAATACCCTACGCTTTCGAAGCGCCTCGCGGCGCAAAGGGACAAACAAGGGGTCGGCCTAAATTAGAGGGCAGTCCGCTGCTTGGAGAACTCACCTGGCCGGAGGCCAAGAAGCGTTTTGAGGAAGTGGATGTGGCGCTTTTACCGGTGGGCTCTATTGAACAACACGGTCCCCATCTTCCTCTGGATGCGGACGCCTTTGACGCACAGCATCTTGCGCTAAAGGTGGCGGAGGCCTGCACAGACCCGAAGCCCTTGGTTTTACCTTTGATTTCCTATGGGGTGTCTTATCACCACGAAGATTTCAGCGGAACCATTACCATCAGCCCCGACACGTTGTCCCAACTGGTCTATGAGATCGGAATGAGCGCCGCCCGTCACGGAATTACCAAGCTGGTCATCATTAACGGGCACGGCGGGAACAGCCCGGCATTGCACTTCGCCGGTCAGATGATCAACAGGGATGCCCATATCTTTACCTGCGTGGACACGGGTGAGACAAGTGATCCGGATATTGAAGCCCTTGCTGAAACGCCCAATGATGTGCATGCGGGTGAGATTGAGACCAGTACAACCCTTGCCGTTCGTCCTGAGTTGGTGAGGATCAAATCCGCTCGCAAATTCATTCCCCGTTTTTCCAGCCGATACCTGGACTTCACATCCAAACGAAGCGTTGGTTGGTACGCCAGGGTCGCCAAAATATCTCCAAGCGGCGTGCTTGGAGACCCCACCAAAGCAAGTTCTGAGAAGGGAAAGAAGATGTGGGACCTTATGGTCAGACACCTTGTGGAGCTGGTGGAGGACATTAAGAGTTTGAGCTTGGACGAGATTTATCAGAAACGGTATTGAACCTATGCGAATCATCGACGTGAAAGCATGGTCCGTCCCCATGCGTTTGGCCGAGCCCTATACCATCGCCTACGAAACGATCCATGAAACAACCAACGTCTTTCTGCGCGTGGAGACGAATCAAGGGATCGTTGGGCATGGTTGTGCTGCTCCTGACGAGCAGGTGACCGGGGAGAGACCTGAAAGTGTGCTGAAGGCCCTCAATGACGTGGTTGGGCCATCTATCAAGGGTTCAGATCCCCTTCGCCCGGTCATGCTTCTGGAGAAGCTCAGACCCCTTTTGACGCTTCAACCCTCGGCTCTTGCCGCTGCGGACATGGCTCTCTATGACATCCTGGGAAAAACCGCAGGGCTCCCTTTATGGAAGCTTCTGGGTGGGTACAGGGATCGGATCAGAACGAGTGTCACCATCGGCATTTTGCCACTTCAGGAAACGGTGGAACGCGCTCGAGCTTGGGTCGAACAAGGGTTCAAGTCTCTGAAGCTCAAGGGAGGCAGTGATGTTGAATCCGATATCGAGCGGGTGCTCAAGGTGAGGGAGGCGGTGGGCAAGGGCATCGAACTGCGTTTCGACGCCAACCAAGGCTTTTCCGTGGAAGAGTCCGTCAAGTTCGTGGAAGGCACAAGAAGAGCGAGTTTGGAACTGATCGAGCAACCCACACCAAAAGGACAGCCCGACCTTCTCGGTCGCGTTACAGACAACGTCCCCATACCGGTCATGGCGGACGAAAGCCTGATGACACTGCGGGACGCCTTCCGCATTGCCCGGCACGGCCTGGCCGACATGGTGAATGTAAAGCTCATGAAGGTGGGTGGTATTACCACAGCCCTTCAAATCAATGCGGTCGCACGATCCGCAGGACTGGAGGTGATGGTGGGTTGCATGGATGAGGCCGGCCTCGCCATTGCCGCAGGCCTCCATTTTGCCCTTGCCCGGCCGAACGTGGTCTATGCCGACCTCGACGGCCATATGGGACTGAAGGGCGATCCCACGCAGGGCGCGGTCATCCTCCGCAAAGGCACCCTGTTTCCCACCAACAAACCCGGCCTCGGATTCGACCTTTAGCGCAGCTTCCCTGCAGACTTGACCCTTCTGTCTCCGAGCCAGCCGGAGGCAAGCGGGGATAACGTTACGGCCTAGGGCTAAAGAGGTAAGGCATAGCAAAGATCCAGTTGGTTCAAGGGTCTCCCGTGAGCCTTAAGCCTTGCGCCTTGTGTCCCAAGCAAGGTCATGGCCTCCAAAGCATATTGTTGGTTCATTCGTCGTGCCAACACTTTTCAAAGTCAGTGAGGCTATGTTTCATTCCTTCTTCACGGAGGTTTCGAATTTGAGACCGTATTTTTCGATCTTGGAGTGGAGGGTCGGTCTGGACAGACCGAGGAGCTTGGCGGACTGGGAGCGATTGCCGCCCGTGATGCCCAGTGCCTCGCTCACCAGAATGCTGGCAAACTGATCCAAGACCTTGTCGAACAGGTTATCATCAACGCCGGAAAGCAGCCTCTCCCGAACCCACGTCCGAATAGCCTCATCCTTCCCTTCGCCACCCAGGGCCGTCCCCGGCATCTTGCCGCTGATCGCCTGGGAGACCACCTCAGGGGTAATGGGTGTCCCGGGATTGAAGATGAGGGCCTTTTGAATGGTATTGGCCAACTCTCTCACATTCCCGGGCCAGGGATAGTTGTTGAGTATGGGAAGGGCCTCCTTGGTAATGCCTGGATTTGGCATGGCCATGTCCTCAGCGTAGCGCGCTACAAAATACCCTGCAAGTCGGGAAATGTCCTCAACCCTTTCCCTCAAGGGCGGAAGCCAGATGGTAACCACCTTGAGACGGTAGTAAAGATCTTCCCGGAACCGGCTTTCAGCGAGCGCGGTTTCCAGATTCCGATTGGTGGCGGCAATAATTCTCACGTCCACCGGGATGGTCTCACGGCCGCCGAGGCGTTCGATGCTTTTCTCCTGCAAGAGCCGCAATATCTTGGATTGGATGCTGAAGGGCATGTCGCCGATTTCATCCAGAAAAAGCGTTCCTCGGTGGGCCTGTTCGACCTTGCCGACACGGCGATAGGATGCGCCGGTGAAAGCGCCTTTTTCGTACCCGAAGAGTTCACTTTCCAGGAGGGTTTCAGGGATGGCGACGCAGTTGATGACAAGAAATGGCTTATCGGCTCGGGCGCTGTGATGATAAATGGCGCGGGCGACCAGTTCTTTACCCGTACCCGACTCTCCCCGAACCAAAACCGTTGCATCGGTGGAGGCGACTCGTCCGATCGCTTTGTAAACATCCTGCATGGGCTTGCTTCGGCCGATGAGCGCCTCCTGGGACGCTTGATCGGGAATTCTGTTCATGTCCACAGGGGAGCGCATCAGGCGGCCCGCTTCAATGGCTTGCCCGATCTGTGCGAGCATGTCGGGGATATCAAAGGGCTTGAGGATGTAGTCAAAAGCGCCCATCTTCATGGCCTCTATGGCCGTTTCGGTTGTGCCATAAGCCGTCATCATGATGACAGGCAACTTCGGCTCGATGTCGTGGATGGCCTGAAATGTTTCGAAACCGTTCATGCCGGGAAGGCGCATATCCAGGATGACCAAGTCCGGCACACTGGCGCGAACAAAGTTCAGTCCCGCTTCTCCTGAAGGTGCCGTTTCCACGGTATAGCCCTCTTCAGTGAGAAGTTTTTCGAAGCTTTTCCGCAGCTGATCGTCATCGTCAATGATCAGAATGGTGCTCAAAGCCCGTCTCCTCTGCAGGAAGAATGATAGAGAAGGTGGATCCTTCGCCTTCCTCCGGACTGAGCTCAAGGCGGCCGCCATGCTCCTCCACGATTCGTGTGGCGATGCTCAGACCCAAGCCGGATCCGTCCTCTTTAGTGGAAAAAAAGGGTTCGAAGATTTTTGCCTGTAGGGATTCCGGTATGCCCGGTCCATCATCCGTTAATCGAATCACAGCGACCCGGCCCAAGGAGACATCGGCGTTCTCCTCTTCATGAATGGTTATGGACCCGCCTCCCTCCATGGCCTGACACGCATTTTCGATGATATTGACCAAAACCTCTTTCAATCGTTCCGGATCTCCTTGGATTTCAGGGAGGGGCTTGGTCCGGTGAATCTTGACCGCGACATTGTAAGATTCGAGACGGTGCTCCAGCAAGCGAAGCACCAGGTCGACCACTTCAGAGGGGCTGATTTTTTGCTTTTTCAATTTCGGGGGCCTTGAAAATTCGAGGAAGTTCTGAACGATGGTGTCAATGTGGAGGATTTCTTCGGAAATCACCTGAAAATCCTCTCTCTGATGCTCGGACAGATTGAGGGTCCGATCCAGGGAGAAAAGTCTCATCTTCACAGAGGTCAGTGGATTGCGAATGCTATGGGCCATCCCCGCGGCCAACTTGCCCACGAGCACCATCTTTTCGGCCTGCAGGAGGTGTTCACGGCTCTTTTCGAGTTCTGTTTGGGTTTGGTCCATATCCTCGATCAGACCGCGAACACTGCGGCTGAGGGCCTTGACTTCATCATTTGAAAGGACTGAGCCTGTCTTCCGGTCCGCCTCCATGGCTAAACGCCGTAAGGGTTCCAAGATGTTGTTGACGAGAACGAAGGCCAGGAGTACGGCAAGGATGAGGACCAGAAGAATGGCCGTTCCAGCCACGATCCGCAGCTTTCGGGCCTGATCGTAGCTGCTGTCTCTGATTTGGTCGATCTTCTGGGCATACAGATTCTTGTACTCTTCGGTGAAGTCAAGAACCTTGAAGAAATGGCTTCGCACCTCTTTGTGAAGCTCTGCACCTTGTTCACGCTGACCCGTGGAATAAAGCTCGATGACCCGGTCCTTCAGGGCTATGTATGCCTTATATTCCGACTCGAGTCGGTCAATCCGATCTCTCTCCGTTTCCGTTGTCACAAGGGATCGGGCTTCATCCAGGCGATCCGTGAAAATCCGGCGGTATTCTCCAAGGTGCTTTAACCACTCGGGATTACCATCCAAAAAATAGTAGGAAACGAAACCTTTTTGATTGACCAGGGCGGACTCCAGCGATTCAGCCGTTTCAAAAGCAGCGACATTTTTGTCGATGAGCTCTGTGAGAAGGGTCTCCATCCGATAGGTATACCAGACCATGATGAGACCACCCAGAAGGGTAATCAACACCAAGGCGGTCAAAACGAGGAATATTCGGACTCGCAACGTAAACTGTTTCCACATGATCTGAAGTCCGTTCTCTGATTGGGCCTATTTGAAGGGTTTCATACTAATTTTCTAGCGGAAATAATTCAAGCGATAAATGCCCCTCCCTCTCTCTTAGATTGTGCTGCACAATGGAGGGGAAAGGGGGAGGGTGAAACTGGAGAACATTGTCTTGCAGTGATGGCCCTAAACAGGTATAACACGCACAATTCAGCGATAGGATGTGACCCGTATATATCCTATCCACCCGCAACGTGGGGAACCCAATAGACGGGAATATTAAAAGAATCGCGGAGGAAAGTTTGTAAGCTATGGAGCAGAAAGAGATCGCCATGATAGGCAGGATTTCCGCGGCCATGACCCACGAGATGCGCAACGTTTTGGCCATTATCCGGGAATCTTCTGGCCTGATGCAGGATCTTCTGGCCCTGTCCAAGGATCTCACCTTCCCCCATAAGGACAAGTTCACGAATGCGCTGAGCAAGATCGAGAAACACGTTCGCCGCGGCGATGAAATGCTCACCCAGTTCAATAGCTTCGCCCACAGCATGGATGAGGCCCGTGACATGGTGGAGTTGAGTGCCTTGATAGATCAGGTGGTGTTTCTCATGCAACGCTTCGCCCGCTCAAAAAAAGTAATCCTGTCAGCAGAGCCGCTCGATCAGGCGCCATCCGTTTATACGAATCCAATTCGCCTCATGCTGGCCCTTTGTGCTTGTGTTGACCATTGTCTCAATCAAGCCGAATCCGGCGATGCTCTTGTGCTTCGGCCTGAGAAGGGGGGTGAGAAGGCTGCCGTTCAGATGCTGCTCAAAAAGGCCTCTGTCGGAGACAGGTCACTCCTCCACGATGTGCCTGACCTGAGCGATGTTCTCAAGGCTCTAGACGGAGAAATCTACCCCGTTACCGCGGGCGATCATGGGGGACTCCGCCTCGTCCTGCCTTTGAAGTGAGGAAGCCTTTCAAAATCAAAGGGGTTAAGGTGTCCTGCGGAGACAGGATAGGGTTGGGGCAGTTTATGAGGGCACCCGCAAAGAGGGCTGATTTTACAAAGGCTTGTTTTCAGGCTCATTTCTAGGGATAAGGTCAAGGCCGCTGGGTGTCACTTAGCGGTTGAATCAGAAAAAACAGCATGTTAGTATGAATCCAGGGACTAAGGAAAGCAAAGGAGAGACATCATGGAAGATTTCAAGGTTCTGGTGGTGGACGACGAGGAGGATTTTGTCAAAACCCTTTCAGAACGGTTGGAGATGCGCGACCTGAAGCCCGATGTGGCCATGAACGGCGAGCAGGCTTTGGAAAAAGTCCAGCGGGAAGAACCGCCTGTCATGATCCTGGATCTGTAGATGCCTGGTATGGACGGCCTGGAAGTGCTTCGAAAGGTCAAGAAGGCTTACCCCAAGACCCAAGTGATTATTCTTACCGGAAAGGGAACCAAGAAAGACGAGGAGGAAGCCCGGAAAATAGGGGCTTTTGCGTATTTGCGGAAGCCCGTGGAAATGGACGTCCTCGTCGAAACCATGAAACAAGCCCACGAGAAGTTCAAGAAGGTAAAGCACGAGGTGGATACCGCTTTTATGGCCGCAGCTCTCGCCGCAACCGGTGAAGTCGATCTCGCCCGAGAGATGATGGAGGAAGAAAAAAAGGAAAAGAAGCAGAAGAAGTAAGGGCCTGCCGGAGAAAAAGAAGACACAGACATTCAGCCGCCTCAGCCCAGCCGCAAGCCCCTATTCTTGCTGGAAGTTGCTGCCTTATCCCATGAGTAGCGCCACAGCTTTCAACCACCTAAAAGGCCGGCGCCTTTTCACTGAAAAGGGCTGCCCTTCATTGATATTTTGCGGAGGTCGTTATGCCTCCGCATTAAGGCCATTGCCGAAATCCCAACAATCCGAAAGACGCCGTGACCATGACATGGAGGGAGGGTGTTGCTTTGCTTGGTGAGGGCAATACCTCACGGTTTTCTGATCGTTCTGCACAAATGGACGTTTTGCTACGGCATGAGAGAAGCGAAGAAAAAGGAACGCGGAGGTGAAAGACATTATGGAAGAGCTCCGGCTTCTTCTCGTTGATGACGAAGAACATTTTCGACAAGTGCTGGCGAAACGTCTCTCCAGAAGGGGCATGGCGCCCGAGCAGGCCGGAAGTGGAGAAGAGTGCCTCACCCTGCTGGAGAAGCAACCGATGGATGTTGTGATTCTGGATGTCAAGATGCCGGGAATGGACGGTCTTGAGGTCCTCCGACGAATCAAGGAAAGATACGAGAAAACGGAAGTCATCCTCTTGACAGGATATGCCAACACGCAGGATGGGGTGGACGGCATCAAATCAGGCGCTTTTGACTATCTGAGCAAACCGGTGGAACTGGACCACCTTGCGGGCAAGATCAAACAAGCCCATGAGAAGATCTTGTGGGAGGCCGATAGAGAGAGGGAAGCGGAATTCAGGGAGAAAATGGAGCAGCGGATGGTGGCAGCAGAAAGGCTGGCGTCTTTGGGAACATTGGCGGCAGGCGTCGCCCATGAAATCAACAATCCGTTGGCCATCATCAACGACTCGGTGGGATGGATGCAACTTCTGCTCAACAAGACGGACATGGCTGAAACGCCCATCAAAGGGCAACTCGAAAAAGGTCTGGACAAAATAGCCAAGAGCGTTGAGCGGGCCAAGAAGATTACCCATCAACTTCTTGGTTTTGCAAGGAAGGGTAACTCCGTGTTCTCAGAAGTGAATCTCAGGCAGCTTGCCGAGGAAGCGGTTCAGCTGGTTCAAAAAGAGGCAAGTTACAAAGAAATTGAATTCGTGCAGGAAGCGGATGCCTCTCTCGACAGCATATGGAGCGATGCCTATCAGTTGAGACAGGTTTTGATCAACCTCCTCACCAATGCCATTCATGCTACAGGTCCGAAAGGCCGGATCAAGATCACGCTTCAGAAAGACGGAGAGCAGGCGATGCTCAGCATACAGGACACAGGGCAAGGCATTCCTCAAGGGGACCTGGAAAGGATTTTTGAACCCTTCTACAGCACCAAACCGACCGGGGAAGGGACAGGCCTGGGACTTTTCGTCACTCGGGGTATTGTGGAGAAACTCGGGGGTACCATTGAGGCGGAAAGCCGGCTCGGAGAGGGGACGGCTTTTCGAATTAAGCTCCCAAGAGTTCATCAGAATCATGGGGGTCTGGAAGAAGATGGTCGGACGGGTTGGTTAGAGAAAGTGAGGGATATGGCGGACAAGCCGACATCACCGGGAGAAAAGCCGTCATGAAGAGGGAGCCCATAAAAGTATTGCTCGTGGATGACGAGGAAGATTTCGTTGAGATGCTTTCCCTCAGGCTCGAGACGGTTGGAGAAGAAGTGACCCCTGCCCACAGCGGCGAGCAATGTCTCGAGGTGCTGGAGGGTAAAGCCATTGACGTGGTTATCCTCGACGTGAAGATGCCCGGCATGGACGGCATTGAGACCCTCAGGGAAATCAAAAGGCGTTTTCCTGCGGTTGAGGTCATCTTGATGACAGGACACGGCACCATCGAAAGCGCTATTCAAGGACAAGCTCTGGGCGCTTTCGACTATCTCCTGAAACCGGCGGATTTCAATGAGCTCATGGAGAAACTCGAGGCAGCCAGGAAAAAGAAGGTGGAACAGAACCGCTAGTGCCCTTTGACAATGCCTAGCATGGAGAGGGCGACCAGCATAGCAACCCAGAGCCCCAGGAACACGTAGACATAGATCCTGTCCCTGACGTAGGCGAATGAAGCGGCTAAGAGCCCCCACACAGCGCAACTGCAGCCCAGGGCCAATCCAAACTGGGTGAATCCGTCACCTTTCAAAAAATTCTTGAAGTAGAAGTGACCTCCAGGAAATCCTCCCCCCACTTGGTCCCAGATTGTGGCAGCGTCTTTACCCTCGAAAATGGCAGCAAAGAGATAATGGGGGTTGAGCACATTGTTGTCCGGAAAGGATACGGCAATCACCGGGCCGATGGTGCAGATAATGCAGGCAACAATTGTGAACCAGTAAATAATCTCTCCGTACACCACTTGAGCAATGGGTATTGTGGGCATTTCTTCGCTGTTCATGGGATCCCCCCTTCTAGCGGATCGTTTCAATAAACACCAGCCACATTATTCCCGGCCTCACCCCCTCTCAAACCCTCCCCCTCAAGGGGGAGGGCAGGGTGGGGGTGGCGGAGCTAGGATGCGGATTTTGTGAATCTTATAATAGCGCGTGTGACGGCTCCGAAGATCACGAAAAAGACCAAGCCGGTCACCCACATAGGAACATCCCCCATGACCCCGAGCATGCTGAGGCCTTTTGTGAGCAAGCCGAAGCAAGCAAAGAACATGAAACCTATTAAGAGATAGCGAACAAAACCGGCCTTGACTCTAATCAGGATGAGGGCCCCCAGCAATCCCCCGAGAACCTGGCCTACCAACCATGGTGCGGCGAATATGGGAATGATAGCACCGTGGAGCAGATAGGGCCAAACAGCGATACAGTCTCCCATGCCAAGGAGAACGCCGCTGTTCGCAGCGGCCACCTTCAAGGGAACCGCCATGATCAGGTTTTGAGCAGGGACAATCGCCCAGCCTGCACCCAGCCCGAAGAAGCCGGAAAGCACGCCGACGCCAATGATGGCTCCGAGAACAGAGCCGGCTCTGGTGAGCGGATAGTCCACGACCCGGCCCAAAGAGAACTCGTAGTAAGGCTGGGAGAGCTTTAGCCACTTCGTGAAACGGTCCACCCGTTTGACTTCAGGCCACTCTATTTTCTTTCCCCCAACAACAAAATAGACGGCGAGAGAACAAAGGATGATCCCAAGGGCAAGCCTGACAAACCCTTCACCGGCTGCTCCCAAATGCTTGGCGACATAGATGGCGCCTTGCGCACCGGTGAAGGCGCCTATGCCATAAGCAGCAGCACAAAAGATGCAAATTCGCAGATTGGCCAGCCCCCGTTTCATAAAGGGTCCCGTTGACACGAGACCGCTGAACATGGCCACAATGAGACCTGTCGCCCTTACGATGAGGCTGTTCACCGGAGTAAAGGCCAGCATAAAGGGGGTGAAAAGAACCCCGCCCCCGATCCCGCCGATAACGGCAACGAGGGCGATGGCAAAACTGAGAAAAAAGAACCCGAAAAGCCACGCCCACATGACAGGCCCTGACATCCCTCCAGGGGGCGTTTCCCTCCCCATAGATATGAGCGCCAGGGCAACGTAGGAGACAATCAGGATACCCACCATGATATTGACTTCGAGCCATGGAGATCTCAGAAACCGACGCATCTGATTTATTCCTTTCTATATGGAATGCGATTTAATCCATTTGAACGAATCTTCGGAGAAGCCAATGCCACGGATAGGTGGCTTAAGAGCGCTACACCGAATCGGGCACAAAAAAAGAGGCGGAGCAAAGCACAGGAAATTGCGATCGCAAAAGTGTTTTGCCCAACCGGCTGTCGCCTATGCTCGGGAGAGGAGTGCCAGTCTCAGAGTGTCGGAGATTCGTAACATAAGAGAAAATCGATGTCAATCTCTATGGGATTTCCCCCGATCCACCATCAAGGCATCATCTCCCCGCCGGGACGGGATTTCCCGGGCTCAAGGGGCGTTGGTGGCAAGAGAGGGTCCATGCCAACACTTTCGAACGTTGCTATGCCATTAGCCGAAGGAAGGGGAGGGGAATGCCTGTCAGCGCACAGTCCGGTATTTTTTGAGTTTGGCGGTAAGGGTTTTGCGTGTGATACCGAGGCGCCTTGCAGCCTCGCTCTTGTTGCCCCCCGTGGATTCAAGCGCGTTCAGGATGGTCGCTTTTTCAACCTCTTGTAAGGAGAGTTCTTCCTGCAGGGGAGAGACGCCCTTTTCCTCACGGGATTCATCAGGGAGGAGGGGAACATCATCCACATCGAGATATTCCGATCTCCCCAAAACGACGCCTCTTTCAACAGCGTTCATGAGTTCTCGCACATTGCCGGGCCAGTCATACTTGAGGAGTCGATCCATCGCCTGCGGGGTAAACCCTTTGAACGCCTTACGGTTTTTCTCTGAAAAGCGTGTCAGGAAATGCTCCGCCAGAATGGGAATATCCTCACGCCTCTGTCTCAAAGGCGGAATATTAAGGTTCACCACATTGAGCCGATAATAGAGGTCTTCCCTGAACCGGCCCGCTTCCATGTTCTGGAGAAGGTCCTTATTGGTAGCCGCGATCACGCGGACATCGACTTTGATGGGATCTTCGCCGCCCACTCGGGTCAACTCCCTTTCCTGCAGCACACGGAGAAGCTTGACCTGCATGGCTTGGGACATTTCGCTGATCTCATCCAGGAAAAGGGACCCTCCATGGGCTTGAACAAAACGCCCCTCCTTACGCCTGTATGCACCTGTAAAGGCTCCTTTCTCGTGCCCGAACAGTTCGGATTCGAGCAAGGTTTCGGTGATGGCCGCACAATTGATCCTCACAAAGGGACCCTCTTTCCTCTGGCTGTTGAAGTGAATCGCCCCGGCGATCATTTCTTTGCCTGTGCCTGATTCTCCGGTAATCAAGACCGTGGCCTCGGATGCCGCCACCTGCGCCACGGTCTCCAGAAGTCTGACCATGGCCGCACTTCGGCCGATGATATTCCGGGTATCGAATTGACTGCCCAGACTCTCTCTAAGAAGGCGGTTTTCCTCTCTCAGGTGGGTATGCTCCATGGCCCGCTGCATGGTCAGCCGGAGTTCGTCGAAATCCAGGGGTTTGGTGAGGTAGTCGTAGGCGCCGTTTTTCAGGGCTTCGACAGCGGATTCCACGGAGGAATAGGCGGTCATAATAATGACCGGGATAGCTGGGTTGAAGGCTTTTATTTCGGTGAGCGCTTCGAGGCCTGAGACCTTGATCATACGGATATCCATGAGAATCAGGTCAAAAGCCTGTTCGTGGACCTTGTGGATGGCCGTTGAGCCGTCGTCCGCCTCGAGAATGGTGTAACCCCACCCTGTCAGAAGGGTTCGCAGCATGGTGCGATGGGCGGAATCGTCGTCAACGACGAGTATGGTGTGTTTCTTTGTCATTGGCTTGCCCCGTGGAATGCGCTCCGCTTGGTTCCTCCAATGCTCCTCATTCCCCTTCACTCCTTTGCTCGCTCTAACTTCAAGCATCTTCGCTTTTCCACCGGGGTCATTTGGCTGTTCCTATGGACTTCCCGGGAGAAGAACGGTTACGGTAGTGCCTTTTCCAACCTCACTCTCCACCTTGACTTCACCTTGATGGGATTCAATGATTTTGTGCACGATGGCAAGACCAAGCCCTGTTCCAGTCTGTCGTGTGGTGAAGTAAGGATCGAAGATGTGCTCCAAATGATGTTCGGAAATGCCCACACCGGTATCCGTGACCGTGATCCTGACTCCCAGGGTTTCAGTGTCTTTGGAAAGGGTGACGGAAAGGGTCCCCCCTTTGTCCATCGCTTCGATGGCGTTCAAGAAAAGGTTGAGAAAAACCTGGTTCAACCTGTCCGGATCCACAGACAGCGGGCCGACTTCCGGCGGCAAGGTGGTTTCGACTTGAATCTCTTTGGCCTGAGCTTGCTTGTCCACGAGCTTCAGAGAATGTCTGATCAGGCTCTGGATGTCGGCACGCTTTTTCTGGATGGCCATGGGGCGGGCAAATTCCAAAAGCTGGCCGATCACCCTGTTCAAACGATCCACCTCCTGAATCATGATGTTGGCTGTCCTTTGATCTTCGGGCACATCCCGATATCTTTCCCTGAAATAAGTGGCAAAGCCTTTGATGGAACTCAGGGGATTGCGGATTTCATGGGCGATTCCTGCTGCAAGTCTTCCCAGCGAGGCCAGGCGCCGGCTGGTATCAATTTCCCTTTGGAGTTCCCGAACTTCGGTTAAATCCCTGAATAGAATCACATGCCCGAGAAAGGCCTCTTCCTCTCCTTCCAACATGGAGACGCTCAGGTCCAAGGGCCTCAGCCTTCCATCATCCAGGGGACAATCTATTTCTCTTTCGATGACCCTTTTGCCTTGGTCCAACTCTTTTGTGAGACCCATGATGGGCGTTGGGATCACCTCGGCCGCCATTTTGCCGATTGTTTCGCTGGAAGATCTTCCAAGGATCGTTTCAGCGGCTTCATTGTAAGACGCAACCTTGCCGCTGGAATCCACAGCGACAAGACCGACGGGCATGTGGTCAACCACGTTGTCGGAGAAGGCCTTGATTTTGGTCAGAGAAGTCCTGGTCGTCCGATAGGCCTGGGCCAAGAAAAGAGAAACTATGCCGGCAAACCCGATGAGAAGGAGTATAAGCGCCATAAGGACCGTATGGCGTGCATCTTTGGTTCTGGCGGCCTCGATGGGGCCCATATCCAAGCCGACAAAGATGACTTTTTCTTGATCCAGGCCCAGTTCAAGAGGGCGGTGGCGCTCTCGGTGCCAGGACCGATGCATGGTCATACCACGAGGCCCCCGAAAGGGAATCTGGGTCGGAGAGAATCGGCGAAAAACCTCAAAAACATCAGGCCCTCCAGGATTCGATATCTGGCGCCATTGGACTGTCTCAGCACGGGAGATCGTTTCAAGATCCAGCCCGCTTCCGTAGTAAGCCCCTATTTTGTCAGGATCGCTGTGAGCCAAGATCCTGCCCAACCTGTCCGTTACAATGAGATAGACGATGTCGGGTTGCTGAGCCGTTTCCATGAGCAACTCTTGCAGCCGAAAGGCTCCGGCACGTGGGCCCATCATACCCATCATCCCTGTTCGGGTCCCTGCTTCAAAGGACCGTATGAGAGCAGCGCCTTTTTCGGACAAAAGTCGGATCATATCCTCTTTTTGCTTATGGATGTTTTTGACCGTCCAGAAGACAAAAATGGTCACAAGGATCGTCACGGCTCCCAGAATGATCCATGGAGGAACAGAAAACCAATGCTGTTTATTCACGTTACCCGCCATACTGTCCTATAAAGCAAATTGGAGGCCGCTCGGCATGACCCAAGTCGTCGGCCACCACCACGCCAAAAAAGGATATCCCCGGTCACAATTCTGCGCCGGCACCAGCCCATGCAAGGGAGGGGAGCTATGCAGGGGCGGTCCCAAAAGAAATTTCGAAGTGAGGTCTTCACGGGCTGTTGCCCAAACCTTGACATATGATGCAGGGATGGCCCCAGGGAAATCTTTTCCAAAGGCGCAATATTCGCCTTGACTTTCTCACACGCCCCCATGGGCCTCACAGAAGCATCTGGCCGGGCACAAGGGAAGACAGCTTCGCTAGAGATGATACTTTGGGGCTATTCGGCGCTTGCGTGGAAGGCCTAATGCCGCCGGCATGCCTGGTAGGAATCTGTTTGCGCCTTCGGAAAAGACCTCCCCACGGCCACCTCACAACGGATGGTATCTATTCTACCTAGAAACAAAGCCGGTGATTTGGGCAACAGCCTCTTGATGCTCAAAAAAGCCGTTATCCTGCCTACGGGATTCAAGGGATACTGGATACTTTTTACCCTGCTGTATCGGTTTGGTGAGTAGAGAATACCCATTTTTTCAGGGATTGCAAGGCTGGCTCTGGACCCGGTTCTTTCTCCTTAGAAATAAATATAGAAATTTCAATAGATTATAGTTGGACAATTTTTTGGCACACCCTTTGCCTTAAGGAGTGGGCAAAAGCACAGAGAACTTAAAGGAGGCAGAAGATGAAAAAGACGTTGGCAGTTGCAGGTATCATTCTTTTGGTGGCGGCTATCGCCGTTCCGGTTTTGGCCCATGGCCCCAATTGGGGAAGAGGTCGGCATACGCAAGGCTACTGGCAGGGCGGTCCAGGCGCTTGCCCGCTGTACGGTCAAGGGTATGCCAATCTCACAGAGGAGCAGCGCGCAGAACTGGGCACGCTTCAACAAAAATTCTATGAGGATACGGCTCCTCTGCGGAGTGAGATGAGGGGCAAAAGAGCGGAGTTGAATACCCTCTTGAATACGCCCAACCCGGATGCGGAAAAGGCGAAGGCTCTTCAGCAAGAGATCAGCGATCTGAAGGCAAAGATGGCCCAGGCTCGTCTTGATTTTCAGCTCGAGACCCGCAAGGTCGATCCGAATTCCCGTTTCGGCATGGGCCCGGGACGTGGATGGGGTTACGGCAAAGGGCCATGGCCGCGCGGTGAAGGATACGGCTCCGGCCCGGGTTACGGTCCCGGTCCGGGATACCATGGCCGGCACATGCAGGGTTACGGCCCCGGAGCTTGCTGGAGGTAAACCACATTGCTCTGGGGGTGGACAGGAAATCCACCCCCAATTTATCCTCGCCAAATGCAACCCCCTTTGTTATTTTACTCACCTTTGCTTTAACAGCGTGTCTCAAAAATACCTTGAAGAAGTTTAGTGGAGGTTGAATGGCGTCCGTTAAAGACGTGATGAATTCAAGAAATGTGGCTGTGTTCGGGGCCTCTCAAGATTCAGAGAAGCCGGGGGCCATGCTCCTCAAAGTCCTGAAAGAGACCGGGTTTCAGGGAAAGGTGGCGGGTGTCAATCCCCGGGGAGGCGAGGTGTACGGACTTCGTCTTTATCGCACCGTGGGCGAGATCCCGTTTTCCGTTGATCTGGCGATTATGCTCATTTCTCCCAAAGCGATTCCCCAAGCCCTGCGAGACTGCGCTGAGAAAGGGGTGAAGGGCGTCGTGATCAGTTCCGAGGGATTCGCCGAGACGGGCGGGGCCGGGCGTCGGTTGCAACAAGAGATCCGGGATATCCTGCGGGCCACGGGCATGCGCGGTTTTGGTCCCAATACCATGGGGATTGTTAACACAGCCACAGGCCTGACCACGGGCTCTTTTTCCACAAAGCGTATGCTCACACCCGGATCCATCGGATTCATCTCCCAAACCGGAGTCTTTGTGGGGGCGCTGCTGCGGTACCTGAGCTCTTTTGAGGGGCTTCAAATTTCAAAGGTACTGGGACTGGGAAACAAGGTGGACGTGGATGAATCGGATGCGTTGAGCTACTTGATGGACGATGAACAGACGCGCATTGTGGGTATGTATGTGGAAGACATCCGCGATGGAAGGCGATTTCTGGAAGTGGCCGGTGAGGCGGTCAAACGGAAGCCGGTGCTCATGATCAAGGGCGGTCGGACTCCCGAAGGAACAAAAGCCTCGGCCTCCCACACCGCAAGCTTGGCTATGGATGATGCGGTGCTGGAAGGGGCCTTACGGCAAGCCGGCGTGTTGCGTGTTGGCAGTATTGATGAAATGATTCAAACGATTATGGGGTTCAAATACATGCCTCTTCCACGGGGTGACCGGCTTGCTTTTGTCACCTACAGCGGTGCCCAGGCTGTTATGAGCATTGATGAAGCGACCAAGGAGGGCTTAGAGGTCGCGGGTTTCTCTCAAGAGACGAAAGCAAGACTGGCTCGGGTTATTGCCCTGCCTTCCAAAGCCCGAAATCCTATTGATATCTATCCTGACATGATGGTCCATGGTTTCGAAAGAATCACAAAGGAAATCATTCGCGCCTTGCTGAAAGATGACGGTGTGCATGGCATTTTTGTCATTTCTTTCACCGTCAACGGCCCGGAACCCTATGAGCCCATGGTGGAGATCATCAAAGAAGACCTCACGAAGCCGGTGTTTTTTTCTCTATTTGGTGCAAAGCAGGACGTGGCAGGCTGTCAAGAATTCCTGGAGCAAAGGGGAATTCCCTTCTATCTTTTCCCGGAGACCGGTGTCCGGGTGTTTGCCCGCATGCGGCGGTATGCCAGGACGATTGAGCGGCAACAGCCTTGACCCTGTCGCCTTAAGCCCTGTGGTGCCAATGGGCAGGTGATCAATCCCTCTTCTGGTCTCGTGCCCCAGAAGTTCCTGTAATAATTCCCAAACAGGGAATGGTCAAAATTGAATTTTCAGGGGGCCGTCACGGGGTGGTCTTACAGACCCGCAACCCAAATTTCCTCGGAGCATGTTGGACGCCCCCATCATGTCAATACGGGCACCGCGCAGGCCCAGGAGATATAGGGTGTTTGATAGACTTTCTCCTGGGGCTGCCCAGCGACAGATATTCAGAATATGGGGCCGTTCCAAAGGCACAGGAGGTATGGTTGCGGGCTGGACGACCACCCCGTGACGGCCCCTCGAGCAAGCGAGAACGCCTTCAAGTTATTTCTGGGGCATGATACTCAGTTTTTCTTTCTCGCACTACATCTCGCTCACGCGGACGCTTTTCATTCTGTCTCCTTGCTCGATTTCGTCCATGACGTCCAGCCCTTTGACCACTTTGCCAAATACCGTATGTTTTCCATTAAGGTGGGGCTGGGGCGAGTGGGTTATAAAAAACTGACTCCCGTTCGTGTTCGGCCCGGCATTTGCCATGGAGATCACCCCCCGCTCGTGCGTCAGCGGGTTGTCCGCCACTTCGTCTTCGAACCTGTATCCGGGCCCGCCCCGGCCTGTTCCTGTGGGATCCCCTCCCTGGATGACAAAGTCGCTTATGACCCGGTGGAATGACACACCGTCGTAAAAACCCTCACGTGACAGAAACACGAAGTTATTGACTGTATTTGGCGCGTGTTGGGGATAGAGCTCCAACTCGATTGTTCCCCTGGTGGTCTCAAGGGTGACGCGATACGTCTTTTCCAGGTCAATCTGCATTTCAGGCGGCCTGTCCCATTGTTTCATGCTCGTCATGGTCCCTCCTTTATTCATTTTCTTTGGCAAGGATTCCCCATGCAAATGACGGAGACCCTTTTCGGATGTATTTCTGATTTGATATTGAGCGGAATGATGCCATCTCGTCGACGAGATGGCAGGTCATGAATGCTGCTTCAAGTGGTGTCGCTGGAATTCTATTCCTTGGGCAAGGCCTTGATGGTTTCGGCAATATCTCGACTGAAGGCGTGCACCAGACGGCTCTGGGCTGCCACAAATGCGGCGTATCCACTTCCATCGACCGATTCGCTGTAACTCGATCTTTTCATCCAAAGGGGTTTCTTGTTCTCTCCCTCGAGGATCGACCAACGAGCGGTCATAAACGTCTTGTCTCCGAGTTCCCCATCCAGCTGAATGACCTCAACGGCCACCTGGTAGTCGATCGGCGTATAGCTTTTCCACGGAAAAATGGTGATCGGCTCGGTGCAGACAAGGCTTGAAATATTCTCTGCCAGTACACGGATCAAGTTGTCTTCCAAGGGTTCGGCCCATTGGTCGAACTCGGCGAGCTTGGGCTCGTTGTTGCTGAGTCGGGTCACAATCTGGGGCCGATCCAGGTAGACTCGTGCCGGTTACACAAGCTGCCAGTAACATGAGGCCGACACCGATCACGGCCCCTTTGATTGGCTGAAAACGACCTCTTGCCATCTCATCACCTCCTGTATTCGCCCTTGCCGCGTATTAGGGCTTCGGGATGTCTCTCAAGGTAGTCCGCCCAGACGCGGATGGAACGGGCGGCCGCCGACAACTCCTTGAGGGTTTTCGTCAGTTCCGCGGTCGTTGGGGAATCCTCTCCCACAAGTGCCCTGACCTCGACGAGGGTCTTATCGGCCTGCTTGGCAGCAGCCGTAATGGCTTTTATGGCTTCATTCGCGTTGGACGCCAAGGGCCCGATTTTGCTGTTCGTGTTGCGCGCGAGGGTCCCATAATCCTTCACAGTCTCTTCTACGCTGGTCGCAAGGGGTCCGAAACGGCTTTCCACGCTTTGCACAAGCCTCTGGACACCCGCCAGGGCCTGGTTCAGATTGTTGATGCTTTCGTTCAGCTCAGGGGAGTTGACCAGCTTGTCAATGCCCTCAAGGGTGGAAAGGAGTTTTGCAAAAATCTCCTCCAAGGGCAAATCCTGGAGTTTCTTGCCTACCTCCTGCAAAGTCATGGGTATGGTGGGGATCTCGGGATAATGCGGATCCACGCCAACGATCTTGGCAGGCTTGTCCGGATAAAAATCCAGGGCGATCTGGAGTTGGCCCGTGACGAAATTCTGTGACTCCAACTGGGCCTTCAGGCCATGCTGCTGAATGAATTCTTCCATGATATCTTCATGTCTCGCTTGGGCTTTCGGCAACGCCTCGACATTCGGACCCACGGCCCTGGTTTGCCCTTCGCTAAGTTCCACATAAACGGCAATCCGAATCGTCATATCGGAAGGATCGAAGAGCATGGCAATATCGCTCACCGAACCTATTTTGACCCCCCGGAAGACCACGGGAGAACCCACATTCAGCCCCTTTACCGACCCGTCGAAGACCATCACGTAGGTGTGTGTCTGTTTAAAGAACTTGCCGGAGCCGAGAATCAGTATGGCCGCAATAACCAGAGCGACGGCTCCCAGAACAAAAATACCGATGATTGTCTTGTTTCCTTTTTTGCTCATTGGCCTCTCCCACAAAGCAAAGAGCGGAGTGGTGTCTTCATCCTTCTTCTCCCCTGGTCAGGAACTTGTGAACGTTGGGGTTAGGAGACTCATCACGAAGCGTCTTTGGATCCCCCATCGCTGTCATGGTTCTGCTGTCCACATCCAGATAGACCGAGTTGGTTGCAATAGCAAAGATGCTCGCCAGCTCATGGGTCACCACAACGACGGTTGACCCAAGGCTTTCCCGAAGCTCCAGGATCAGGTCATCCAGCATTTTGGCACTCACAGGATCCAGCCCTGCGGAGGGCTCGTCAAAGAAGAGGATATCCGGATCCAGGGCCATGGCCCGGGCCAGGCCGGCTCTTTTGCGCATCCCGCCGCTGATCTCCGAAGGATAAAAGTCCTCAAAACCGGCCAGCCCCACCAGGGAGAGTTTTAAAGAAACGATCTCTCGAATCTGTTTGGGCTTAAGGTTTGTGTACTGCTCCAGAGGAAGGGCGACGTTCTCTGCCAGGGTCATGGAACTCCAGAGCGCACCGCTCTGATAAAGGATGCCGAAGCGTCTCATCATGTGTTCCCTGTCTGCAGGATCAATCTCCCAAAAACTCACATCGCCGTAAAGGACCTGTCCCCGTGAAGGTTCCTTGAGACCCACGAGGATTTTGAGCAGGGTGCTCTTGCCGCAGCCGCTCCCGCCCATGACGATGAAAATATCGCCTCGATGGACCGTAAAGTTGAGGTCTCGCATGAGCACAACTCGCACATGAAGGTGATGATGGCTGTGGCCACGATAATTGAGATGATGCCCGTCACCACGGCAGAGGTCGCCGCATAACCCACATCAGAGGCGCTCCTGCCGCACTGCATTCCCCGGAGGCAGCCTGCCATGGCCACGAGCACGCCGAAAACGGCGCTGTGGAAGACCCCGATCCCAAACGTCGTCAGGGTGAGGGCTTGCTGGGTTCTGTTGATATACTCAATAGGGTTCAAGCCGAGCATGCCCACCCCGACAAAGAGACCTCCCACGATGCCCATGAGGTCCGCATACACACAGAGCAGAGGCATCATGACGATGAGGGCAACCATTCTCGGCAGTACCAGGAACTCCACAGGCGAAATGCCCAGGGTCTTCATGGCATCGATTTCCTCGTTTACCTGCATGGTGCCTATCTGAGCGGCGAAAGCGGCTCCGGTTCGGCCTGCGATGATAATCCCCGTCATAATCGCACCCATGACGCGGACCATGGCAATGGCCACGATGTCTGCCACGAAGATCTCGGCGCCGAACATTCTGAGCTGGATAGCGCCTACAAAACCCAGTATCAAACCGACCAGGAGACTGATCAGGGAGACAATGGGCAGGGCTTGAGCACCACACTCCTGAAGGAGCAAGGACAGGTCGGAGCGGCGGAAAGCAGCTTTCCCAGCCAGGAATCGCAGGAGAGCGATGGTACTTTGACCCAGGAAGTCGAGCATTTCAACGAAAGACCGGTAGAAGCTAATTGCGCTACCACCCACCAAGGCAAGGAACGGCTCTCTTTTAAACTCCTTGCGTGCCCCTGCTCTTTCCGGGACTGCGGTGGCCAGTTTCAGCAGGCGCCTTGCGCCTTCGGGCAGTCCCTCTCCTTCGAGCCGGATTCCCTTCTTGGTAAAATCATGATGGAGGCCGATCAAGAAGGTGAGAAGACTGCTGTCCCAACCGGTCAGCTCGGTGGTGTCAAAGGAAATCCGTCGGACATCCGGTTCAGCCTCCACCTGCCTCTCAAACTCTTCTGCGGTTGGGGCATCTTCACCCAGTGTCCAGCGGCCGGAAAGGGACGCAACAAGGCTATCTTCGGCCAAGCGCCTGAATCGAAATTTGCTCCCTACCACATTTTCTTCCTTTATGATTTTGTCTTTAGACAATGGCTTGATATTCTGCGTAATGGACGATAAATACCCCAGTGTGCAAAAAGGCTATAGAAAGGGCGCAGAAGGAAATGGCCATCCCTGGAAAAGCCTCTTCGGGTTGAGATAAAATGCCAGTAAGTTAGACCCTGCCTAAAAAGGGAGCAATAGGGTAAGAACCCTATTTCAGCGCAGGAAAGGCCTTATTTTAGAGCGCCAAAAGACCAATCTGCTAAGGGGTTACCGGGAGGTGAGTTTGATCTCGATGCGCCGGTTCTTGCGGTAGGCCTCGGATGTGTCGGCCCGGTCAATGGGATGGAATTGACTGAAACCGGCTGCCGCCATTCGACTTTGGGAAATCCCCTGACCGGCCAGGAACTGAACCACGGACAGGGCCCTCCCCGTTGAAAGCTCCCAGTTGGAGGCAAATCGCTCGTTGTGAATGGGTACGCGGTCCGTGTGGCCGTCTATTCTCAGGATCCAATCGATATCTTCCGGGATTTCTCCTGAAAGTTGTTTCAGAAAGGTCGCCAGCTTGGTCAGGTGACGCCTGCCTTCTTCACCCAAGCTTGCTGATCCGGATTCAAAGAGCAATTCCGACTGGAGCACGAAGCGGTCCCCTTCGATACGGACATAGGGGTTCTCCCCTAAGATTTCTCTCAGGCGTCCGAAAAACTCCGACCGGTATCGCTCCAACTGGTTGACGCGCCGCGCGAGCGCGATATTCAGCCGCTTGCCCAGTTCTTTGATTTCTGCCTCCTGAGCCGATTTTTTTGCTTCCGCCACATCGAGGGCACGGCTGATTTCTTCCAACTGTCGCCTCAGATTGGTGATTTGCTGATTGAGCAAGGCCACCTCTGCCCTGGTGTCCGCCGAAAGCCGGCGTTCCTCTTCCAGAGCCCGTTCTTGTTGCCCCACAAGGGCAGACAAAGCCTGAATGCGGATATCTCTTTGCTCTATCTCTTTTTGTGCCAGCAGTGTGCGTTCCTTCTCATCGAGGAGCCGAGCGTCGAGCGCCTTGGATCGATCCCTCAGCGCACCGATTTCGGTCTCTTTGCCCTTCAATGTTGCGGCAAGCTTCCCCAGCCGCTCTTCCAGTTCACGCCGTACCCGTTGGAGCGCGTCAATGTCTTCCTGTAGGCTGGCGATAAGCAGCAACTTGTTTTTGAGTGTTTCCCGATCCTGCTCAGACTGCCGGGACAAATCGACCACTTCAGAACGCAGCGCCTCCTTTTCTCCACTGAGGTCGCCGATGAGCCCCGAAAGCTCTTCCACCTCGGTCCTCAATGCTTCGGTCCGCTGTGTTTCCAAACCCAACAGCTCGACGAGTTCATTCACCCGTTGATGGAGGGAGGCCAGTTCGCTCTCTTGACTGGAAAGGATTTGGCTCAGCAAAAAATGGGCGATCGCAAAGATCAAGAGGACAAAAATGACCACCATGAGAAGTGCGGAGAGGGCGTCCACGTATCCGGGCCATACACTGACCGAGCGCATTGAACGTCGTTTTGCAGCAGAAATCATCGCCTGTCCTACTTCTTGTCCTGTTTATCCGAAGACTCGTGGGAGCGTCCCCGAATATTCTCTTCCTGGTTTTGGATCAGACGGCCAATCGCACCGTTATGCTCCCGCACTTCTCTAATGAGGGTTTGCAGTTGGTCTCCGAGGGACGCCGCCTCCACAGCGCCGGTTAATGGGTCGATTGACGGCTTTTCCATCTTATCGATCAATTGGGTCACACCCCATAACCACTCTTCCATTTCGTTGAAGAATCGGTTTTGGGCATGCCCGGCCTGGATGTCCAGAAAGCCCAGGACCAGAGAACCGCCGAGCCCAAAAAGAGAGGAGCTAAAGGCGGTCCCCATCCCGCTTAAGGGTTCCTGGAGGCCGGTTTTCAGAGCCTTGAACAAGAGGGCAAAATCCCTGGTTCCCACTTCCAGGCTTCCGATCACCTTCACCACATCGGCGATGGTGATGAGAAGACCCCAGAAGGTACCGAGAAGACCAAGAAAGATGAGCAACCCGATCATGTAACGGGATATCTCCCGGGATTCCTCCAATCGCCCCCGGATTCCCTCGAGTACCGTCTGTAGGGACAGGGCAGACAGTCTGAATCGATCTCTGTGAATGCCGGAGAGATGTTTTGTCAGGGGCTTTAAGAGTCGTGGGCTTTCTTCAGCCACGGAAATGCCGGCAGTCCCGGTTCTGAAAATCTTCATCCAGTTAATCTCCGGCTCCAATCTCAGCACCTGATGCATGTTAATCCCGATTCCCACGCCGAGCGCCGCAAGAATGAGCAGGTTAAACCCCCAGTTGGCCAGGAAAGCAGCCTTCAGGGGCGCATACAACAGGGCACAGACGCCGGCAACGACGGCAAGGTAGATAACCATGAGATACAGATAATGACGGAAATTACTCATATAGCACCCTTCGCCTGTTTCATTGTTTAGAAAGCCGAAACAAGGACCAATTTGATGGCCTGTCGAATGATTGACATGACATTACCCGCCTGAGCTAATGAGAAGTCTCTGGCCGGGGCGAATGATGGTTTTTGGGGTTATCTGGTTGAGACGACAGAGGTCCTTGAGGGCGAGGTCGTAAGCCTTTGCGATTTCGGAAAGCGTCTCCCCTCGGCGAACCTCGTGATAACGCGCTTCTGGACGCTTTGAGATCACGGGTCTGCGCAATTCCGACAAAGATCCCCCCAACTTCCGGATCTGCCTTTCGAGATCCGCTATTTTTTCCTCAAGCCCTTCGACCTTCGCCCATTTCTTTTCCAAATCGGCGAGCTTGACCTCCATCGCCTTGAGGTCCTCTACGGACGTGCCGTTGCCCCTTCCAAGGAACAAAATAATGGCAGCAACGACCGCCAAGATACCTATGACAGCGAAAAGCAAGGACCTTTTCTCAGGTTGGAGCGCAGCGGGTACATGTCGGCTATCCCTGTTTCCCCGGTTGGGTCGCAAATCCTCAGCCACCTCTTTTCTCAGTTCATCGATTTCCAGGTCAAAATCCTTATCCATCGATCCCTCTCTTTCAAAAACATGTTTAGGATTTCGTGCTCAGGAGGTTGCGCTCTAGCATAGAGGAAAAGATTCGAGGCATCAAGCAATGATTCAGAATGGTGAATGAGGATGAAGCAAGACACAAAAAGCGCCATCGCGAGGGTGTAAGCCCGGACCGTTGTCGACTCTATGAAGACTTGCGCAAGCGCGGCGGAAGGACAAAGACCTTCCGCAACCCCTCCTTCAAGGAGACGGCTTGTTCCGGGCAGAACCGGGCACAAATGCCGCACCCGAAGCAAGCAGCCTCATCCCGTTCAGCCACGCCGTCCTTATTCAGGGTGATGGCATCTGTTGGACAACGCTCCACACAGATACCGCAACCCGTGCAGACCTCCTGGTCGATGACGGACAGATAGTAGGTGGAATTAATCAAAGGCAAGGCCCCGTCGCGCCAGAAATTGAGGGTATCGCAGCAGTCCTTGCAGCAATTGCAAATGCTGGTTTCAGGCCGGGACGTATTCGCGCCGGGATGGAAGGCCTTGTGCACGAGCCCTGCCTCCTCTGATTCCTTCATGATTTTGAGCGCCTCTTCCTTGGTGACCGTCTTTGCGAAGCCTTGGGCGGCAACATGGCGTGCGGATTTTCCAAAAGTGAAACAGTTCAGCACCGGCGGGTCGAGGTCACAGGGGTCCCCCAGGGTTTGGTGCCGCTGGCGGCAGAAGCAGTGGCCCACGGCAATGTCGTCGAATTTCTCAATGATCTCCTCCACTGTCTGACTCGGCAGGATGAACTCCTCCGGCACGTCGACTTTTTTATCCAGGGAAATGACCCTGATGGGTTTTCCGTCCTCTGTGGTGCGCATGGGCACGGTTCGGTCCACGGGCGGAGCTGCTTTGAACATGGGGACAAGGGTATCGTAATTTTCCTGGATCTGGTCCCTCACCGTTTCGATGAGCTTTTCGAACAACTGGGCAAGCTCCATCTCTTTTTCATCGCCTTTGAGGTCTCCCATGAATTTGTACTCCAGAACCCCCACGTTCATGAGAGGCAGCAGACGGTAAACCATGACCCCGGAGGAACTCGGCTGGTTAAATATAAGCCCCTTCATGGCCAAACTTGTTGCCAGCCGGTCAATCTTTTCGTCGGGAAGACCGGAAGACTCCTTCAGCTCTTCCATGGTCTGAGAAGCCTTCTTGGCAAAGGCGGAGACAAAGTCGAGCTCTTCTTGGTTGTCCCCGATCACATTTTGAATGATCGCGATGGTTGTGTCGTTTACCGGAAAGGGCACCATACCCTGCTTGCAAATCACGCTCGTCGCCTGTCGGTACTTCTGGTCCAATGAGGTGTCAACCATCGTCTCTTTTTCTTTCATATCGTTTCTCCTTGCGACATGGTTCAGAGGTGCCTCTGATCTGACAAAAGTCACCATACAACTTCAAGGCCGAAAACATCAAGAAGAAAGACCAGAAAGCTAAAGTCCAACCATTCGAAAAAAGTTATTTTTGATCATAGAAAACGCCCGCTATGCGACGGGCAAATTTCAATGACTTGAAGTCTGCTGGAGTAATGGAGTGATGGAGTAATGGAATAATAAAAGGACCAATTCGAGTTGAATCTAGGGGTTTGGCTTTTTCCAACACTCCAATACTCCAGTACTCCAAAACCACGGAAAAGCCCCCTCTGGGGGCAGCCCAAAGCTGGGTCCTCAGCGCCTGGATTCTTTAACTTGAAGGCCTTTTGGTGATCTTGACTTATGTCCATGTATTATTATCTATTAAGTTAGTAGGAAATGAGGAGGCTTAGCATGGAAATAACAACATTGTCGGTTCCAAACATCAGTTGCGGCCATTGCGTGATGACCATCGAACGAGAAATTGGTGAGATTTCAGGTGTTTCCGAAGTGAAAGGGGATGCTACATCAAAACAGGTCACGGTTTCATGGGATGCCCCGGCCAGCTTAGAGAAGATCAAGGATGCGCTGAAGGAGATCAATTACCCGGCTGAATAAAATCGCTACGAGCCTTCTTCATAGGCAAAGGTCTCAACATTTATGTGAAGTTTTTGGCGGAGCTGGGATGGCTGTTCACCGGAAGGCGATATCTCAAAAGAATTTCACCAAGAATGGCCTTCGCGGTCCCAATCTCTTTATTCAAGAGCATCTCCATTCTATTCGCGGGAGCTGGTTTGATCTTTGAGGGTTTAAAAAACCAAGGTGGATGTCGGAACAAGAAATTCTGCCAGGGCTTACGGGGCGTCAACCCTCAAAGATCAAACCAGAATGTGCTTCTGAGGAATCTCTTCTGGGAGATGCTCTTTCAGAAAGAGACAGGGACCGCATTCAAA
>SMTZ1_10002300_pt1 | contig 26646 bp, 29 predicted proteins | sample DeeMarSWOR136_30_FD_25667 | JGI IMG/M metagenome (IMG submission 25667)
TTTCCCTAATTACCTGATTCACTCCTTCGTATTCCCCTGTGAAATCGTCTATGCATTCTCCGTGGGGTATCTCGAATACAGGTCCCTTTGGGTCTACTTTTGCTGTGGCTTTGCCGTCGAACCAGCTTATAGCTCCGCAGTTAGCGTACCTCTGGGGAGTAATGACACAGAGATGTGTGGGAGCGAAGGACTGGCAGAGGCTGCAGCCGTAGAAGACGTTTACCTCGTCGTCTCCCATCCCCCTAGCCTTGGCATCCCTCGCCTCATAGATCTCCAATGACCTCTCGTACCATTCTTTAACAGTATCCGGGTCCGTCATGAATGTTATCATGACCTTCTCTATGAAGGGCATCTCGCTCTTGTAAAGGCGCATCAAGACTTCGCCCATGACCTTGAAGCTGTTGAAGCCCTTCTCGAAGGACTTCTTACTCAGCCTCATTTGGACGTCGTACCTCTGGTTAAGGTGCATGAAACCCTCGATGAAGTTTACGTACTCGTGGAGCCTCCTCTCGATTACGCCCTCTAGGTCCTTCTCGATCTCCTTACCAGCCACGTAGATGACCATCCCAAAGGGCGTGTTGGTGCCCACCTCCAAGCCAGACATGTCAGGGCCGATGACCTCCATTTTCCCGTCCTCGATCTCGTCGAGCTCTAGGCTCTGGACAAGCTCGAACTTGTGGTCCTCCCTGGGGCCTCCAAGCTCGAACTGCATGTCCCGGCCCCTTATCCTCTCTCCCTCGTAGATTATACCTACATCCACAGGGATGTCATCAAACATCGACATTTCATTCTCCCTCCTCTAAACTCTTAACAATCACATCTAGAACCTCTTTCCAATCCTTCTTCTGCATAGAGCCCAGCGACCAGCTCGCATTTGGCTGGTAGCTCCGTTCTAGGGAAATCGTCCTCAGTTCGGGTGCGAAGTTCTTCAATCCCGATAGAACAAGCCAACCCATATAGTATATTGAGCCAATGAATGCTACCAGATCATATCCTCCTTTACAGTCGAAGCCCATCCAATCCGGGTCCCTTAATCGATCTCCCAGGTTCATCATCTGCATGCTGTAGATCCCCTCAGCACCCCTCTTCCTGAACTCGGCCACCAGGTGTCCTGTGGCGACCACGGACATCTTGCCAGTATTTGACACTCTGATTGCGAAGTCAATCGCGTCGCCATCTCCGGTCTCAAGTTCAGCTGCCTTCGAGCCCACGACCAGAAGGGGATTATTCGACCGCTTAATCATCGAAGCCGCAACCTCCGGCTTCGGTATAATGAAGGCCTTCTTGGGCCCCGCTATCTCCGCAGTCTGCCCTAATCTCTCCCTGGCTGCCATCATTCCCTCCTCCTCACCATCCGCTCCAGCAGCGTCGGATCCGGAATGGCTATCTTGTCCTCCTCCCACCCGACCTTCTCAAGCTCTTCCATTATCTCCTCCCTCATCGTGAAGGGTAGATCTGCTTTCCTCCTCACGTAGTAGTGAAGGTCGTTGGGCATCGAGCCGTAGTACTTTTTGTGTAGATCGATGTAATGGCTCAACTTTACGGCCCTCCCCTTGGTTGTGTCGTTAGGCCGCATCGCCAGCTTAGCTATCATCACTATGGCCTCCTCGGTGGTCTCGGCGGCGTAGAAGAGGTGCTCCGGCGCTGGTCCTGTATAGACCCTATTCCCAGTCCTCGCGTCGTAGACCATCCAGTCCTCCTCGTTCTCCTTCCTCCCAAGAAGATTCCGGCGGTACTTGGATCCATGGGGTCCCACGACGACAGGGATACCCAGCCTCCAGCAGCCAGATGCGATGCTCGCTGCCTTCTGGGACATGGCCCCCCAAGCGACGCCCACCGCGCCGACCCTGTTGTATATATAGTCGGCGATCTCCTCGTAGTTACCCCTGAGAGGTCTCTTCGCGAAGATGTTAGCGATCTTAACCGCCGCCCCGGTGATGTGGGCGTTGGAGACGCAACTACCTATGTTTAGAAGACCACCTGCGTCGAAGTTACCGGGGTACTTCTCGTATATATTGAGGCCTTCCTTGTCGCAGGTCATGGCCATGTCCATCGCGGCGCATCCGGTAGCAACAACTATGAAACGCCTGTTCAGGAACTCCTCCGCTATCCTGGCTACATCGCCTCCGCCCGCCGGATAGTTGGCACAACCGACAAGAGCTACGACGCCCGGGATCTCTCCGAAGACAATCCCCCTACCGACCTCCCTTATCTCGACGTCTGTCACTGCTCCCCTGCCGACGCGCATGGAGAATTTCTCGTCAAGTATCCTCTTCTCGGCTCCCTTGTTGAAGAACGTGATTAGAGGGAAATCCTCTGGGCAGGCGCTCTCGCATCTCCCGCAGCCCACGCAGAGGGGATAGATCTCTCCTAGGGGTTCGAAATCGCCCTTTGCCGCTGCTTGTACGGCTTCCATTATTGGTAGGTTGTTGGGGCAGGCGTGTACGCACTCCATGCAGTTCCTGCATTTTTCGGCGAGGCTGGATATCTCGTCGTAGTCGAGGACTTTGTAATCTTTTTTCTTAGGAGCTACCTGTAGCACAGTTTTGACGGCGACCTCACCGACCTTCCTGGGCTCTATGATCAGTGCCCCGGGCGTTCTCCCCTCCACGAGATCGGAGACAATAGTGTCCGGGTTGTCGTGTGTCCTATCTGGCAGTCCGAGCATGCTCTTCTCGCTCGTGGCGATGACCGGGACGCCCAGCTTCTCCGCCTCTATCAGTATATCGGTCCTGAGACACTGCTCATCCACCACTATCAAGTCCGGTATTCCCGACCGAAGGAAGCGGAGCTGCCAGGAGATAGGTCCGATTACCTTCGCCCTTTTATCGTAGCGGCTGTTGTCATGGGCGGTGCAGCACAGGCCTCCGATCTCAATCTCACCGAAGAGATCGTTCTCCATCATGTAGTCGATTATGTCGACGCTAGGTAGTACGTTATGGCCTATGCACATGATGACTGCCTTAGAGGTGTCAATGCTTCCGAAGCCTATCTCAGTCATCGGGGTCTCGGCTATTCCTTTGGGCATACCCAAAGTCGCAATCTGCTCTATATCAGCCACCTCCATTGCTACATGGTCGAGCATGCCTGCGTGGAAGGCCTTGGACTCGAAGTCTATGTTGTCTCCCTCCTGACCCGTGTGAGCAGTAGCTACAAGCTGAACAAGTTGGGTCTCGACGTAATCCAGTGCGTCTTCAAGATCTCTCAGAGTTGTTGGTCTTATACCGCAAACGAGGCGGATATGTGGCGCTTCAACGTTCGTGTTGATGGCCACTTCTATGGGTGCATCTCTCCCAAACTCTTCGATTAGATGATCGAGCATATGCCTCGCGTGAGCGCAGTGCGTTGAGGCACCTATACAGCAGGCTAGAAGCACGATGCGCGATTGCTGGCCTGCCATCGTGAGCCCACAAGCACCCCGCTTGTCGCCTGTGAGATCGCATTTGCCGAAGGTGCAAAGGCAGCAGAGGTCACAGAAGGGCATGTAGAAGGGCTTGTATCGGTCCAGAAGCTTCCTGTCCCAATCCCTGAATGTGCCGACGCTTGGGAATGGGGTGGGGCCCATGGTTTCCTCCCATGTCTCGTCGTAGATCCTCCCCACCTCGATCTGGAGCCCCTTGAAGGTCCCTACCGCAGAGGACAGCTCATCAATCTTTACTTTTAGATCTCTTTTTGTCAATGGCACACAACCTAAACGATCTGTAATGCCTCTTTTTGATTGATTATAAAAGTTATCATTCTCTATTAGTTAAAGTCTATTAGTTAAAGTGTCATTTTTTTCATTAGATATTGATAAGACTTAAAAGCAATTTAGTGGACCCTACATGATCTTAGGAGTTTACAAAATGGTGTCTAAACGCCCTGCGTATAGCGACCTGATGAAGGAGATCAAGAAGGGCAAGTTTGTACTGACAGGTGAGCTGGAGCCAGAGAAGGTCACCGGCCTTGAAGAGATCCTTCAGAGCGCAACAGCCATGAAGCCATACGTAGTTGCCGCTAACGTTACCGACAACCCTCTGGCGATGGCCTTTATGAACTCCCTGGTGCCATCGTACGTCGTTCAGAAGGAGGTCGGGCTGGAGACGGTATACCAGGTGACCGTCAGGGACACAACAAAGGAGCCCTCTCCGTCTACGATCTGGACTCGGCCCAGTTCGTATACCTGTTGCATAAGATGATAGACGAGGGATTGGACATAGCTGAAAACGAGATTCACGGAAAAGTAGAGATCAACGTCGGCATAGCGGCCAACCCCAACGCGAACCCCCTCGAGCCAGAGATCCTGAAGATAGGGAGAAAGGCACATCTCGGCGCCGACTTTATCCAGACCCAGACCATGTTCGACATAGAGCTAACTAAACATTTCCTTAAGGAGACAGAGAAGTACAACGTCCCTACGCTCGTCGGCGTCTTCCCCCTCAAGTCCTACGGGATAGCCGACTTCTTCGACAAGTATATTCCCGGAGTCCACGTCCCAAAGGATCTCCTGAAGGCCATGAGGAAGTGCAAGGACGAACCGGACAAGGAGAAGCGTAAGGACCTCTACGACGAGGTGAACATGGAGTTCTTCGCCCCCTTCATCAAAGAGATACGGAAGACGACAAAAGCCGCTGGCGTCCACGTGATGGCCGTCCTTTACGAGAGGATCTTCGAGCCCCTACTCGCGGAGACCATGTGAGGTGATTATAGATGATCATAACTAGACAGAAACCGTTCGAGAAGATAAAGGAGATGACCGCGCCCTATAACAAGCTGTTTATTGTAGGCTGCGGAACCTGCTCAACATCCTGCCAAACGGGAGGTGAGGAAGAGGTCGCGGAGATGGTGGAGAAGCTGGGGGACAAGGTCATAGGCTCAGCGATGGTGGAGGAGCCCTGCGACCTCAGGATAAACAGGAGGGACCTGAAGGAACACAGGGCGACGTTGAATGAGGCGGACGCAGTTCTGGTGATGTCCTGCGGGGCGGGGGTCCAGACCGTCGGCGATTACACGGGTAAGGTAGTCCTCCCCGCTTTGGATACCAACTTTATCGGCGAGACGGAGAGAATCGGAAAATTCTACGATAGGTGTAAGGCGTGCGGGGATTGCATCCTCGACGAGACCGGCGGCATCTGCCCTATCACGAGGTGCGCAAAGGGCCTACTCAACGGGCCTTGCGGGGGCCAAGTTGATGGTAAATGCGAGGTGGGAGAGTACGAGAACGACTGTGCATGGGTCCTCATCTACGAGAAGCTGAGGGAGCAGGGAAGGCTCGACCTCTTCACAAAGTTCAGGCCGCCTAGGGACAACTCGAAGAAGACCCTATTGACAGAAGTCATCTTCCGATAATTAGTCTCTCTAACCTTTCTTTTTTTGTCAAGATAGTTTACAAATGTCCCTACGCCTCATAGACAATGCCGAGTACTCACGTAGACGTTTCTGTTGTTGAAGTGGTCGGTGATCCAGATGCTGTCGTAGCCGAGCTGCTCGGCCTGGACCGTGTAGTACGTCGTCCTCCATAGGGATGAACTCGATCCTGACTAGAAATAATTTAAAAAAGGTTGGAATGAAAGGATTTACTGCTCGGCGGACATCAGCGCAAGCTTGGCCTCTTTCAGCCCTGACTCTTCTAGTATAGCGACGGCACTTTCAAGATCGGCTAGTGTCAAGGCTTTTAACAGATTTATTAATCCAGCATCGCTTGCCAGTTGTTCTCGCTGAGCGTAGTAGAGCACGGTCTTTGCAAGGGAGCTTGGAACGTTCCCCCCTTCCTCTGCTTCAAGAAGAGCATCCAAGAGCCTCTCGGAAAGCTTCTCGTACATAGGCCGCGGTACTTTTTTTATCAATTCTCTATAGCTCATCTTCTAATCCAATACGTAGTTTATATGAAGTATATATTAGAATATTGGTAAGCCCTTATACATTATTCGAAGATAATACTTCTTGTTTCTGCCATTTATCTTTCATGTAAGGGATATATAAATATGAAAACCGAAGAGATATATACCCCTTCCACTACTTTCAAAATAAAGGTGATAAGAGGCGATTTTGTCATGAACGTGTTAACTTTTCCTTTAGGTTTCGGGATTCTTTACGGCATAATGATCTGGGATGAACTATAATGTCGTTCGATATGCTCGATCTCAAGATAATACAGATCCTCAACAGGAACGCCCGCATGCCATATAAGGCCATCGCGGAGGAGCTCAACGTGAGCGATGTAACGGTCAGGAACCATGTCCGTAACATGCTGAAGGAGGGGCTTATACAGCGGTTTAACGTGTTGCTGGACTACCACAAGCTCGGTAGGATCATAAAAGCATTCATTGGCCTGAAGGTTCAGCCCCAGAAGCTCAAGGAGATAGTGGGGCACCTTATCGATAATCCCGACGTTCAAGTCCTGTACAGGACGACCGGGGAGGCGGACCTCTTCCTCGAGGTGATCTTCAAGGACATGGAGGAGCTTAATAGCTTCCTAGAGTCGAAGCTAAACTTAGATGGAGTCACCGGGACGGAGGTTAATGTGGTCATCGGGCCCTACAAGCGCTGCCCATGCACGGGATTATAGGCTATAGCCATACCTCTTCCTGATCTTGCTCTTTACTTAGAACATAGATGTCCTTCATCTTAGTATCGTGGATCCTAAAGCTGACCCTGAAAAGTGCCTCCAAGTATCCCTTGAGGAAGGCTAAGGGAACACCAAGATACTCAATCATTATCTCTTCGCCGTCACGGGTAACTTTGCCCCAACCAAAATCCTGGATTTCGTTCAAGATGACATCCCAGTTCTCTGCCTCAGTGAGGTCAAGCTCAGGATCAAAGGGCACCAATATCTTCCTCTTTAGAGCACTTAACCTCGCAATGTTATAGAGCTCAGTCTCGCTCAACGAGCTGAATACGTCGTACAACATACCCTGCCCTATGATCAGGACCCTTTCCGAGCTGACTCGATAAACATAAGGAAGCCAATCATGCATGTTCAACTTCTTGAAGATGCGGATGGCAGCAACCACGGCCTCCTCCTTACTTTTAATAAATTTCAACTTCTCTAATAAGCTAAGGTATTTGTATAACTCGTCGTCGAGAACTAGATGCATTTCCTTCAAAGCACTCATCTCCAACTCCCTTCTTTCTTGAAGAATCCGTCAGAGATCACTTGAATCCAAATTTTAGGTTCAAAGAAGATATTAAACATTCTCAAATCGTTGGTCACTGAGCTTCACAAGAAGTCACATTCTCGAAAGGATGGGATCGATAATCGAAGAGTTCTATAATGTATCCCAACGCTTATCTTATCATTTTGACTTAAAGATGGATTGTGGTTTCATGAAGAGCTTCGGAATAGAGTTCGTCCCGATGGAGTTGTTCTGGAGGACGACGTACTACACGGTCCAGGCCGAGCAGCTCGGCTACGACAGCATCTGGATCACCGACCACTTCAACAACAGAAACGTCTAAACTACACGGATCGGATAAAATTAGGCCCAGGAGTGACGAATCCCTACCTTGTACACCCTGTGATGACCGCCCAGAGCGTCGCCTCCCTGAATGAGGTTGCCCCTGGCAGGGTTATCTGCGGTCTAGGCGCCGGTGATAGGACTACCTTGGACATGGTTGGTACCCCTATGAAGGCCCCCCTACGCACCGTCAGGGAGGCCGTAGAGGTCATACGCCGGCAACTAGCCCGGGAGAAGGGGGAGTACGCGGGGAGGAAGTTCAAGACCTCCGCGGGCGCTCGTTTCAACTTTAAGGTCAACCAGCCAATCCCTATCTACATCGGAGCCCAGGGGCCGAAGATGCTCCAACTCGCTGGGGCCATCGGCGACGGAGCCCTCGTGAATGCATCCCACCCGGATGACATTGAGCGAGCTGTGAAGCTGATCAAGAAGGGGGCGGAGACCGCCGGTAGGAAAACCGATGAGATAGACATCGCCGCGTACACCTCGTTTTCCGTGGCGGAGAACGAGAAGAAGGCACGGAAGCCCGTTGTACCAGTCGTCGCATACATTGTGGCCGGGAGCCCTCCAACCATCTTAGAGAAGCACGAGATACCAGTCGAGAAGGCGGACCAGATAAGGAGCGACCTCGCCAACCGAAAGTGGGCCGAGGCTTTCGGTGCCGTTGACTCCGGTATGATCGACGCGTTCACAGTCTGCGGCTCCCCTGAGCAGTGCACCGAAAAGATCGAATCTCTCTTTAAAACAGGGATAACCCACTTTGTCACGGGATCACCGTTAGGTCCGAACGTACGGGGGGCCATCGACCTTTTCGGGGAGGAAGTACTCCCTCACTTCAAGGAGCTTTAAAAAACCACCTTTTTTTATCCCGAATATGATGTAACACCAAAATACACTAGGTGTAACAATATACGTGTCTGCGCTTGTGGGGGACAGGAGGGATCTGAAGGAACACAGGGAGACGTTGAACGAGGCGGACGCAGTTCTGGTGATGTCTTGCGGAGCTGGGGTTAAGACTGTCAGCAAGTTTAAGAACAAGCTGATCCTACCAGCCCTAAACATCTTCTTAATCGTTTAGACGATATGGATAGGCCAATATTATGATGTATGCAGCGCTCCCAACATATCCTTTACGAAACCGGAGATATATTTCCTATATTAGGTACACAATGGGCCTACTGAATAGGCCAAGCGGAGAGCAGGTTAAGGGGAAATGCGATATCGGCAGTTACAAGAACGACTGTGCTTTGATCCTCATCTATCAGGCTGATGAGAGATAACTAGATAAAGATCCTCATCTGAGACCTAATCTTCATATACCTTTTTTCCACAACAGGAAAAGGAATATTAGACATTCTTCGACTAAATCAGTCGACAAGTTCCAATAGAGAGTGGAAAGAGAGGTAAGACCATGGGTTCAAATGCGATAAAGGATGTCGCCTTGAAACACGCCGTCCACAACGCCGTCAGCCATGATGGGAAAGCCCAGATAGGCCCGGTCATTGGGAGAGTCCTCGGCGAATCCCCCAGTCTTAAGAGCAGGGCTAAGGAGGTAATGGCAATTGTGAGAGATGTCGTCGAGGAGGTAAACTCATGGTCGATGGAGCGGCAGATAGAGACGCTAGGGATGGAATGGCCAGAGCTCTTAGAGGAAAGGAGAAAGGAGAATAAGAAAACCCTACCTCCGCTTGAGAACGTCGAGAGATACACTGAGGTGCGAACCCGATTCGCTCCAAACCCTGACGGTCCCCTACACCTTGGAAGTGCTGAGCCAATAATATTCTGCGATGAGTACGCCAAGATGTACGATGGCAAATTCATCCTAAGATTCGAGGATACGTCCCCGGACGTGAAAGCGCCCATCCCTGAGATGTATGACTGGATCAAGGAGGACATTGAATGGCTTGGCGTCAGGGTCGACGAGGTATACAAGCAATCCGACAGGCTAGGGATATATTATGATTATGCGGAGAGGCTACTGAATATGGGAGCGGCATACGTATGCACGTGCAAGCCCCTCACCTTCAGGAAGTTCTACATGGCTAGCAAGGCTTGTCCTTGCAGAAATCAACAACCGGAAGTACACCTCGAGAGATGGGGAAAGATGCTCGACGGGACCTTTAGTAAGGGAGATGCGGTGGTTAGGATCAAGACTGACTTGGACCACCCGAATCCGGCAATCAGAGATTGGCCTGCCCTCAGGATCGCTTCGGGTTCCCATCCTTTGCAAGGGACGAAGTACAATGTCTGGCCGCTCTATAACTTCAGCTGCGCCATTGACGACCATGAGTTGTCTATATCCCATATAATCAGGGGTAAGGAGCACGAGGTCAATACACATCGGCAGAAGTACATCTTCAAATATCTTGGTTGGGAGTACCCCGAGATCATAAATGTGGGGCGGCTTGGGCTTGAGGTCGGCGTCCTCAGCAAGTCAAAGATAAGAGCGGGCCTTGAGGCGGGATTATATCGGAGTTGGGATGACCCACGATTGGGAACACTAAGGGCTTTGAAGCGCAGGGGGCTTCAACCCAAGACAATAAGGGAGCTGATGATACAGGTGGGGCCGAAGCCCATCAATTCAACCATCAGCTGGGACCATGTAGCCTCAATTAACCGCAAGAATATAGATCCTATTGCAGATAGGTACTTCTTCGTCAAAGATCCCATGGACATCACTGTGTTGGGTGTTGGAGTCCGCGAAGTAAGGCTCCCCCTCCACCCGGATGACCCATCACGAGGGTACAGGGAGTATGTTATAAACCCCGAAGTGGATGAGGTGTCATTAGTTATATCCAAAGCTGACTCGGATCTGTTATCAGCTGGTAAAATCATCAGGCTCATGGGCCTATACAACGTCGAGATAATCAAAGTTGGATCCAGGGGGGTCTTGTCCAGATATCACTCCGAGAGGCATCAAGAAGCACGAAACCTTGATGCATCCTTCATCCACTGGCTGCCCAAAGACATGGGAATCGGAGCCAAGGTCGTGATGCCCGATGCTTCGGTGGCAGAGGGCGTCGCTGAAGCAGAGTGCGGCAACCTGAAAGTCGACGACATGATCCAATTCGAACGCTTTGGCTTCGTCAGAGTGGATGGCATTTCTCCCTTCACTGCCTACTATGCCCACAGGTGATAGTGTATTTTATGCCCTATTCATCACAAGGTTTAAAAATAGATGTCCGGTTAAAGGGTATGCACGCTGGAAGGAAATGAAATGTCTAGTCCAGATGTAGATCCTTCGAAACCCTTCTATGTGAAGTTCCAAGTTCCCAAGGAGGTTGCCGAAGCTGCCTACGAGGCCCTTAAGATCGCCAGTGAGTCAGGCAAGATCCGGAAAGGGACGAATGAGGCTACGAAGTCCATCGAGAGAGGTAGGGCTAAGCTCGTGGTTGTGGCTGAGAATGTCGAGCCTCCTGAAATCGTGGCTCACCTCCCGCTCCTATGCGACGAAAGGAAGGCCCCCTACGTTTACGTCCCCGAGAAGCAAATGCTTGGACAATCAGCTGGTCTCCTCGTTGGTTCGGCAGCAGCGGCGATAGAAGATCCCGGCGAGGGTGCTGAGCTGGTCGACGAGATCGTCGCCAAACTTAAGGAGATTATAAAGTAGGATGTCCCGGGAATCCGATATTCTGACTCCAGCAACCGTGATCCAGATTCTCGGAAGAACTGGCTTGACAGGGGAGGTCATGCAGGTTAGGGTCAGGGTAGATGAGGGACAGGATAAGGGGCGTATTATCACTAGGAACGTGAAGGGCCCCGTCAGGATAGACGATATACTTCTCCTTAGGGATACAGAGAGAGAAGCGCGTAAGATCAGGTAGGGAGAGAAATGCCCCAAGTCTACAAGTGTAGCTTCTGCGGTCACGACATCCCACCAGGAACAGGAATAAACTTCGTCAGGCGTGATGGTAGGCTGCTTAGGTTCTGCTCCAGTAAGTGCAGGAAGAGCTCGCTCAAGCTGAGAAGGGACCCACGTAAGTTCAAGTGGACAAAGGCGTACGTCAAGCGCTAAGACGGCAACCCTTTAATCGTCCACGCCATTCTCAATTGTAGGAAAACATACAAAATGTACGAGGAAACATTGGTGATCCTAAAACCCGACGCCCTTGAGAGACGCCTCATTGGCAATATCATAGCACGGTACGAGAAAGCAGGTCTCGTAGTTCTAGACATACGATATTTTCACAAAGTAGGGAAAGATTTGATTACAAAGCACTATCCTATGTCAATGGCCTTGAGTGTCGGAAAAAAAGCCCAGAGAGCGATCCCAGAGATAAAGGACCCGAGAGCCCACGGGAGGAAGGTCATCGACAGGCTCCGTAAGTATGTTACGAGAGGGCCAGTGATAGCCATGAGGATCGGTGGCTTAGATGCTATCCAGACCGTTAGAGAGGTCACGGGTTACACCGATCCCTTTACAGCGGAGAGGGGCACCATCAGAGGCGATTTCGGGGCCGATTCCCTCGTTAGGAGCACGGAGGAGGGTAGGGCCGTTGAGAACCTCGTTCACGCCTCGGGAAACCCGGAGGAGGCCAAGGCTGAACTCGAACTCTGGTTTCCCAATAGATATTTTCAATAGCTCCTGCGGAAAAACTTACGTCTCCATGAATTTTGAATATCCTTTTTATTTACCAGCCTATCGTATCATCAAGTTGGTCTGAGTTGCCCGAGGAAGACGTCTTCTCCATGCTCTGCAGGCCAGTCAGACGTCTGCTAGATGAGAAAGGGTTCGAGACTCCCACAGAACCCCAGAGGAGGCTGATCCCGGAGATCCTCAAGGGGAAGAACGTCCTCCTCATATCCCCCACGGCCACAGGGAAGACGGAGGCGGCCATGCTCCCAGTCTTCCACAGGTTCTTGATGTCCGACCGCTCACCGGGAATCAACATATTATACATTACTCCCTTGAGAGCCCTGAATCGGGACATCCTGGACAGGATGACCTACTGGTGTTCCAGCCTCGACATCAAGTTAGCCGTGAGACACGGAGACACATCTACCAGGGAGAGGACCCGTCAGAGGCATAGCCCTCCTGAGATGCTCATCACTACTCCTGAGACTCTGCAGGCCATATTGTCGGGCCGAATTCTACGCCGCTTCCTGAAGGGAGTGAAGTGGGTTATAGTCGACGAGATACATGAGCTGGCCGATAACAAGAGGGGCAGTCAGCTGAGCATCGCCCTGGAGAGGGTACGGGAGCTGGCGGAAGACGAGTTCCAGCTAATAGGTCTGAGCGCCACCATCGGGAGCCCCGAGAAGGTGGGCCAGTTCCTCGTGGGAAGCGGTAGGGAGTATGAGATCGTCCAGATCTCCACAACCCGGGATACGACCTTCGACATTGTCTACCCAGAGCCTGGCCCTGACGACTATGAACTCGCCCAGAAGCTTTTCACCCACCCGGAGGTGGCATCACGCCTCGAGGTTATGAAGGATCTAATAGAGGACCACGAGACGACCCTCGTATTCACGAATACTCGCTCGACTTCCGAGATGCTCGCCAGCCGGTTCAAGGTCTGGGACATCGATTTTCCCCTTAGCATTCACCACGGCTCCCTAGCCAAGACGAGCCGGATCGCCGCCGAGAAGGGCCTGAAGACCGGCGACCTGAGGACGATCGTCTGCACCTCGTCCCTTGAGCTGGGTATCGACATCGGCAGCATCGACCTCGTAATCCAGTACAACTCGCCCCGCCAGGTGACACGCCTCCTCCAGAGGGTCGGCAGGAGCGGCCACAGCGTTGGGGAGAGGGCGAAGGGCGTCATCGTCGCGCTGAACAGCGACGACGCCCTGGAGTCGATGGTTATCTGCAGGCGTGCCCTCGAGGAGATCATGGAGCCCCTCATGGTGCCCCTGAAGCCCTACGACGTCCTTGTGAACCAGATTGTGGCGGAGTTCATGTCGAAGAGCCGCCTCTACTTTCTCCAGATGGAGAACCTCTTCAGCCGCGCCTATCCCTTCGAGGGTCTTACAGAGGACGACATCAAGTTCGTCGCCCGATACATGCACAACCGGTTCCCCCGCCTCGCATGGCTATCTGAGGAGGACGAGGTGATCCTCAGGCCGAGGGGGAACAGGAAGACTATCTACAGGTACTTTTTCGATAACCTATCGATGATACCCGACGAGAAGACATACCTCGTCATCGACGTGACGGACGAATCCCCCGTGGGCATTCTCCAGGAGGCCTTCGTCGCCGAGTACGCGAAGCCCGGAGTCAAGTTCGTCATAAGGGGAAGTCCGTGGAAGATACTAAACATCCACAACGACAAGATATACGTAAAGTCCGAGGACGACCCCACGGGTGCCATACCCAGCTGGGTTGGAGAGGAGATCCCGGTTCCTTTGGACGTGGCCCTTGAGGTAGGTCGCATCAAGGGGCAGGTTGAGGAGGGAATTCAAGAGGGACAATCGGAGGATGACATCGTCGCCGAATTGGCTGGGTTATACCCCGCCCAGGGGGAGACGATCAAGAGGGCTATATCGGAGGTCGTCGAGCACGTCGAGAAGGGTTTCCCCGTCCCGACGGATCGACGCATCGTCGTAGAGGACTGGGATGAAAACGTAATAGTCCACGCAAGCTTCGGGACACTAGTGAACAGGACCCTAGCCAGGCTCGTCGGACACGTGATCTCCGAGGACACTGGGTACCCGGTTGGAGTTCAGCAGGACACATACAACGTCGTCACCCAGACCGTCGGGGACATAGATGCACTCTATGTTAGTGCCCTACTTCGTAGGCTCTCGGAGGCCGATCTGGAGGGGTTGGTGAGGGAAGCCGTTGTAAAGACCGGTCTCTTCAAGAGGCGCATCATCAACGTTGCGAGGAAGTGCGGGGCCCTGAGCAAGTACGCGAACTTCAGTAACATCACCCTGGGGAGGCTGATGAAGAGCTTCGAGGGAACCTGCATATACGAGGAGGCTATGAAGGACACCCTTAGGCAGGACCTCGACGTGGAAGCAACAACAAAGATCCTGAACGAGATAGCAGAAGGCGAGTTAGAGGTCATTAGGATAGAGACCGGCGGGAAGGTGACCCCACTGGCGCAGGTGGCGATAGACAGCATAAGCATGAAGACGGACATCGTCCCCGCCGACAAGATGACCAGGATAATAATAGAGTCCGCAAGGGCCCGCTTACTCAACGAAACCAGGGTCCTCGCATGCCTGGGTCGTATGGATTACGTGGACACCTATCGCATCAAGGATCTCCCCCAGATAATTGTTTGCCCAAACTGTGGATCCACGGAGCTTGGTGTATACGACAGGAGCCTAGAGGAGGTCTCAAGGGAGCTAGCCCGAGAGAGGCCAGGTTTGAAGAGGGAGGGGGATCGATGGTGGGAGCGGGGTAAGGACTCCTCCAAGCTCGTCTCGATGTACGGTAGGAGGGGGGCAATAGTGGCTGCGGCTAGGAGGGTGGACTTCACTGAGGCCTGGGATATATTAGCCGAGACCGAGGAGGAGTCCGACGATTTCTTCGGCAGGATAGTAGAGTCCGAGAGGAACGCCCTAAAGAAGCGGTTCATTTGAGCGCCCATCACCAACGTTTTTAGCCCCTAGTATAAAGTATACCCGAAGCAATGAAGAAGGTCGGGATGCTCACCATAGGGCAGTCGCCTAGGAGCGACATCCTCCCCGGGCTCATCGAGATCCTGGGGGAGGGCTACGAGGTTTTTGAGGCAGGGACGTTGGATGGCCTCACGATCGAGGATGTGAAACGTGTGGAGATCGGGGCCGATGACTATGTGCTGGTCTCAAGGATGAGGGATGGGACGGAGATAAAAATCACCAAGGCTTTCATCCTCCCGTTGATGCAGAGGAGGCTGGAGGAACTAGAGTCAAAGGGCGTACGACTGACAGTGATTATGTGCACTGGCAAGTTCCCGCCGATTGAATCCAAAGGCCTTGTCGTGACGCCCTCAGAGATACTGAAGGGCGCCATCGAGGGCGCCATCAAGAAGGGGAGGCTAGGCGTCGTCTACCCCGCAGAGGAGCAGGTCAAAGGTGCCTTGGCATCGTTCGGCAGGGAGGGTGTCGAGGTCTACGCCGACTTTCTCTCCCCATACGATGGAGAAAATGGGCTGAACGGATTGGCCAATCGCCTAGCCCATCAGGACCTCGACCTCATACTCCTCAACTGCTTCGGCTTCGGTGGAGATGTCAAGAGGGCCATCGCCGAGAGAACTGGTAAGCCCGTGATACAGTCCAACACCTTGGTGGCCCGGGTCCTAAAGGAGCTTTCCTAGTCCACTTTCAGGTTCCTCGCCACGATGTATACCTCGGCGCTTCTCTTCCTTGAGGCCCGTGGCTTGACCACCTTGACGAAAGCAAAGACCTCCCTAACCTCGCTCAGGTACATCTCGTACTCCGGGCCTTGGAAGACCTTGACGATGAACCACCCTCCAGGCCTCAGCATCTCCCTCGCCAAACTCATCGCAGCCCTAGCTAGCTCGACCTGTCGGAACTGATCTACCTCCCAGGCACCTGACACATCCGGTGCCAAATCGGATAATACCACGTCTATTCGATCAGGCAGCAGCTCCTTGATGCGCTCGAAGGTCTCAGCCTCCATAATGTCGCCAACGACGGTCTTCACGTTCTCCAGACCCAGACTCCTGATCTTATCTAGGTCGACACCTACAACGAGGCCTTCTTCACCCACGGCCTCTCTGGCTACCTGGAGCCATCCCCCAGGGGCTGCGCCTATGTCGAGTACGTGTTTGGCGTTCTCAAGGAACCTGAACCTCTCGTTAAGCTGTTTCAGCTTGAAGGCAGCCCTAGACCTATATCCCCGCTCCTTGGCCATCCTGTGGTACGAGTCCCTCTTCTGCTCGTCCAACCACCTCCTGGACATTTTAATTCCTCTCAGTCGATGCTACTTCTCTCATAACAGATATCAATACTTGGCCCGAAGCATCCGTCTTGATTGCCTTTTGGCTGATGTGAGAAATAACGGCTTTGAAACCTCTCTCTCTGAGGGTTGATATGACCGAGTCCGCGTTCATCGATGGCATCTTGAGTTTAGAGCACAGGGTGTCAAGATCGTAGGAGCCAACGGGGAACCCCATCCCCCCCTTGACCTTTTCTACGATAGCCATGAGCCTGCGATTGCTGCTGGCGTACGACCTCTCAGAGACCCTGAGCATCTCCTCACAGAAGGATTCATCGGCGAGTTCTCCTAGCCAGAGAGGACCAGCTATGGCTCTGTCAGCGGAGCTCTGCTTGCTCGTCATCGATCTGAGTAGCCTCAGGGGTACTATCCCTCTGTCCATGCTTTCGTAATCGTGGATGATAAAGCCCATCTCCTTCAGACATGCGTCTACCTTTTTCGCACCTCTGTCAACCAGGGCGTAGACCCGAGCGTAGTGGTCTGTCGCAAAGCTGAAGACTGGCCTCGTCGACAGTTCGTGCCTTGAGGCGGCTGTGACCAGGGCCCCGACTATAAGTCTCAGTGCGACCTCCTTACTGTATTTAACTCTGAGAGGGAGACCGCCATACTTCCTCAGGCAGGCTCTGGGGTAGACCCCACAGAGTGGGGCCATGTCTGTGGCCGTCAGGGCGATTAATCCGCCTTTATTACAGGCCCTTACCGCCGAGTCGAGGAAGGGAGCCGGTGAGCCATAGGGGTCTATGTCTACATAATCGAACCTATTGAGAGGTTTGGAGTGCAATGCTAACAGCGTATTCGCCTCGATGAGCCTGACCGTGACCTTCTCCGATACATCGTTCAGCCGGGCGTTCTCCATTGCCAGCCTAATGGCGCTTGGGTTGAGGTCACCTAGGGTTACACTCCTGACCTCGTCGACCTCTATGGCAAGCCTGATCCCCCTTATGCCTGTGCCGCACATAGGCTCGCAAACCGTAAGCTCCCTGCCTACCATACTCTGGTACGCACCGATAACCAGCACCGCCGAGTCCCTGTTCAAGGCCATACGGGGGTTGTAGAAGACAGGGGCCCTGGACCTACTTCTGTCAGGATGCGCCGATGATGATTTTACCAATTGGGGGATTAGGAATGAGGCCGCTCCTTCTTGCACCATCCTTGTGGGGAACTCCATAATCGTTATCCTGAGGAATGTCGATATACCTCTGTCCGAGCATCATTCAGATGGGGATAGATATAAAAAATGGGGCTTGGAAATGATGATCTATATCCTATCATCGAGGGGAACGCCCCGTTGAGGAAGAAGGACAAGAACCTGCTTGAACTCTTCAAGGATAAACGTGTCCAGCTCCTCCTAGGTAAGTTCCTCAACGGTGAAGTAGACGTCCTTAATCCCACATTGAGCTTGAAGCAGGGTTATAGATATCCTGACATTGAGGCATTTATTGAAGACCGCCAGGAAGTTGAGTCTTTTCTCGGTAAGCTCAAGGCCAATGGATTACTCGAATCGCAGCTATTTGGTATGCTCGTATGTTGCCCAAAGTGTGGATCCTATAATATTGATACTTTAGAACCAACGGATCTTGGGATCAATCCTGATACTATCCGGCAGTCACTTAAAGAAGTATCGTGGAAATGCCAAAACTGCGGATTCAATTCGGTGGAAGGTGAATTTTCTACCAAGCCTGTCTTATGTTATACCTTTAGCAGAAAAGGCATTGATGAGATATCTGATAACCTCGTGATCAAGCCTCTCAGGGACTTTCTAGGTGAACGGGGGTACAGGACGGAGAGCCCAGGAACACTCCTAGGTGAGTCGGACGTGATGCACAGATTCGACATCATTGCCTACAAGGGCGGGCTTGATGAAGGAGCGCTTGTTTTGGATTTCTCGGTATCCGACAAGCCGATAGGGGAGGAAAAGGTAATTTCCATGTTCGCGAAGGTCTACGATACGAATCCCCTCAGGTCAGTGCTTGTTGTATTTCCGAAGCTTGACGACAAAGCAAAGAGGCTAGCTGAACAGTACAGAATCGGACTTGTGGAGTCCAATGACGTCAAAGAGATCTGGAAGAAGCTAAGGGAGGTTATTCCACCTGTCGATGAGTTTCATTTCGAGGTTCTTGATGTGATGACCCTGCTTTCACTACCAGATCACCTCAGGAAGACTGCAACGATCGCGAGTCGATTCGGAAGGACGACAGCCGAGGAGATAGCCAAAGCCACAAACAGGGCGAGGGCCGTCGAGAGCAGCTACCTGAACCAATTGGTCAGGATGGGCTACCTTAAGAAGGAGAGGAGTGGTCGGAGGGTATTCTTCTCCGTAGTCTTGTAGGTGAGATAATATGGTAAAGATGATCTCGATTCATTCAAGCCGTGGAGGTACGGGTAAGAGCCTGATCTCAAGTAACATAGCCGCTATTATGGCTTCCAAAGGTCGTAACGTTGCTCTCCTCGACTTTGACTTCAGAGCCCCAAGCCTCCTCACCATATTCCAGGCAAAGGGAAATGTCAGGAAATGGCTAAATGACTACCTTGACGGCAAGGCAAAGCTTGAGGAAGTGATGGTCGATCTCACCGACAAGTACGGTACAAGCGGAAACTTACATCTGGGCTTCGCCAACCCGGACATGGAAGCCATGAGGGAGATTGCCCGTAAGGACAGGAAGTGGCAGATGAGGGCACTCAGAAGGGTCATGGCAATGAAGCAGGAACTCTCAGCCAAGCTGGGAGTAGACCTGATAATAGCGGACACCAGTCCAGGAGTACAATACTCGTCGGTCAACGCCGTCGTGAGCGCCGACATCTCCGTCATCGTTTCGAGTCTCGATCTGCTAGACATCGAGGGCGCTGAGAGGATAGTTCAAGACCTATACGATCCATTCGAAAAGGAAATTTACATGCTTGTAAACAAAGCGAAGCCACACATGTTCGTCTCAGAGAGCAAGAAGGCCCTCATAGAGGAAGTGAAGAGCCACTTCACTCAACCCTTGGTTGCCATCATTCCCTGCTACTGCGATATCCTACTTGCTCCAAGGGTCTCCCTCTTTGTCCTCGACAATCCTGAGCACCCCTTCACTTGGGCTCTAAATGAAGTGGCTAAGCGCCTGGCTTCCTTTGTCGATTAATTGGATTTCTCCAGGATCTCTGACACCGCCTTCACTAAACTTTCAAGGTATTCTAGGCCCTTTTGTGTGGGTCGATAGATCTTCCGACGTCGTTTCCCTATGAAGACCTCCTCCGCTTCGATGAGTCCATCTTTCTCCATTGTTTCCAGTAATGGGTATATGACGGAGGGGCCGACCTTCACCCCGTATACCTCCTTGAGCCTACTCATCATGTTATAGCCCCACATCGCCTCGTCCGAGAGCATACGTATAAGGGTGATGTCTAGGAAATTCCTGATGAATCTGCTCCTGATTCCTTGATATTTTTCTGTGGCATTCATATATTGAGTTCAGGATATATTTGGAGGAAGCCTTTCAAAAAAGGATTTCTAAACGTCGTTACCTAAATGAACTTCTGAGGGAGCTTCAGGAGTTTGGATATGTATGATCTGTTTTTAGTATAAAGATTTATAAACTAGTTTTGTGGGTAACTCCCAAATATATCTGAGAATCGATATAATGTAGTGGTGTTGTACACCACTACACGTCAGGTATAGGAGCAAGAAGATGTTGGCAGCCGTGGTCTTGGGGCTAACTAGCAGCTATATTGCTCTGACCTTTGGTGTAATCTTCTTCTTATTCGCCTGTAAATATTACTTTGCAATACTGGTCGCTTTATTCTGTGGTAGAACGAACGAAAGAAAAGCGAACGGTGATAACAGAAATGGGTTCAATGGTTATAGTAAAAAAAATTGGCGAGGGGGGCTGTTAAGATTTTTCAGTAGAGAGCAGAGTAACGGAGCGAACGAATACACATTCACAGGAAACACAGATGGTAAGTATTATAGGGCGCCTTTCGTCTCTATCCAGCTACCATTCTATAACGAGAAGAACGTTGCTCGTAGGATAGTCCAAGCCTGCCTTGAAATCGATTACACGAATTACGAGGTCATAGTCGCTGACGACTCCCGCGATGAGACCATCGAGATACTCAAGGATCTGAATAGGAGGAGAGAGGGACCTACAATAAAGTATGTCCACCGGAAAGACCGAACTGGGTTCAAGGGAGGCGCGCTCCAGAAGGCTGTATCGCAAATGGATCCGAGAACGGAGTACGTCGTCATTCTAGACGCTGACTTCATCCCTCCACCTGACTTGCTGAGGCGGTTTCTGTGGTATTTTGAGGGGCAGAATGGAAATGGTGAGTATAAAAATGAATACCACAACAATGGTCATAGATACGGCGACCAAGTACTAAACTACTATGATAACGGTAAAAAAGAGCGCGCGGATATTTTTGAGAGGGTTGACGACTGGTTTGAACGCCGTAGAATAGGAGTTGTACAAGGGTACCAGCTACACCATCTTAACAAGAACGAGAACTGGATCACGAAAGGCGTTAGGACCGAGTTTAGTGGGGGATACATGATCGAGAGAGTCGCCCAGGAGTTCTTTGGTTCTATGAAGATGATTACAGGCAGTGTCTTCATGATTCGTGCTGAGATACTTAGGAACCTTGGGTGGACCCACAGCATAACTGAGGACTGGGACCTCACAATCAGGATGTACATGGAGGGATACAAAGTCCTCTATACGCCTCTTATACAGGCTCCAGCCGAGATACCTACTACGATTCGGGCCCTAGCAAGGCAAAGAATGAGGTGGGCTGAAGGACATACTTTCGCCGTGAAAAAATACTTTTTCGATGTCTTAAAGTCGGTAAATCTCACAGTTAGGGAGAAGCTGGAGTTCCTATACTTCGCGCCGTACTATCTGCAGTCGTTCTTCTTCTTGATCGGGACCACTTTCTGGTTTATCGCTATTCTCCTTGACCAGCACCCTTGGTTCTGGACTGCGACCTTCGGATGGTGCTTAATTCTCAGTAACTTGTTTGCTCTTCCACTGATGGGACTCTCGGGGCTGTACATAGAGCAGACGGCACGGGAGGACTACACTGGTATATTCTCATTTATTGTGTTGAGCTATGTCCTTACACCTTTTCAGGCCTATGCAGCCATTAAAGGCTTGCTTGAGAGGGATGAAGGCGGATGGGTAAGGACACTGAAAACGGGAAGCATTACCGACAGAATACTCCAAGTGAGGGTGAGGAGACTCTTCAGGTGGATACTCCCAAGGAACGAGACCTCGGGCAGAGCGTCCAGAAAGGATGAGCAGCGTAGGAGGAGAAGGCCCACGGCCATGGCCCTCATCTTCTTGATCCTCATGTCCTCCTTCATTTTCTGGGTTACAGCCTCCGCGATATCGGTTCCTGTCGAGAGGTATGTAAGCACTTCCCTAAGCCTTGAGAACGTGAACCCACAGGTAGATGTGAACGGCCACCAGACCAATTGCATCCTCACCCACCCTGACTTCACAGATTTGGATCAACTTTACACAAACAGCTTCTACTTGGAGAGTGAGAACTGGAGTAATGCTTGGGATTTCTATCTCTTCGAGCCATTGGAAGCTGATTATATTATTGATGGTAGGGTAGACCTATTCCTCTTTTTGTATTCTGATATAACAGTTCATGTCGATGTCGAAATACGCATCATCGACGTAAATCCAAACGACAAGACTAAGAAAATTAATTACAAAGTATTCAATGATATTGAGCTCGGCAACGACTCTCCAGAGAATCCGTTGATATTCGTAATCAACAACCGAAAGGCGAAGAAGATTAAAGAAAACCACAGCATCCTAATTGAGTTCTGGTTCAGGAAGAAAGAGTCTAATGCCACTATATACCTAGATTACGATTCTTCTTCGAAGAATTCGAAAGTGGACTTTCCTGGTATGGTCATGCCCGAGTCCCTGCTACCATATCTGATACTGGCTCCAATTTTATCGGTAACAATCATTAAAATTAGGGAAAGGAGGAGGAACCATGAGATTTAGAGAAGGTATTTTTTGGAAGGAGGGAAGAAGATGTTAAAAAAGCGAGACCCAGCTGAGGGAAGGGTATACCAGAAGATATTAGTGGTTGCGGCGTTCACCTTCTTAGTCCTTCCTTTTGTGACAACCTTCAACGAGTTTATTACAAAGATCGTCGAGAGTTTCAATTTCGTGGCTGTGATCCAGGGCGTGGTTGCTCCGTTCATAGTGAAGGTCGTAGCAATAATACTCAATAAAATTAACGTTTCAGCGACAATCGAAGGTTCACATCTCTACCTAGTGGGGGGATGGATACCCTTGAAGATCTATATAAATTGGAATTGCATTGGGTGGCAGAGCTTAATACTGCTGGCATTTACCTTCATGACTGGTCTTCAGGGTAACTACACGATGAGAAGCAAGCTCACGGCGATCCTGATAGGGATCGAGGGTACATTTCTCGTGAACATCGTACGTATCCTAATATCCTCGCTTCTGGCATACTATTATGGGTTCCTCCCCGCCATCATTTTCCACGACTACCTAGGAACTCTAATGACTCTCATATGGATGGTCGTCTTCTGGTATTACACATTCGAAGGCATTTTAGGTAAAGTAGAAAACGTCTTAGAGGGAGAAATAGGTAGTTACATCGAGGAAATTAAAAAACTTGGCCTCGGTAGTCGGCTTCAGAATGACAATGCAATGGCGGGTGAGTTAGACGGGTAGATACTATTCAAGGCGTGGCAGGGACCTCTACATCTACGTCACCAAGGACGACCCAATGATCGACCTGAGGATATTTCCCCCTGAGCTTAACCTCTTCGAGTCGGAATCGGCTTGGCGGATAAAGAATAATATGGCCATCGTCAATGACGCTGAAGAGAGCGATATAGATAAGGCCGAGATAATCCTCAGCCTCAACTATTTTAAAAGGTGGGATCACACTGAGGAAGTCCTCGAAGCATATTACGCGGATGGTGATGAAAGCGTACTCGACGAGTATAAGGTAGAGGTTCCCGTGAAAGCCCCTGAGATAATAAAAGAGGATGTCGAAGAAATGGGGGTGATCATCCCCGAGGCTAGGATCCCTCCACCTTCTTACTCTGTTGGGGCACCCATCGAGGCTGATGAGAGCGTCATAATACCTCCCTCTTCCCCGCAGAAGACAGAAGCCCCTCCTCCTTCATATACCGAAGAAAGGCAGATACCCCTTCAGTTATCAGAGGACGAATTCATAGACCGAATCATTGACCGGATGATAAGTAGAGGCGTCTTATACCAGCCTCAAATAGCCCCTCCGAACCACACGCAGGAACCATCAACCTCGCAGACTTCTTCGACAGAGAGTACGAGAACGTCTCTGACGGCATTCGACGAGCTGTGCGGTCTCCTCGTCGATTACATTAGGAAGGAGGTTCCCCCAAAGGCAGAAGAGCCTTCATTGGCCGTCTCTGAGCTTTTCAGAATATTCAAGGGCGAACCCAGAAAGGATTATGCGTTGTTTTCCGCCGTCTTGGAGCTGCTCGAGGCCGCATCTCAGTACCTAAGGAGTAGGACGATTACTCAACAGATACAGGAGGTTCAAGCCCAGCGACCTGCCACCGAGGACATCAAGGAGCCGACTACCCCCAGTCTCCGGGAGGAAAAACCGCGTGAGGAGGTCGTCGAAGGGGCTGGTGAGGGCCCAATAAGCGCTGGAGAAGAGAGAGTTGATGGGGGGTACATCAAGTATCTCATCAACTACGATGAAGCACGAAGGTCCCAGGTAGAGCGATTCGGATACCTCAGTAGTCATTGGGCCAGATTAGAGTCGGTCCTTGAGCTCATTGCTGAGGACCCGTATTGCGAGGTCGTGGAAAAGATGGTGAGCAAGAGGGTCGAGGTTGACGACATTGACCCTGATACCATGGAACAGATATCCACTGAGCTTGAGCGCCTGGGTATTAGAAAGGGAGCGGAAGCCCTCGATATGGGGGAACTGCTTAGGAGCCTGCCCTTCAGGATCTCTGAGAAGGAGACAGCTCGGGAATGCGATACACCAGAGAACAGGCTCCTGAGAACCCACCTAGACGCCTTGATGAGAGAGCTTGTAGATCTTTCAAGGGAGATAGCTGCCAGGAGAGACTCATTGAAACGGGCCGTCGAGTGGTCGAGTGGGCCGGCTACCGTCATTCTTGCCGGAGAGCTGCAGGATGCCCAGCTAATGTTAACCGACGCGGAGAAGCTGAAAAACGAGATTGAGTCATTTCGGGATGATAGGATGGGCTTCCTGAGAGGGGTGACCATGATTCAATCGATAGATCCCAAGACGCTGCATAAGCATCCCAGCTACAGCCAATTCTACGATCTCCTCAGGCACTATGAGAAAGGGGCGCCGCCCTCTCTCCACTCTAATAACTTGGTCTTAGCAGATGAATAGGATACGCTTAGTCCGTTCTTAACCTGTTGAGGGGGGGCTTCAGCTACCCTTCCTCCCAAAGCCAAGGACGAGGTCGACGAGCTGCTTCTGGTCTATTTCCGCTCGGCTGCGCCAGTTCATGAAGAGCGTGCCTCGATCATCCTGCCCTAGGTATCCTTCATCGATGTACCTTTCCAAGTTCGTCTTCGCCCTCCAGCCGGGGAGCTTCTCAGCGAGGATCCTCTCCACGTCCACCCTAGGAGCTTTCCCCTGTTTCGCTATGAGGAAGGCGATGGTGACAGCCAGGCCAGCTATGTCATCTATCCTCCATCCAATAGTCTTTGCCATCTTCTGATCAATTGTGCCCCTCATGGTAATGTAGAACCTTGCGTCAGAGAGCTGTGATCTGGTAGGCTGGGCAGCGGCGTCGGGATCATCCAGTACTCTGGTCACCTGGAGGTCGAGGTTCTTCAGCTGGTCGTCTAGGACCTCCACCACCTCCAGCCAATCTGGCCCGAGCTCCTGCCTTAGCTCCCATCCCTTCACACCCGGCAATCTGTGATGCTTGAAGAACAGTAGCTGTACGGCCTCCTTCACCTTCCTCGAGTAGGCCCTCTCCGCCCTTCTCACTCTTCTCGCCATCTCTCCCACTCCTCGTAGTCGACAAGCACGGGTAGGGAAATCTTGTTCCCCCCTTGCGAGTTGATCTCCTTGTTTGGTGTGACAACAGTATTCTCGCCGAATCTATCGGATTCGATTGCGGCGTAGCCGTAGCTCACGAGGAAGGATGTCAGATAAGCCCTCCTCACCGTCTCCTCGTAGCTGTCCTTCCCTATCCAGTTCCAGTATCCGATCTTTCCTTCATCTCCTGCCATCTCCTTCATTTCCGCCCACAGTCCCTCCAGAGTCTTGGTGAAACCCTCCTCAAGGATGAAGCCAAGCTCCCTCGCCTCCATTATCGAGGCCGTCCCGGCGTCAACTGGAATTACTCCTTGCTGGGGCCACCTCTCGTCCATGGGGAGAAGGTCGCTCCAGTACCCTACGGACCCGGCGAGGGTCCTCGCCGATATCTGCTCAAGTTCCACTATTGGGTGCCAAGACCTCAAGAGAGCATCGGCTACTGCGCCCACATCCATCATCATGAGCTGCTGGCTGAGCATGAACGGGTCCTTGTAGAGGGTGGTGGACTGGTGCTGTATCCACTCGCTCTGCCTCTCCAGGACCGACGAAAGCTCCCTTATGGCGGATGCGTCGAGGCAAAAGTCCTCGAAGGAGCCGACCTCTGGGTAGTACTTGCGGATTACAGAGAGGACGTAGTCGACATCGACGGCGAAGGGGTCGACGGCTCCCTCGGAGACTGCACTGCAGAGGTTTATAACACCCCTAAGCTGCTCCTGGGCCTCTTTTGACGCCACTTCACCCGACCGCCCTTATGGTCGAGACTCCCTCGGTCTTTTGAACCATTATGATGTGGGTGTCTGTTCCCCTGAAGGTCACCTGGCTCGGTGTTATCGCTATGTACTGGTCTGGGGAGCCCTCGAGGGTTTTGACGATGAACTCCGAGACGACCTCCTTGTTCCTCGGGTCCATGTGGAGGTCGAACTCGTCCACAGCCCTGAAGGGGGATAGGACGTTCTGCTGTAGGGAGAGAAGGAATGCCATGACTGACGTGCTCCTCTCGCCACCGCTATGGGTGTAGGGGTCGAGCCTGCTGGGCTCGGCACCCTTGAAGCCTACCCAGATCTCGATGCCAGCTTCCTCTATGTCGTTGGCGTTGGTCAACCTGACCTCTCCCGTGGCCTGGAGCATCGAGAGCAGGCTCTGGTAGCGGCTGTTCACCTCCTCGAGTAGGTTACGCATCACCTCGGTCCACCTCCCCGTTCTCTCATCTATCTCCTCCATGACCTGCCTTCGGCTCTCCCTGACCTTCTCGACCTTCTCCTG
>SMTZ1_10002450_pt1 | contig 26642 bp, 21 predicted proteins | sample DeeMarSWOR136_30_FD_25667 | JGI IMG/M metagenome (IMG submission 25667)
GTATTTCTTTAAGCAAAAAACGGCCATTTCAAATAATAGGAGAATTGACTTATGGCAGCGACAATTTATTACGAAAAGGACGCCCCGATAGATGCGTTAAAGGGAAAAAAGGTAGCGGTCATCGGTTACGGCAGCCAAGGCCACGCGCATAGCCTGAACCTGCGTGACAGCGGTATAGAGGTTGCGGTGGCTGAGCTGGAAGGCACGGATAACTACAAACTTGCGGTCGAGCATGGCTTTAAGCCGGGCGATATAAAAACCGCTATGGACGGCGCAACGCTGATTATTGTAACCATCCCGGATGAAATTCAGGCAAAAGTGTACAAGGACCAAATCGGGCCCAATCTTGCAGCCGGCCAGACGCTCGGTTTCTGCCACGGCTTCAATATTCATTTTAAGTATATTGTGCCGCCGGAAGATGTTAACGTCGTGATGATTGCACCGAAGGGGCCGGGGCATCTGGTTCGCAGCGAGTATGAAAAAGGCGGCGGCGTGGCGAATTTGATAGCCGTGCAGCAGGATGCGACCGACGATGCCAAGGAAATCGCCCTTGCCTGGGCGAACGGAATCGGCGGCGCGCGAGCCGGCGTTATCGAAACCACGTACAAAGAGGAGACCGAGACGGACCTTTTCGGCGAGCAATGCGTTCTCTGCGGCGGGCTGACGGCGCTTATCAAGGCAGGCTTCGAAACGCTTGTAGGAGCGGGTTATCAGCCCGAAATCGCCTATTTCGAGTGTATGCACGAGGTCAAACTTATCGTTGACCTTATGTACCAAGGGGGGATGAGCTATATGAGATACAGCATATCGAATACAGCCGAATACGGCGACCTTACCCGGGGTCCGAGAATTATCACAGAGCAGACTAAAGCGGAAATGAAGAAGATACTATCGGAAGTTACGTCCGGCGAGTTCGCCAAAGAATGGGTCAACGAATACCAATCCGGATTAAAGACGTTCAAGGAACTGTACGATAAAGACTATGACTGCCAGCTGGAAGTAATCGGCAGAAAATTGCGCAAAATGATGAAGTGGATCGACTCGAAAGAAGTATAAGGGCGCGGACCCGGCTTTACCGATGATGGAAAATTGGAAATCCCTCAAGACGTGTTTTTTGCGTTTGGCGTCCTTAAAACGGAGAACGTAAATGCAAAGCCAAAACTTAAAACTTAAACTTTTCAGTTTCGGATTGTGCCTTTTAGTTTTTGGTTTGCATGGTTGTGCGGTCGTAGAATACGTCAAGCCGGAAAAACCTCCCTATGATGAGCAGCTTTCCCAGAATTACTATAAGACAAAGCTTAAGACCAGCACGGCCTCCGACGTGCTGGCAGCGATTCACCTGCCTGAACATGAGCTGCTAAGCCAGAGCAGGAGCGTTATTGCATCGTCAGGACAAAAGAAAAAGGGCCACGAGATCTGGTTTAATATGGTGGCCTTCGATGAGAATACCCTGACCGCAAAACGTAAGTATTTCTTTCTGGTGGATGAGAAGCCGAAAAGCTTTTGGGTGCAGCCCAAACGAAGGCTTAATTTCGACAGCGAAATGGTACTGGGGGCCGAGCTTTTCGATCAGCCCTACACGAACGACAACGCGAAACGAATCTCAATATTAGGAACGGTTCTGGCCAATGTTCGCAGGGATGTAGGTGAAGTAGCGGCCGAAGACAAGAATCTGAGCATCTGCGGGATGCTTATCAATCAAACGATAGAAACTGTTCTGGTTAAGCTGGAATCCTCGCCTCTGCTGGCAGCAAAACTAAATCCCACCGAAGGTCTCGATTTCGACCACATCACACTCGGGCCCGGTACTATCTGGATGGGCATCGTCAGCGATATTGTATATGTAAGAATCTGGATAGACTCATTCGTACGGACGCACGACGACCCATTTGCCCTGGAAAATTAGTGCAAAAAAATAAGAGTGGGCCTGTAAGCCGAGTTCTGTACCACGCCATTTCTGACAGGCGGCGGCCATTTATCTTGACCAAATGTTACCAGTTGGCTCTCCCGATATACCGGGAAGCGACCTACCTGCTGTTAATACCCGGGCCGAATACCGGACCCCATTCTGCAACAAGTCGCAAAACAGGATTCCGACCAGCTACTTGGTTTTACAGGCGGTGGGGTTTACCCTGCCGGCACCGTCACCGGCGCCGCGGTGCGCTCTTACCGCACCATTTCACCTTTGCCTGTGTCCCGACGAATCGGGGCCATCGGCCGTGTATTTTCTGTGGCACTTTCCCGCGAGTCGCCTCGGGTGGCCGTTAACCACCACCGTGCCCTGTCCTGCTCGGACTTTCCTCCGGCCAACATAACGCCGACCGGCGACCGCCCGACCCACTCTTTTAGTAGAATATTAACTACCGATTATTATAGCAAAAGTTCTCTATATTTGCTACTTATCACCGCGTGATTTCGATATGTTTTTTGAAATTCTCATCGTCAGTTTCGGGGAAATCGCTTCTAAAGTGCACGCCTCGGCTTTCCTGACGCATCTGGGCCGCTCTGGCCATAAGCCCGGAGACGATGAGCATATTCTGGCACTCCCATCCTGCGGGTGAATCAAATACCTTGTCCATCACATATCTCTGCCAGAATGTGATAATCTCCTGTGCCTCACTGAGCGGTCGGGTCGTCCTCGCAATGCCGACATTTCGCCACATAAGAGCACGAAGAGAGTTGGTAACATCAGCAGCATCCAAGCGTGTGCGGTCCGAATGCGGGATTGAATATTTTATAAAAGGGTGCCCGATATGAGCATTTCCTGTTTCCTTGCTCTGTGAGGCAACTTGGCCTGTCGTCTTACCGAAAACCAGCCCTTCGAGAAGCGAGTTGCTACCGAGTCGGTTCGCACCGTGCAGACCGGTCGATGCTATCTCGCCACAGGCATAAAGATTGTCGATGCTTGTTTTGCCTGAGATGTCGGTCTTGACTCCGCCAATCATATAATGAGCGCTGGGCCTGACGGGAATCAAATCCCGGTTGATATCTATATCGAAACTTTCGCAGAGCTCATAAATATGGGGGAACCGCTTTGCAAAATGTTCCTTATCAAAGTGACGAACATCGAGAAAAACATGCGTGGAGTTGGTTTTCAGCATGTGCTCTAATATGGCCCGGCTTACAATGTCACGCGGTGCAAGCTCTGCGGATTCGTGATAATCCTTCATAAATCGGTCGCCGCGGTTATCAAGAAGAACGGCACCTTCACCACGAAGGGTTTCGGTTATCAGGGCCCGTGTGGCCCCTGCGACGTAAAGCGTCGTCGGGTGAAACTGCATAAACTCCAAGTCCTGCAATACGGCACCAGCCCGATAAGCCATAGCAATGCCATCGCCGGTTGCCACTTCCGGGTTGGTAGTCTCTCGATAGAGCCGGCCTGCACCTCCTGTTGCCAGGATTGTGTTTGCAGCCCAGATTATCTGGCCGGCGCCGGATGGACGGTGCTTATCATGACCTATTATCCCGACGCACTCGTTGTCCTGGTTTGTGAGTAGATCTATACTGAAGAAATTTTCAATTATCCTTATATTCGAATTTCCTCTGACCTTTTTTATAAGGGCCTCTGCAATTCCCCGTCCCGTTTCATCACCGTGGGCATGAGCGACACGGGGGTGCGAGTGTCCCCCTTCAAGGGTGGTGGCAATATGGCCGTCTATCAGGTCAAACTCGGTACCCCAGCTCAACAGTTGCTCGATAAGCTCGGGGCCCTGTCGAACGACAAAGTCAACAACCTTTTCGTCACAAATACCGCAGCCGGTGTTCAGGGTATCTTCTATGTGGGATTCGAACTTATCAGTTTTATCAAGTACAGAAGCTATTCCACCCTGTGCCTTCCATGTATTGCTGTCTTCCAGAGTACTCTTAGAAACGATAATTACGTTGCAGTTTTCTGCGGCCTCGATAGCAGCGCGAAGCCCGGCAATGCCGGCACCAACAACCAGACAGTCCGTAAAGAGCTGGTGAGAAGAGATCGAATCTATATTAACCAGATAACGTCTAAATTCCGGCATAAAACCGCCTGCCTCTCAGAATTACTTGCAGAAAAACATAGAAATCAATAATTAAAGGGAAATAATCAATGCTTTATGATACCTGAAAATGCGGTTTTTGAAAAGGGGAACAAAAAATATAAATAATTATGACTTTGCCGCTTGACAATCCGGGAACAATACTATACACTGTATAGTATAGTATAGTAACAGATCCCTGATATCCCATTGGGTTTTTTAAAGGGAAACCAAAAATGACTCGACTCAGCAAGCAAACCCTTGACGGCAACGTTGAAACGCTGATTCTGGCTGTTCTTGAGGCCGGGCCAAGCTACGGTTATGCTATAGTCAAAGATCTGAACGAGCGGGCGGAGGGAATTCTGAAACTCGGTGAAGGCACGATCTATCCCGTACTGTACCGGTTGGAAGAGAAAAAATTGATAGCCTCAAGGTGGCACCAGGCCGAAAACGGCAGGCAGCGAAAATATTATCGTTTAGTCTCTAAAGGGCACAAAGCCCTTGCCACAAACCGTCAGCAGTGGCAGATGCTCTCTGCAGCGATGGGAAAAGTCCTGGGTTCTGCAGAGAACCTTCTACCCAAACCTCAGGTAAAAGGAGCGACAATATGAGCCGGGCATTACAAAAATATCTTGACCAGGTTATTATATACGCCAATCGAAAGGAAGAGGACTCGGAAAAAATCCGAGCGGAGCTTGAAGACCATTTGCGGCAAAAGATATCCGACCTTGCAGCCCAGGGCATACCGCGTGAAGACGCAGTATTTCAAGCTATTGAAGACCACGGCACCGCGAGAACCGTCGGCTATAGTCTAAGGAGGGGCTTTGCATTGCTGGATGTTCGCACAGAGGGCACCGCTCGCGGATTTGTAGCCATAGGGCCAAGAGCGGTCGGAATAATCGCGTTCGGCAATATTGCAGTGGGCCTGTTCGCCTTCGGTAATCTTGCCTTCGGTGCTCTTGCCTTCGGAGCTTTGACAATAGCCGGGTTTCTTTCAATAGGAGGAATTTCACTGGCCCCGCTCGGTGCCGCCGTGGGATTGGCGGCAGTGGGACAAGGCGCCTTCGGGATGATAGCATGCGGCGGGCTGGCCGTTGGATTGCAGGTCCCCTGGGCCATTGACGGCGTCAGTCTGCTCAGCGGTGATAACGGACTACAGTTCCTGCATCATTTTCAAACCCATGAAGGTATCGTTGCGCTCATTGCTATAACCGCGTGGCTGTTCCTTGTATTTCCTCTCTTAAATGGGGTCATGTATAGTATTAAAAGGAACGAGTATCTGAGAATCGAAAAGGCTGATCCGAAACTGATTGAATAGTCCTGAGCCGAGCGCTCCAAAAATATCTCGATGGCGTAATGATAAATGCCACTTGCAATGAAAAGGTCGCTGCTCGAATCCGGGCGGAGTTAAAAGGAGATATATTATGAGCCGGGCACTGCAAAAGTATCTTGACCATATAATGGTTTATGCCAATCGCAATGAAAAAGAGGCTGCTCAAATAAGGAAGGAACTGGAAGACCACTTATTCAAAAAAATAGCTGACCTCCAAACCGAAGGCCTATCTCGTGAAGATGCCGTTTTCGGTGCCATTGAAGACCACGGCCATCCGAAAACGGTAGGATACGGCCTGCGGAAACACCAATGGATTGATATCCGAACACGGGGAACCGCAAGGGGATTTATAGCTATTGGGCCTCAAGCGGTTGGAACTATCGCGATAGGAGGTGCCGCTTTCGGTTTATTTGCCTTTGGTATTGTCGGCGTTGGAGCAATTAGTTTTTCCGTGGTAAGTATAGCGATCTTCTGGAGTTTTGGTGTCGCCTTTGCTTTAGCGGGTTGTGGATTTGCTCAGGGAACAGTTGCGATAGGATTGATGGCGTCGGGCCTGTGGTCATTCGGTGTTATTACTGTCGGTGCTGAATCTACAGACGTTTATGTTCTAAACCGGCTCTCGTCGCCTCATTCCCTCGTGGAGTGGCCATTCCCCCTGGTCTATTTGTATGCCATGATACATGAATACTTAAGAATATGGGGCAGCCTGAAGACAAGTTTTGTGTTCCATGCCCTGATTCTTTGCAGCCTGCTGTCTGTCGGCATCTGTGCCTTGTGCCGTCGTATCAGGACGGAACAGCGCCGGATTGGGTATACTGTTTTCAGATTTTAGTCGAATGAATCGCCGGTAGTTCCGATTTTTCACCAACCGTATCTAAATCTACGCTCGGGCTAATTCGGCCCAGTCACAATCGAGCATGGATGGAACAATCATTTCTCCGGCATTTTGGTCCTCGATATCTACGGTTTCATCGAAAGGCACGATGCAAAGGATATTTACACCGCTGCATTGAGTTAACACCGGCCCGGCAGTCTCCTCGACAACTGTTTCTTCGACGGCGTTGTAACCGTTGAGGACAACACCGGCGACTTTCAATTGTGCTGCACGGATACAGTCAATCGTCATAAGCGTATGGTTTATTGTCCCCTTATCCAACCTGCTGACTATAACTACAGGCAGAGCGAATTCCACCGCCAAATCCAGCAGGTCAAATTCCATTGTCAAAGGGGTGCGCACGCCGCCGATACCCTCGATGATAACTACGTCTGTATTCTCACATATCTCTTTATAAGCTGCTGCGATGCCGTCAAAATCTATCGGGCGTTTTTCCTGAGCCGCCCCTACGATAGGCGCAGCCGGTGTGATATAGCCGACCGGCGTAATTGTGTAAAGGGACAAGTCGCTGTTTGCGCAGTTAGCCAAGAATTCTGTATCGCAGCTAACCATCCCCTCCCAATGGCGGTTACATCCTATGGCAATGGGTTTGAATACACCGACTTTTTGGCCGTTATCGGTTAGAATTTTTGCGATGGCGCCTGCTATTAACGTTTTACCCACGCCGGTTCCCGTGCCGGCTATAAACAGCCCCTTCTTTTTGGGTAGGTTCAGGTCTATCGGCATTTTGTTTTGCTCTGTTAGTTCTCATCCGGGTTTATACTGTTTGGACCTGCTTCATTTGGAACCACCGGCATTTGGATCTTCGGGCTGCATCCGCTCACATTCGGTTGCCTCAGCAAAAAAATCTTCATCATTTGCGTGTGCCTTCATAAACTTCTGCAGTTCTTTTGTTGAAGCGGTCAATACGAGGCGGTCCTCGACAACTTCGTGTTTTATGAGATTGGGATCGTTTTCCAGCATTTTCTTTAACGTATCCGGATTCATGGCCCTCATCACGAGATTCGGCTCAATCCGCTCAATCCTGATAAACGAATGGGCCCGCAAAATATGAAATTTATAGTAGTCGTTCTCTTTCAGCTCAGGCTCCTGCGGAAAAATATTAAGATACATCACATCGTTTATTTCCCCCAATCCCGCATCAAAAGAGCCTTTTTTGCCATTGTCATCGGTGTAGATCACTTTGTAGTGCTTATCACCGTTAGCCCGTTCGAATTGCCAGGTCTCTGTGGAACCATATTTACGCCAGTTACCTAACAGCTTCTCTTCAAAGATGAGGTCATCTTCGGTATAAAGGGGATGAAGCGAGAGAACACAGCCGCCCAAAAGAACGGCCAACAGGTAAAACAGCAGCTTTTGAACTTTCATTTTTTCGTCTCCTTTTGCCATTGACTATTTATGGTTGTTTATTTTCAATTATCGCCTTCAGTCGCAAATCGTCAATTGCAAAAAGGCCCTAAAACAGATAGATTGCCGGGATTAAACGCTCGATTTGATAATGAAAAAACCACAATAAAGGAGCACATACGCTGGAACTGGAACTGTTTGACTGGATTGTCATTGCACTATGTGCAACTATGGTGGGGATTACGAAGACGGGAATTCCGGGCCTCGGAATTCTTGTAGTGCCTTTGATGGCCTCTGTCCTGCCCGCCCGCAGTTCCACAGGAGTGCTGCTCGGCATCCTGATATTATTGGCCGATTTGTTCGCCGCAGGTTACCATCGCCATAACGCTAAATGGCGTCATATACTGCTTCTGCTGCCGCCCGCTTTTGCCGGCATCGTGGCAGGCTACTTCGGATTAAAAGCGGTCGACGACAAGCTGCTCAAACCGATTATCGGCGGGATAGTGCTGGCTATGCTGGGCATAAATTACTGGCGCACAAGGACCAAAGGAAAAGAAGCTCATATTCCAACCCAGTGGTGGTTTGCCGCCGGGCTGGGCTTTATGGCCGGCGTTACAACTATGATGGCCAATGCCGCCGGGCCGATTATGATTATTTATCTACTGGCTATGCGGCTGCCAAAAGTCGAATTCGTCGGCACCGGAGCCTGGTTTTTCTTCGTTATCAACTGGCTCAAGGTGCCCTTCAGCGCAAAGCTGGAATTGATGACGGCAGCCTCTGTCAAACTCGATCTAATGATGCTGCCCTTTATCGCTCTCGGGGCCGTCATAGGGATATTTTTCCTAAAACGAATCCCGCAAAAGGCATTTACGGCCGTTGTGCAGATTTTAGCCGCCGCGGCAGCTATAAAACTCTTGTTTTAATTGAAAAACTCGCAAATAACGCTCGTAAAAACTTAGCTAAAACAATTGTTGAAATAATTTGACTTTGAGGCGAAAATAGCAAAACCCTGAACTCGGAATAGCTGAGAGATACAAGTGTTTTTAGGGATTATAAGATGAACCTTGTATATATTGATGAATCAGGAAATACAGGGCTGAACCTGAAGGATTCTCACCAGCCTGTATTTCTTTTGGCTGCGATGATTTTACCCGAATCAAAATGGTTTTCATTAGAAGAACTTTTTCTAAATACCGCCAAAAAATACTTCGGAGATCCACTACCTACTCCCTTTGAAATCCAGGCAAAAGATCTCAAAAGCGGACGTGGTGTATTTAAAAATTTAAAACTTGCGCAGCAGCTATCCTTTCGTGACGACATGCTAAAACTGTTATTGGACAATAAAATTGCTGTCATATATATGCGAATAATCAAAAGCAAATTCTCTGCATTTTGTGATGAACAATATGGGCCGGGCATAAAGGTAAATCCTTATATAATGGCACTGCCTTTTGTATGCATGGAAGTAGATCATTATCTCCAGCAATCCGGAAGCGATCAGTTAGGTATGTTTATTTTTGATGAACAGAAAGAAACTTTGGATGATGCTGAGCGTTCGTTGCGAACTCTTCGGTTAGATTCAAGGTCAATTCTTAAAACAACCAACATTATTGAGAAGGGCTTCTTTATTGATTCTTCCAAGAGCTTTGCTTTGCAGCTCGTTGATATAGTGGCGTATTATATTCGTAAATATGAAGAAAATGAATTAGGTTTGCGAGTGAGCGATATTGACAAACAAACCTTTGATAAAATAACAAAACTTGCATCAACAAGCATTGGTTCAAATGTTGACGACATTCTCGAATGGGTCAAAAAACACTATATAAAATAAAAATAGCGGCTGCCCCCGAAGGGAGGGTCGCCTGACAGGCGGCCACTTACAGTCGCTATATAAATTATCGCTCAAAGGTCACAATAAGTCAAATAAAAAATGATTTTTTTTGAAATTTTCCTTGGTTACAGGAATGGAAGACAGATTTGCCAAAGCCCAGGAACGGATGCTCACCCGGGACCTGAAGGGCCGTGATATTGCCGATCCGGACGTGCTCAAAGTTATGGGCGAAATTCGGCGGGAAGAATTTGTGCCGACTTCATACGAATCGCAGGCTTATTCCGACGGCCCTCTGCCTATAGGGATGGGCCAAACCATTTCTCAGCCCTATATCGTTGCCCTGATGACACAGGAATTGCGCCTCAATCTTGATTGCGAGGTTCTGGAGATTGGCACGGGCAGCGGATATCAAACCGCCGTCCTGAGCAGACTGGTAAAAAAAGTATATACAATAGAAAGATTCGGTCAGTTGTCGGAGTCGGCACAGGCGGTCCTGGGCAGACTGGGAATCGAGAATGTTGAATTTTGTGTCGGTGACGGAAGCTGCGGCTGGCCCCGGCAAAAGTGGGACGATAAGTTAGAACGTATGGTCGAATGGCAACCCTGTTTTGACAGGATTATGATAACAGCAGCCGTGCCAAAGATACCGCAGCCCCTGCTGGAACAGCTCAAAGAGGGCGGCTTGATTATCGCGCCGATAGGTCCTGCGGGAGTCCAGGAGCTTATCGCTGCCGAAAAAAAAGACCAGAAAATCACTGAAAGATTCATCTGTGACGTACGATTTGTAAAACTACTCGGTGAACACGGCTTCGAAGAAGAGAAGTAAATAAAATTATGAACAGGAAACAGAAAATCACTATATGGGTGGGTGTAATTCTTGTTGCACTTATGGCGGTTTTTCCACCGTGGACTGGCAACAAAACCGACGAATCTCGCGAACCTACCGGCACTGCTATTGATAAGAGTGAGAAATTTATCGGTTTTCATTTCATATTCAGTCAGCCCAAATACAGACAATATCACGCAGTCAGCTATAAATACAGAAACGGTCAACTTGTTTCGGCCAATCCGAAAGGATACTATTCTCAGCATGAGTATCAAAACAGCCGAATAGATCTTGTGAGATTTTTGATGCAAATAATACCAGTAGTACTAATATGCGGTGGATTTATTTGTACCTATAGAGACAAGAAAAATAAAAATGGGATTAACATAATAACAAGCGGCAATGATGATATAGAAAGCGAGAACGTCGCAAAGAGATAGCGATGACAGAGGTAAGCGAAAAATCACAGAATAAAATTACCCTTTCGATGTCGGTTCAGTACCTCAAAGGTGTCGGTCCGGCACGGGCGAAGGCCTTTGCGCAGTTAGGGGTACATACGGTAGAAGACTTGCTGGAGTATTATCCGCGGGACTGGAATTTTGCACCCGAACTGATAAAGATAAATCAAATGGAGCCCGACCGGACCGCCGCTGTCATCGGTCTGGTCGAATCGACAGATTACCAAAGTTACCGCAGGCAGCCGATATTTGAAGCTATAGTCAGTGATGATACCGGAGTGTTCAGGATTATCTGGTTTCACGGCGGATACCTTCGCGACCAATTAATGCCGGGCCAAATTATAATGGCTACAGGCAAAGTGTCCTTATATAAGCACCAGCTACAAATGACCAATCCGAAATTTCTGGTGCTCGACGAGAAAGTTTCGAAGCCGGCCGAATATTTCAGCGGCGGTATATATCCGGCCTCCGGCAAACTTTCCAGTATGCAAATCAAAAAAATAATCGGGCGGATACGTGAAGCGGCCGATAAGCTTGTGCCGGAGTTTTATGAAAAAGACTTTCTTAAAAAGGCCAACCTAATCGGCAGAAAAGATGCTTTTAAATGGATACACCTGCCGCCGGACGAGGAAAAACTGGCTCAGGCAAAACGCAGATTAAAGTACGACGAATTGTTTCTGATGCAACTGGGATTGGCGCTTCGCAGGGCAAGGAGACTACACTTCTCAGCAGCGGTGCCGATGACCTGCAATGACGAAATCGACAGCCGGATAAGAAAACGATTTCCTTTTCTGCTCACCGAAGACCAAAACAATGCGATATCAGAAATCGCCGCCGATATGGCAAAATCCGAGCCGATGAACCGGCTTCTGCAGGGTGACGTCGGGTCGGGCAAAACGGTAGTGGCACTTTACGCGGCCCTGCTTGCGGTCGCCAATAAAACGCAGGCAGCCATTATGGCACCCACAGAGGTACTTGCGGCACAGCATTTTCTTCGCATCGAAAGATATCTGAAGGGCAGCAAGGTGAACAGAGTCCTGATAACGGGGGGATTGACAGGTAAGAAGAGGGCGCAGCTCCTTGAACAAATCAAGAAGGGGGAAATGAACATCGTCGTAGGAACGGTGGCACTTCTGGAGAAAGATATTGAATTTCAAAAGCTCGGCCTGGTAGTAATTGACGAGCAGCATAAATTCGGGGTCGAACAGAGGGCCCATTTGCGAAAGCAGGCCGAACCGCATTGTCTTGTTATGACGGCAACGCCTATTCCCCGAACACTGGCGATGACCGCTTTCGGTGATTTGGATGTCTCTATAATAAAGCATTCGCCGCCGGGCAGAGGCCCCGTTACCACACGCTGGGTCAACCGGCACAACCGGCAAAAGGCATACGAGTTTATTCGCGAGCGCCTAACGGCAAAGAAACAGGCCTACTTTGTTTACCCGCGGATAACCGCAGTCGAAGACAATTCGGATATAAAGGCCGCGACCGATGAATGCAAGAATTTAACGGAGGTATTTCCTGAATTTACGGTCGAGCTTCTGCACGGCCAGATGCCCTCTGCAAAGAAGCAGCAGATTATGACGGATTTTAGAAAGGGAAAAATTGATGTGCTGGTCTCCACCATCGTGATAGAGGTCGGCGTGGACGTACCAAACGCAACGATAATGGTAATAGAAGGAGCGGACAGGTTTGGGCTGGCGCAGTTACACCAGTTAAGGGGGCGCATTGGAAGGGGGGAAGACAAATCATATTGTCTGTTGTTCGCCGAGACCGACAGCGAAACGGCAAAAAGCAGACTTGAAATGATGATCCGAAGCCACGACGGTTTCGAGATAGCCGAGCACGACTTGCGGCTGCGCGGGCCGGGAGAGCTGTTTAGCACAAGGCAGCACGGCCTGCCGGACCTGAAAATCGCAAATATCGTGGATGATTACCAGCTTCTGGTCATGGCAAGGAAAAACGCGTTCGAAGTGGTGCGCTGCGACCCTATGTTAACAAAACCGGAGCATAAGAACATCCGGCAGGCGCTGGTGACCAAATTCGGCGATTCGCTCGGACTGGCCGATGTTGCATAAAAAATAGCATAAAGAGGGCTCCAATTGAGAATTGACAATTATTTCCACCATCTATACCCTATAAGCCAATAAAATATGCAGATACGCAATAAAAACAATCTGCTTGAGAAGGTCTTAATCGGTGTCAACGCCCTGACAGCGGCGGCGGTCACGGCGTCCTTTGTCGTACTGTTCGGCTTCGATACCCCCCTGTTGAAGGCACAGGTTTTATATGCCGTTCAGGTCGCGTTACTTGGGATATTCATCGCTGAAAAAATAATTCGGCTTTTTAATGCAATCTCGAAAGCAGAATTCCTGCGGGTAAATTGGTTTGAAATACTGCTTCTACTCGCGCTTGCCGTTGCTATTCTCGGTGCGGGCCGCTGGTTTTACAGAGATGAGCCCGAGCTCGTTCGCCATTTCGCAGTCGGCATTTATCTTATTGTTCAGGTCGTCACCAAGCTTTGCAGGACCAGCGTCAATATGGCGGCAACGGGCAAAAGTCCCACTCGAACGCTGATTGCAAGTTTTTTAGTGCTGATAACCTTCGGTGCCGGCCTTCTTTGCCTGCCGAAGGCATCCACGGGCGAAAGAGCAAGCTTTGTTGATGCTCTTTTTACGGCCACCAGCGCCACGTGCGTTACCGGGCTTATCGTAAGAGATACGGGCAAAGATTTCAGCCTGATGGGGCAGTTGATAATCCTGACCCTGATTCAGCTCGGAGGGCTGGGCATAGTCGTGTTCGGTGCCGTATTCGCCCTGCTGCTGGGACAGGCATTGAGCCTGCGCGAATCGGTGGCAATGCAGGACCTGCTAAGTACCCGCACCGTCAGTCGAATCGGCCGGATGATAGCCTTCATCTTTATCGGGACAATATTTATTGAAGCTGTCGGCGCGGTCAGTATCTTCGGAATGTGGAACGATGTGCCAGGCTGGAGCGGTGACGTACACCAGCGGTGGTACTACAGCATCTTTCATTCAATTAGTGCTTTTTGTAATGCCGGCTTCAGTTTGTTCAAAGACAGCTTCATCGACTACAACAAAAGCTGGGGCGTATATGCAGTGATTTGTCCGCTGATAATACTCGGCGGACTCGGCTTTGGCGTCCTCTACGACCTGGCCAGTATTACAATCGAAAGGATAAATCGATTCTTCAAAAAAAGTTTCCTTGCCCGTTATCGGCTCTCGATGGAAACGCCGATGAGAATGAGGCTCCAGACCAAAATTGTCCTTACGGTAAGCGCTATCCTCATTGTGGTGGGTATGCTGGCTATCCTGCTGTTCGAGCAGTATGCAGGCAGCAGTGAGTCCGCTTCAAATAACACCATTCTGGGCGCACTGTTTCAGTCAATCACAGCCAGGACGGCCGGCTTTAATACCGTCAACATTTCGGCACTATCGGCTTCCAGCAAACTTGTTTTGATCCTGCTGATGTTCATCGGCGGCTCGCCCGGCTCGACCGCGGGCGGAATAAAGACGGTAACGCTGGCAGTGATAATAATGGCTGTTTTTGCGGCCCTGAGAAAACGCCAGGAAGTAGAGATGTTTAAACGCTCGATTCGGGTGGTTGTTGTCGGCAGGGCGGTTACCGTAACGCTGCTTTTCATTGCGGTCCTGTTCGGAGCCTCGATGGCGCTAAGTATCACAGAAAACGCTAATGGCTTTACAATGTCCGATATTATGTTTGAGGCCGGCTCCGCTCTCGGCACCGTCGGCCTTTCCACCGGTATCACACATGACTTGACAACAGCGGGAAAATTGATTATTATTGCAGTTATGCTCATCGGCAGACTTGGGCCCTTGACTCTATTGGCTGCACTGACGTTTAACTTAAAACCGGCTCAATATAATTATCCTGATGAAGCGATAATTGTCGGCTAATGCGTGGCCAAGGCCACGAGATTTAGGAGCTAATAAAATGAATCGGTTTGCTGTAATAGGACTCGGCAGGTTCGGGCAGAAACTGGCCATCGCGCTGGCAATGAGCGGAGCGGAGGTCATCGCTATCGACAGAAACAGGGAGGAAATCGAGCTTATTCGGGACCAGGTAAGTCTGGCGGTCCGCCTCGACAGCACCGACGAGGACGCACTGAAGGCACAGGGCGTTGATAAGTGTGATGTTGCCATTATCGGTATTGGTCAGGAAGGTTTTGAATCGGCCATTCTGACGGTGGTGAACCTTCGTCAGTTAGGTGTTAAAAAGATTCTCGCAAGGGCGGAAAGCCTGGTCGCAGGCGAGGTCTTCTCCAAGGTAGGCGCCACCGACGTTATTTATCCCGAAATCGAATCGGCACAAAGATGGGCCTATAAACTTATCGCGCCGCAAATCGGCGAAAAAATAGATTTTGCACCCGGCTACAGCCTTGCACGCGTAAAAGCACCACCAAGTTTTGACGGCAAAACCGTTATGGATTTGCAGCTAAGGCAGAAATACGGTGTCAATCTCGTGGCAATCAAGCGGGACGAGCACAACAAGAAAAAGAAATCCGACAGCGCTAAAATTATCAACGTCCCCATGCCCAGCACGGTCGTTTACGAGAACGATATCCTCATGGTCGCCGGCTCCGACGCCGACCTTGCAAAACTGCCGCAGGAATAAAGCTAAAAGAAAGAAACATATATTAAGCCGGACTTCCCAAGCAGCGCGTGACAAATGAACCATGTTTTGATAGTATAGGGCCTATGGAGACCACTCAAGCCAGTTTCAACCATTCGTTACGGGAAAATCCTATGGGTGAAGCATGCAAGGATGCTCTTAGGCTCAATGGTAAATCCGGGATAAGGCAAACCGGCAGGACTATCCTATCAACTCGCAACCGAGCAAAATAACAAGATACTGAGAGGCTCCGACAAGTGACAAAATATACCTTCCCGGTGATTGCATCTTTGCTCGTTCTGTTGAGCTCCTGTGCACCCCATTTGACCGGCGAGCAGAGAAGAGGTGATGTTGCCGCACTGGCCCAGTGGGCCAAAGATTATCATGCGTGTGTTGAAGTCAATTCGAAGGTAGGGGGGCTGCCCGATTATGAGAAACTGCTTGATGAGTATATGGACCTGGCTGAGCAGGCCGAGACCAATAAAACGTTCTTGCAGGTGGTCTGGGGTTATTACAGGTTGATAGGGGCTTCGGGACACGGTTATCTGCTTCCTGAAGGATCGTTGCTATGGTACATGCTGGATTCACTGCGCCATGACGCGAAGGGCTTTAGCGATATCCCGTGGGGCCGGTTCTGGGAGGCAAGGTATTGGGCCAAGCTTCACAGAGAGAGCTTTGCTCATCCACCGTTTGAAATCATTTGTGAAGGAGAGGACTATTTCACCGGTGAGGATTGGTCTTCCTGGGGCAAACGCATCCCGGAAGGCTCTCAGATTGTCGCCGTCAATGGGATGTCCTGTTCAGAGTACAGGGATTACCTCAAACGAGAGACGGCTTTGCGGCATATAGCCTGTGATGGTGATCCGATTCCCGGGCGATTGCTGGTGATTAATGAGGGGCCGGATTTCAAGGGCTGGGATGTATCCTTTCGATTGCCGGACGGCAGTGAGTGCAATCGCTTCGTGCCTCGACGGAAAGGGTGGCGCCCGGGTCGTAAATCCATGTTTATGGATTGGCGCAAGGGTAACTTCGAGTGTCTGGAACTGAGCGATGAGGTCGGATACGTGCGGATCAAAGCTATGATAGGGGGAAGGGAAAAATCCGACGAGAAGAAGATCCGCCGCTTTCTTGACAAGTCGCAGGGGCGGTACAAGAAGCTGATTATCGATCTCCGACACAACGGTGGCGGTTCAACGATCTATACGTATGACGTTTTGATTCGGCCGTTTCTGGATGAGCCGCTTGTCTACAAACAGATATCGGGAGTCAAACGCAAGGTTTTGTCGGACCTGTTTATTGTGCGCGGTAGTTGTTCAGAGTATGCCTGGGAAACAGCCGTCGATGAAGTTGGGCCTCCTGCCGGTTTCGATCCCAATGTCTGGATCTTCCATGAGATCAGCCGGGAAGTGAAACCCTCGGCTCGATATGCGTTCGATGGCAATTTGTATGTTCTGATGGATCGACAGAGCGGATCTGCGACGGAGACATATCTGGATGCGATCAAGCGAACGGGAATGGCCACACTGGTCGGCCGAAGGTCCTACGGAGCCATGTGCGGCTACCTCATTGCACCAGTCATGCGGCTGCCCGAGAGTGGTATGATTTTTCGAATGGAATCGGACCTGGATATCAACCCGGATGGGACGTTCAACGAGCTGGCCGGCGTGCAGCCGGATGTGGAATTACCCACTTGCCGATTACCCGACAGAGTTAACAGAGAGATACTGCTGAAAGACCCCTGGATACAGGCAGTCATCAACGGTCTCAGCACTCCCATAAAGATGGAATCGAAATAGAGCAGCCAATGAGAAATAGTTGACCGAAATAGGGGGAAATTCAATATTGTTGTATTAGTGCACAATTCGACGAATATGTTGACGTAAAAAACCACGATTAAAGAACTCAGATTTATCAGAAATTATTGTTTTCGATATTTTCTGAGCATATCGAGCAGGTTTTGCATATCTTCTGGCAGGGGGGCCTCAAATTTTACCATTTCTTCAGTTGTCGGGTGTTTGAATTCGAGCGTCGATGCGTGGAGGGCAAAGCGGCTTATAATCGGTTCTTCAACAGCGGCATCCGCGTCTTTGGGGCCCCCAAACGCATTATTTCGCGTTTGGGGAACCCCTTTTAACTGCCAGGGATAAACCAGCTTGCCGCCATACATATCGTCGGCAACTATGGGGTGTTTCATATACGAAAGGTGGACGCGGATTTGATGCGTTCGGCCGGTCTGGGGACTCAGCTTCAACAAAGAAAATCCGTGAAAACTTTCGACAACTTCGTAAAAAGTGATTGATTCCTTGCCGATTTCCGGCCTGATGGCGTACTTTTCTCTTACCCTCGGGTGGATCCCAAGCGGCGCACTTATGCGGTCGGCCGTCAGCTCAGGGGTGCCGTGGACGATGGCAAGATAAGTTTTCCTGACCTGACGGCGTTCAAACTGCTTGGCTATCTTCCACTGGGCGCCATCATTTCTGGCAACAACCATAACACCCGTGGTGTCTTTGTCCAGCCGATGCACGATACCTGGCCGAAATTCGCCAAGACCACTCGACAGCCTGTCGGAATAAAAGGCAAGGGCGTTTACAAGGGTGCCGCGAGTGTTGCTGCGGGCGGGATGAACAACCATATCAGCCTGCTTGTTGAGGATAATCATGTCCTCATCTTCGTATATGATATTCAGGGGGATGTCTTCCGGCTCAATCTCCTTGCCTGGAAGCTGAGGCAGTGTCATTTCGATTGTATCGCCGGGATTGAGTTTAAAGCTGGGCTTGACTATTTTACCGTTGACCTTAACACCGCCGGCGCCGATTTGCCTCTGGAGCATGGCCCGGCTGAAATTGCTGAACCGGTTGTGGAGATATTTATCGACCCGCCGCTCCTTGATGGAATTTCCCACTTGAAGCCTCAAGGGGCCACTTACATCATCCTGCATTTCGCCTCGTGTATTATTCGCCGGGCACATTGATGTCAGCGATTTCCAAAACCGTATTTGGCGCCGGGGGCTGTATGTTTATATCGAGCGATTCCGGGACACGATTCGGCTCGGGCCCAATATTAACGTCTGGAACGATAATAACACGGTTTGGCCCTTCGACCACTATATTGTCTTCAATGGGTCTAAGGGGAATCGACGGTTGTAATAAATCAGTAGGTGGTTGTAGAAAATCGGCAGGAGGCTGTTTTGGTTTTGGCATTGCCTTAAAGGTTATTCTTCGCTCATAGTCAGCCATTATCCCCAGACGCTGTCTTGCCTTGGCAACAACTGTCGTGCCTTCGAAGTCGCTGTTTGCAACGATGTCACTATATATCTGCCGCGCCCCGCCGAAGTTGCCAAGTTCTTCCTCACAAAGTCCCAGTCCAAACCTTGCCATCGCCGTCAACGAGGGATTTCCTGCCGCCTTCTCGATCGCCCTGCCGTAAACTGTCTTTACCTCACTTATCGTTCTTTGCAGATCCACCTGGTTCACAGTCCGCTGGCGGTAATGCAATCCTGCACGCAAAGCTTCTGCCTGTTTAATTAGCGCCAAAGCGGCCATGTTTTCATCTTTTGCACCCTCGGCAATGGTTCCAAGGGCCCCGGCAGCCTCGATGAGCATATATGAAGTATCGGTTCCCCTCGACTGGCCCATAAGGATTTGCATCTTGTTTTGCGACAGCCTGGCAACAAGGTTGGTAAATTCAAGCTGTTGCTGAACCGATTCACCTTTTATTTTGCGCCAATACCACAGACCTGAGCCGATGACCAGGACAGCAACGACTGAGAGATATATGACCATTCTACCATTATCCCGAGCCCACTGCGGCAGGTTTGCAATCCACTCGGCCAATTCATTCGTTTTCAGTTCGTGCCGATGTTCAGCCTTCATTTTTCTTTCGTCTCTTTCTTGTAAAAGCGTACTGCCCGCAACAACCGGATGCGGACTCAAACAGGGATTGTAACAAAATATCTTTTATCTTGCAACAAACCTGTTCAATGATTAAAATTTTATCCTGTTAGAAATCCTGGCCAAAAGCAAGGCAAACACCTCTGGCTTTCCTATTTCTAACCCGATTTAGTTAATAATCAGTCGAAAGGACATAGATGTTACAAATAATAACACAAGTAAAAAGCCGACACTTCCCACTTTTTGCTTTTTATTCCCTGTTTCTGGCCGGTTTGCTCTGTGCGGCCGGAACAACAAACGCAACAGCCGGCGCCTGGGACCCGGCCAAATACATCGGCATCGACGAAATTCAACCCGGCATGAAAGCGTACTGCCTGACCTGCTATAGCGGAACCAAGATCGAAAAATTCGAGATGGATGTCGTAAGCATAATCCGCAATTACGAACCCGGAAGGGATTCGATCCTCGTCCAGGGCACGAATGAGCGTTTTATCCATACAGGTCCCGTGTGGGGCTGCAGCGGTTCCCCGATCTATATCGAAGGCCGGCTGGCGGGAGCACTGGCAACCGCGTATACCTACAGTAAGGACCCGCTCTATGGTGTTACTCTTATCAAGGACATGCTCAAAGTAGACAAGGCCGCCGGCCCGCGCCCGAATACCGCATATCATGGATACGTCTTAGATTTTACCGAGCCTATCGATTTTGCCCGGATTCATAAGCAAATTACAACTCCACAATTCTCAAAGCCGCGCACCCTGACCGGTATGGCTGCTTTGCCATGTCCGTTGATTACTTCCGGCCTGCCAGCACAGGTCGCCGAACATTTAAATGCATCAGTCGAACCCTTCGGGCTTGCCGTCGTCTCCGGCACCGGTGGTGGTATAGCTGCAAACATAGACATGGATATACAATTGGCCCCGGGGGCCTGTCTGGCAGTGCCCCTGGTGGCCGGCGATATATCAATGGAAGCCATTGGGACCGTAACCGACGTCGTCGGCGATAAGGTATACGGCTTCGGGCACAGCTTTCTCGGCTACGGCCCCGTAAACCTGCCGATGGCTACCGGCCAGGTGCATACCGTTGTATCAAGCGTGGCCCGCTCGGTCAAGCTCGCAAGTGCCATCAAAATTGTCGGTGCCTTAACAAGGGATGAGTCCACGGCCATCATCGGACAAATCGGTGCAAAGCCTCACATGTTCCCCCTGACGATAACGATTGACGACTACAGGGACACCGAAAAACGTGTATACAACTGTCAGGTAGCTCATGATCGCTCGCTTACACCAATGCTGCTCAATTCGACTCTGGCCGGAGTTGGAGCGCGCCTCGGTGATTTACCTCCGGACCATATGATTGAGTATGAAGTTGCTCTCGGTGTCGAAGATGCCGAGCCGATTACCTTTGAAAATGTCTCCACCGGTCTGGGCCTTGTCGAGATGATAGTGGAAACCGTCAGTCCTGTTTCGATGCTTATGAACAATCCCTACAAAAAAGTTGATATACAATCGATTAATTTCAATGTTCGCATAGTCCCCAAAAGCATCGTCTCACATATATGGTCGGTCGACTTGTCCAATTCAAAAGTCAAGGCCGGTGAAAATATCGACATCGACGTAGTCATTGAATCCGTCCTCGCGGGGAAGAAAAAATACCAGTGCAGCTTCCAGATTCCCCAGACCCTTGCGCCTGGAAAATATGAGCTGATTATTTGCGGCGGATATGGTTACGAGCTGTTTCTAAGGAAAGCCGTGCCTTACAGATTTATACCACAGAACATGGCCGGATTGGTGGAAGCCCTGAGGTACCTCCTGGCCATCGAAAGAGATAAGCTGTATTGTGTTTTGGTCCTACCGCCCGGCGGCGTTGCGATAGAGAAAGCAGAGCTTCCTGATTTGCCCCCTACGAAGGCGCTCATCTTACAGAACGAAACCAGAACGCTCAGGACACAGCCATATCAACACTGGCTCGAAAAAAGTTTGGAAACCGGTACAGTCATTAGCGACAGGAAGTCTATACGTATAACCGTGGAAAAATAAGGGCCCGTTGCCCAAAGCCATAATACAATACCAGATACCGAAGATATTTTTACTCGAGGAATTGTTATGAATGATAAGTTTCATGTTAATTACACGGTCGTACTTTTAACGGTGGCTTTACTTTGTATGGTTTTCAATTCAACTTCTCCGGCGGTCACCAGCAAGATTACACGTCACTCCGGCGGTTCAGAACTGTTGAAGGGCAAGATTGAAAATGTTGTCGTTGACTCAAGAGGAACTATCAGGCTCAGCAGCGACTGGGAGACGGTGGTTGATGAATTTGAAGATGTCTGGTCCATAAACAGCATCGTTGTAAGCGGTGGAACGGTTTATGTCGGCACAAGCCCCAATGGCGGTATCTACAAATACAGCCTCGGCCAATTGACAAAGATTTATCCGGAGAATTCGCAGGAAAAACCGGCGGGCAAAAAGACAGAAGAACAAAAGGATGCAAACGACAGCGATGACGTCAATACTGTCGAAGACGAAGAGTACCTGTCGAACGAACATATCTTTGCGATGACAACCGATGTGTCCGGCAGGCTGCTGGCCGGTATTAGCGGCGAAAATTGCAGGCTCTGCCGGTTCAAAAACAACAAGTACGAGGTGATCCTCGAACTGGATGACGACAAATACATCTTCGCCATAGCCCTCGATAACAGCGGCAACATTTATCTCGGAACCGGCCCGGAAGGCAAAGTTTACCAGCTCGACCCATCGGGAAAAAATTCAGAGCTTATTTATGACAGCCTCGATAAAAACATACTCTCACTAGCAGCCGGGAAAGACGGCTTCATTTATGCCGGAAGCGACAGCAGGGGACTCGTATACAAGATTGATCCGCGAACTAAAACGGCAACGGTCTTATATGACAGTGAACAGCCCGAGATTACAGCCTTATTATTTACCGCAAACGGCGATTTGCACGCCGCCGCCACATCGGCCAAAATCGTTCAGGCACAGAATCAATTCGCCGCACAATTACCTTTGGCCGGCCGGCCTGAAGAACAAAAAGAAGAAGATACAAAAAGCACAACTAAAGGCGGACTCAAACTTAAGATAGCAAATACAACAGTAATTGTCGGCAAAACACCGGCCAAAAGACCGACACCTGCACGTCCGAGAACCAGGCCGGGACAGGCCAGTTATATATACAAGATAACCAAAGACGGATTTGTCACTGATGTATTCAGCGAAGCTGCTGTTTTCTTCTGTCTGGCTGAAAAAGATCAAAAGCTCCTTGTCGGCACAGGAAACAACGCCCAGCTTTTCACCGTCGAACCCGCCTCGGAGCAGGAAGCCATCGTCTTCGAGGATGAAGAGGCATCACAGATAACAGCGGTGGCTGTCCGGAAAGAGACGGTTTATCTCGGCACGGCCAATCCCGCAAAGCTGATTAAGCTAAGGTCCGGTTTCACCTCGAAGGGTACGTATACCTCGGACCTCATCGATGCCGGTCAGCCGGCTCAGTGGGGAAAGCTCCAAATCGAAGCCGATATCCCGCAAGGTTGTGAGGTCCTGGTGGCCTCCCGAAGTGGAAACGTAAAAGACGTAAACGATCCCACTTTTTCTGAATGGACCGAACTCGTGGAAGTGACCCAGCCCGTCCAGCTGCGCTGTCCACTCGGAAGGTTCTGCCAATATAAACTCGTCCTGCAAAGCGAAGACGACTCGCTCAGTCCGATTATAAGGGAAATTGCCGTTGCCAGCAGCGTGCCGAACTTAGCGCCCAAAGTCGAATCGGTTGACGTCAGTCCAATTGCGGCACCCGGCAAACAGGGGGAATTCAAAATCAGCTACAAGGCCAAAGACGATAACGGCGACAAGCTGATTTACAAAATAGATTTTAGAAAAGTCGGAAGAACAAACTGGATTGAACTCAAAGACGAGCTCGAAGCGGACAACTTCGAATGGGACGGGAAAACCGTAGAGGACGGCCGCTACGAGATCAGGGTGACCGCAGGCGACGAAAGAAGCAATACAACCACCACCAAATTAACAGGCACCAGAATAAGCGAGCCCGTAGTAGTGGACAACACGCCGCCGGTCATTAAAAAACACTCTATAGACAAAAACTCCAAAACCATAACCCTCAAACTGCAGGTATCGGATGAATTCAGCGCAATAGGCCAGATACAATACACCGTCGACAGCAACGCCGAGTGGATAGGCACTCTGCCCGACGACCTGGTCTATGACACGACGGATGAAGATTTCACGATTGTGATTGATAAACTGGAGGCCGGAGAGCACATAATCGCAGTCAGAATCAGCGATAGCTCCGGCAATACAATCTATAAAACTTTCGAGGTCAATATCTCGTGAGTTGCAGTGAATAAACTCTCTCACCGGCGGATTCGGGTACGGGACTCAAATTGTGCGATACATCAAATTTGAAAAAATCGCAGATACAGTCGAATCGCTCTGTACGGCAGCCGCCCATGAGCTGCCCGAAGATGTTTTAACCGCTCTCAAACAGGCATCGGAAAAAGAGACCAATCCAGCCGCGACAAATATATTAAACCAGCTTATCGAAAACGCCTGCATAGCCAAGACCGAATCAATACCCCTCTGTCAGGATACAGGTCTGGCCGTAGTCTTTGCCGAGCAGGGTGCAAACGTCTCTGTCAAACCTCCCTCAGGTCAGACAAACGCAACACTGTTCGACGCTATCAACGCCGGAGTTGTCGCCGGTTATGAAAAAGGATACCTTCGAAAAAGCGTCATAACGGACCCTCTCAATACCCGCAAAAACACAAGGTCAAATACACCCGCAATAATCCATCATACCATTATACCCGGTGACAAGTTAAAGCTGACCGTCATGACCAAAGGCGGCGGTTGTGAGAACAAAAGCCAGTTCAAAATGTTCAAACCCACGTCGGAAAGAAACACTATTATTGACTGGATTGTTGATGTCGTCAGGCAAGCCGGCGCCGATGCCTGTCCGCCCTTTGTCGTGGGTATAGGAATTGGCGGCGATTTCGAGCTAAGCTGCCTGCTCAGTAAAAAGGCCCTGTGTCGAAACCTGAGTACAAAAAACGACGGCGAGTATTATGCAAAGCTCGAAACGGATTTGCTCTCCGCAATCAACGCTCTCGACATCGGTCCGCAGGGACTCGGCGGTGACACGACGGCCCTTGCATGTTTAGTAGAAACAGCACCGTGCCATATCGCCTCGCTGCCCGTGGCTGTAAACATCGAATGTCACAGCCACCGCCACAAGACAGCGGTTATTTAGACTGTTCGACCACGTCGGCCAAGCCCACGTCGATATATTGACCACCCTGTCTCTGATGGCAGTGCACCGCCAGACAATTGCGTCCGGCCTTCAATGCCCTGCGGGCCTTATCATTGATAGGAACAGTAGTATAATCCGTCGCGTAACCGGTCACCTTCGCCGCAAGCACGCCGTTTATATAAACCTCGGCATCCTCGTCGTGGTGAATATTCAATTGCAGTTGGCCGAATTTCTTGTCCTCCAGCTCAAACTTTCTGCGTAACCAGATGTCCGACGATTTCCACTCGGTCCTTACGACCGAGCCGGGTGTACCTTCGGCACCGAAACCACCTCGGCCTTTCTTCCAGGATGAATCATCAAATCCTGGTTTTTCCCAACCGTCGCCGGGTTTGTCGGTAGTGTAAGCCCATTCGAGACCTTCTCTCTGTGACGTCGGCACAACCGTCTTGATTATCGGCGGCGGCAGGTAGAGCTTACGCGCGGCTTCGGCCATCTTCCGCGGGTCGGCCTTTATCATGGCCCGGTCATAGGTCATGTACCCGTTGACCTCAATTTCGACATCCGTCGTCTGTGTATAAACGGCGGCCGAAAGTCCCTTCCCAATCAACGGCCGAACCTTGCCAAGCAACGCCACGTACGCATCCGTCAGCTGCTCTCTTGTTTCAAAGCTGCGATAGCCCCAGTTCTTCTCGGCCTGCCACGTATGGCCTTTAACAGGCAATCCCAGACCGCCGAACTCACCCAGGACCGCAGCACGATCCTCGCTGACGGGCGGACAGGCAGGGCCCGGATAGCTGTGAATATCATGCACGTCGCCGACCTTTCTGTCCGACCAGCCGCTGGCGTTGTTTACCAACCGGGTCGGGTCGAGATCTTTGATCATTTTGACGATTCTCGGTGTATCCCACTGGCCCCAGCCCTCGTTATAGGGGACCCACATGATGATACTTGGGTGGTTGTAGAAGGTGGTAATCATCGCCTTAAGCTCGGCCTCAAACTGGGCGGCCGATTCCGGGGTTCGCTGGATGCCCGGGTCGTTACCGCCGATGTACTTATCGCCGCTGGGCATGTCCTGCCAGACCATAAGCCCAAACTTGTCGCACCAGTAATATAGGCGGTCCGGCTCTATCTTGACGTGCTTTCGAAGCACATTGCAGCCCAGCTTCTTGAGCACCTCTATATCGTATTTCAGAGCATCATCGGTCGGGGCGGTATATAACCCGTCCGGCCACCAGCCCTGATCCAGCGGGCCATACTGGAACAACACCTCGTTATTCAAAAACAGGCGATTTATCCCCTCCTTGTCCTTTTTGACCTCAATCTTGCGCATACCGAAGTAGCTATCCACGCGGTCACGCTCCTTGCCGCCGGCATACAGTCGCAGCTCGATGTCATGCAGAACGGGTGATTCAGGGGACCAGAGCTTGATGCGAGGATAGCCGGGGGTGTTCACTTTTAATCGTTTTCCGGGGGCTCCGTGGGCGCGCATCATCCTCGGCTGGTTGTCCGGCGTGCTTTCCAGTTTAAGATTGGCATTCGCGACGACTGTGGCGCCGGGCTTTACCCCGGCAACGTCAGCTTCCACCCAAACACAGTTTTCATCGAGATCGGGTGTAATCTTGATTGAGCGGATGTATGCCTCGGGCACTGGTTCCAGCCAGACAGTCTGCCATATTCCAGTAACGGCCGTGTACCATATCCCGCCTGGCCTGTTCACCTGCTTACCGCGAGGCTGGGTTCCGTCGTTCGTCGGGTCCCACACCGAAAGAACAATCTCCTGCGAACCTGATTTCTTCAGAGCATCGGTAATATCAAAAGTAAACGGGTCGTATCCACCCTTGTGATTGCCGACTTCTTTGTCGTTTACCCACACAGTCGTGTCCCAGTCCACGGCACCAAAATGAAGCAGTACCCGCTGGCCCCTCCACTTACGCGGAACTTTGAATGTCCTTCGATACCACAGACGCTTATCCTTGCCCACCGGTTTCATCACGCCTGACAGGGCCGATTCGCAGGGGAAGGGCACCATAATTTCACCGTCGAACTTCTCAGGCTGCTCGGCATCCTTAGCCACGATGGCATAATCCCACAGGCCATTGAGGTTCAGCCAGTCCTTGCG
>SMTZ1_10001249_pt1 | contig 26641 bp, 28 predicted proteins | sample DeeMarSWOR136_30_FD_25667 | JGI IMG/M metagenome (IMG submission 25667)
GAGGTTAGGGGTTTTTGCACTCTCTAGCTCCGTACGGCCCTTCTCTGGATGGGGCAGTCCTCCCAAGCCGTCGATGACAACAAGTACGATCTTGGATGAGGTGGGTCTTACGATCGCCCTAATTTGGTCAAGCCTGATCATTAGCTCTCCTTGTCCTGAAGCACCGCCACCCCTGGCAGGGTCTTGCCCTCTAGGAACTTTAATGATGCTCCTCCGCCGGTGGAGACATGGGTCATCTTATCGGCTAAGCCCATCTCCTCTACAGCCTCCGCGGTGGAACCGCCTCCAATGATGGTGGTGGAATCCAAACCTGCCATCAGGTTTGCGATAGCCTCGGTACCCTTGCTGAACTTGGGGAACTCGAATACACCAACCGGACCATTCCAAATGATTGTTCTGCTCTTTCGCAGTTTGGCCTCAAATAGCTCGATGGTTCGTGGCCCGATGTCCATAACATACCAACCAGAGGGCACCTCGGTGACGGGCACGGTTCTAGATCGGGCATTAGCGCTGAATTTGTCGGCAACAACGACATCGGTGGGCAGAAGGAGGTGAACCCCTTTCTCGGCAGCTCTCTCCATCAGCCACTGGGCTAAGCCCATTTTGTCCTCCTTCACCGATGATTGGCCGACATCATATTTCAAAGCCTTTAGAAAGGTGGAGCTCATGCCGCCGGCAATGAGCAGTGAATCGACCTTATCCAGTATGTACTCTAACACGCCGATCTTATCGCCTATCTTTGCCCCTCCAATAAGGGCGGCGAAGGGGCGATCCGGCTCATCTAACGCCTTGCCCATAACGCTGATCTCCTTCTCCATTAAAAAACCAGCGACCGCAGGAAGATACTCGGTAACACCCACAGTGGAGGCATGCGCGCGGTGGGCAGTACCGAAGGCATCATTGACATAGATATCAGCCAGTCGAGCGAGGGCCCGGGCAAATTTGGGGTCGTTCTTCTCCTCCTCAGCGTGAAAGCGCAGGTTCTCCAGCAGAAGGACGCCACCATCTGTGAGCCTGGCCACTGCCTCCTCCACCTCCGGGCCGATGCAATCGCTGGCCATTACCACAGGCTTGCCCAATAGCTTAGAGAGTTGCTCCGCTACCGGGGCTAGCCTTAGATTATCGACCACCTTCCCATCGGGACGCCCCAGATGTGAGCAAAGGATAGCCTTCGCTTCCCTATCGATGAGATACTTTATGGAGGGAAGCACCGCTCGAATGCGGGTGTCATCACTGATGTCCCCGGTCTCTATATCTAAGGGAACGTTGAGGTCGACCCGAACCAGCACCCGTTTCCCGCTGACATCGATGTCCCTGACGGTTTTCTTATTCATTTTCCCTCCTTGCTCTCGAGTCTTTCCTTTATACTTTTCGCCTCCTCCACCGCCTCTGAAGCGGCGTCAAAAACGCTCATCCCCTTTAGATCGGACTCGATAATTTTCTGGCTGTAGTTAATGAAGCCAAGCACTTCAGAATCGCTCATGCTGTCGATGATAAACTGACGGTCGCTATCACTGGTAGTCTTCGAGCCAACGATATAGCATCTGAGGCCCAGGTCCCCTGCCAGTCTCCTGATCGCCTCGGCTGTTTGGATGCTCCTTTTCCCCGGTTCAACAACGATGATCAGGGCATCCACCGCCTGGGCTGTCCCCCGGCCGAGGTGCTCTACACCGGCGTCCATATCCATAATCACCACATCTGACTCCCGGAGGAGCAGGTGATTCATCAGGTTTCTGAGGAGGGCGCTTTCCGGGCACATGCAACCGCTACCCCCGGTTTTCACCGTGCCTATGATGAGCAGCCTGATCCCATCTATTTTTGCCGAGAACCGCTCCGGGATGTCATCAACCCGGGGGTTCAGCTTGTAGTAGGGGGCCTCGCTCCCCGGCTTGGCTCCAGTGCGCTCTTCGATCAAGTCCTTCATTTCGGCGATAGGGCTGATACGCCGCGCTTCCTCCTGAGGGAGACCAAGAGCCATGGCGAGATTGGCATCGGGGTTGGCATCTATGGCCAGCACAGCCTTTCCTTCAGCGGCGTAAAGGCGTGCCAGCAGGCTTGCTAGGGTAGTTTTACCCACGCCTCCCTTTCCCGTGATCGCCAGCTTCATCTTTTTCCACCCTCCTTAGGCTTTTTCCTCAACTTCAGATTGATATTAGATTTCGAAGCCAAATCCTGGATGACCGCTCTCCGGGATTTTCCCTTGGCCTTTATATCGGAATCATCACCCCGATGGGTGGTGACCGTTTCATCCAACGCTTTGCTGACAAGAACGACCGGCATGATGGCGGTTGCTATACCGCAGAAGCTCATCGCTCTCTCATCATTATAGTTATCGAGTAGCTTTTCGAGCAACAATCGCCTCCCTCTCTGCTCCTGAAGCTATCTCTTAAGTCCAACCTCTTTGATTCTTTCTAGGTGCAGGTGTTAAAACCCCTCTTATTAACGCAGCAGTTAAAGACCTTACATGAGAATATTAGGTAAAGTATCTGGCAACCGAGGCATCTACTCGGCGCTTTCCATTGGTATCTTGGGCATAAACCGCAGTATAAGCCGCAGCAGCCGGCGAGGTCCTTTTCCTCCACTAAGTCCATTTTACCACTTTCGCAGCCTAGGGATAAACATAGGCACCTTTTCCTTATATCTGAGGTATTCCTCGCCAAACTTCTTTTCGAGCTCCCTCTCCTCGATGGCTTTAATGTAGAGCACGTTGAGCATTGCAAAAAGCGGGGTAAAGATGAATGCGAGGGAGATCGACCCAAGCAGCACCCCGAGGCTGAACATGCCGCTGAGCCACCCGCTGACCATGGGATTCCTGACATAGGCATAGAGGCCGGTGGTTACCAACTCCTGTGGTGGGTTGAGGGGTACTGGTGATCCCCTGGCCTTGAAGAAGCGCAGCACGGGCCATCCGACTACAAAGGCCCATAGGGTGAGGAAAATCGAGCCAATAACGAAGCTGAGCGGCGGGGAGACGAATCTCGGGAAATGGGCTAGGCTGTCTACACTTAGGGAGGCAAAGACAAGCAGGGCGGTGAGGCTGAGCCAGAACATAATCCCTATAGGTGTAACCAGCGCCCTGAACCTTCGAGGGCTTTTCGCCGCCTGATAGAGAAGCTCCACCCACCTTTCCCTAAAGCTCATCGACCTATCCCCCTTTTTTTCGTCCTTTGCCCCCAAGCTATTCAGAAAAGGTATGTATTCGGTTACCCTTTTGTTGTATTCCCTATACTCATCTATAAATAGCTCTTCCAGCTGTAGTAGTCTGCCGATCGTAAAAATGGCGACACAACCATATCCAATATTACCGCTAGACAAGGAAGGCTTGTCAGGAAAGGCCTTTGCGCTCCAATTCCCGCACCTTCTCCAGGCGCTGGGCATGCCTTCCCCCTTCAAACTCAGCGGCAAGATAGGCGCTAACGATATCCTTCGCTAAGCCCTCCCCAACGACCCACTCTCCAAGGCAGAGCACATTAGCATCGTTATGCGCTCGGCTGCGCCGGGCGCTGAAGGTATCATGGCAAAGTGCGGCGCGCACCCCGGGCACCTTATTGGCCACCATGCTCATGCCGATCCCGGTGCTGCATATCAAGATGCCGTGGTCAAAGCGCCCATCGGCCACTGCTTCAGCAACCCTTCTTCCAATATCAGGGTAGTCCACTGAGCTGGTGTCGTAGCAGCCGAAGTCCTCGTACTCGTGCCCAAGCTCCGAAAGGAACTTCATAATCATTTTTTTAAGATTCAGCCCTCGATGGTCGCAGCCAATAGCGATCCGCATTGCTTTCTCCTTTAACGAACCTCTACCCCGCCTACCCTCTTGATCTCCTCTCTGCTTATCGCCCCCTCCCTCAGAATCCTGGGGGCCTCACCGGTGAGGTCGAGCACGGTGGAAGCGATGCCACCGGGACACCTGCCACCGTCGATTATGAGATCGACCCTGTCCCCTATTTGACAATGAACATCTTGGGCCGTCATGAGGTTTGGGCTGCCGGTGATGTTGGCACTTGTGCCTGTGATCGGGGCACCCAGCCCCTCGATAAGGGCGATAGGAATAGGATGATCCGGCACCCGCACCGCAACCTTTTCTCCCTCTCCAGTTATTAGACTCGATACTGAAGGCGATTTGTATAAAACTAGGGTTAAACCTCCAGGGAGGAAGTGCTGCGCTAACCGCCATGCGATCTCAGGCACATCCCTGGCCACAGTCGTAATCTGGGAGACATAGCCAAGGAGCAGGGGGATGGGAAGATGGCGCGGCTTTCCCTTCACTTCATAGACCTTTACCACCGCACCATCGTCGGCGGCATTGGCGCCTAGCCCGTATACGGTATCGGTGGGGAAGGCGACAATACCCCCCTTTCTAAGTATATCGATAGCCTGATCGATTTGCTCTCTCACAATCGTGAATCTACCTCGTACTCTGTGTTTCAAGGTGGATATTCCATCGCTCTTCGCACATGCCTCGCTATCCTATCGTAAGCTTCAAAGCAGTCCTTGGAGGGTAGAGAGGTGGAAAAAGATAAGTTCCACGGACGTAGAATCCTCACGCGCTTACCCCTCCGGTCAGGCTTGACCTGAATTTTCGTATCCGCTGCCGCGAGCAGCATCCTCTTCAAATCGGCATCCTCGTTTAGCAAATCGACAACCGCACCCCCAACCCAGTAGAAATCAATCACTTCACTCCGAAGAAGCCCTGTTTTCTGTTCTTTTGTCTTCGCCTTTACCTGCTCTCCTGCCCTTTGCGTCTCATCGCTGATGCAGTATACTAGCTCATAGACAACTCGGCTACCACCCTCGCCTCCCTCCGTTCCCTGTCTGAACTCTATGGTATCTATGTTCCGTCCATCTATCTTGATAACACCCTTAAGTGTGCTGGAAAAACCGCCCTTCTTAACTATCACAGCCCGTATGCCCATCCCCTCTAAATGGGCGCGCAAAAGATCTACTTTGTTCTCCACATCCCATTTGAACACTTTCTTTGCTAACTTAAAAACCTGCTTAATCGCAGGTGGTTTACTCTGCTCGTGCCCTTGCCAACTCACTCTGATCACCCCCCATTTCGAGCATAACTCCCCATCTTGACGCCAGTATAACACAGTGATAAGCTTTGGTCGAGGATTATTAGGGCGTGGAAAGGAAAGACGATAGCTATCGGGTTACCACCAGCGATGACCTGGAGGTTTCTACCTACCTGGAGATAGCAAAGCAGAAGGCTGGCGAGCAGCCCGTCTCCGAGGAGGCGCCTGAGGCGGAGCGCGAGGCGGTGGTCGTTATCGACTTCGGCTCACAATACAGCATGCTTATCGCCAGGAGGGTGCGTGAGTGCCGGGTATACTGCGAGGTGTTGCCCTACGATGCTCCCTGGCAACGAGTTGCCTCCCTTAAGCCTCGGGGATTCATCTTGTCAGGTGGCCCAGCAAGCGTCTATGACCCCGGGGCCCCGCTGGCCCCTGCCTATGTCTATGAAAGCCATCTGCCCATACTGGGCATTTGCTATGGTATGCAGGTTCTCGCCCACCAACTCGGCGGGCAGGTTGCCCAGGGGACGAGGCATGAGTATGGTCACGCCATCCTTCATCAGGCTGCGGTGGAATCGCCTATTTTCGCCGATTTACCCCCCACTATGCCTGTTTGGATGAGTCACGGCGATCAGATCATAGAGTTGCCTCCAGGCCTCGCCACCCTTGGTTACACCGAAAACTCCCCCATTGCAATCATGGGCAATGAGTACGGTATTATTGGACTCCAGTTTCACCCCGAAGTGGTCCATACTCCTCAAGGTAAGGATATCCTGAAGAACTTCCTGTACCATATCTGTGGTTGCAGTGGTAACTGGACCCCACGTAGCTTCATCGCTGAGAGCGTAGAGAGGATTAAGAAGCAGGTGGGCAAGGGAAAGGTTATTTGTGCCCTCTCGGGGGGCGTCGATTCTGCAGTAACAGCGGCGCTGGTTCACCGCGCCATCGGCGATCAGCTAACCTGTATCTTTGTGAACAACGGTCTCCTTCGCCGCGAGGAGGCGGAGCGCACCCTCAATACCTTTCAGCGTAACCTGAGGATGAACATCATCTACATCGATGCCACCGATAGATTTCTGAAGCGTCTTGAGGGGGTAGTCGACCCCGAAGTGAAGCGCCGCGTGGTGGGAGAGGAATTCATCCAGGTTTTCGAGGAGGAGGCTGCTAAGCTAGGTCGGGTGGATTTTCTCGCCCAGGGCACCCTTTACCCCGATGTCATCGAGAGTGTCACTCCAGAGAGCAGGGCCTCGGCCAAGATAAAAACCCATCACAATGTGGGTGGTCTACCGACAAAGATGGTCCTTTCTCTCATTGAGCCGCTTCGCTATCTGTTCAAGGATGAGGTAAGGGAGGTGAGTCTCGCCTTGGGTATGCCTGAGGAAATGGTGTGGCGTCAGCCTTTCCCCGGGCCCGGGCTGGCCATCAGAATTATTGGTGAGGTGACCAGGGAGCGCCTGGAGATATTGCGGGCTGCTGACTGGATCGTGATGAACGAGATCAAGAAGGCGAAGCTGTACCGGCAGCTCTGGCAGAGCTTCGCTGTACTAACCGACACTAGGAGCGTGGGGGTGATGGGAGACTATAGAACTTACGGCTATCTCGTTGCCATCCGCGCCGTAACATCAGAGGATGCTATGACCGCTGACTGGGCTCGTCTCCCATACGACCTGTTGGCGCGCATCTCAAATCGCATTGTTAACGAAGTCCCTGAGGTGAACCGGGTTGTCTACGACATCTCCTCAAAACCCCCCTCAACAATAGAATGGGAGTAAGAAAAGGAGGCAATAAGTGACCTACGATTCCGACTATGAAGATGATGGAGACCTGGAGCTAGATCTGGAGATGCTGCGGGAGGACCTTATCGCGGAACTCCAGGCGATCAACCAGTATCAGGAGCACATCGACACCTTGGGGGATGAGGAGGCGGTACGCGTTCTGGAGCACATTCGCGACGATGAGAAGGAGCATGTTGCCGAGCTCACCAAGCTGATCCAGAGGCTTGATCCGCTCCAAGCCGAGATGTTCAAAAAAGAGGGATTATAACTTCTCATTCTCATGGATGAGGTGCCTTAGTGAAGGTAATGGTCATCGGCGGCGGGGCCAGGGAGCACACCCTGGTTTGGAAACTCCGCCATAGCCCCAGGGTCAAGGAAATCTATGTCGCTCCAGGGAATGCTGGCACCGGGCTCGTCGCCAAGAACCTGGACATTAAACCTAGCGAGCTTGAGTCCCTGACCCAAGCAGCCCAGGAGCAAAGAATCGATCTGGCCGTTGTCGGCCCCGAAGCTCCTCTGGCCGCAGGTATCGTAGATCTTTTTGAGAGTCATGGCATCGCCACATTCGGTCCCATAAAAGAGGCAACAAAGATCGAGTCGAGCAAAGTCTTCGCTAAGGAGCTGATGCAAAGATATGGTATACCCTGTGCCAAAAGCAGAAGCTTTTCGTCCTTTAAACAGGCAAAAGATTATGTCAAGACGCAAAGGCCCCCCATCGTGGTCAAGGCCGATGGGCTGGCGGCGGGCAAGGGAAGTATTATAGCTCATTCCATCGATGAGGCGGTGAAGGCGCTATCCGAGATTATAGAGGAGCGCATCTTCGGTAGCGCCGGCGATCAGGTTCTGGTTGAGGAGTGTTTGACAGGGAAAGAGGTAAGCCTATTGGCCTTCACCGATGGTGAAACTGTCGTCCCGATGGTGCCCGCCTGCGACTATAAGAGAGTATTCGATGGCGACCAAGGACCAAATACCGGTGGCATGGGGGGTTACAGCCCACCAAATTTCTTCGATGCGAAGCTGATGAGTAGAGTGGTGGATACCATCCTTGAACCTACAGTGCGGGCAATGGCCAGAGAGGGCAAGCCCTATAAAGGGGTTCTCTACGCTGGGCTGATGATAACTGAAGAGGGGCCAATGGTATTAGAGTTCAACGCACGTTTTGGCGACCCAGAGAATCAAGTTATGCTCCCCCGGCTCAAGAGCGACCTAGTGGACATCATGATGGCGGTGATCGATGGCACCCTCGACCGGATAAAGGTGGAGTGGAGCGATGAAGCCTGCGTTGGGGTGGTCATGGCTTCGGGGGGCTACCCTGGCAGTTACAAAACAGGCCTCCTCATCGAGGGCCTGGATAAGATTGACAAAGGCATTCTTGTTTTCCATGCAGGGACAAAGGCGAAGCAGGGCCTAATATATACCGATGGAGGGCGGGTGCTTACTGTAGCTGCTACGGGCAAAACAATTGCTGAAGCGAGGGAAAAGGTCTATAGCAATATTCCGCATATTCATTTTGAGGGGTGCCACTATCGCAGGGATATTGGAGCTAGAGAGGTAGGTAGTTGAGAATGCCTTTTGTCGGCATAGTCATAGGAAGCAAGTCGGATGAGCAATTGATGCAGCCAGCGCTTGATATGCTCGAAGAGCTGGGCATCGAATATGAGGTCTCAGTCATCTCAGCCCATCGAAACCCTGAAAAGGCCAGAGAGTATGGGCGAGGTGCCCGAGAAAGAGGTCTTGAGGTGATCATCGCCGGCGCTGGCGGGTCAGCGCATTTGCCCGGGGTTCTCGCTAGCTGGACTACCCTGCCTGTCATCGGAGTTCCTTTCGCCAAGGGTGAACTAAAGGGGGTGGATGCCCTCTACTCTATGGCTCAAATGCCCGCTGGGGTGCCTGTTGCCTGCGTTGCCATTGATGGGGGCAAGAATGCTGCCCTCCTTGCCGCTGCCATCCTAGCTCTAAGGCATGAAAGCATAAAGGAAGCATATGAAGAATACCGGCAAAGGCTCTCAAAGGGCTAGAAATATCCGAAAGCAAGAGGGTGCGCGACAAAGCGACTAGCCGTATCTTCTACGGCTGGTGGATTGTTGCGGCTTGTTTGCTTGTCCTTGTTGTTCACGCAGGATGTGCCTTCTACTCCTTTAGCAGACTCATGCCCACCCTGATAGAGGAGTTTGGTTCCAGCACAGCGGTTATCGCAGGAGCGGCATCGCTTTATATGCTGGTAATTGGTCTCACTGGGCCAGTCGCAGGCAGGTTGACCGACAGGTATGGGCCTAAAACTTTGATACTTTCGGGCGCTGTGATTAGCGGGGCTGGGCTTATGCTCCTCAGCCAGGCCACTGAGATCTGGCATTTATACGTCCTTTATTTAGTGGTGGGGATTGGCATGAGTGGGGCCGGGGTTGTCCCGGTGGGTGCCGCCATCTCCAACTGGTTCACCAGGAGGAGGGGTACCGCTATGGGAATCACCACGGCAGGGATTGCCTTAGGAGCGCTCCTTATCGTCCCACTGACCGACTATCTTATCAGTATTAGCTGGCAGACAGCCTTCCTGGTGCTGGGAGTGATAAACTTTATCCTCATTATCCCCCCAGTCATGCTGGTGATGAAGACCAGGCCTGAGGACGCTGGGCTTCTCCCTGATGGCGCAGCGCCACTGGATGAGGTTACTATCGCTGAAATGGAGGCTGTGCCCGGCGCTGAGGTAAGCTTCGATGTAGAGCCGCAGTGGACTGTAAGCAAGGCTATGCGGAGTCCCAGCTACTGGCTGATGGTCGCTGCCTTTTTCCTCGGTGGCACAGCAATCGCCGGCATTCTACAAAACGAGGTCACATTTCTTGAAGCTATGCCTATCCCCGGGATCGCCGCTGTAGCTGCCATTGCCCTGGGATTTACTGGAGGGATAGGTGGCCTGGGCAAGCTGGCCTTTGGCTATCTAGCAGATAAGATATCTTCCAAATATGCAGCCATCCTCTGCTTCTCCCTGCAATTGGTAGGAGTGGTCATTCTCATAGTAACGCAGAGCGTGGCCATGGTCTGGGTGTTCGTGGTCGTATTCGGGTTCGCCATGGGGGGGAATATTACCTTGCAGCCCCTGATTACCGGCGAGCTCTTCGGCACCAAGTCCTTTGGCGCTATCTTTGGCTGGGTGGTGCTCGCTGGGGCGGTGGGCGCGGCGCTGGGTCCGGTTTTGATGGGGGCGATATATGACGCTTCAGGAAGCTATTCCCTTGCCTTTACCACCGTCCTTGTGATATATGCGGTGGCAATAGCGGCGCTCTTCTTCGCCCGCAGGCCGAGGTTGAACGCAGGGGATGCTGTGACCGCAGGCTGAGGCAGCCTTTGGCATTGCCCCCTCAATGTGGTAGACTTATGGAGAAGGCCAAAACCCCATCTCGAGTAGCAAAAAGGACGAAAAATGATTGAAAGATATTCAAGGCCACAGATGAAGAAGGTCTGGTCCGATAAATCGAAGTTCGATAAGTGGCTCCAGGTGGAGATCGCCGTCTGCGAGGCGTGGGCTGAGCTGGGGGCCATCCCAAAGGAGGCAATCCCCAAGATAAAAAACGCCAGCTTTAATACTAAGCGCATCGAGGAAATACTCAAAAAAACCCATCACGATATGACTGCCTTCCTCGGTTCGGTGGCGGAGAGCCTTGGGGAGGAGAGCCGCTTCATTCATCTAGGGCTTACCTCCTCCGATGTCATCGACACGGCGCTGAGCCTGCAACTGGTGGCGGCCACCGACCTTCTGGCTCAGGACATCGCCGGGCTTATCGAGGTGCTGAAAGAGAAGGCAGTGGCGCACCAGCACACCATTATGATGGGGCGCACCCACGGTGTCCACGCCGAGCCCACCACCTTCGGCTTGAAGCTTGCCCTCTGGGTCGAGGAGATGAAACGGAACGCTCAACGGCTCACCGAGGCGAAGAAGGCGATCGGGGTGGGTAAAATATCGGGGGCCGTTGGCACCTATGCCTCAGTTATGCCTGAGGTTGAAACAATCGCCTGCGCCAGGCTGGGGCTGGAGGCAGCGCCGATCTCCAGCCAGATTGTGCAGCGCGACCGCCATGCCCAGTTCCTAACTACTTTAGCCATTATTGCCAGCTCTCTGGAGAAGTTTGCTACCGAGATCAGGGGACTTCAGCGAACCGAGATCCTGGAGGTGGAGGAGCCTTTCGAGCCGGGGCAGACCGGCTCCTCGGCGATGCCCCACAAACGCAACCCCGAACTCTGCGAGCGCATCTGCGGTCTGGCGAGGCTGGTTCGGGGGCATGCCCTGACATCGCTGGAGAACATCGCCCTTTGGCACGAGCGCGACATCAGCCATTCCTCCACCGAACGAATTATCCTGCCCGACTCCTGCCTGGTTGTGGACTACGTGCTCTACCTGTTCACCTACGTCATGAAGGGGCTGCGGGTCTACCCGGAGCACATGAAGGAGAACCTGGAGGTGACCAAGGGGCTGGTCTTTTCGCAGCGGGTGATGCTGGCGTTGATTGATAAGGGTCTGAGCCGACAGGAGGCGTATGAGATGGTGCAGCGTAATGCGATGAAGGCGTGGCATGAGCGGGCGAGCTTTTTCCAGCTTCTCGGTGGTGACCCAGAAGTGAACCAGCATCTTTCCAAGTCTGAGCTTGAGGGCATTTTCGACTACGGCTACTTCGTTCGCCACGTGGACGCCGTATTCGAGCGCCTGGGGCTGAACCGCTAGCCAATCTGAAGCAAGTTTATCTCGTAAAACAATTGAAGCGTAAAGCCTATGCCTAGCATCCAGAGAGCTGCTAGCCCAACTTTCCTCACCTGTCTCAGACGCTCAGGAGAGATAAAGACATAATTGTTGCGTGTGCGAATAAAGTAAGTAGAGAATCCCGCTGAACTCAAAGCTGCAGCCATAGTTAAACCTATACCAGCAAAATGTGTTGTTTCCCAAAACAACATATTCGACTAACCTCTTTCATTTGCCGTGTAGCGGTCTCATCTGTAAGCCTCAAATTGCCGTTTTTCCCCAGTCTAGACGAAGGCTTGGGTAAGTTCAATCATGGTATTAGTTATTATACAACAGGGCGCTTTATTGATTGTGGTCTTCCCTAGTGTTCAAGGCAGCATAGAGATGCTATAATACTCAGAGTCTGCTGTAAGAACAGCCAGTCAATTTGGAGTGACTATGGAACTATTACTTGAAACCAATCTGCCCAATCTCTACTACCGGGGGAAGGTGCGGGATACCTATGACATGGACGACAGGCTGCTCATCATCGCCACCGACCGCATCTCCGCCTTCGATTCGGTCTTGCCCTGCGGCATCCCGGACAAGGGCGCGGTGTTGAACCTGCTCTCCGCCTTCTGGTTTGGTAAGACGGCGCACCTCGTCCCCAACCACTTCATCGCGGTGGTAGAGCAGGATACCCGCTATCCCTATATAGCGCGCCGCTCCATGATCGTGAGGAAGGCGGAGCGCATCGATATCGAGTGCGTGGTGCGGGGCTACATCTCCGGTTCTGCGTGGGCAGAATATCGGGAAAGGGGCGCTGTAGCGGATATCTCCCTGCCAAAGGGGCTTGTTGAGAGCGAGAAGCTCCCCGAGCCTATCTTCACCCCGACGACGAAGGCAGCCTCAGGCCACGATGAGCCTATCACCATCGATGAGATGAAGCGGCTCTTGGGCGAGGCTCGAGCCGAAGAGGTTATTGAAAAGAGCATGTCAATATATCGCTACGCCCACGACTTCGCCCTCGAGCGTGAAATTATCATCGCCGATACCAAGATGGAGTTCGGGCTGGTGGACGATGAGGTGATATTGATCGATGAGCTGCTGACGCCGGACTCCAGCCGCTTCTGGGACGCCAACCAGTATGAAGCTGGGCGCTCCCAGCCAAGCTTTGATAAGCAGCCGGTGCGCGACTGGCTTATTGCCTCGGGGTGGGATAAAGAGCCGCCAGCGCCGATGCTGCCTGAGGATGTCATCGAACAGACGACCGATAGGTATCGGGAGGCGTATCGCCGACTTGTGGGAAAGGGGCTTTAGATGTTCTTGGCCAAGGTCTATATCACCCTGAAACCTACGGTTAATGATCCCCAGGGGCTCACCATTAAGGGGGGGCTGCATACACTGGGCTTTGAGTCGGTGAAGAGCGTCAGGGCGGGGAAGTATATGGAGGTCCAGGTTAATGAAGAGGATCGTCTGATAGCGGAGGAGCAGGTTCGGGAGATGTGCCGCAAGCTCTTGGCAAACCCTGTAATCGAGGACTTCAGGTTCGACTTAGAGCGCATCGAGCGCTAAACGTGGCCTCCCCATAGCCGGAGAAATCATGCCTGTTATAACCAATCGCGGTGCTTGGCCTTTTCGGTAACCTGTTCGATGAAGGCGTCGATCTTCATCATGGTTTCCGCTTCATTGTAGCTGGAAGGGTCAACCATATCGCTCTCCAGGAGAAGCGCAGGCACATCCAGTTCCTCCTCCAGAGTGTTCTTCATCTCCAACTGGTCAATGTAAAGGGCTCGGCAGGTTGGGGTATAGGAAAGGATCACGCCATCGAGGTTATAGTCAACCACCGCGCGCACTACTGAGGCAACCATGCGATTTATCCCCCACCTCTTCGGTTGACGGGGCGAGCTGGTATTGATGGTTGTGCCGGCAGCTCCGTATTGGGTATCGATGACCACTACTCCGCCATAATCCTCAAAATAGTTGATGAGCCCCATATTGTACCAGAAGGGAATGCCGCTCCAGGCCAATCGAAACTTCTCTTCGGGGACGATCCCGATCTTATTATCCAAGCGATATTTCACCTCTTCCCGAAGCTTGGTATAAAATTCGTCGGAGATCTTTGTCCCGGGAAGATAGGTTCCCGGGAACATGGCGGTGTAGCCATCGGCAGCCCCCATGGGTGTAGGGATCGCCTTCCTGTATTCGTTTATCTCCCTTCGCAGCTTACCCACATCGCGAGAGCGGTCACGGATCTCTGCGAGTTTATTCGGGTCCACCTTTTTCCCTGTCTGCTCCTCTAGAAAGCGCACCAGCCCCTGATACTGCTGGCCGGTATAGCCCAAAAGATGAGGGGCGTCTTTGCTCCCAATCTGAAGCATTATTAAGGCCTCTTCCCCTGAACTCGCCCCCTGCCTGGTCTCGGGTGGCATTTCTGGAAATTCGAACAGGTATATAGGGGCATTAAACATATCGGCCATCTCCTCAAACCATTTGACCCTGTTGTCACAGACTGCCGAGGTTATTATAAAGAAATCGGGTCGCGACATACCCCCAACGGGAACATCAGGGGGAAGGCCATCCATAATGTAGCCTATGATGGCACGGGCATAGCCACACAGTTCATTGGCATATCCCGCCGCTTCTGCGTTCTGGATGAATCTTGTGGTACAGTCTCGGGAGGCCAGGTAGCTGGCATACTGTTCTGGATAGAAGGCCTGTATGTCCAAGGCCTGCATTATGTCTCTGGGCGCTGCGATACAGCACCAGGCCACGGGCAGGCCCTCTTTGCTCGCCTTCTCCTGTTGTTCCGCATAATACTGCTTTATGATCTGGGAAGCATCCTGAGTGGTCTTGAGATGCTTTCTGGCTTTCATCTTTTCTGTTTTTTCTTCCATTATATGCCCCCTAACATTTCCAGGAATGCGTCGACGCGATTCCTTATCTGAGCCAGCCCGCTCAGTGTTTGTTCTCCCTGAAGGTGAAGCAACGGGATATCTAGTTCATTTCGCAGTTTCGGGTAGTGGTAGAGATGGGCATCGCAACAGCGAAGAATGTATAGTATCACCCCTTGGGCATGGTAATCCTCGATCATTGCTTTGATGTGAGCGAATCTGGGTTTCTCCGACTGATAGCTCCTGGGACATGGCACTTTCCTCAGATACCGCTGAGCGAGGCGTGTTACAGGAGAACTACCCGAGACCTCTACCACATCCCAGAAGTATCTGCTGCCAGTGCAGAGGTCATCGCAAACCACATTCCCTCCCCGCTCCTCGATAAGCTCGATCAAATCGATGTCATCAAGCATGCTGGCTGCGATCATGAGCCGGGCATTTCGCTGCGGCCCGTCTTTACGCCCTTCGATAGTGCTGAGTAGCTCCTCCAGAAGGAAGTTGTGCTCCTCTTTAGGCATTAGCAAACCTGACAGGGTGATGGCGAAGGCCTCTGTTCCTGATATCTTGGGGGGATCGGTCTTTCTCCACTCATAGACCTCTTTCAGCAGCTTGCGGTTGGTGTTATATACCTCGATGGAGTGCTCGAGGGCCTCGTCAGAGATCTCATGTCCAGTGAAATTCTCCAGAGAGCTCTTCAACCGTTTAACTTCCTCTTCAAAGACCTGCATGGCACCTTCACCATAGATATTGTGAGGGAACCATACATAATGAAGGAATTCAGGCTTCTCTAATCGATATTGCCAGATTTCATACATCTTAGTGATCAGGTCACAGCTATGAGTGACCACCAAACCATCGAGATAGTCGTAAGTCCCCTTTAACGCCAATTCAAGGCAACTGCGGGCGAAGGAGCAGACATTAGTCTGAAGATATCGATCCGCCTTGTCAATTTGATCCTTGGTACCGGTGATGCGAACGGGGATCATTCCTGCGGCGTGGATCACCTCCTCCGGAGTATAGTCGCAAAAATAACCGACAATCTTTCTGCCTTGCTCCTTATACCCTTGGGCAATATCATGCCGCTGAGAAACCACCTCCTCAAATTTCGAAAACACGGCATTGACCTCGCATTCTATTTCTTACTTTCTACGATAGCGGCTACAGCCTGCTCTCTGCTACCACATAAGGTTTGAATCCTGTATTTTACGTTATGTCACCTAACAGCTATATAGACGAACTCAGAGTTCGCCTAATCTGTTAATAGATTATCACATTATAGCATACCAAAATTTGGTTAACAGATCCGCGGAAGCGGATCGCCGACCAGCATATCGACTATTCGGGAAGCACCAAGACAGGTTTTCATTACCACCCGGCCGGGATGCTCTGCCCTCACCTCGCCGATGATGGACGCATCTTTCCCGTAAGGATTTTCACGCATTGCTTTGAGAACTTTATCGGCATCTTCGGCTGAGAGTATCGCCACTAGCTTGCCTTCGTTGGCTATATATAGGGGGTCAAAGCCTAACATCTCGCAGGCAGCGAGCACTTCTTCACGCACCGGGACCTTTTCCTCCTCAATCCTGATACTTACCTTCGATTGTTTTGCCAGTTCATTTAAAGTAGTGGCCAATCCACCTCTGGTGGGGTCTCGCAAACAATGGATATTCGGGCTGGCTTCTAGCATTTCCGCCACTAAGCTGTTAAGCGGTGCACAATCGCTCTCAAGCTGTGTGGAAAAGCGCAACCCTTCCCGTTGGCTGAGTACCGCTATTCCATGGTCACCTATAGGTCCACTTAAAAGCACACGATCCCCAGGTGTGGCGTTGCTTCCAGAGATATCGACCCTTTGCGGTATTATGCCAATGCCGGCGGTATTGATAAAGAGCTTATCAGCACTGCCACGATTTACTACTTTGGTATCTCCAGTGGCGATTTTCACCCCTGCTTCCTTTGCTGTGTTCTGAATAGAGTCTACTATCTGCCCCAGTTCGCTTTGGGGGAGACCCTCCTCGATAATGAAAGAAAGGCTTAAATAAAGTGGTTGGGCGCCGGACATAGCTAAGTCATTAACTGTTCCACAGACAGCCAGCTTCCCAATATCCCCACCGGGGAAGAAGATAGGACTTATCACATAGCTATCGGTGGTGAAAGCCAGCCTTCCGCTGAAGTCGAAAACGGCTGAGTCATCCAACTTAGCCAGAATAGGATTAGTGAAGGCTTGGAGAAAACTTTTCTCCACTAGCTCGTGGGCTAGTCTCCCTCCACTGCCATGTGCGAGCAGGATTCTATCCTTCAAAGTCTCTTCCGTAATGGTAGCAGGCCGCGCAACTGCCCTCTGAAGAAACCATGCATGGGCCTACTGGATATTGTGGGGTGCACGCTTTAGCGAATAGTTGACAATCGAAGGGTGTTTTAACTCCCCGCAGGATGTCGCCGCAGATGCAGCCACTAGGCTCGTAAGGCAGGCCAGGGTCGAAGTCGAAGGCGAGTTCAGCATCAAAGTGCTGATATTCTTTTCTAATCTTTAAGCCGCTATCGGTAACCTCTCCGATCCCGCGCCACGTGGCGGGACAAGGCTCGAACACCTGTGCCATGAGTTTCAGTGCCTGTTGGTTGCCTTCAGGGCGTACTCCTCTTCGGTAAGCAATTTCAACCTTAGACTCACCAATCTCAATCTGATCTACCAGCATGTCAACACATTGTAGTATATCTAAGGGCTCAAAACCAGAGACTACACAAGGGATGCCGTAATCTCGGGCAATAAACTCCCAAGGATGGGAGCCAATAATAGCGCTTACATGTCCGGGGCATATAAGCCCGTGAAGTTTGACCTCGCCTGAGTCAAGAATGGCTCGGATCACTGGAGGGCAAAGCTTATGTAAGGAGAGAACATAATAATTCCTTATCCGCTTATCCTCTGCCTGGAGGACTGAGGCGGCGATGGTGGGGGCGGTGGTCTCAAACCCGATGCCGAGGAATATCACAGACTTGGTCGGATTCTCCTCCGCCATTTTAATGGCGTCCATAGTCGAATATACCATACGTACATCGGCGCCGTCAGCCTTGGCCTGTTGCAAGCTGGAGCGGCTCCCCGGCACTTTAATCATATCACCGAAGGTGGCGATGATTACATCTGGAACGTGAGCTAAGGCGATTGCCTTGTCCAGGTCAGCGTTTGCCGTAACACAAATGGGGCAACCTGGGCCGGATACCATTTCAATAGTGGAAGGCAAAATCTGGCGGATGCCGTATCTAAAGATAGTTACTGTGTGCCCCCCGCAGAACTCCATGAATCGTACTGGGGTCTGGGACCGGCGATGAATTTGGGAAATTAGCCCTTCGGCCAAGTCAGCGCGCCGAAATTCAGTGATAAATTTCAACCTTCATCCCCACCAATCTCAGCTATTTCTTCGAGGAGCCTTAAAGTTTCCTCCGCCTCTTCCTGATCCAACACATTTATCGCATAGCCGGTATGCACCAGCACATAGTCCCCGACTTCAGCTTCCGGGGTGAGCCACAGGCTGACCCGTCGGATTATTCCTCCGATCTCAGCCTCAGCCTCTTTTCCTTCTATAGACTTAATGAGCGCTGGAATAGCGAGGCACATATTTTCGTACTTCTCGATTTCTCTATTTGTCTACTATTTACCTGCTTGTGCAAAATTTGCGATTACTGCCTGTCCCAAGGAAATCCCACCGTCATTGCAGGGCACAAGACGGTGGGTAAGCACGCTGAGGCCTTCTCCATGTAAAGCGGCGGTAGCCAACCTTAGGAGTAGCCGATTTTGAAAAACGCCGCCGCTCAGTACCACTTGCTTTATGTTGGTCTCTTCTGCAATAAATTTACACATCTCGAGGATTATTTGAGCCATAGTATTATGAAATTTGAGCGATATTATAGGGATCGGGGTGTCACTTTTAACATCCTGAACTACCGCTGAGAGTAATTCACCCAACTTTATAACCTTCATTTCTTGATGCTCGCTAATCGAAAAGGGATATGATTTCCCCTCGAGCTCACCCGTATCCTCTGGGGCCAGCATCTCCAGTTCGATGGCTGCCTGAGCTTCATAATCTATCTCTTCTCTCACCCCGGCTAAGGCGGAGACGGCATCAAATAACCGGCCGGCACTTGAGGTCAAAGGACTGTTTATCTTACGCCGTAGCTGTTGTAGTATTATGTCAAGCTCAGTGGGATCGAGCTTGCTGATTCGCAGATCTTCCAAGGGGAAGTCTTCTCCCAGCAGGGTATAAAGATAACTAAAAGCCATACGATAAGGTTTATTAATCGCTGCCTCACCTCCGAGTAGCGGTACATATTCCAAATGTCCCTGCCTCTGGAAGCTGCGCCAATCGGCGAGCAGAAACTCCCCTCCCCAGATCGTGCCATCGGTGCCATATCCAGCACCATCGAAGGCGACCCCGATAACAGGTCCTTCGATCTCATTATCTATCAGGCAACTTACAATATGGGCATGATGGTGTTGCACTGAAACAAGGCTTACCCCTTGCTCTGAGCCAATTTGAAGGGCGTATTTTGTGGAGAGATATTCCGGGTGCATATCATAGGCTATGATTTCGGGTTCAACGCGAAATAGCTTCTTATAAAGCTCGATAGTATATCCGAAATGTTCTAGAGTCTCCTCGTTCTCCATATCACCGATGTGCTGGCTGAGGAAGGCATGCTCATCTTTGGTGAGGCAAAATGTATTCTTTAGCTCTGCCCCGCAGGCAAGGATTTGCCTTGAGCTAAAGGGAAGGGAAATAGGGCGTGGAGCATAGCCCCGGGCTCGCCTGATTACCTGAGGCATCCCCGCTACCATAGAGACGCTATCATCATAGCGCGCAAAAATATCCCGGTCGTGAAGCAGGAAATAATCAGCGATTCCGCCGAGTCTACTCAACGCCTCATCGTTATCTTTGGCGATGGGTTCCTCACTGAGATTGCCGCTGGTCATAACCAGCGGAAAGCCGGTCTCCTTTAACAGAAGGTGGTGCAGGGGTGTATAGGGGAGCATGACACCGAGATAGTTTAGATTTGGGGCTACCGCTGGAGAGATATTAGACGAGCTATGCTTCCACCTTAGGAGCACGATGGGGCATTCAGGAGACTTAAGAAGCTTTCGCTCCTCAAGGGATACTAGGCAATGTCTTTCGATTTCCTCGATAGTGGCCACCATAACGGCAAAAGGTTTGGCAGGACGCCTTTTTCGGTTCCTTAAAAGATTTATCGCCTCCTCATTGGTGGCGTCACAAGCAAGGTGAAATCCGCCTAAGCCTCGTAGCGCTAATATTCTCCCCGTTTTTAGGAGTTCGCCTGCTGCCTTAATGGTATCATTGCATTCAATAGGGCTACCATTACCATCAACTAGCTCTAAACTAGGGCCGCATTTAGGGCAAGCATTGGGCTGGGCGTGAAACCGTCGATCTAGGGGGTCATCGTACTCCTGCTGACATTGGGGACACAGCTGGAACTTACGCATGGTAGTCTGGGGGCGGTCATAGGGGATGTCTTCGATGATAGTAAATCGCGGGCCACAGTTGGTGCAGTTAGTAAATGGATAGCGGAAGCGGCGGTCGGTGGGGCAAAAAATCTCCTTCCTGCATTCCTCACAAGTAGCGATATCTGGCGAGACTAACTGGTATTTACCCTCTTGGCTCAGACTTTTACAAATCTCAAACTCGGTATAACCCTTCGGCGGATAGAAGGTGGCTTCAACCCTTTCGATGCGCGCCATGGGAGGGGCTTTCGCTTCAAGGTCAGTGAGGAAATTCTTTACACTCTCCTCCGCTCCTTCTATCTCAATCTCTACATTACCCGAAGTGTTTCGAACCCAGCCATTCAAATTGTGCTCATGAGCCAGCCGATAAACAAAGGGTCTAAAGCCAACCCCCTGCACCACCCCCTGTATGCTTATCTTTGCTAATTTTGCTACTTTAACCTGCACCACTTGCCCGTCAATTTGTTATGGTCTAACCCTCCAGCCACTTAGCTGGTGATCTATGGGGGGACGAATTTCCTTGAGCAGGTCTAGTTTACCCTGTTGCTTCAGTCGCTCATATATCAGCATCCAAGCACAGTCCTTATCTGGATCGACCTCGCATTTGCCATTTTTACTTCCGCCACAAGGGCCGTTAAGTAGGCTTTTGGCGCATCTGGCAACAGGGCAAATGCCCCCTGTCAAAGCGAGGAGGCAATCTCCACAGGCGGCGCACCTTGCTTCCAGAGTACCCGCCTCCCGCTCCTCCATTCCTATGAAATGAGTATTTTGCGCTGGAAAGACAGGGATATCGGGGAATAGTTCCGCGATAGTTTGCGGCCCCAATCCGCAGGCTAACGAGAGCACTGCCTCCACATCATCCAGTTGCGGCTTGAGCGCCGTAGCGGTCAAGTAGGAATCGCACTGCTTTACCACCGTGATTGCTTTGAACGTGAACTCCTTATTCCTCTGCCTGCCACCAAGCTCGAGCAATTGACTCAAGGTCTCCGCCTCTTTTATGCTTCGCGGCGGCTGGGTGCAGCCGTCACAACCAGCGATCAATATATATTTATAGGGGGAGATAAAATCCAGGATCTCATCCAAAGGTTTTTGCGTCGTTACGATCATGTTGCCTCCTTTGCAAGAACATCGGCGATTCTCTGGCTAAACTGCGCTAGTTCCTTATCGAACACCTCCACGCATCTTGGCGCTACGGTGCAGAAGTGCAGCCTCTCTTGAAAGCCTATTTGACCTAGTCTTTCCTGTAGTGCTGCTACCGATCGCTGCGCCTCCCTGCTTCCCCTTTCCCGCTTACAATCCTCTTCTGGGCAGGCTGCTATCAAAACGCCGTCTACGCCTTTCTGGAAAGCCTCCAAGATATGCAAGATGTCAACTCTGGCGGCACAAGGCAAATCTATAGCACGGATGTTTTTACTGAATTCCCCATCCAGCGGAGGGAAAACGCCCCATTGACAGCGAAATACCAAAATCTTCGGCTTTTCCATTTCTGAGGATAGCTTAGAGATCAGGGCTGAAATGCGTTCTCTCTCCCAACTCTCCAGCTTTAAAGCCATAGCCGGACACTTGGCAACACACAAGCCGCAGCCTTTGCAGTAAACCAAATCAAAGCTGGCTGCCCCGGGGTACACCAGCTTTACCGCTTCATAAGGGCAATAGAATGCGCAGTTGCCACAGCGAACGCACGCATCTTCATCAACTTCGATTTTTGGTGACCCATGCCGCAATCCTAAAGCTATACATGCTTTACAGCTCACACATGGACCACAACAGAGACACCTCCTGGCTTCTGCTGCTGCTTCTTCCAGGGTGAATCCTTTTTCGAAAGGCTCAAACGGCTCGATATTCAGCCTTTCTTCCACCGGTGCCCACATAAGTTCAGGCTGAGGCTTGTAATGAGCACGCTTCGGGATAGCTGCCGCTTTATACTCCTTTTCCCTTCCGGCCTTCAGGTCTTTGCCATTGAGATATCGATCCATGGACTCTGCCGCGACCACCCCGTCTCTCATCGCCTCTGCGGCGAAACCTACCCGCCTCACATCGCCTCCGATAAAAATACCTTCTTGGCGATTGCTCATCAGGGTAAGCGGGTCGATATCAAGTCTGCCTCTCTCATCCAGTAAGCCCTCCTGCTGGAAGAATGCCCGCTCCAGGGCCTGCCCGATGGTAACAAGCAGTACATCGCCCTCAAGGTATATCACGTCACTTCGGTCAAGCTCGGGATTAAATCCACTTTCGTCAAAGACCGAGGTACATCGCGGGCACTTTATTTTTTGGAACTTTCCGTCCTCTCCGATTATCTCTTCTACACCCCGCGAATAGGTTATCTTTATTCCTTCCTCAGTGCCCCCTTCTATTTCCTCTAGATCAGCCGGAATCCCATCTTTGCAGGATTTGTCTTCACACTCCAGACAGACAAGGCAAACATCGCCGCCGACGCGTCGTGCTGTTCTCGCCACATCAAAGGCGACATTGCCGCCCCCCACTACTATCACCCGCTTGCCTTTGAAGAGCTGGGGAGAAACCTTCCCCTGATTCGTATCATAGAGGAGGTTTAACCCAAACATAACCCCTGCCAAGTCTGCTCCGGTCACTTGCTCCTTTCCAATAGTAAGCGGTCTGGGGATAGGGGTACCGGTGGCGATGAATACCGCTTTGTAACCATCCTTTTTCAGGTTATCCAGCGTTTTGCTACCATCGCCCATACTTACCCCGAAGTTGACTTCGATATGCGCGATCCTCAACAGATTATTCAAAGTAGTGCCAATTACATTTTGGGGAAGACGGTATTGGGGAATGTATCTGAGAGCACCTCCTAATTCTGAATTCCTTTCCAGAATGGTCGCTTGGTAGCCCTTTTTGCTCAGCGTGTAAGCGCACATTAAACCCCCCGGTCCACCACCAATAACGGCAACCTTTTCTCTGGTAGGCGCGGCAATAGGAGGTTTGGTCTTAAGATATGACAGGTAATACTCGGCGAGGAATCGCAGGAGTAGCGTCCTTCTCACTGCCCCCGTCTGATCTTTGTAATTGCAATCCTTCTCACAAAGCCCACAAATATAGCTGCATATTGGGAATAGAGGATTCTTCTCATAGATTTCATCACCGATCTCTATTATCTGCCTGGAGGCTTCTCCGGGGTCCAGAGGAAGGAGCGCAATCATACCATTATTGCGCTGAATGTCCTCTCCAAGAGGACAAGCTATTTGACAAGGAGGCAGGTATACTTTCCCGCTGGCTTCATCAATTACCTCCTCTACTTCCCCAACCCAAACGGGAACTTCTTGAGAAGCCATTCTATCCCTCCTTAGTCTTCTTAATTTTCCGTTATGCCCATAGCTGTGGTTTTTAGATATGATTCCTCGGGAAGGCGACCAACACTGGGGACAAATAGCGGTATAGATTTTGCCACCCGAAATAGCCTCTCGGTACCGGCTAATTCGGGGGTAGCTCCTTTACTCATCAATATTATTATACATTATTCTTTATATTAGTTCATCCCCACTTTGGTGCCACTAAGGGGGCCGAGGGCGGTGACTTCATCGATAAAATCATGCACTGCAGACTGGAAGTTGGGGACCTCCGACGTGGAAATCCATTCTAGCCTTAACCTTTCAGGTTCTATCCCAAGTTGGGGGAGCGTCTTTTTAAGTAACCCTACCTGACGCCGGGCCTTGTAATTACCGCTGAGGTAATGGCAATCCCCGGGATGACACCCTGTGATCATTACCCCATCGGCGCCGCTACTAAAGGCTCGAAAAACAAAGGATGGTTCCACCCTACCGGAGCACATAGTTCTAATTATCCGTAAATGAGGATTGGTTTTTGATCTTGAAGTGTTGGCAAGCTCTGCCCCATCGTGGGGGCACCACTTGCAACAGAAGACGACAATTTTAGGAATAAAATCGCTCATAGCTTCTCCTCTTCTAGTATTTGTTTTGCAATGAAGGGTATCCTTTCGGCTACTTCTTTGGTGCACCCCTCGCTAAAATTGGTATTATCCCTGACCTCGACAGCATATATACTGACGGATTGGGGCATTTTGTATCCCAGTCCTTCCCCCACTGTAAAGGCACTAGCGATACCTATGCCATGAGAAATAGCAAGATCCATGGTGGGCTTCAAATCCTCCAGCTCAAGCTTATAGATGTCTCCCGGTTTGCCCTGTTCAGTTTTTATGGAATCGATGATGATGAGCTTATCGCAGCCTATTACATGATCAAGGAGCCCGAATCCGCCTTCACACACCTCGATCACCTCTAATTCAGGGTTTCTCTCCTTCATCTGCTGGGCAATTTTGATACCTACACCATCGTCGCTGAGGATCGGATTGCCGATTCCTAGGATGAGCGTATTCATCTTTTACCGTTGCCTTCTTGTATTGCTCGATTGCTCTTCAGACTGCAATTACTTCCCTAACCTCAGGTATCTGCTCTTTGAGCACGCGCGCAATCCCGTCCTGCAGTGTCATCGTTGCCATCGGGCAGCCGCTGCAAGCGCCTTTTAGCTTTAGACTAACCGTGCCATCGTTCACATCTACCAACTCGACATCGCCGCCATCTGCCTGTAATGCCGGTCTTATCTGTTTTAAGGCTGCTTCTACCTTCTCCCGCATCGCTTACCTCCGTTCGTGGATTATAGTGCCGCACAGGTATCAGCTATGGTTTCTAAGAGTCCATCTTTGATATTCCTTGCTTCAGCAGGACAAGCACTAATACATACACCACAACGCTTGCACTTAAGGTCATCGATGACTGCTACTAACCCACCGTTGCGCTTCTCCAGTTTGGTGGCATCATAGCCGCATACTGCAAGGCAAATTCCACAGCCGCTACACAGATCCTCGTTGATTTCTATTGCTGGTATCTCCGGCTGAAGTTCCAGTACCACGCATGCCTTACAGCTCATACATGGACCGCAACAGAGACACCTTCTGGCCTCGGTTATCGCTTCTTTCAGGGTGAATCCTATCTCGAAAGGTTCGAAATTTAGCCTTTCCTCTACCGGTGCCCATGCGAGTTCAGGCTGAGGCTTATAATCCATGAGGCTCGGAATGGGTGCGCTTTCGTAGTCCTTTTCTCGCCCTGCTCTGAGATCATCACCCCTCAAATAGCGGTCTATGGATTCTGCTGCAATCATCCCGTCTCTCATCGCTTCCGCGGCAAAGCCTATCCGCCTCACATCGCCCCCGATGAAAATACCTTCTTGGCGATTACTCATCAAGGTAAGCGGGTCGATGTCAAGTCTGGAAAAATGCCCGTTCCGGGCCCTGCCCGATGGTAACCAGCAGCACATCGCCCTCAAGGTATATCGCATCACTTCGGTCGAACTTGGGATTAAACCCAGTCTCGTCGAAGACCGAGGTACATAGCGGGCAGTTTATTTTTTTAAACTTCCCATCCTCGCCAATTATTTCTTCCACGCCTCTGGAATAGGTTATTTTTATTCCCTCTTCAGTTGCCCCTTCTATTTCTTCTACATCGGCGGGAATGCCATCTGGGGAGCACTTGTCCTCACACTCCAGGCAGACAAGTGAAACATCGCCGCCGAGGCGGCGCGCAGATCTGGCCACATCAAAGGCAACGTTGCCGCCGCCTACTACTACAACTTTCTTGCCCTGGAAGAGATCGGGAGAAACCCCTACCTCGTTTAAATTGTAGAGGAAATTCAGCCCGAAAATGACTCCCAATAGGCGCACATCCGCTACCAGTTCCCGTTCTATGGTGAGCGGCCGTGGAGAGGGGGTGCCAGTGGCAACGAACACTGCTTTGTACCCCTCCTTCCTGAGGTCATGCAGCGTTTTGCCACTTTCGCCCATTATTACCCCAAATTTGACTTCTATATGAGCGATCCTTACCAGATTATTCAAAGTGGTATCTAATATATCTCTAGGAAGGCGATATTTGGGTATGTATCTGAGAGCGCCCCCCAACTGTGAACTTCTTTCCAGAATGGTCACCTGGTAACCCTTTTTGCTCAGCATGTAAGCACACATCAAGCCTCCCGGTCCGGCCCCAACCACGGCAACCTTCTCTTTAGTGGGAGCAGGCATTGCGAGTTTGGTCTCTAGGTAAGGAAGGTAATAATCGGTGATTAACCGTTTGAGCATCCTGCGCCTCACCGCCCCGGTGTGGTCATTGTAATTGCACTCCTTTTCACAGAGACCGCAGACATAGCTGCATATGGTAAACAATGGGTTCTTTTCATAGATTTCATCGCCGATCTTTATTATCTGCTTGGAGGCCTCCTCAGGATCCAGCGGAAGGAGCGCAATCATCGCATGGGTGCGCTGAATATCTTCGCCAACAGGGCATGCTATCTGACAGGGAGGCAGGTATATCTTTCCGGTGTCTTCACAAACTACTTCCTCAACACCCTCTTTTTCGCCCTTCTCAATCCCTTTCTTCTGGCTAGAAATATTTTTCATCATATTCCGTCCTCTCCTCTTATTCGCCTCTTCGAAATCTCCTCACCAAATCTCCGGCAGCGTCATATACATTCACCTCAAGCGGCATTCTCCCCGGAAGTGAATGGGTGGCGCAGGCGTGGCAAGGGTCATAGGCTCTAAATGCCATCTCGATCATATTGAGAATTCCTTCGTGGACATCGCTTTTGTGTATCAGCGATTTGGCTGCTTTCTCGATCGACATGTTAATAGCCGCCGAGTTATTCTGCGTGGCCACAATCAGATTGGCTTTGGTGATTATCCCTTTTTCATCTGTTTCGTAATGATGGATTAGTGTTCCTCG
>SMTZ1_10001131_pt1 | contig 26640 bp, 22 predicted proteins | sample DeeMarSWOR136_30_FD_25667 | JGI IMG/M metagenome (IMG submission 25667)
CTGTCTGTGTGTATGGGTCGCCATATCTGCCAAATAGGTCCAAGCCAAACCCCCTGGGGCACACCGCCCCGGGCGCCGCACTAATCTACCATATGAACGCCAATGCCACAAGCAACTTGCCGATAACCAGCTTGGCCGAGTTGGGCCCGACCCTCTGACTTGCCATACAGCCCTTAGATCCATACAATGTCTTGCAGTTGGACGTGAGAACCGCCCGGCTGTGGTCATCTCGAGAAAGGGACGGGAAAAACGGATTACGCCCCGCAAAGAAAGGAGAGTACTATGGAAGTGACTTCACGACGTAATTTTCTGAGGACCCTGAGTTGGACGGCAACGGCCCTTTGGGCCTCCCCCCTCCTGCGGGCGACCGCCGCCCGGCGGCAAGGAAACCGCCTAAATGTCCTGATGATTCCGGTAGACGACCTGCGTTGCCAACTGGGCTGTTGCGGGTTTGAGCAGATCGTCTCCCCCAACATCGACCAACTGGCCGCAACCGGCACGATCTTCCGCCGTGCCTACACCATGGTGGCGACGTGCAGCCCGTCCCGCACGAGTCTGATGACCGGCTGCCGGCCCGACACGACGCAAGTCTACGACCTCGTCACCCACTTTCGCAAGACCCTGCCGGATGTAGTGACATTGACGCAGCATTTTACGAAGCACGGCTACGAAGCCGTTGGTATGGGCAAGGTCTACCACGGCAGCCTCAATGACATGGCGTCGTGGGACCGATGGATCGACGTCAAGTCCGGCCCGGCATGGCTCGACCCGAAGACCCAGCAATGGCAGGCTCGGCTCCAAAAGGAGGCGAACAAGAAGGGGCTGAAGGGAAAGATGCGTGGACGCTACACACGCGGAACGGTGACCGAGTGCCTGGACGTGCCGGACAACGCCTACTTCGATGGAGCCATGACCGACCGCGCTGTGAAGGAACTGGCGGCCTTCGCCGAGTCTGGCAGGCCGTTTTTCATGGCCGTCGGCTACAAAAAGCCCCACTTGCCGTTTATCGCGCCGAAGCGCTACTGGGACCTCTACAAGCGCCAAGACATTGCGACCGCGCCCAATCCATTTCATCCCAAGAACATGCCAAAGGGCGCCGTCGACTCCTTCCCCGGTGAGATGGGTGCCTACTGCGACGCCGGGGAACTGGCGGCCAGGCAGAAGGCCGCCGGAAAGCAGGACTGGCCTGAAGAGTTCTCGCGGCAATTAATCCACGCCTATTTTGCCTGCATCAGTTACATCGACGCTCAGATCGGGCGCCTGCTAACTACGCTGGAAAACACCGGCCTGGCGCGGAACACCGTAGTGATGCTCTGGGGGGATCACGGCTGGCATCTCGGCGAGAACGGAACCTGGGGCAAGCACACCAATCTTGAGTGGGGCACCCACTCCCCGCTTCTGCTTCGTGTGCCGGGTCAACCGAACGCAGGGGTCGGCACGGACGGCCTGGCGGAGTTCGTGGATGTGTACCCCACGCTGGCCGAGGCCTGCGGACTGCCCGTTCCCGAGCACTGTGAAGGCACGAGCCTGATGCCGCTTGTCGGCAATCCGTCCCGGCCATGGAAGAGCGCGGCCTTCAGCCAGTTCCGCAAGACCATCAACGGCATCCCCTGCATGGGCTACACGATGCGAACGGATCAGTTCCGCTACACCGAATGGCGCAAGCGGAACAACCTGGCCGACATGGTGGCTCGCGAGCTGTACGATCACCGTCACAACCACGACGAGAACGAGAACGTCGCGGACGGTGCCGCGTACGCGAAGATCGTCGAGGAATTGGCCGCAAAGCTGAAAGCCGGCTGGAAGGCGGCACGCCCCGCGTGACGCCTATTGACTCTTATACAAGGATTCCGAGCGGCTGAGCAGATTTCTATTGACTCTTGCGTTAGCCTACATTTTACTGATTGCCATAGTGATTTTTAAGGAGCATTACCATGATCTACAAGCAGCGTCTTGTCAGCCATTTGAGTCTTGCGTTCCTGGTAGGGGCGCTTGTGAGTCAATCGTGTGCCGGCCAGGCCAATGCCGAGCGCCTGCTCGAGAAGCTTGGCAGCAAACGGGGCATATGCGTTGTGTTAGGCGATCCGAGCTGCGAGCTTGCGATGACGATAGCTGGCGCCAGTGACCTGCTGGTCTACGTGCAGTTGCCCAACCGCCACGACATCGAGGCGGCGCGCCGGGCCGGCGAGGCGGCCGGGCTCGATGCCAGCCGTCTGCAAATCGACGCCGGCGACCTGAGCCGTATTCACCTGGCCGACAATCTGGCAGATGCGCTTATTGTCGTGAACCGCCCCCGTTTTCACGGGGGCAAGCTTGCCCCTGCGGAAGCAGGGGGTGAGGTGTCGCAGGCAGAGGCGTTGCGCGTCTTGCGACCCGGCGGTCGCGCGCTGCTGAGCTCGGGCGAAGTACTTCTGGCGCCCTTCCCGGACGGCGTGGATGACTGGAGCCATCCTTATCACGGGGCGGACAACAACCCTCTCTCGGCCGATCGCCTCGCCCGCGCGCCGTACATGACGCAGTTCCTCGCCGATCCGCGGTATGGTCCTGCGCCGCAGGTGTCCGTCGCCTCGGCAGGCCGTCTGTTCAAGGCCTTCGGTCATGTCGCCTGGCACGAGCGTGAGGAGCCTTTCCTAAACACGCTGGTGGCATTCAACGGGTTCAACGGCACGATTCTCTGGAAACGACCGCTGCCGGAAGGGCTCATGATCCACCGCAACACGATGATTGCCACGCCGCAGACGCTCTATCTTGGCGATGACAAATCCTGCAAACTTATCGATGTCGTGACGGGCCGGACAAGAGGCGAGATTGTTCCACCGCTGGATGTGGCGGGGGGCACGTTCTGGAAGTGGATGGCGCTTGAAGACGGCGTGCTGTACGCCCTGCTCGGTCAGGCCGAGCGGCCGGACGAAACCATGCGATGGAAGCGCCAGGCTCACGGCTGGCCCTGGACCGGCATATCCAGGGGCTACAATCAGCCCGAACATCCCTGGGGATTCGGCCGTAACCTGCTGGCCATCGATCCAGGAACGAAGAAGGTCTTGTGGCACTATCACGAAGATGAGCCGATAGACAGCCGGGCGGTCTGCGTGAAAAACGGGCGGCTCTTTGCCTTTAGGTTCGGGACGTATTTGACCTGCCTCGACGCCAAGACCGGTGAGGTTCTTTGGCGAAAGACCAAAGACAACGCGCCCGAGCTTTTCAAGACGCTCGGCGAATACCTCAATCGTCAGAGCTGGCAGACAAATTGGCGTACAACCGTCTATCTGAAGTGCAGCGATCGCGCGCTGTACTTCGCCGGTCCGCAAATAGAGAAACTGCTGGCCGTTTCCGCCGAGGACGGCCGGATACTCTGGCAGGACCCGTACGACAATTTCCAGTTGATCATCCACCCCGACAGCCTGTATGCGATCAGTGGACCGTGGGGCAACAACGTCAGCAGAAAGCTCGACCCGCTGACCGGAAAGGTCCTGGCGGAACTTCCCACGGGGCGCCGAGCCTGCACCCGTCCCACCGGCACTGTGGACAGCATCTTGTTCCGGGCCATGGGCGGCTCGGTTCGTTTCGACCTGGCTGCTGATCGGGCCCGCTGGATTTCACCCATGCGACCTCCCTGTCACGATGGGGTCATAGTTGCCAACGGTTTGCTCTATTGGTGTCCCTTTGTTTGCGACTGCCAGCTCACGCTCAATGGCTTGACTTGCGTTGGCTCGGCCAGCAGTTTCGACTTCACTGCCGATAGCCGTCAGTCCGGCCGGACCGAGAAGGGTCCTGGCGGAACTGAACCGAGCAGGATACTGACCGCATCCGCCAACGACTGGCCCACGTTTAGAGCCAACAACCGGCGAACAGCCACGACCCACGCGATCATCCCTGAGATCGGTCACCCACTCTGGCAAACGAAGCTGTCTGCTCCGGCAGGTGTGCGGCCTACGGCTCCCGTGGCCGTAGCTCGTCATGTCTTGCTGGCTGGCTCCGACGGCGTTGTTCGAGTTCTGGATGGCCAGACCGGACGCGAGCGCTGGAAAGCGTACACCGGCGGCGAGATTCGCATTCCACCGACCATCTGGGAGGGTCGAGCGCTGGTGGGCTCCGGCGACGGCTGGGTGTATGCGTTTGAAGTCGCTACAGGGAAGCTGCTTTGGCGTTTCCGGGCCGCACCTGCCGAACGCAAGATCCCGGTGTACGGCAAATTGCTCTCGACCTGGCCGGCAGCAAGCGGTGTTCTCGTAGAAGGCGGGACCGCCTATGTCGCGGCCGGTCTGGTGAACTATGACGGGACATACGTCTACGCCCTCGATCCGGCCACCGGCGAGGTCCGATGGTGCAACGACACGTCCGGACACCTGGATCCGCAGGCCAAGACAGGCGTCAGCGTACAGGGGCATCTGCTGTTGAACAACAACAAGCTCTATCTTGCCGGAGGCAACGCCGTATCACCTGCTGTCTATGACATCCGCGACGGACGGTGCCTCAATGACCCGGTGCCTCTTGCCAGGTGTGAGTCAACCAGCCCGCGCGGCTGGGAGCTCTTTTTGCTCGGTGACCGGGTGATCGCCTGCGGGAGCCCTTTCTACTCGCACCCGAACATCCCGGTGTACGACCACACGGTGACCAAGAAGATGCTGCATGCCTCCACCGGCGATTGCGACATCGTCTGGCTCGACAACAGCAAGCTGCTGTGTTACGAGCCGCTCGAGGCCGACCAGTTGAGCCGGTGCGTGACGGATGAAAAGATCCCTCGCCACATCACTCAGGCATGGGGCCAGTTCAAGGTTTCGGCAAAGCCTCTGTGGCAGCAAGATTATCCCGGTAGCATCGCCGTTGCAGTTGCGAAAAACGCCGTCGTGGTCGCCGACGCTTCAAAGGTCACTGCGCTTGAACTTGGCAGCGGCAAACAACTCTGGAGCCAGGACCTGCCGGCCGCTCCCGTGCCTTGGGGTATCGCTGTAAACCGCAGGGGCTATGTGATCGTGACTCTGGTCGATGGTCAGATACTCTGCTTCGGCAAGGCCGAATCGTCGCAAGGCAGGTCTGCCGGTCCAAGACCGGAGCCTGAACGTGCGGCTTCATTGGCACCGACCCACCCGAATGTGCGCTACGGCCCTCACGAGCGCAACGTGCTTGATCTGCATCTTGCCGAATCTGCGACGCCTGCACCCCTGGTGCTCTATATACACGGCGGCGGATTTCGCGGCGGCGATAAACGCAGTCTGAATCCCGGCGAGGCCAGGTCCTTCCTCGATGCAGGTTTCTCGATAGCGGCCGTCAACTATCGCCTGACCGATACGGCCCCGGCGCCGGCGGCATATCTGGACTGCGCCAGGGCACTGCAATTTCTGCGTCACAACGCCGGCAAGTGGAATATCAATCCGCAGTTGGTGGCCTCCACAGGCGGTTCCGCCGGGGCCGGCACGTCGATGTGGCTGGCGTTTCACGACGATCTGGCCGATCCCGGCAGCAACGACCCCGTAGCGCGCGAGTCGACGCGTCTGACCTGCATCGCCGTCCGTAACGGCCAGTCATCTTATGATCCGCGCTTCGCCGAAAAGATAGGCATTCCGCGCCCCAACTTCGATCGCCACCCGTTCTTTCTGCCGTTCTACGATATCAAGCCGGATGAAATCGACACGCCGCGAGCGTACGAGCGATACGAACAGGCCGCACCAATAACGTACCTGTCCAAGGATGACCCGCCCGCACTGCTGGCGTACAACTATCCCAGCGAAGAAGTGACCCCCGAGACCTCGCTGGGTCTGATTGTTCACCACCCGAAGTTCGGCATCGCGCTGAAAGAACGGATGGACAAGCTGGGTATTGAATGCATCGTGCAGTACCAGGACCCACAGACCGGCGAGCTTGTTCGACATCAGGAAAATACCGAACCCGTCACGCCCGTTGACTTCATCCGCAGACAGTTCCGCCGCGCAGCCAAAGGGGCCACACGATGACAGCAAACATAGTGCTTTGCGTCTTTGTATGCCTGGTATACATGGTCAGAAGTTAGAGAAAGACAAGGAGAACTCAAATGCAGATAAACCGTCGTGAATTCTTTCAAGTAGCCGGTGCAGGAGTTTGGCTTGGTACAATGAGAGGTCTGTCTGCCTTAGGCAGTTCCTCGCCAGGGAAACCGAATATTATTCTCTGCATGGCTGATGATCAGGGTTGGGGCGATATGGCTTACAATGGACATCCTGTGCTCAAGACTCCAAATTTCGATGACATGGCCGCTTCAGCGTTGCGTTTTGACCGATTCTACGCTGCAGCGCCGGTCTGCTCGCCCACGCGCGGCAGTGTCATGACCGGGCGCCATCCCAATCGATTCGGATGCTTCAAGTGGGGCCATACGCTTCGGCCACAGGAGGTAACAATCGCTGAAGCTCTGCGAAAGGCCGGATATGTCACCGGTCACTTTGGAAAGTGGCATCTGGGCTCCGTTTGCGAAGGCAGCCCAGTCAACCCGGGTGCCAGCGGATTCGATGAATGGTTCTCGGCGCCGAATTTCTTCGACAACGATCCTATTCTCAGCCGCGAAGGTATGGCCGTTCAGACTCAGGGTGAAAGTTCCATGGTCACCGTTGACGCTGCGCTTGAATTCATTCGTAAGCGCGCAGGATCACCTAAGCCGTTCTTCGCCGTTGTCTGGTTCGGTTCTCCACACGGACCGCACCAGGCCATAGAGCAAGATCGTGCACTCTATGAGGCGAGCGGCAAGAACGTGCAGGATTTTTATGGCGAAATCACCGGTATGGACCGCGCCTTCGGCAAGCTTCGTAAAGAGCTGCGGACGCTCGGTATCCATGAGAACACGATCCTGTGGTACTGCAGCGACAACGGGGGTCTGCCGGGCAAGGGTACCACCGGCGGTCGCGGCAACAAGGGAACCATCTACGAAGGAGGGCTTCGTGTACCGGCCCTACTTGAATGGCCTGCCCGCATTCGCAATCCTCGAACAACGGATGTCCCCTCCAATACCTCGGATATCTACCCGACTCTCTTGGAGATTGTGGGGTTACGGATGGACAATCAGCCGCCCCTGGATGGGATCAGTTTGACTGGGCTGATCAACGGTAAGATGACATCTCGACCGAAGCCAATGGGCTTCTGGGATTACCCTGTTGGTGGCATCAGCACCCCAAGCATGAAGCTGATGTCCGAGCTATTAGAGGCGCAAAGATCCGGCAAGGCAATAAAGGACGCGTCTCGCCTGCGTTTGAACGCTGGCAAGATTGCCAAGAAATATCCCGAAGATACATACGGTGGTCATGCAGCCTGGCTTGATTGGCCGTGGAAACTCCATCGGATTGAAACAAAGAAAGCCATAAAGCTGGAACTGTACAATCTCGCCGAAGACCCCAAAGAGCAAAACGATGTGGCGGCCCAACACTCCGAGCGGACCAAATCGATGAAGGTCCAGCTCGAAGAATGGCAAAAGTCTGTCATTCGGAGTCTCAACGGTAAGGATTATCCGTGAACTGCCGATGATGCGCTGGGGATTCAGCAGCTTTTTGGTTGTCCGATGTCTGGATGACAAGGGCAGTGAGTCTTCAAGAAAAGCCTTTTTCTTGACTATTCTCCCTTCACAAGTGAGGGTTCACAGAGCAAGTGAGGCCGGTTCTTGGGGGCAATAATGGCGATCGCAGCCAACGTGCATTTGTCCATACCACGTCTGAGCATCTCTGTTCGCTCAAGGCTCGTTCACATCTGCATTAGTGGAGTTCTCCATGGCGTCCATGTGTTTCTTGAAGATCTCGGCGGCCGTTCTATCCGTATTCAGGTTGCTACGCGCGCGCTCGGCCTCAGAAATAGGTGTCAGCGCCAGAGCGTCCGCGGCAACGTGCGGAGTCAAGAAGATCAGCAGCTCCGTCTTGCCCTTTTCCTTGATGGTCCGCTTAAACAGGTTGCCTGCAACAGGGATGTCTCCTAACAGAGGAACCTTCCTGATGGTGTCTCTGATCTCATCTTGAATCAGACCGCCAATCACAATGGTCTGGCCGTCCCGGACGGCGACCTTCGTATCAGAAGAACGGGTGGTAAAGATGGGCAGACTGAGATTTTCAGAGATCTGAACACTCTCGCTTGTCGTGGTCGATATCTCTGGCCGGACCGTCATGTTGACCAAGCCGTCCGGATTGATCGACGGGGTCACCTCCAAAATGATGCCGATATCCCGGTATTCCGTGGTGGTTTGTGTCCCCACGGTGGAGGTGGTCTCCCCGGTGGCAAACGGCACCTGTGATCCAACGGTAATCGTTGCAGGTTGGTTGTTGCTGGTCAGGATGTAAGGGCGCGATAGGATATTCAACTTGCCGGTCTCCTGCAGGGCGTGCAGCGTCACGTCCAATGTCCTGTCGAGCACCGTTGCCCTAATGCCTCCCATAGGTTGGCCGAAGGTTGTGAAGGTTTCTATGTTGGTATTTATGTTGTTGCTGTCGCTGGCCCTGCCCCGCAGGTTCCACACAGAGAACTCGGTGCCCAGATCCACGCTGTTGCTGTGGGTTACCTCGGCGAACAGAACCTTGATGAGTACCTGACCGATCGGCTTATCCAATTCGTCGAGGATGGGTCTGATCTTCTCGTAGTTCTTCGACGAGGTCATCACCAGCAGAGAATTCGTTTCCGCGTCGGCCTCAAAATAGGTTTCCTCGGAGAGATCGTCACCGCCACCGGATGACTCGGCTGACGGGGATGGCTGTGCGGTCGTTCCTCTCTGTCCGCCCTGGAACTGCTGGCCTGTCCGGCCGGTAGTTTGCTGGTTCAATGCTTGCATCTCTGCGAAGAGGTTGTTCAGGATCTCCATGAGATTCTCTGCGTTGGCGTTCTTGAGCGGATAGATAAAGATTTTCCGTTCCTGTTCAGGGTTTTCGTCCAGCTCCTTGACCACCGTAGCGATGATTTCCAACGTTTCGGGCGGACCACTGACAACCACCGAGTTCGTGCGTGAGTCGGCCGAGGCAATAATCGCCACATCCGAAATACCGCCGCCACCTTCGGCACTCTGCTGGCCGCGGCCTCCCATACCCCCGAATCCTCCTCTCGTGAACTGGACCTGCTGGTTCTGCTGGCTGCTGGACCGAGTCGTCTGCGACGAGGTGCGGCTTTCACCAAAGACCTCGTTGATGAGTTCGGCCGTGTCCTGGGCATCGGCATATTCCAAATGGAAAACCTTCACATCCGCCACAGTGGGCAGTTGAGAGTCCAGGTTCTTGACCACTTCAGCCACGACCTCCAAGAGATCATCCGGGCCGGCGACCACGACGGTGTTGGTCCGGCTGTCGGCCGCCGCCACGACTTGGGCCTGCTTGCTATCGTCCCGGTCTGTCTGCCTTGCGCCGCCAGGGCCAAAGAACACCGTGCGGCCGCCCCTGTCGTCTCGGGATGAGGCCTGCTCATCGCCAAAGAGTTGATTGATGATCTGGGCCGTGTTCATGGCATCGGCGTACCTGAGTTGAAAGACCTTGACACTGGCGACCTCGGTCATCGTGGAATCCAGGGCCGCAAGCACCTGGGCCACGAGATCCAGGATTTCGGCCGGCCCTCTGACGACCACGGAGTTGGTCCGTTCATCGGGAACTGCCACCACCTGCACATTGACGCCGCCCCCGCCCTGCACAGGGCCGCCGTCCTCGGTACGCCCGCGCCCGCCATCGCGTTCGTCTGTCTGGCCGCGGCCGATGAAGACAGCAGTGTCTTCGGCCCCGGCGTCCGGTTGTGGGCCGGCGCTTCGTTGGGCAAAAGTACGGGCAGGCATCAGCATGCCCGTGCCGGCCAGCACTGCGCCGACGATAAGTGTTCTTAGAATCTGCATCGCTATAGTCTCCTTAGGCTCCAAAAGCCCTTCGATACTTATGTTATTCGCGTTTCACTGCCCCATCCCTTCTCTTCCTCGGTCCGAAAACTATCTGAGGATATCCGTCTGATCCTGTGGCTCTGTCGTGCCCTCTGAGCTATCGGCCGCGCCCTCCGCCGGGACCGCCGCGCCCCCCGCCAGGGCCACCGAGCCCGCCACCAGGGCCGCCCCCGCCGCCAAACCGGTTCATCATCATCTGCATGGGGTTCATACCCCCTTGCTGGACTCCGCGACCGGTGCGACCGGTGCGTGCGCCACCTTGTTGGCCCTGCTCGAACATGCTGTTGATCATGTTGGCCGCACTCGTCGCATCGGCGTTGACCAGCCGGAAGACCCTGATTTCCGCGACCGTCGCCATGTGGGTGTCCAACGCCGCCACGATTTTCATCATGCGCCTAATGTTGGCGGTCGTGTCGGTAATGATCAGGGCATTGCCGTCCTCGTTGGCCTCGAGACTGGCATATTCCGGGATCAGAGTCCGTAGGTTTTCCCTCAGTGCGCGCGCAGTGACGTAACGAACGGGGATCACATAGGTCACCACATCATCGCTTGGCACGACTGCGTCCGGGTCGCGCCCAGAGAAGACGGGAACGCTCTCCTGTTTGGCGCTCTCCAGGGTGACGACCTTGAGAACCTTGCCGTTCAGTATCGTGGTCAAGCTCTTTTCCTTCAGGATCGAGTTGATCAGAGAAACGGCCTGCTCCAGTGAGATCGGCTGGCGGCTGATGACTGTCATCCGGCCGTCAAAGAGGGGCTCATCTGATACAACCGTCAGTCCTGCCGTCTCAGACAGATACTCCAAGACGGTCTGCAAGGGAGTATCCTGAAAATTGAGTTTGACCTTGATGTCACCGTCGGTCTTGACGACCTCAACAGGGTCAGCCTCAGGTGGATCGGCGGTCTTTTGCGAGAAGACGTGGCTTGGCGTCAAAAAGACAGTGCCGGCCAGCGTCGCGCCAACCATAATCGTTCTGAGAATCTTCATTGCTATTGTCTCCTTCAAGTCTATGTGTTTGTCTCTATCTGTCGCAGCAGGGTCCTATTGCTCGAGCTGTTGTTGTCGTCGCTCCATAAGTTGTCTCAGGATATCCGCATCGTCTCCGGAAGGGCTCGACGGCTCTGTCGCGGCCTCCTGTGACGTTGTAGTGGATGTCTGCGACCATTCATACAATTGGGCCCTTGTGACAGCGCCTTGCCCGCCCTGCAAGTCGCGTCCCATCGTGACGGTGACCGTACTATCCTCAAGTTGGTACTCGATCGAATCGAGGCTCAAGGCCTTGATTACGCCCCGTGCTACACTGTCGCCCTTGCGGACCCGGAGTATCTCTCCGCCCCGGCTGTCTTCGAGAAAAGCGATAAACGCACTATTCTCCTGGACAATCCCTTTGAGCACATAATAAGACTCAGGATTAGGGGCGGGGGGCGGTGTGCGCACCTGCACGCGGTCCTGGACGAGACGCTCTGCGCGAGCGCCGCGTTGTCGAGAGAACATGTTTCGCTCGACAATGACCTTGTACGGCGCCCAAGGATCCTGCTGCTCAGTCGGATCCTGGCCAAGTCCGGCAGCAGGCCATACGGCGACTATGGGCCCAAGAACGAGCGCCAACAAAGTACACGTTGTCAGCCTGTTATAGTCCTGCTTCATCTTTCACCTCGGGTTGCTTGGTGTCTGATTGTTTCTCCTGTGTCCCCAGATAAAGTGCCGACAGGTGAAGTTGCAGTGACATGCTGCCGCCGGATTCGCTGCTCGAACCCAGTTGCATGTCTTTAATCTTGACCGGGAGTGCGGCCGTCTCTATCTGCCACAGAAAGCGCGCCACTGACTCAAGAGTTCCTTTTCCGGCGACGGTAAAGATCATTTCCTGTAGCCCCCCGCCGCTCGATACGCGCTCCGGCTTAATGGAACTGAGCGCCAAACTGGCAGCGCTGGACCATTCGCGAAGGGCACCCAAAACCCTACTTTCGGCCTCCGTATCGTTTCGCAGGCCGCCGGAAAGCATCGCCCTCCATTTCTCCTGCATTCGCCTATGGTTGCCAATCAGCAACTGGCCCTCGTTGAGGTCGCCCAGAAGCTGTTGTCTCTGCGCCTCCATCTGGTCAAGTTCGGCCTGCACCGGTTCGATGACGAACTTGTTCACGACAAAAAGCCCGACGGATGCAAGCGTGACAATCAGGATAATCCGTTCTCGTTTTGACAGAACCATACTATTTCAAACCTTGGAATTTAAGTGTCACGGCAAATTCTTTTTCTCTGGAATCGCCCCCGGCATCTCGCAAGTGCATCATCATCACGCCGGAGAATGCACTATTCTGTTTGATCTTGTCCAGAACCTCGTAGAAACTCTGCTCATCGACGGCTCTACCTACCAGTGAGCCCTCCGCCTTCTCGCTCAAGGCCAAACTGGTGGCCCAGACCCGCGGCGATTCAGGGAATGCCAGCGTCAACTGTCGCAGACATTCCAGAAACTCGGGCTTCTGGGAGGTCCAACTGCTGGCATAGGAAATGCGATCAACCATTTGGCGGGCCTCGCTGATCTCTCCGCTCATTTGGTCCAACTGCCGTGTGTAGGTTGCGATGTCGGCGTTCTTACTCTGCCAGTCGGCAACAACGGCCCCCACGGTCCCAACAAACACAACACCGGCAATCGCCGCCCAGGTAACGGCGCGTCTGCGGCCCGATGCCTTCTTGCGGCCGATACGCGGGTTCAAGAAGTCGACAGAAGGCTTGTCCGCACCAAAGGCGGTCATGGCCAGTGCGGCCGCTGCCACGGACTGCGCATCTTCAGGACTGTCGGGCCAGAGGAGTCCATCTGACAGCAGACCCGTGTTGCCATCGCTGACTGTGATCTGGGGCGCCAACTGTTTGTTGAGTCGGTCGATCACCCCATCCGACAAACTGCAGGCATCGTATACAGTGACTTGATAAGGTGGAGACTGACTCTGTTCCGATGACAGCAAGATCAGTCGGCGGATTGTGGAGGTCAGAAGTTCCGCTCGCTCGGCCGCGGTCCCGGTTGTGTCCGCCATGGGGATGTGTTTGATGGATCGCAACCTGCCGTTCAATTGACTCCAGAATTCGCAATACGTCGGTCGGGTATAGAGCCCGTACCGCTGTTCCGGGCCAGCCTCGGAGAGGGCTTTGCCGAAAGCCAATGCTGAGACGGTCACAGATCGCACTTGTAAACCGGCGGCATCCCCCAGTTCCTTGATTTGATTTAGGATCTGACGTCGGGCGGCGATCAGCGTAACCTGGCTCTTCTCTGACGTATTTGTTCGACCGCAATAGTCGAATATCAGCTCGCTGGCGTTCAGAGAGAACGCCCGCTCGGCCTGGATGCTGAGCATGCCCGCTAACGCATCTGGCGTCGCCGGAGGCGCCACGATTTCTTTGGTCACAATCCACTTCGTCGGAATGCCAACGATGGCCCGCTTCGACGAGAAGCGATTTGTCTGGAGGAACTGCCTTAGCTTCTGGCCCAGTTCCTTAACATTCTTCGGATTCAGTTTCTCGTCGAACGCAAAGAGACCGGCGCGTCGAACCTCCGGACGGCCGGGCCGAACGCACACTTCGGCTGCAACCACGCCGAAATCATCAATAGCAAGTCCCAATAAAGTCTGAGTGCCAAACATTTTCCTCGTCCGGTCAATTCATACCTAAGATAGCGTTCGTAAGGGCTTGCCCTTTTCTCAGGGTGGCAACAATCTCTTGGTTCAGGGGCCAGCCCGAGTGCGTTAACGACTTCCAGTACACAATTTCAGGCGTCCCCTTTTGTGTGTCGAAGACCGCTTTGTATCGCTTGTACGCCCGTCCGTTACCCGATAGACAAACAATGTCCGCCGAATACTGAAATGAGCGAACTGTAATGTAGCTGCCAATAGCGGTCGCTTTCTGGCGGTCCAGAACTTTCGTGACCCAGGCAATGGAGTCGAGTTCCTCGTTGCCGTCACGATAAGACAGCATCGCATCGGCATCCTTCTCTTCCAATCCGGGCAAACACAGCAATACCTCTTTCGATGCGGTGTTGACATTGACGGGCCCGGGCAGGGTCTCTTCGTCGCTTGTTGTGAGTCGGTCGGCGATCTGTGTGAATTCCTCAAACTTCAGCCCCGTGACAAAATAGAAATCCAGAACGTTGGCAAAAGCCGGTCGGGTAGGAACCAGGTTCATAATCTCCAAAGACCGCTCCTCCGTGACCACCTCCTGCAGCGCGCTCTGCAGTTCACCGCGGGCAATGGAGTCGTTGATGTTGATGCGCTGGTTGCCTTGGCTGTCCACGTTGGCTTCCACGCTGTAGACGGTGACATAGTCATAGAAGCCGGGTTCCAGCCGGCCGTTGCGATTGTCGGGTGGATCACTTTGGTCCGCATCGTTCTCATGATCGTCGAGGACACCGTTGAGGTTGGTATCTTCTCCGTAGAGCAGTTCTTCCGAGGCGCCCTTGACCAGCAGGATCTCATCGACGGTTTCGAACGCCGAGTTCTTACAGTTGTAGGGTTCCGGCTGCAGGAGATAGTACTCGTTCTCGGCCCCTCCGGGCGAGATCTCACTGTCTTCGTCCCGCCAGTCAATGATCGAAGCGGCCAATTCGGTCGTCATGCCAGGTAGTCTCAATAGCATCTCCAGCGATGCCGAGTTGAGATTAATCTTGCCGGCCTCATCCGTCAGGCCATAGGCGAATTCATCATCATCTTCGAGGTTCGAACGCAGCAGCCAGAAATAGCCTTGTCCGACCTGCATGGCCTCTTCGAGTTGACTATCCATCATCGCGGCGGTCCCCTCCTCCATGCCGGCGGTCAACTGCGAGATGATATACTCCGAGACGCCGGCCGCAACGCACTCGGCTTCAAGCGTAGCCACGTGATTGGCCGCGACAATCGCAGCCACTCGCATCGACCGAGCGAAGACAAGAGCCAGGCCCGTCAAGACCAGGACCACCCAGATCGTGACGATCAGGACCGTGCCTTTGTCCCGGTGAGGCCACCCAAATTGTCTGTCTGTAAGATCTTTCATCTTCCTGATTGACCCCCGCCTTGCGGCGAGCTCCCGCTCTCTTGCTCTGGCTTTGCCGAAACGCCGCACGGTATCGCAAAGCTCTGAACGAGCCGGCGCTCCTGGGACTCGCCGGTCCCATTGGTGGTGTTGTTTGCTATCTCAATTAAGATCTCCACAGCCCGGGGCAGACTGTTGGCGTCGGCTGTCGAGTCCCACTCATCAAGCCAGCCTTCGCCGTCGAAGTACCGCAGGTTCAATGACGTCACATTGCGACAGAGAACCTGCTCTTCGGGGTCAATCGCCCTTGGAGACAGCAGATTCGTTGTGACGCGACGGACGAGCCGATAGTTCGCCCGGTCGTAGTCTGTATCTTCTTCCAGAACCAGCTCGATCTTTCCCAGACCCCCAACGAGGTGGTCCTTGTCCGCGTAGATATGGGTGGTATAGAACTCGAGACTATCGGCATCCACCCCCTTGATGCCTATCGAATTGGCGCCGAGAAAGGCTCCGGCCAGGACACCTTTCGGTGGCAAGACCCCGTAAATATCCTGCTTGAGAAGCTCGATAGCATTGATGGCCAGGGAGGTGGGCTCGACGGCCGACAGGGCGCTGCGCCGCGCCCTGAAACCAGTATACAAAGCCGTGTACAAACACGCGGCGGTGACCACCATCAGTGTCATGGCCACCAGCAATTCAAGTAGCGTAAACGCCTTGTATCGTATTGAGCTACCCGCCATCTCAATTGTCCTCCGGATAGACCAGCGTACTGAGCGTGATCGAACGCTCTCGACCCTGAGACTGCCACGATACCGTCAGGTCCAATTGGCGAAGCGTCGAATCAGTCCAATTGGATACGTCGGCCGTCCATCGATAGCCGGGCCAATCAGACCCAAATTCGCCGTTCTTCTCGCCGGTCTCCCAATCTTGCGAGGCGGTTAGCTCGGTCAATTTGGTGCTCGCCAGCGATGCGGCTTCGATCTGCTTTCGTGACTGCCCGCCCAGCCGGGTGCAAAGGCCAATGCACTGCATGGCCACGGGCATAATAATGGCGATGAGCACCACCGTGGCGAGTAGCTCGATGAAAGTGAAACCGCCGAAACGGCGGCACCTTTCAACCATTTTGTCTCGAGATGTATCTGCCATAGCTCTGTTCACATTCAACGATTGAGAATGACTCGGTCACCGTTGGGCACGTCACCTCCAGGGCCCGTCCACGCCGGTCAATGAGCCGGACGGTCCCCGCAGTCACGGTCCCTTGCGGCGTAAACGCAAGGAACATCTCTGTGCCCTCCTCTTCGATCCCTTCCAATTCCATCACCATGTCTTTCGGGAGGGTAAAGATCTGTCCGAATCCGATCTGGGGCTTCTCGAAGGTCCCCGACTGCTGTGCCGTTAACCAGTAAGTGCGCTGGCGCGTATCGAAGTTGAGCCGGTAGACGACCCCCTCGCTGATCGCCTGAGAGCGCGCCAACTGGGTCAGCGCGAGGATTTGTGCGGCCGTATCGTGGGTCTGGCGCGAGCTAAAGAAGCCGCGCAGAGACGGTGCCGCCATCGCCAGCACGGTCGAGAGGATAACCATCACCAGAATAAGCTCCAGGAGCGTGAAGCCCTCGTCTTTGCTGTGGTGCATCTTGTGCGTATTCGTGTGTTTATCCATACTGAAAGACTCTCAGAATCGTCTCTGTGACAATATTCAGACCACGGCGCCGAACTTGGAACGCAACGCTACGAAGCTGCCCTGTATCTGAGTCGGTTGGCGTTCGTTGCGCGAAAGGTTACCGCCTCTCTTGCGACCAATTCGTGATGTCGTCATCGCTGCCCAGCATGCGATCCGGGCCGAGAGAATACAGATCGTAGCCGTATTCGTTATACTGGCCGGGATACCTGTACACATACTCATTGCCCCACGGATCCTTGGGCACGTCACGCTCGATGTACGGCTGTAGCCATCCATCGGCGTCAGTGGTGGGTTTCTCGACCAGGGCTCGAAGACCCTCGGGACTCGTGGGGTAGCGACCGACATCGATCTCAAAAGCGCTCAGGGCTACCTCGAACTGAGAGATTTGGGTCTTGGCCGCGGTAATGCGGGCCTGTTCAGATCGCTTGGTGAACTTGGGCGTTACCACGGCAGCCAGCGTCGCCAAGATCACCAACACCAGCAACAGCTCGATCAAGGTGAAACCAGAAGCTTCGGTCGCGCCTGGCCGCCGACACACGAGTTTCTTGTTATTTTCGGACAATGACTTCATATCACATCCTAACTAAAGGACTCCCAATTGGCACTTATCGCCTCGGACAACGCCAGAAGCGTCCGATTGCTCTTGTTACATGTTTCCTAACGGATCAGCTCCTGCAGATTGAAGATGGGCAAGAGCATGCCGATCACGACGGTTCCCACCAAAGCGGCCATCACGAACAACAATAGCGGCTCAGTCAGAGCCACCATCATCTTCAGATGACGATCGAGTTCCGCCTCGTAGGCCCCGGCCAAGCGGATCAGCTCCTGATCGAGTCGCCCGGTTTCCTCGGCTACGGAGACCATCTCAATCACCGAGGCGGGAAACAACACGCGACATCCCTCAAGGCTGCGGGCCAGAGGATTGCCCTTCTGGACACTCTCAGTGGCACTGCTGACCGTATCGGCAAGGACTTGGTTGCCGATGGCCTCCTTGGCGACGCGCAACGCAGCGATCAGAGGCACGCCCGCACCAACGAGCGTTCCCAGCATACGGCAGAACCGCACCAATGCGAATCGCGCCATCCCCGTGCCTAACAGAGGCACGCGAAGCAGCAGCCCCTCCATCGTTCGGCGGCCCTCCTCGTCAGCCAGCATACGCTGAACGGCAAAAACAACCAGAGCAATCCCTAAGACCAGGACCAGCCAATATTTCAAGAGCATCCCACTGGTGGCAACGATGTACCGCGTCAGGGTCGGTAACGAGCCGCCGAATTCGGCGAACATCACTGAAAACCGGGGGATGAAGTATGTCAGCAAGAATATCAGAATAGCGGTCGCGAGCACCGCCAGAATGATCGGATAGATCAGGGCCGCCTTCACTCGGCCTTTGAGGTCGTCTTCGCGCGACCGGAACGTCGCGATCTGTTCGAGCACCAGATCGAGAAACCCACCGGTCTCGCCCGCTCGGACCATGGCCACATAGACTGGGGAAAAGGCGCGCGGGTGCAGACTTAAGGCATCGGCCAGCGCCATTCCGCCGGAGACCTGGTCGTGGATGGTGGCCCAAAGTTTCTTGGACGCTGTTCGAGACGCCTCATGACTGAGGATTCCCAGCGCACGGCTCATCGGCACGCCCGCGGCCAAAAGACTGCCCAACTGGCGGGTAAAGGCATCGACCTCACGTTTGGAGACACCGCCGATCCGGGCAAACAGGCCTTCGGGCCGTCTGTCTTCGGCCTTCTCGACGGAGATCGGACTGAGGTTCTTGCCGCAGAGCTGCTCAATGGCCGCGGCCCTATCGGCCGCCACGAGCCTGTCGGCTATCTCCTTCCCCTTTAAGTCCATCGCCTTGTAAACGAATGTTGACATCTTGCGTTCTTGCCGCTCCTACATCAGGTCCCCAAGATTGCTTTCTGCGAACGTGTCCTCCTTGGTGACTCTAATGACCTCTTCCACGGTGGTCCGGCCTTCGAGCAGATGCCGGAATCCGTCGTCGCGAAGGCTCGTCATACCCTGCTTGGCGGACACCCGGCGAAGGTCACGAGGCGAGGCGTTCTCGAGAATGAGCGACCGAATCTCGTCTGTGACAACCATCATTTCGAATATGCCGATACGACCCCGGTAACCCGTGCCCTGGCAGCGTCTGCAGCCCTGTCCTTTGTAGAGCGTACCGGCCAGCTCATCCCCAAACCGCCGCCTTAGCGGCTCGATATCGCTCGCCGAGAGCTTCTGCTTGCATTCGGTGCAGATGACACGTACGAGACGCTGGGCAACAACCGCTTCCAGGGATGAGGCCACCAGATAAGGCTCAATCCCCATATCCACCAGACGCGTCAACGCCGTGGGGGCATCGTTCGTGTGCAAGGTTGAAAAGACAAGGTGGCCGGTCAAAGACGCTTGGATCGCGATCTCCGCCGTCTCAAGATCCCGAATCTCACCGACGAGGATAATGTCCGGGTCGTGTCGCAGAATCGACCGAAGTCCGCGGGCAAAGGTCAATCCCGCCTTGCGCGAGACCTGTATCTGATTGATACCATGGAGTTGATACTCGATGGGGTCTTCGATGGTGATGATCTTGCGCTGGATATCGTTAATGTACGACAAGCCGGCATATAGTGTGGTCGTCTTGCCGCTGCCGGTGGGTCCTGTTACCAGGATAATTCCATGCGGCCGTTCGAGAATCATCTTGGTGACATTCAGATCGTGACTGGACATACCGAGCTTGTCCAGACCCAGCAACACGGATGAGCGATCGAGCAATCGCAGCACCACCGCTTCGCCATACACCATCGGGATCACCGACACACGCACATCAATCTCGTGGTCGGCGATACGAATCTTGATACGGCCGTCCTGGGGGACCCGCTTCTCGGCGATATCGAGCTTGCTCAATATCTTCAGGCGCGAGACGATGGCCGCCTGGAACTGTTTGACCTCCGGTGCCACCGATGCCTCTTGCAGCACCCCGTCGATGCGGTATCGGACGCGCAACGTATTTTCGAAGGGCTCGATGTGCACATCGGTCGCTCGCAACTCGATAGCCTCGGTGATGATCTGATTGACGAAGCGAATGATCGACGCACCCTCCGCGGCATCCGTCAGATCCATATCCTCGTCCGATTCTGTGTCGATCACCTGAAGGCCATTCTCTCCTGCCTCCGATATCATCGACTGGACCGTATCGGCTCCGACGCCCAGGTGCTGCTTGATGCATCGGTCGATATCCGCCAGCGGAGCCAGAGCGATTCGAAGGTCCCGGCCCGTGGCCAGACGCAACTCGTCAACGGCCGATGTGTCGAACGGATTGCTGGTGACCACGAGCACGTCGCCATTGGCCTGCTCGACGGGTATCACGTGCTTGTCCAGAAGGACGCGGGCCGGAAACTGGGTGAGAAACTGCTTGGAGAACGAACGTTGCTCAAGTTCCACGTAGGGATAGCCGAATTCACCCGTCCAAAAACGGAGCAGCGGTTCCTCGGCCAGCCCACAAGCCGCAAAGGCCCGGGTGGGAGGCTCGCCTGAGGCGAGCAATCCGCTGATCCCCCGGGCCGCGGATTCGTCGATCAGCCCCTCTTGGACCATTCTGTCTACAAGTACATTCATCTTGCCTGCCGTGTCTTAGTCCAACATGCCCATCAAATACAGTAGGCCTTCCTGGCGCATCGTGATCAATTTTCGCAATTTCTCCTGCGCCGCAACGAGCTTCTGTCTGTGCTTCTCTTTGGCCGCACGCACCACGGTGAGCTGCTTCTTGATTTCTCCCGACGGTGTCGAGGTGTTCTCGAGCATAGTGCGCAACTGCTCTATGGCTTTTTCTAACTCCGTCTGTTGGGCGTCCGGGGCACCCCGCATACCACCGGGTCGGCCGCCCTGGGGGCCGCCAGGCCGTCCACCCACACCGCCGAACATCATGCCGCCGCGACCGCCTGCGGAGAGTTGCCTGCTGAGTTCCGAGACTTCCATGACGCAAGGTCCGAGGACTTTCCACTCCTGCTCGGTGGCGCCAAGCTGTTGCCGTATGCGCTGCTCCATCATCTGGCGCATCTGTTGTGGATCGAACTGTCGTCCTTGAAGCCCTTGCCGCTGAGGACCCTGTGCGCCCTGTGCGCCCTGTGCGCCTCCTCTTTGTCCGCGCTGCCGGGGCTGGGACACCGACTGGCCTGCCAATAGCAGCCCCACGATAAGCACTGCTACAGCGCCCAAAATAGTTTTTCTTGCTAACATCTCTAATCTCCTTTCGTTTGATAAAAATGTTAAATAATGTGAGTAGAACGACTCTTCAAACTTCCTACCTGATCGAATGGAGCGAACGCGACCGCCCACCGGTGCCGTCTCGAAGGTGCCAGATCAACAATCGTGCTCGCCGAACCGACAAGCGACGGTTTTCTGTTGGTCGCTGTGTCTACGGCAAATACGACCGACTCCCGTAGCTCTGTTTTGATCGTGAACATCGTGTTCAATTATTCGCTTTATCGTTTCTTAAGTGTGACTCCAACACCTCCTCCCTCCTCGAGCAGCAGGAGCGTCTCGAGGTCCGGATTCGTCGTGATAGCCTTTACATAGTCCGGGTCTGCCTGCCGGGGATTCATGTTGTGCGCGACAATCAAACCGCCCGGGCGCACCAGCGGAAGCAGCTTATCGAGATAATCAATGTATCCCTCTTTGTCGGCGTCAAGGAACAGAATGTCGATTGGACCTTTGTGCTGCTTAACCGTCTCATGCGCGTCACCCTCAATAATGGTGATCAGATCGTCGACTCCAGCCTGCTTGAAATGCTCCCGTGCCATCGAGGCCCGCCCCGAATCGATCTCGTGGGTGATGAGTTTGCCGCCTGTCGCCCTCAGCGCCATAGCGAACCAAAGTCCGGAGTAGCCGGTAGAGGTGCCAATCTCGACAACGCACTTCGCGCCTACCGCTTCGGTCAGTTGTCGCAGCAACCGTCCGTCAGTCGGTGACACGTTGGCAAATCGTCGGCTTCGGTCTTTATCTATCTCGCCAAGAACAGCCAGGACCTTCTTTTCGGCGTCTGTCTTGGGGACGGGAGGGCTATCGAGGAGGGATTGTGAACCGCTCTGAGGCCCGCGTGGCCCAAAACCTCCGGGGCCGCGCATACCTTGCGGTGCGCCGCCGGGGCCTCCGGCACGCATCCGTCCTTCAAGTCCCTGGCGCCGCTGCTTCATCTGCTCGACGAGTTGTCCGATCTTCTCCATGTTCTTTTGTTCATAGGCCTTTGCGAGGTCATCAAACCACTCGCCCATCGGCCCACCCGTAAAACCGAATTGCGGAGGACCGCCCTGTCGACCACGTCCGCCGGCCGGCCCCCGCGCGCTGCCTTGAGCCATGACGAATCCGACGGCTGCCATCAAGGCAACCCCAACAAGAACCACAACCTTTCTTCTTGACATTCTTCCGTTCCTTTCAAAATAGTTGTTTCTTAATCTGCAAAACTCGATTCGCAAAGCGGACAGACGATTCTAATGTGGGACTTTATTGCAGCCTTCGTAGAAATTCAGCAGCAAATCAGTTTCCCGCGTTTCTCTATCTAGATCTTGTTCATACGTCTCCATAGGCTTGTCGAACCACTGGCCGATATGAGCGAGTTCAAGAAAATACTTCATGCCCGAAAACTTGTTCTCCTGTTCTCCAATAAGCTCATCTATCTGAATAGTGGTTCAGTTTCAAAAACGGTAACAGCGCCGCGGTAATTTTTTCTGGTTTTTTCAGACCGCACAATCACGAGGCCAGCCGCAAGACCGTGATTCTTTTCTTGGTGTGAGGACTTTTTATTATTTTGAGTCCAAAAAACCTTTTTCCCTGTTACCAAAAACTATTTTTGGCCACTAAAATAATGAGACCATCGTCCGTTGTGGATATATGGTCTGTCGGCGAAAATTGCCGTATAGACCTTCAGAAAGCCATGCTTGTGGTTGTTCGACCTCAGGATCCCTGAGGGCTGACGCTAAGTCAAGGCAATTGCAGCTCTGAGCCATTAGGAGCAATAGGACGGCATTTTGGATAGGTGGCCGCGGGGCAGGCATTGGGTTCTTGCAGCTACCCTTCCGGGGATGGAATTGTGGGCTGCATACTGCTCCAGACGAGAACTTGCCTTGCCTACGATTGAAATATATTTAAGAATGTGGTAGAATGCTACAGTGCAAAGTACCGATTGGCAGGATATAGCGGCTTGCCTGAGTGGCGATGAGGACTCCTATGTGAGGATAGTACGGCGGTATGAAGCACAGATAACAAGGCTGATGTGGCGTTTTAGCAGAGACCCGGTTATATGCGAAGAGCTTGTCCAAGAGGTGTTTGTGGAAGCATATTTCAGCTTGAAAAGTTACCGTGCCCAAGCACCGTTTCTTCACTGGCTGCGAAAGATTGGCACACGCGTGGGATACAGGTTTTGGAAGGAACAGGCGAAGACCAAATCTCATATGCCGCTGACAGATTTCGATGTCATCGAAACAAAAGACGCAGATGCAGTGGACTCGTCGGTAGCGGCAGAGATACTGCACTCGCTGCTGGGGCGGCTCCCGCGAGCCGACCGTTTAGTGTTGACACTCATGTACTTCGAGCAGTGCAGCACAAGGGAGATTGCTGCACGAATGGGATGGAGCCGGGCGATGGTTAAAATGCGTGCTCTTCGAGCCCGCAAGAAATTGAAGACGATCGCTGAAAGGGAAAACCTTTTGGAGAAATTGGGATGGATACGTTAAAGGCTATCGAAAAATTAGCTCAGCGGGCCCGAGAGGAAAAGATTCCAACGTGTGACGTTGCTGACCGGATATCGCAGCAGATTGGGGCCGAAGAAGAGGGAACATTTGGCTTTATCGTTTTTGATCTTTTTGCCAGCCTATCGGCTCTGGTTGCCTCGGTGGTAGGATATTTCTCTCTCAGTGTGTTGAAGTCCCTAACCAGTCCTCTTATGCAGTTCTTTGCTCCCTTACAGGAGGTAAGGTTATGGTAAGCCAAGCCGAACCATCAAGTCCTTCTGCCGGCAAGAGGCGAATCTCGCATCGCCGCAAACAGATAATCCTGCAGATAGTAGTAGGAGTGATAATTCTGTTCTGCGGTGTCGTAATAGGTTCAGGTGCGGCCTTGCTGCAACTGAAGGACAAGGTGGTAATACCCGGTCCTCGACCTCCTCTGGACGCCGTAGTGAGGGACATACGAGGCAGATATGATTTGACTCCGGCACAGGTCGAGAAGGTGGAAAACGTCTTTGGAGAAAGGCGTAAAACGTTGCAGGCCATGTTTGAGGAGTTTAGACAGAAAAGTGAAGCTGAATTCCAGAAACTAAGCGAGGGAATGAAGGAGATTCTTTCGCCCGAACAATATGAGCGGTGGGAGAACGATTTCAGAAGTAGAAGGGGACCCAGCTGGCGGGGACACGGACCGGGAAGGCCCGGCCCAGGGAGCCCCGGCGAAAGAGGACCGGGCGAAAGAAGACCGGGTGAAAGAGGACCGGGCCGGAGAGGCCCTGGGCCGTGGAGGCCCGGTTCCGGCGGCCCGGGCCAAAGAGAGCCAGGCCAGAAAAGGCTTGCCCCGGGGGACCCCGTCCCAGAGGAGCTTGCCCCGGGGGACGCCGAACGCGAGGAACCCAACTCTCCACCCGAGTAGTATGTGCTGATCAAAGCAAAGAGACACACTTCGGAATGCTTGGGTTTCGAAGGTTAGAAATGCTGCACCGGTCTTTCCAACTCGACAAGAGAACTCACACGGTGGGGTGCAGAAACTCGCACGCGGGCGTCACAGCAGGTAGTGACAGGCGCTGGCTACACTTTCGGGGCATACCGACTTCGTAGAAGTATCTGATCACGGTGCACCACATGCCAGAAGCGGAGTCTTCTCCGGAATATCATATCCTCAGTGAGGTTGACGCAGTTATGAGGATACGACCTCAATAACCCACCGAGAAATGGTTGACACTGAACCTCACCGGGTCAGAAGCGCCTCTTGCCGGCAGGTCGAACTCCGCTGCTCGCCCGGTGATTAGCAGCCAGCCCAGAACTTGCGAGGGCAGGATGACCCACTGTCGTGCAAAAAACCGGCTGAAATGATGAACATCCGCGGCCGAGGTGCGTTGAGAAAGTGCCCAAATGTTCGACTTATGGCCAATCGGCCAATTCTGGAATATTTTTGAACTGAGATGAGATTGCGGTATATTATGGGTTTGAAGCTTGCAGGAATGCTTAAGTGAAGTGCATAGGGAAATCCCGGTTCATAGGATGTTGACAGTATAGAGCTTATGGAGGCCGTTCAGCCACTGTTTATGAAGTCAAATAGGAAGTGTCGGTTGAGAATAGGTGACGAGCCGGCGATTCTATGAAAGGGTGCTTATGACTCGGAAAATTCTACAGAATCGGATGCTGTGTTCTTGTGTTTTGATACAAGTGTTCCTGACAATATCCGGGAACGCGCAGCAGTCGTATCGTCCCGATTGGGAATCGTTGAAGAGTATCCCTGTTCCTTCGTGGTTTGATGACGCGAAGTTCGGCATCTTCATCCATTGGGGGCCGCAGGCCGTCAGCGAATCGAACAACCTTCGCCTGGACCCACCGGAGTTTGGGTATAAGGACGTCGTTCCCTTGTTCAAGGCGGAGCATTGGGATCCGGATGCCTGGGCGGAACTCTTTCGCGAAGCGGGTGCTCGCTACGTGATCCTGACCGGCGAACATCATGACGGTTATGCCTTGTGGGCTTCGCAGTTGACGAAATGGTGCGCGACGAAGATTGGCCCTAAGCGTGACTTAGTAGGAGAGTTGGCCAGGGCCTGCCGTGCGCGCGGTCTGCGTTTTGCGCCGTCCTACCATCGCGAACGGCATAATGGTTTTTTCGCCACCGCGAGAACTCGGTTCCTGGTAGATGCCCGGCCGCGTCCAGAAATCGCCCAAGAGATAGCGCGAATGCCGGAAGCGGCGAGTCTCTACGGCCCCTTCATGATCAGCGATGCATATATCTCCGATTACGTTGCCCGCTGGCAGGAGATGCAGCGTAAGTATGAACCGGACTTCATGTGGATAGACGATATCCCCCTGTATTATCACCCCGACGCGGATCACCCACAGGCCCAAAAGTTCAACGAAGCGCTCAAGGGAATGATCGCCGACTATTTCAACGATGCAGCGGCTCGCGGCCAGGAGGTCTACCTAAACAACAAAGGTCGCCGCCAACCGAACTGGCCTTTGGGTGTTGGCTGTCGCTCGTGGGATCGCTCGCAGTTCGACGAGATCGGACCCAAGTTTCAGTGTCCGATGACCATGGGGCACAGTTGGTACTACCGCAAGGACGAGGACCGGACGGATTCCTATAAGTCCACCGCCGAGCTGATTCATATGTTGGTGGACATCGTCAGTAAGAACGGCAACCTGCTGCTGAACATCGGTCCCAGGGCGGATGGCACCATCCCCGCGGGCCAACGCCGCCGACTGCTCGAAATAGGCGAGTGGCTTGCCAGGAATGGGCAAGCCATTTACGGGACGCGGCCATGGAAGACGCACGGTGAAGGAGACGTTCGCTTCACGGCCAAAGGCCGTGTGCTCTATGCTATATTTCTGAAAGAGCCCTCGTCAGGATGTACGGTCCCATCAACAAAGGGATGGCAAGCTTCCGATGTCAAGACTGTTACATTGCTGGGCAATGATGAGTTGGCGCGGTCGGTTGACAGAGACGGCCTGCGTATTCGCATGTCGAGGAATCCCAAAGGCAAACATGCCTTCGTTGTCAGGATCGAATGCTCGAAGCAGGTCTGTGATTTGCCCGCGTTCTGACTGGAATTATCAGGTACTGTGATTTGCCCGCGTTCTGACTGGAATTATCAGGTAAATTTCATTTCAAGTGTAAGATGTCAAATGGACGCTTTGAAGTTTCTCTTTTGTTGGTACTCGATCGACAATAGCCAGCGGACAGTCGAAAATCGACTCGTGGTCTGCGACAAGAAAGAAAACTGTGGTCTGTTAGGCGACGAGGCGGTTTAGAAGACTTATTTCGGTATATCAGAATCAAACTTCTATATCCGCTCATCCTTAATCCTTTCACCGCGGTCATTCAGGGATCTCGTATCTGGGGTACATGCGCAAGTTCTCCCAGTCTTCGCAAACGGAACGGCTGTTGAATGGG
>SMTZ1_10001197_pt1 | contig 26636 bp, 26 predicted proteins | sample DeeMarSWOR136_30_FD_25667 | JGI IMG/M metagenome (IMG submission 25667)
TGTTTGCCATATCAACGAGATACGGATTTAAACCCACAGCAGAAACACATTGCCTGAATGTTGGTTCATGCATGCGAGGCGAACAGGCAGCAACGATAACTCTATCGAGTTTTTCTTCTTGTATCGCTCTTTTGATTTCTGCTTGTCCTGGTTCTGAACACATGTAACGGTTTTTTGCTGTGTAGACCACATTGCCCATCTTCTTTGCATCCTCGACGAGCTTATCGACATCAACCGACCCTGCGATATTGGTACCGCATTCGCAGACAAAGACGCCAATCCTCAAATCATCCTGCGGCATTTTAATCACCTCCTTTCTGAGCAAATCCTAATCTCAAAATTCTAAACACTAAACAATATCTAAATCCTAAATTCAAATGTTCAAAACGCTCACTCCCTAATTTTTCTTCTCGAGGGTGATTATGGTGGTAAGATTGTTTTGGATTTTGTACTTGATTAATTTGAATTTGTCTAGAATTTAGGATTTCGGATTTAGGATTTTCATATAAACTATTCATACCTTCACTTTTCCTTCAATTTTTCTAAGACCTTATCTGCTTTTACCCGATGGGTGTGAAGACCAACCTCTTCTGGTCCAAGACCCTGGGCAAGTCCAAGCAGTTGAAATATATAAATGACAGGGATATTGTACGTCTTCCCCTTTTTACGGGAAATCATTATTTGTCCTAAATCAAAGGAAGAAAAACAGGTAGGACATATCAACCCCATGCAATCTGCACCACTCTTTTCAATCGAAGAAAATATCGCATCTGTCATTTCCAAGGGGAGTTCATCATCCATACAGCCCTTTCCACAACAGAGCAACTTCTCATGGTGCTCAAGTGGTGTTGCACCCATGACTGCTACAAAATCATCGAGAATGCTTGGATAGTCAGCATCATCAACATGCATAATCTGACTCGGTTTTAAAATGTGACAACCGTAATGTATCGCTACCGTTACCCCTTGGAGCGGTCTTTTCACTGACTTCTCAACAACATCCATTCCAAGGTCATCTCTGATCATCACTACTGCGTGCTTCACCTTCACCGTACCCCTGTATTCACGATTTATCTTCTTAAGACGTTTGTTCACTGTATCCCGTAATGCTGGGTCTTCGTCGAGTGTATGCTGTGCTTCTTTTAGAGTCGAAATACAACCTGAGCACATAGTAAGATCGGATCAGGACAGCATGTGAACCCATCGATATCAACAAGCTCAATACCAAGATTTGGTAGTGTCTTTCTAATTGCCAACTCCATTTGCGGATATTTGAGGGGCATCATACAACCCCAGAAAGGAATTACTTTCATATTGTTACACTCTTCATAATAATCCTATAATCCTAAAAATTTTATAGCACCACCACAGAGCAGAATTGCAAGACCAGCCAGTGCATGAGCGTATCTCTCCAATTTATGAATAGGTAGCTTTGAGAGACCGTAATATGAAATCAAGACTAGACCGAGCATCGTGCCTATTGTTGTTAACCCAAACGCAACTGCGACGATTGCTACCGAAGCCATATTACCCCGTGCTGCAGGATACATGACAAGCGGAATTAAGGGCTCGCATGGACCAAAAACAAAAATAATAAAGAGAATCCATGGTGTTATATTTGCTGATTTTGTGCTATGTACGTGTGTGTGGTCACCGAGGTGTGGATGAGCATGAGAATGAATGATTCCCTTTTCGTGCACATGAGAATGCGTATGTGCTTTACCACGGATAGCCCGATGTACACCCCAGACTAAATACGAGAACCCAAATGCAATCAGAAGCCAACCAGCTACATCGCCACGGAATGCCTCGATCGATTCTAATTTGAAAACGGCGATGCCGAGTGCAATACCGATGAAGCCCAAAAGAATTGAACTCAAGACATGCCCAATCCCACATAAAAACGTAATAATAATTGTCTTTAAACTGCTCCACTGTCGTGCCCTGGATAAGACAATAAAGGGTATGTAATGATCTGGTCCCAGTATGGTGTGAACAAAACCTATTGTGATTGCTGTCCACATCAATATGACTACTTCATGGGGCATAAGATCTCCTTAATTCTCTGTTTTCTTCTCTTCAGAAACCGGGGCTGGTTCTTCCTCTATGATCTTCTGCATCTCATCAATTGGTATTGGTTTCAATTCAGGAAGTCCTAACTCTTGTCTCCTTCTGCTCACTGCCGATGATGTCGTTACACTCATACCTGTCTTGGCAATATTTTCGGAAAGTTTTTCGAGATTCGGAGGAGCTGTTCCCTTTTCCACCGACATATTTTTGAGTGCTATTATCACTTCAATTGGGCGCACGTCCTGAGGACACCGCTCATAACACGAGTAGCAGTTTGTACAAAGCCAAATTGGTGAATCTTCACCAACTAAATCCTTTTCAGCACCCAATAGTGCCTTCAAGAGTATAATGCGCGGATTGAATTCTTTATCAAAACGAGCAGCCGGACAAACCGCAACACAAGCACTACATTGATAACAGTAATTGTGATGTTTGCCACCGGGTATTTTGTTAAGTTTCTTTCTGAAATCGAAATTTACCACTACTCTTTCTTTTGCCATTTTCAGCTCCCTTCTAATTGGTCTGCAATGAGTGTAACGAGCTGAATTGTCTCAATCTTTACGTCCTTACCTGCTTTTTCATCATTCATCGCACAGTTAAAATGAACTTCGCACTTCGGACACGAAAGGACCAGCAAATCTGCCTCAGTCTCTTTCGCCTCCCTGAGGCGTGCAACTTGCATACTCTTTGAATATGTAGTACAGTTCATCCACGCACTCACCCCACAGCAAATTGCACGATTGCGACTTCTTGTCATTTCAACAAATTTCAAATCTGGTACTGCAGCAATCGCCTTCCGCGGCTCATCGTATATCTTGAGATGCCTACCGAGTCTGCAGGCATCTTGAAAAGTTACCACCCTGTTAAAATTCTTCAATTTCAATTTATTATTTGAAATCGCATCACTTATCAATTCGGTAATATGTTGCACCTCAAAATCACACTCAAAATATTGTGGATAGTCGATTTTAAACGTTCTATAACCTTCAGGACATGAAAAGATGATTCTTTTCACACCGGCCTTCTTTATTTCATTAATATTGTACTCCGCCAATTTCTTGAAATTTTCTAAGTCACCACCCCAGAGCAGATCATGACCACAGCACCGTTCGTGCGGAAGCACGACTGGTGTGATACCCAAATGGTTAAGGATCTTTACGCTTGCCTTTGCTGCCTTCAGTGTATCAACCTTTATTTCACTGAAGAGAACATCAAAATATGGAAGACATCCAACAAAGTAGAGCACCTCACCTGTTTGTGCAATTTTCAAATTATCATCAATCCAATCCATGCGTTTCTGCTCCAGCTGTGGAGATGTCATGATACGCATCAAGGATTGCGCAGCACCGCCATGAGAGCAGAGTGCCTCTTCTCCAATCTTCTGTGCTTCTAAACGGATCGCGAGCGTTAAATTGATATAGTCTATGCCTGCCGGACACCGCTCATCACAGAGCTTGCAGGTGAGACACGTCCAGATATTCTTGTCCTTCAATAGATCGAGATTACCGCTGCGAATTGCTTTATTAACCAAAATTCTCGGTGAATAACCGTGATTGAATCGTGAAACAGGGCACACACCCGTGCACTTACCACACTCTAAACACAGGTAAGCCCTTGATTTTTTAATCGCCTCCTTTATACTCATTTCACCTCATCAGGTATCTCATATCTCATATCTGCCATCTGTTTTTGAACCGGCGATGGTCCAAGTTTTCTAATCGTATCCGTAAAGTCTTTCGCCACTTTGGCAAACTTTGTGGCTTCGGCTGATGAAATCCAATCGAGCTTGAGCCTCTCTTTTTCAATGCCGAGCATTTCAGTAAGTCTCTCAGTAATTTTATGAACCTCAGCTGCTCTCCGTGCTCCAAACATATAATGGCAGTCTTCAAAATGGCACGTCGCCACCAATACGCCATCTGCACCCAATTCAAATGCCTTGAGCACAAATGACGGTGTAACACGACCACCACACATGACACGAACAATCCTTATATTGGTCGGATATTGAAGTCTTGAAACACCTGCACCATCCGCTGCAGGATATGAACACCAATTACAGCAAAAGGCAACAATCTTTGGTTCGAAGGAGCTAGTCTGATTGTCTGATTGTCTCATAGTCTTATCGTCCTATTGTCTCATAGTCGCATGGTCTTATTGTTCTGACCATCCGACTATCCAACCATTGGACTATCCAACTATCGCTCAAACAGTGCCTCCAATTGAGCCTCAATCTGTTCACTCCTGAAGTGTTTCAGGTCAATTGCACCGGTCGGACAAGCTGCTACACAGGTGCCACACCCTTTACACAATGCTTCGTTAACCTGCGCGACGAAGACACCTTTTTCTTTTTCAACAATCTCAATGGCATGAAACTCACAGACCTCGGCACACCTACCACACCCTCGACAGCATTCTTCAATGACTGAGGACGTTATCGGTGCCAAGGTAATCTTATCATGACTCAATAGTGCCGCAACCTTGGATGCCACGGCGGATGCCTGTGAAATTGAATCACCAATATCCTGAGGGAACTGACAACATCCACACAAAAATACACCCTCAACCGTTGTCTCCACAGGGCCAAATTTTGAATGTCTCTCGAGGAAAAATTTATCCGGACCCCGTGGTACCTTAAAGAGCTCAGAGAGACGCAGCGAATCTTCAGCAGGAACCATACCAACTGAAAGTACAATGAGGTCAACAGGGATTGCTATGTCGGCATCGAGATCCGCAGATGGAACGGTAATTTCTTCTGCCTTGGTTGTACCAGTTATTTCTGGCTCACCTTCATAGGGTAAAAAGAGAACGCCAAGTTCTCTTGCCTTTCGGTACATTCTCTCAGCACCCTTAGAATAGACCCTCACGCCCCGGTTAAGAATTGTCACATTAATGCCTTTTTCTCTCAAAGAAATCGCCTCTTTTATTGCAGCCTGACAGCAGTAACGAGAGCACCCTGGATTACCATCATCGCCCCGTGAGCCGACGCACTGGATAAAGGCAACCGATTTAATGTCTTTGATATCGCCAGAGAGTATTTTTTGCTCCAATTCCATATTGGTGATAACATTCGAAAACTTTCCATAGCTAAATCGTTTGCCCGGATTGTACAGAATGGCTCCGGTGGACAGCACAATTGCACCTACAGTGAACTCGATCTCTTTGCCCCTAATGTCAAGCTTCACCTGAAAGTTACCAACGTAGCCAGTGACATCAACCAATTCGGCAGCGGTAATAATTTCACCACCGCCTTGCGTAAACTCCTCGATGAGTTTTTCGACGATCTCCCTTCCAGATTTGAAACTGGGATAGATGCTGGAGAGGCTGTGCACCAAACCGCCTGGGACATTATTCTTTTCAATAATTTTAACAGCGAATCCACGAGCTAGAAGATCGATTCCACACCTCAGTCCTGCGATGCCAGCTCCCATTATCGCCACATCCCGATTAACAGGCAGTTCTTTCATGAAGAGTGGTGTTAATTTTCTCACCCGAGCCACCGACATCTTCACCAATTCCTTTGCCTTCTCGGTTGCTCTTACCGGCTCCTTCTGGTGGACCCATGAACATTGATTTCTGATGTTCGCAATGTCAAAGAGGTAGGGATTAAGACCAACCATGATTAACGAATCCTGGAACGATGGTTCGTGTGTCTTGGGTGTGCAGGCTGCCACGACAACACGGTTAAGTTTATGTTCGGCTATGCGCTCCTGAATCTGACGCTGAGCAGTCTCGGAGCAGGCAAATGAATAATCCTCAGCAAAGACGACATCCGGCAGGGCTTTTGCATATTCAGCCACCTCTTTGACATCCACTACCCTTGAAATATTTGGTCCACAATGGCAAACAAAGACGCCTACCCGCGGCGGACCTGAAACATCGATCGGTTCTATCTCAGGTTTCTCAATCTCCAATTCGTGCCCCTTGAGAAAACAGGCAGCCTTCACTGCTGCTCCGCTTGCCTCTGCAATTGAATCGGTGATATCCTTAGGTCCTGTTGCACATCCACACACCAAGACGCCCTCTCTGGTGGACTCCAGCGGCTCGATCGCTGGTTCTGTATTCTTGAAAAATCCATCCTCGTCGATCTCAACACCAAGTACTGCGGCTAAATTTCTACATCCTTTTGAAGGAATGAGAGCCGAGGCAAGACATACGGCATCAAAAGTCATTTGATTTGGTTGACATTTTTCATCTTCATAGTGCACAATTAAATCACCCTGTTCATCTTCTATTACTTTTGAGGGTTTACCTTTAAGATACTTCACGCCTTTCTCAAGTGACCGATTATAAAACTCTTCAAATCCTTTACCAAATGCTCTTATGTCAATATAAAATACTACAATTTCTGCATCAGGATAGTGTTCTTTCAAGACAAGGCTATCCTTTATAGTGTTCATGCAGCAGATGCGGCTACAATAGTTAATGTCCCGACGCATATTTCGCGAACCGACGCACTGGATAAACGCAAAACGAAGTGGTCCTTTCAGTTCTTTGTTCAATTCGAGTTCTCCACCAGTTGGACCATCTTCACTCATGATCCTTTCGAGCTCAAAGGAGGTATATATATTTTTATATCGTTTATAGCCATACTCACTTGCTTCTTTTGGATCGAGATAATCGACGCCTGTGGTTACAACTACAGAACCGACATCCAAATCAATGTATTCATCCAGCATATCGTGGACAATAGCCTGAGGCTCACATGCCTTTACACATTCAAGACATTCAGAGCAACCAGCACAACTGAGACATCTCTTTGCTTCATTCATAGCTTGCTCAGTATCGAATCCAAGGGCGACTTCATTGAAGCTCTTTGTGGCTTTTTCTAACTCGAGTACTGGCATTTGTTCTCTCGCCTGAATCTTTATATCATCTGGTATTTCGATATCTTCTACCCGCTCTTGTTTCGTTTTTCGACCTTGCTTCAGGTCAATGCCTCTGATAAAACGATCAATTGACTCGGCGGCCTCTTTGCCTGCAGCAATTGCCTCTATGATTGTTGCAGGTCCGGTAACGACATCGCCACCGGCAAAAACACCAGGAACAGATGTCTGGAACGTCTCAGGGTCAACCTGAAATGTCCCCCATCGTGTGAGTTCAAATTTCTCTTCCTTGTTCAGGAATGAAACATCGACACTTTGACCGATGGCCATGATGATCTGGTCCACATCTATAGTAAATTCAGAACCCTCTATGGGAATAGGCCTCCTTCTTCCCGAGGCATCGGGTTCACCAAGTCTCATCTTCACACACTCCATACCAACAACCCTGCCATCGTTACCGAGAATCTTCGTAGGATTAGTCAGGTAGTTGATTTTCACACCCTCTTTCTCTGCTTCAATGATTTCTTCTTCGTTCGCAGGCATCTCTTGTCTGGAACGCCGATACACGATGAAGGTCTCTTCTGCACCAAGGCGCAGAGCAGTACGTACAGCATCGACAGCAGAGTTACCACCACCAACCACTGCTACCTTCTTGCCGACAGTTACCCTCTTGCCCATATTCAATTTCCTCAGGAAATCAACACAGAGTTCCACGCCTTGTAGATCCTCTCCTTCAATTCCCATACTCTTTTCCTTAGCTGCTCCGAGACCAAGGAAAACAGCCTTAAAATCTTGAGCAAAGAGGTCTTTAATGTTGAAGTCCTTACCTAACGCAACACCCGTTTTAATCTCGACACCGAAACTCATTATATAGTCTAAATCACGCTTGAGAGATTTCTCGGGCAATCTAAATCGTGGTATTGCCCAATAGAGGAGACCGCCAGGTCTATCAGTAGCCTCAAAGACTGTAGGTCGGTAGTCCCGTTTGGCAAGAAAATAGGCAGCAGAAAGACCGGCTGGTCCTGCGCCAATAACGGCAACCTTTTCCTTGGTCAATTCAGATTTTGCTCCCTGTACCATCTCTTCTGGTTCTTGATCGACAATAAACCTCTTAAGCTGAGCAATTGCCAATGGCTCATCAACATCTTTGCGTTTACATTCTGATTCACACGGATGCGTACACACCCTGCCGCATACAGATGGAAATGGGTTGTCCCTCCTCTCAAGGTCCAGTGCCTCCTGAAACTTACCCTGGGAAATGAGTGCCACATATCCCTGGGCATTGACAGCAGCAGGACAGGCATAGCGGCATGGTGGCCATCCTTTTTTCTCAATAAGGAATTTGTTAGGAACCGCCTGCGGATACTGGCGATAAATAGCCTCGCGCTTCGACAGATCCAATTGAAATTCATCATCGATCTTCACCGGGCAAACTGAAGGACACTCGCCACAACCTGTACACTTATCCCAATCCACAAAGGTTGCCTTACGTCTCACTCTAACCTTAAAATCCGGGGCTTCGCCATCAACCTGAACAACCTCACTGTTGGTGAAGAGTTCAATGTTCGGATGTCGACCGACATCCATTAGACGGGGACCGAGGATTCAACCAGTACAGTCCATGGAGGTGAAGATCTTGTGGATCTGGGATGTTCGGCCACCGAGACTTGGACCGCGCTCGACAAGGTATACCTTGTAACCTGCATTGGCCAAATCAAGGGCAGACTGAATCCCTGCCACTCCTCCACCGATTACGAGTGCTCCTTTTTGCATTAATGCTCCTTTTGATTCGTTAAACGTTGTAGGGCGTCGCTGCCCGTATCGTCCCGTTTAATCGGGATTCTCGATAATATCATCAAATCACAGATTTGATTATTTTCGGAATTATTCGTTAGAAGGTTACGGCCATTTGATTTCGTTACCGTAGCCACTTCACGAAACGGGCTTCGTTGCCGTAACCAAATTACCATAATCCTTTGCCCCTTACACACTGCAGTACCACAGCCACTTGATCTTCAGTCGATTTCATTCGCAAATGATCAACTGCTCTTTTTCTCTAACATCTGTTTACCATATTCATAGCCACGATCAAATGCCTTCATGTTTAATTCCACAGCTTTTTCAGGTACCGATTCAGGTAAAGCTTTTCTCATTGCATCATAGCTTACTACATCTGTGACTGCAGTGAAAAATCCAAGTATTACCACATTCGCAACAATTTTTCTTCCGAGCTGCTCGGCAAAGCGTGTTGCAGGTATGGCAAAAGCTTTAATATGACCACGAGAAGGTTTTGGTTTTACAAGGTCTTCATCATATAGTAGCAGTGCCTGCTCGCCCATTTCAGGCTCGAACTTTTCATATCCTGCCTGTGACATCGCTACAAGAAAATCCGATGCGGTAATATAAGGATACAGAACTTTAGTGTCTGACACAACTAATTGGGAACTACAGGCACCACCCCGTGCTTCCGGACCGAATGACTGACTCATTGTCGCATGTTTTCTGTCATAAATCGAAGCTGCCCTGCCGACAATAATTCCGGATCTTATTATACCTTGACCTCCATACCCTGCAAACCTAATCTCAGGCATTCTTACCTCCATGAGGAGTAAATCTATCACCCAAAATCTTACTATGTTGTGCATTATAAGAATCGATAAATGTTGGCCTCTCTTTATCGGTAAATTTACCAACAATGATCTTCTCTTCCGGCGTGATTGCCACATTTCTTGGGTCTTCATTATTTTTTATCACTGAATGCTCATAGTAAAATTTCAGTATCTCTGATTCAATGCCATTGATGTCTGTGTAGTAATTCGGCCCTGGTGCAAGTACCTCAATCATTGACAGACCACCTTTATGTAAGGCTTCCGCAAACGAATTGGCTAATTCTTCAGTATGTAGGGTCGTCCATCGAGCAGTATATACTGCTCCGCAGGAATTTCCAAGATGCGGGAAATTGAAAGGTTCTTCAAATGCTGAATATGGCGAAAATGTAACGGCGGCAAATGGGACAGGTTTACCTGCAATCTTCTTGTAAACGAAATTATTAACACACACAACACAGACTTCCATATTCCTTCTTCCTCCATGCACAAAGTGGTTTCCACCGAGCGTCATCAAGTCACCAACAATCGGCACAACCTTGAGGGCAGGATTACCGAGTTTCAAACCTGTACCAAAAGCGATAGCACGTCCTCGAGGTGTCTGAAAATAGTCAACTCCTAATTCTCTTACGACTTCGGGGCTAAAGGGAATATCAGAGGGCACACTGATTTTTCTGCAGTCAATACCAGATTTTTCTATGCCTTTACCTAATGCTTGGGTAATTGAAGTCATTCCTTTAATGTGTAACCTCCTTCGAAAACAAGCTTCTCCAATCTTGTCTTGTATTCAACAACGCCTTCAATCTTCTTCTCTTCTCTTACTGCATACTCGATTGCATCAGCTATGTCATCTGGATTATGAACGCCAGCACCACCATGAGGAACGAGCACAACATTTGCCTGACCATGACTGCATCGAGCGACCTCAAAGACAATCTGTCCATAATTTATCTCTGGGACGACAAATGCCTTTGCCTTCTTTGCGAGCTTAGTTATCCTCTCATCAGGAAATGGCCAGACAGTAACAAGCCTGAGCGTGCCAACCTTAATCCCCTTCTTCCTCGCCAACTCAACGCCCTTAACCGCAACCCTCGATGATATACCGTATGAAACGACAACGACATCGGCACCATCCGTTCCTTCCTCTTTTAGTTCAATAATTTTCTCTTTGTTCAATCTTATCTTGTCGACGAGGCGTCTTATATATTTTAATTTGAATTCTTCGTTTTTTATTGGATGCCCTCGTTCATCATGAACGAGCCCGGTAATGTATAAGTTGAATCCATCACCTGCCTTTGCCATTTTAGGAACAAGATCAGGGTCGGGTTTAAAAGGAATATACTCATCTGGTTGACCGGTGAACAATCGCCTCGGTTCAAGCTCAATTTTTTCTGCCTCAGGTATCACAACCTTCTCTGTCATGTGACCGACACACTCATCAGACATTATCATGACAGGACAACGATACTTTTCTGCCAGATTAAATGCCTTTATCGTGTAATCAAACATCTCCTGTGGTGAGTCTGGTGATAGGGCGATGAGCTCATAGTCGCCATGTGAACCCCATCGTGATTGCATCATATCTGCCTGCCCTGTTTTCGTTGGTACTCCCGTGGAAGGTCCGCCACGCTGGATATTGAGAAGCACAAAAGGTGTTTCTACCATCGCTGCAAAACCAATATTCTCCTGCATAAGTGAGTATCCCGGACCAGATGTGATAGTCATCGACTTAACGCCCGACCAAGCTGCTCCAAGGACAGCAGCCATAGAACCGAGTTCGTCCTCCATCTGAATAAATACGGCTCCAACTTGAGGGCCCCTCCGACACATTGCCTCAAAAGCTTCGGTTGATGGCGTAATCGGGTACCCGGCCACTAATTTACATCCTGCCGCCAGAGCACCATATCCAGAAGCAACATCACCATCAATGTAATATACGCCAGTAAGAACATCCTTTGGATTAGCCTTCACCTCGTAAGACCTTCTTTTATCAGCTTATTAATATTGCTTGCCTTCATAAAATTTACCATTCTCTTCACCTTTTAGACCATGTAAAAATCCAAGGTCTAACGGGGTTCACCTCATGCCCCTTTCACTCTTGAAATATAGTCGTTATATCGCTCCATGTAGGTAGGTCGTTCTCTATCCACAAATTTACCACATATGATTTTTGTTTGGAAGCCGATATCAAGATTTTTAGTATCTTCTCCGTGCCTTATTTCTACATTATCATGATAAAATCTCATCATATCGAGTCCATCGCCGAGTCTGTTGATTCTAGAATAATACATACCACACGGTGAAATAACTTCTACAACAGAAAACCCTTTCTTCTGTAATGCCTCAGCTATAGAATTTGTCAACCTTCGAACGTGCAGCGTCGTCCATCGTGCCACATATACGGCACCAGAGGAATCTGCAATATAAGGAATATTGAATGGCGGCTCAACACACCCATAGGGAGAAGTCGTAGCATATGCGGCGAGTGGAGTTGTCGGAGCGACCTGTCCTCCAGTCATCGCATAAATGAAGTTGTTAACACATACGACGAGCATATCGATATTCCTTCGTGCTGCATGTATAAAATGATTTCCCCCAATTGCTATCAAGTCGCCATCACCCGAAAAAACAACAACCTTTATTTTTGGATTTGCGACCCTGATTCCCGTTCCAAAAGCGATAGGCCGACCATGGGTTGTATGGAATGAATCGAGTTTGACATAACCTGCAACCCTACCAGTACAGCCAATACCTGATACGATGCTCACCATATTAGGATCCATGTTCGCCTTCTCAAGGGCAGCAGTAAAGGCTGTGACTGCAATGCCAATTCCACAGCTCGGACACCAAATATGAGGCATCCTATCCATACGGAGCAAATTGTCCATAGGATGAACCCCGCCCGTCTTTGACTGGTCAGGGTGAATCTCTTCCTTCACTATCTGTTTTGTCTCCATGCTACACTCCCTCGTATTCAATAACTCGATTCTCTGTCTTTTTCATCTGCGATGCTTGTTCGATTGCAGCTACAATATCCGTGGTATTTTCAACGCCTTTCTCACCATGTGAAACAAAGAAAACATTTGTGTTCCCATAACTGCATCGTTCGACTTCGGAGACAACCTGACCGAAATTCATTTCTGGAACTACAAACGCCTTCGCCTTCTTAGCGAGTCCTGCTACCTTCTGCTCAGGGAAAGGCCAGACAGTAACAAGTTTGAGGCTTCCTGCCTTAATTCCAGACGCGCGTGCTTGCTCAACGGCCATGAGCGCAGCTCTGGCAGTTGTCCCATATGAAATAACAATAACCTCAGCATCCTCGGTGTTGATTTCCTGTACCTCGACAATTTTATCGGCATAACTACGCACCTTCTTCACCAAAGGATGTACATTATATTCCTGACACTCTTCAAACATAATCGGATACCCACGGTCATCATGGGTTAATCCTGTTACATGAAACCTGTATCCTTGACCAATGTCGACCATGGGCGGAACAAAATCTTGATCCCGCTTGAATGGCAGGTAACTATTTTGGGGTCCGTTATAATATCTGCGTGGCTCAATGTAAATCTTTTCAGCAGGAGGAATCACCACCTTTTCTTCAAGGTGGGCTAGGTATGCATCCGACATCACTGCTACAGGTATACGGAAACGTTCTGAAAGATTAAAAGCCTTAATAGTAAATTCAAACATCTCCTGTGGAGAGCTCGGTGCAAGAGCGATAATTTCATAGTCTCCGTGTGATCCCCAGCGTGCTTGCATGATGTCTGCTTGTGCAGCACGCAGTGGCATTCCCAGACCAGGGCCAACCATTTGAACGTCAACAATAACGCAGGGAGTTTCAAGCATCACCCCGAGTCCGAGATGCTCCATCATAAGAGAAAAACCAGGACCCGAGGTCACGGTCATTGACCTCTTACCTGTCCAAGAGGCACCAAGCACGGCTGCGAGAACAGAAACCTCATCCTCCATTTGGATAAACGTAGCGTCAACCTCCTTTGCCCGATCGAGGAATCTTTGTGATACTTCAAGTGCAGGTACGATAGGGTAGATACCCAAGAAACGACACCCGGCTGCAAGAGCACCTTCTGCACAGGCATAATTCCCACTCAGAGTATGTGTACCGGTCAATACGCCCTTTGGATCTGCCTTCATTTCACTCCTTTTTCGGTCGTAACATCGATCGTTTCTTTATCTTCCTCCTTTAATGTCACGAAGATAGCAAATTCTGGACAGAGCATCTCACACAAATGGCATTCAACACAATCATCAGCATTCTTGACGGATGGAGGGTGATACCCTTTTGCGTTAAACTCTTCAGACATCTCTAAGACATCCTTAGGACAGTACTCAACGCAGAATGCGCATCCTTTACAGCGATCCTTAAATATGTGAATCTCACCACGGGGTACTTTGATTTTTCCAAAATCCAGGGGTTTACGCCAAAGTTTCATAGTTTCTCCTTGATGTATCACCTATCATATTTAAAAAGTAGTTTATGTCAAGGCATTCTCATCCAAAATTCTTTCTAACCCCACTCAAGATTCTATTATAATGAAAAAAGGGGGAATGTCAAGAGCAGCTTACTATTTCTGCTCTTCGGCGTGATGTTTAATAACCCGTGCCTGGGCAATATAAATCACATCTTCGCATATGTTGGTTGATAGGTCCGCGATACGCTCAAGATTCTTTGCTACGAGAAGGAATGGAATAGCAGCGCCAATCATCTGTGGATGTTCTAGCATATAGGTGAGTAGAATTCTCATTGTTTCGTCTCTCATCCCATCAACTACACTATCCCTTTCACATACCTTCTGTGCTCTTTCTGCATCATTATTCATAAAACTCTCTACACTATTCCTTAACATCTCGATGACTACTCTGACCATAGACCAGATATTGGTCACTGACTTGATATGCTTTTGCTCAATCAGAAAGCTTACACAGTCAGCAATATTTACCGCATGGTCACCCATGCGTTCCAGGTCATTATTGATCTTGATAACACCGACTAAAAATCTTAAGTCAGCACCTACAGGCTGATGCCGTGCAATGAGTTCTATACACTGCTCTTCAATGGCAATCTCAAATTTATCAATCCGATGGTCAATTTCACTAATCTCTGCCGCCTTTCTGAGGTCTTTTTTCTCAAGTGCCTCAAGAGATTTCGTAATTGACTCTTCAACCAATGATGCCATCTCCAAAAGATTCTTCTTGACATTCTGTAGTTCTTCATCAAAATGGCGGTCCATGATGACCTCCTTCTCTTGCTAATAGCAAATAGCTAATAGCCAATTGCAAATCACCCAAACCTCCCACTGATATAGCCAAATGTTCGTTCATCTGCGGGATCGGTGAAAATTTTCTTTGCCTTATCAAATTCAATCAACTCACCGAGAAGCATGAAACCCACGTCATCAGCAATTCGTGCTGCCTGCTGCATGTTGTGGGTGACGATCACAATGGTATACTTCTGCTTCAACATGATCATCAACTCTTCGATTTTACCGGTTGCAATCGGGTCTAAGGCTGAACACGGCTCGTCCATCAATAATATCTCTGGCTCGACCGCAAGAAGCCGAGCAATGCACAGTCGTTGCTGTTTCTCTGCAGAGAGGCTCAGTGCTGATCGTTGCAGGTAATCCTTAAGATCATTAAACAGATCGACCGCAGCCAAAGAACGCTCAACAATCTCGGTCAGTGTCTTTTTATCACTAATTCCCCAGACCCGCGGTCCATACGCCACATTATCAAAAACCGATAAGGGGAATGCATTCGGGCGCTGGAAAACCATTCCCACACGTTTGCGCAGCGCGGTGAGATCAAACACTGGTGAGTAAATATCTTCATCGTCTATCACCACACTACCGGTGATCCTGACGCCATCAATGAGGTCGTTCATACGGTTGAAGACACGCAGGAGCGTTGATTTCCCACATCCTGATGGTCCGATAATGCCGGTTATTACATTCTCTTTTATTGCCAAATTAACATTAATGAGCGCTTGAAATTGATGGTAATAAAGATTTAAATTGGCAGTTCTAACAATCATCCAAACCTCCCGCTAATGTAATCGTCGGTTCTTGGATCCTGGGGATTGGTGAAAACTTTCTCAGAACTATCAATTTCGATTAATTCACCAGAAAGAAAAAAAGCAGTGCGGGTGGCAATTCGTGCGGCCTGCTTCGTGTTATTGGTAACGAATATAAAAGTATAGTTTTCCTTTAAATCGAGCATGGTTGCTTCAATCTTTGCAGTGGACACTGGGTCCAAACCTGAACACGGTTCATCCATCATGATTACTTCGGGATGCATTGCCAGTGTTCTCGCAATACAGAGCCGCTGTTGTTGTCCGCCTGACAGTCTAGAGGCAGAGTCATAAAGTCTATCTTTTACCTCATCCCACAAATTGGCTGCGCGTAACGCATTAAAAACAATCTCATCGAGTTCTCCTTTCCTGAATTTGCTGTGCAGCTTTGGTCCGTAGCTCATATTTTTGTAAATCGAGCCAGGTAATACAACCGGAGTTGCAAATATGAGACCCACTCGACGTCTCAGATCGTTTATCGTCAAATCGAAAATATCTTCGTTATCTAATAGAATCCTACCGGTGATACGTGCATAATCAATCTCATAGAGGCGATTAATAGCACGAAGGAGCGAACTTTTGCCTGAATTCGCAGGACCAATGACGCCTAAAATTTCATTACTCACAACATCAAGATTAATCTCCTTGAGCGCCTGAAAATTATCGTAATACAGACTAAGATTTCTAATTGCGACCTTTATCATCTTACATAGTTTAGTAATACCGTGCAATAAAGCGGTGCATCAAGCGATAGGCAACAAAATTAACAATCAGAATAATAATTATGAGCACCGTAGCAGTACCATATGCCTTGGGCATCGAAATACCCTCTCGTGCCAGTATATAGAAATGAACAGCGAGCGTTCTCGTTGAGGAAAATAGTGACGTCGGTATACCGAGGGAAGAACCAGCAGTAAATATGACAGCCGCGGTCTCACCTACTGCCCTTCCAATACCTAAGATAATACCAGTAAGTATACCTGGAAGAGAGGTAGGCAGAACAACCTTCAGAATGGTATCCAGTTTACCTCCACCCAAGGAATAACTGATCTCACGATAGGTATGTGGAACTGCCTTGATCGCCTCCTCTGAAGTTCTAATAATCGTTGGCAGAATCATGACCGCAAGTGTTAATCCTCCAGAAACGATACTCCAGCCGAGATTCAATTGAATGACGAAAAAGATAAAGCCGAAGAGCCCAAATATTATGGAGGGCACACCAGCAAGACAATCAGCGCCAAAACTTATGATTCGACGAATCACCCCTCCACGTGTGTACTCTACAAGATAAACTGCACTTCCAACACCTAATGGTGTGGCAATGACAATGGCAAAAATCGTGACAAAGAATGTTCCGACGATCGAAGGAAAAATACCTCCTTCTCTACCCATTTCTCTTGTTTTATCAGTGAGGAATTCCAGACTCAATTGTCCAAGACCATTTTTGAACACAAATCCGATAATGAAAAAAAGCACAACGATGGTTACAATGGTCATAAGAAGGAGTATCACATATGCAATAATTTGATTTGTCCGTGGTCCTATTCTAAGGGTCACTACTTCCGCCCTGTGACTCTGATTGCAATAATGTTCAATATTATTATGATGAGAAAGAGAAATGAGCCACATGCAAAGAGTGCTGCCCGATGGTCACCAGCTGCATAGCCCAACTCCAGTGCAATCGTAGAGGTAAGCGTACGTACTGAATCGAGTATTGAACCAGGAACCTTAAGGGCATTACCAGCAATCATAATGACCGCCATGGTTTCGCCAATCGCCCTACCCATACCTAAAATGATGCTGGCAACAATACCTGAACGCGCTGCAGGTATGAGGCACATCACGACAGTCTGCCACCGTGTTGCACCCAAGGCAAGCGAACCGTCGCGATAGGTTGAGGGAACTGACATCAGTGCATCATACGATATACTCACAATTGTCGGCAGAATCATTATCCCCAATACTATACTTGCAGCTAGTACTGAGAATCCGGGCCCTCCAAACGTTTCTCTGATAAACGGTATCAAGATGACTATGCCGATAAAACCGTATACGACTGAAGGAATACCAGCGAGGAGTTCAATAATCGGTTTCAGTGTCTTCTGGAATGCAGAAGAAGAAAACTCTGCAAGATATATTGCGCAGGCGAGACCAAAGGGAACACCAACAGCGAGTGCACCCGTAGTCACCATCAATGAACCAACAATCATCGATAAAATACCAAAACCACCTTTTGTCGGTGCCCATTTGAGTGAAAAGAAATTCTGAAGCCCTGCCTTAAAAATGAGCGGTACACCCTGTTGAAATATAAAAAAGGTAATTAAGAGAAGCGAAAGAATGGCAGAGAAGGCAATGAATAAAAGCAATTTTTCAGTTATTTTATCCTTCATAATTAATCATCACGTATTTCTGTCGCAGGTATCAAGCCATCCATTTTAAGGATATTCTGGCCCTCCTCTGATAATACATAGTCTATAAATTTCTTCATGTCACCCTTGGGTTCTTCGAGCAGTAATAGCAGAAAGGGTCTGGTAAAATTGTATTTGCGCGTGATAAGATTTGCCAGTGTTGGTTTAACACCATCGATTGCCAACGCCTTCTCCCGCTCATCAACGAGTCCTACTGAAATATAACCAATGCCTTGCGGCGTAGTAGCAATTATCTCACGCACTGCGCCATTCGAATCCTGCACCAGACAGGCATCACTGATGACAACGTTACCCATGAGCATTCCCTCAAAAGATGCCCTGGTTCCAGAACCTTCTTCCCTGGTAACCGGAATGATCTCTTCATCTGTACCGCCCAGTTCATTCCAGTTTCTAATCTTACCGGAAAAAATACCTCTTATCTCCTCGAGACCCAAATCTTCGACTGGATTACTTTGGTGAACGATAACGGCAATCCCATCGACCGCGATGAGGACTATCTTCAAAGCCCGTTCATCTACCCTGAGATTTCTCGAAGAGGTACCTATGTTGCAGGTCCTATTAAATGTTGCCTGAATTCCTGCAGTAGAACCTCCACCCTGTACATTAATGGTAATCTCAGGGTGCTTTTCCATGAAATGTTCAGCTACTTTTTCAATGAAGGGTTGCACTGATGTTGAACCGGCAATAATTATTCCACCTCTTCTCTGCGTACACGAGAACATTAAGAGCACACATATGGCAAAGAGCTGTCGCACGAACTATTATAGTTAAAAGTGTCATTTCGTCAACCATTTCTGGCTTTCTTCGTCATTGACTTCGCATGTCTGACGATTATTATTATTTCATGCAAGACTCCACGAATGGCATACAGGTTAGAGGCGCGCGAGTACATAATCTGAAAAATATTCACGTCATCATTCCGAGAAACAAATTTGTTGTTATCACCGGTATTTCTGGCTCTGGCAAGTCTTCGCTCGCATTCGATACCCTCTATGCTGAGGGACAACGTCGCTATGTTGAGTCACTCTCTGCCTATGCACGACAGTTCTTGGGGATGATGGATAAGCCCGATGTCGATGAGATTACTGGACTCTCTCCTGCGATTGCCATCCAGCAGCGTACTGCATCAAAGAATCCGCGCTCAACTGTAGGAACCGTAACGGAAATCTATGACTATCTGAGAGTACTCTTTGCTCGCATCGGTGTTCCCTATTGCTACAAATGCGGTAGGAAAATCCATTCTCAAACTACCGACCAGATTGTTGATGTAATCACCGAATTACCAGCAGGATCAAAGATTGAAATCCTTGCACCAGTAGTAAGAGGACGCAAGGGTGAGTATAAGGATTTCCTCAGTCGCCTTAAACGTCGGGGTTATGTGCGTGCACGGGTAGATGGTGAAATGTATGAAATAGAAAAGGTCCCTGTGCTTGAGCGCTATAAAAAACATACCATCGAGATAGTAATTGACCGTCTTGTAATGAAAGAGGGGATTCGCAAGCGGCTTGCAGATTCTGTAGAGATGGGTTTGAAAGAGGCAGACGGCATTCTCGTTGTCTTTATCAATGGAAAAGAGACTATTACCTTCAGCCAAAAACTTGCCTGTGTACACTGTGGCATCAGCTACCCAGAGATCGCACCCCGTATGTTCAGTTTTAATTCACCGTATGGTGCCTGCCAGACCTGTGATGGTCTCGGTACAAAAATGGAGGTCGACCCTGAAAGGGTGATTGAGAATTCAAAGCTTTCCATTCTGGACGGTGCAATTAAACACTATGGTATGCTCGGTAACTGGCGCACGTCACTATTGCGGGGACTAGCAAAAAAAATGAAGTTCGAGTTGAATACTCCTTACTACAAACTATCACCAAAGGCAAAGAAAGCAATTCTCTATGGCGAAGATATTCCCATAAAGATCACCTACGTACGCAGGGATGGCACAGGGAGAGGAGAATTTGAAGAGTATTTTGAAGGTGTTGTACCTGAATTGATGCGTCGTTATCGAGAGACAACATCCGAGGCAGTACGTCGATACATTGAAGACTATATGACCATTTCACGCTGCCCATCATGCCATGGAACACGATTGAGACCAGAGGGTCTCGCAATAAAGATTGGCGGTAAGAATATCGCCCAGGTGACAGAATTCTCGATAAGGAGCGCATTCGCGTTTTTTAATAGTCTCAACCTCTCAAAGACTGAGCAGAAGGTTGCTGGTGAGATGATAAAAGAAATAAAAAGAAGGCTTGGTTTCTTAAATGCCGTTGGGCTCGACTATTTAACCCTGGACCGTACTACAGAGACCCTTGCCGGTGGTGAAGAACAACGGGTACGATTGGCAACACAGATCGGTTCTGGACTCGTCGGTGTCCTCTATATACTCGATGAACCTTCAATAGGGCTCCACCAGAGAGACAATAGGAGATTATTAAATACACTCAAGGAGCTGCGCGACCTCGGGAATACTGTTTTGGTTGTAGAACACGATGCCGAGACGATATGGAATGCTGACCATATCATTGACCTTGGACCAGGCGCAGGAGAAGAGGGAGGCAATGTGGTCGCCACTGGCGCACCCAGAGAGATTGCACAAAACAAAACATCCATTACTGGCAAATATCTGGCAGGCAGAGAAAAAATAGAGATACCAAAGAAGAGAAGAGAACGGAGCAAACGGAGGCTTATGATAAAGAAGGCACGGGCGAACAATCTAAAGTCGATAGACGTAGAGACTCCCTTGGGGCTCTTTGTAGTCGTCACCGGAGTCTCTGGTTCAGGGAAATCAACTCTTGTTGTTGATACTCTATTCCGTGCGTTGGCCCAAAAATTCTATCATTCAAAATACCCACCAGGCGAACATAGGGAAATTACCGGTTTAGAATTTATCGATAAAGTGGTTAACATAGATCAGTCACCTATTGGCAGAACACCGCGTTCAAACCCAGCAACCTATACGAGTGCTTGGACACCAATAAGGGAACTCTTTGCCCAATTACCCGAATCGAAAGTACGGGGTTATCGTCCCGGAAGATTTTCATTCAATGTTCCTGGTGGTAGATGTGAACAGTGTGAGGGTGACGGTGTTTTACGCATTGAAATGCATTTTCTTCCAGATGTCTACATTACGTGTGATGCATGCCATGGCAAGCGATTTAATCGCGAAACACTCGATATTAGATATAAGGGTAAGAACATCAGTGATGTCCTCAAAATGTCGGTCAGTGAGGCATTAACTTTTTTCCAAAATATTCCACAGATAAAGCGAAAATTGAAATTGCTCTATGATGTCGGATTGGGTTACATAAAATTAGGGCAATCGGCGACAACGCTTTCAGGTGGTGAGGCACAGCGGATAAAATTATCAAAAGAATTGAGTAAAATCGCTACAGGTAAAACACTGTATATACTCGATGAACCCACTACAGGATTACACTTTGAAGATGTAAAGCTGTTATTGAATGTATTGAACCGTCTGGTTGATAAAGGAAACACGGTGATTGTAATAGAACATAATTTAGAGGTAATAAAGTGTGCCGACTGGATCATTGACCTTGGGCCAGAGGGCGGTGATGATGGCGGCAGAGTCGTCTGTGCAGGGACACCTGAAGAAATCGCACAAGTAAAGAAGTCCTACACTGGACAATTTTTGAAAAAGACACTGAATACAAAGTAACCTCTTTACCTCATAATTCCTGCCTGAAATAGCTCATTTTTGCACAATTTTTGTGCAGCAAATACAAATTTAAGGCATCATGGAATTTTTTCTCACGATATTTCGTAGAATTTGTTGGCACACGTTTTGCATAAATAGTAAGTGATGAAGCACGCTTTTCCAATTTATCTAGAACAATGGGATGTCCGCCTCATGTGGATATTTGCCTTCACAGATTTCATAGCCATCCCACATGAGGCGGACAGTGCTGAAGCGAAGAAAAAGGTTATCCCTTCCCGCCAAAAAATCGGCGGATGCGGGATACTCAATTTTTCAACTTCCGCGAAGCGAGAATCCTCGCACTGTGGGACAAATCGCAGATTTGGGAAAAATTGGTAGGAGGTAAAGATGAAGAGCATAACAAATAGCGTACTTTCAATTTTTATAGTCGCACAGATGTCGTGCCTGACCTCCCTAGGAATGGCAATAACCACTGTTCCCAAGGATATAGATGATGAAACGTTATTCCGAGGAAGGACGAGGATAGGTGGTTTTTTAGGACCCGTCATTAAGTTCAGCGAGATAAACGATCAGTTCGCAGCACTCGTGGGAGGACGCGCTGGTTTTATTATTAACCGAGCTCTTCTCATCGGCATCGAAGGTTATGGTCTGGTGAACGAAATCGAGGTGAGCACACCGAGAAATCGCCTGCTGGATTTTGGCTATGGTGGTTTGTTTTTAGGATATGTGAATCGGTCACAAAAACTTGTTCATCTTTCTATCCATTCACTCATAGGTGGTGGAGGACTTCATTACAGGCCAGATTACTACGATGATTGGGTTGATGCTATATTTATAGTTGAACCAGGTGCGGATTTGATACTCAATGTCACAAGACGTTTCCGGATTGGCCTTGGTGGTTCATATCGTTTTGTATCAGGTGTTGATCTCGACGGGCTGAGTAACGACGAGATTGGTGGACTCTCAGCATCACTAGTTTTCAAATTCGGCAGGTTCTAGGGATTATTCGATAACCAATTACGACCCGAGATAGAAGAATAATAACAAAAGAATCATTGTGCATCCAATTAATCCATAAAGCATTCTATATTTTTTAATAAACCGACGTATATCTGAAGAAGTAAGGTTTGATCTGAGCTGCTTAGAATACAAAAATACATACAATGGATAAGTTATGAGGAGTGTAAGATAAAGAAGGCCTGGGAGAATTTTCGAAAATGTGAGCAGCAAAAAATAGATACAAGCTAATGTGTAAAAAATAAATCCTAAGATGAAAATTTTTGTCTTCCCATACCTTACTGCATTTGTCTTTATTCCAACTCTTTTGTCTGAATCATAATCGCCTGCCTCATGATAGTGTTGTCCGACGATGCCGAGTATTCCAAAATAGATCCCAATGAGTAGTCCTCTATGGAGTGAAGGAGAGAAGATGAGCCAGCCGAGTAAAAAATCCAGTACAGAGACAATAAAGAGGATCGCAAAAGAAGCAAAGGGTACGCTTTTTAGTAGTATCTTTGGATGTGCATAGAGTATGCCAATAAGAATGTCGGGGAATACAATAATAAGCAATCTTATGTCTAAAACAGCATACAGAATTATACAGATAAGTGCGAAGACAATTGATAACAGTGACATCTCTCGCGGCGTCACCTTACCGGATAGCAAAGGTGTTACTCGTTTCGATGGGTCATGTTTATCAAAAGAATATCCAGCCCATGCATTGAAGGTGTACAAATGTGTCCACAGAAAGAAAAAAGCACCGAGTGCATGTATTATTCGTATGCCGTTTACCTCACTTAATTCAGGGAGGGTAAGCAATAATGCAATAAGCGGCGCTCCCATACGCACCGAAATTTCGAATAAACGGATTGATTTCACATAGTAGTACAATTTTATCATTCTTATGCGCATCAAAAAATGCCGAAATCTTTCATATCAAGCAGTTGCTCGTCAAATACTCTGAAATACGCCCTTTTGATATGCTGAGGTCTTTCTCCTTGTTTCATGACGCGATACACTCTGTAGTGCGGATTGGAGTAGGCCAGCTCAAAGAATTTGAGGCTATCAGGGCGGAAGTGAAATTTGAAGGCAGCACAATTTTTTCCCAGTGTCCAATTATGAGTTCTGTATCGTATAGATTCTGGGCCTCGTGCAAGAAGCATATCAGTCTGATAAACAAAATATCCTACGTTATGACACCTACAAAAGGCATAGAAAAGATTTTCATTCTCATAAAGGCGGTGCTCAAATTCTTTTATTTTACTACCGACATGTTCTGCTTCGAACTTAGGGTGGAGATTGACGGGACGTCCTGTATAGGTAATAATCGACGGCCCATAGGCAAAGGTTGTCAAAATTGATGCATCCTGCGGTGTATTATATCTAATATATTTAATCATTCCGAGCAAATAGTTTTGCGTTGGAGCAATCGCTCTATGTGAACCTCTGAAGAGCAGAAAACAATTAACACCAATACAAACCAGAATAAACATCTCTCCAACTCTCTTTGTATACACAGATAATCGTCCAGTTTGGAAAGAGAGGAACCACACAAGAAAAGCATCTAATCTGATGAGTAAAAGGTAAAAGGGAATAAACGCGGCTGTCAAAAAGAGAAAAAGGGTATCGACGACATGAGTTCTTTTTCTTAAGAGCATACCCATAGTTATAAAACTGCCAAGGAGACCTGATAGAGAGACTGCACCGATAGAGTGGGCCATAATGCTGAACGATGGGCTGGTAAATGGAGATACCCACATGACCAGACTCTCCCAGGGAAGTTTTGTCGGATCAATTGGTCGTATACCCAAGTACCTTACTTTATCCCACACAAAGCCATAGACAAAACGATATTCAGGTATGCCCACAAACGATATATAAACTGTTGTGAGGAGAGAAGCCAACAGAAGACAGAGGAATAAAAACCGCCGATGTGTTCCGAGTCGTTGTGGCACAACCGAGGTAATGATAAGGGAATAGGATAGAAGCATTGAAAGCGAAAGTGTAAATCCTACTGTCTTCAAAGCAGGGATTACAAGCCCTGCTCCAATATTCAAGGCGGTCACAATATAGAATGGTTTCATATCGAAATTTCCCGCAAAGAGAAAACAAATAATAATGAATGAGACAAACAGTACATAGTAAAACTGTGTAAGATGCCATGCTGCGAGTGCGGAAAATAAGAACGCAGCTGAAAGAAATGAATACGAGTATGATATCCGGTTACTTGCCTTCAATGCACGAGCGAAAAAGTATACATGAAAGAAAATCAGAGGTAGTGCAAAATCCTGTAATTCATAACCTGGCGCGGTCACTGTGGTGTATACAGCGGGCGTCGTTGTGTAGAGTGCTGCTGCCAACAGCCCTGTTTCAATCTTCTGGTTTAATAAATGTACTGAGAGATAAAGTGGGAAAATGGTAAGTGAGGAATAAAACGATATAAAAATAATAAGGAAGACATGGAAGGGAACAGTCTTAGGGATAAAGAGACGGTAAGTATATCCTGAGATTATCTCCATCAAGACGGTTAATCTGTCTTTTATATTAAGACCCTCAGGGTACTGTAATTTTTGATCTAAGGATGGAACAAATCCATAGTTTGCGACAATCTTGGCGGTTCTGTATTGAAGTGCAGACTCTGTCCAGAACAAAGCAGTTTCATCTCTCGGATTGAAGTTGGGGTTACGGAAGATTGAATATACTTTGAATCCAACCATAAAGAAAAAGATAATAAGAAGTATGAATCTTGCCTTCATTTACTAACTCGTGAATTCTCTATTTCTTTGACTAATTCGTAGATTTTCTCTGCAGCACTGAAATCACCTGTTTCAACATAGAGCTGTGCCAACTTATGATATGCCTCAATGTAACTTGGATTGAGTACCACTGCCCTATTGAGAAGTGCTATGGCATCACGGTATTCTCCTACTTCACCTAAGAGCGTGCCCAGATTGTAGAACGCGGGATAAAACTCGGGATCAAGTTCAATTGTTCTCGAATATACAACAACTGCCTGTTGAAATTTTCCCTGCCTCACATAAACTTCAGCAAGGTAATAGTGATTTAGTGCAAAATGAGGTTGACACATAATAGCTTCTTTAAAAACATTTTCTGCCTCTTCTAAAGAATCGCAAGAAAGAAAATGCACCCCTTTTCTAAAATGGATATCTGCTGGATACACCTCTTCCAATGATACATGGAGTGTAGTAGAAAATGTTAGACAAACTGCGCAAATGGTGAGTAGGAGTGTAAAAAAGCCAAAAACGTAGTATCTTATTCCCATATTCGTGAGTTTAACGAAAATAACTGGTATTGTCAACGAATAATAAAAAGAGCTCTGAATAAGTATTCATCGCTCTCAAGATTTCGTGATTTTTCAGAAATCTCAAAAAAATACCCCACCCTCATGAGGGTGGGGTATTCGCGAATGCTTATCTTATTATTGCAGTAGTATTATTTTTTCAACCTTCTCGTAATTATCAGCGGCAAACTCCACAAAGTAAATACCAGCAGCAACGCGCCGACCACCATCATCACAACCATCCCACACCGTAGTATAGCACCCAGGACGATACACATCATCGATAAGACTCTTCACTAATCGACCACTCACATCATACACACGCACGGCGACCTCGCCTCGGTGTGCAACTTGATAGGAAATCTTCGCCATTCCGGTAAAGAGATTGGGCACAATAGATAAGGAGTAAGTAGAAGGTACCTTATCTCGCACAACAGTCTGAGGTCCCTGAGAACTATAGACCGTCTCATAACCGCCTTTGATCACTGGTTTTATAATAACATCACCCTCTGCACCATAATCGCTCTTTGTAATCACCTTCTCATTGATGCGCTCGCCATCTCTATACAGACTATAACCCACAACATTATCATTCTCGACTCCAGACCAACGAGCTCCTCCGACCACAACTACAGGCTCAGGAA
>SMTZ1_10002410_pt1 | contig 26632 bp, 23 predicted proteins | sample DeeMarSWOR136_30_FD_25667 | JGI IMG/M metagenome (IMG submission 25667)
AGGTTAATTTTTTATTATTAATGCTACCAATAACTAAAAGATCCTACGCTTAATCCATAGTGGGATGATAATATATGTTGAGCCCGATTGCTTACGATAGTTACATGGTTACCAGATCCACTTGGGACAGGCATCACATACATAGTACCAGTTTCTGTAATTGTATTAACACTCATACGGTTAATATTATATGTAGTAAAGGTATGATACCACCAAGTTGTTGTTTTGATACTAAGTGTCGTCACTCCCCAGTTATTGTAGAAGATACCATCGAATACGTACCATCCGGTTGATGTCCAACCATCCTCACCTGCCTCAACATCATCAAAGAAACTGATTTCGGGGATTGAAATATCATCGATATACATATTTTGCAAAGTAAAAGCACCATCTTGCCACAATGTGAAATAGAGATCAATGTCATGACCGGCAAAAGGAGTTAAATCCATTGAAACAGGTACCCAACCACCACTATATCCTGTGAAGGCATGCCAACGACCAGCAGCTTCATAAGCCGAGGGTTCACGACCATCAGGAGTATTAGGATTATCTTGAGCATGAGCAACATAGTCTACAGTTCCTGCTGCATCTAATGTATACCATTCTCCAGTATCTTGATCATAAACTTCCACATAACCATAATCCCAATCTCCTTCAATATCAAAGAATGTGTTGAATTCAAGAGTTGCTCCAGTAGCAGGAATAGAGAATGTCTGATAAAAGCTACGCCAAGTCCAGGCATCAGCGCCTGAGTACCATTCGAAATCTCCGCTATAAGGTAATACCCCTGTAGTAGCTTCTCCGGTAAATGATACCTTACCTATACCATTGGTATTATATCTGTGATAGTGAGCGGTATAAGGTTGTGGTTCGATACCATAAAACCAATCCGAAGATATATCGAATGGTGATTGAAAAATTGGTACACCCCAGTAGTCAAGAGCACCTTCAATAGTCCAACCTCTTGTATCTGCAGAACCTATATCAAGATTGGAATAACCATATTTACCAAAACTATCTAAATATATTGCTAAAGTAATATAATCGAAGATTTGATCAAAGGTCTCGCTGTATCCGAAATATGCTAATGTATTTGCAAAACCTTCAAAACCATTGGCAGGGTCCGAAACTAATTTTGTAAAGAAGGCAGCTCCACCATAATGCTCATAATAGTAAAGTGCCATTAAAAAAGCGGCACCATAATCTTCAAGCTGACTACCCCAAAAAGTAAATGAAGTCATCATGTGATAAGCCATATAGTACATGAGATGACCATCTGGAACTCCATATCCACATATAAAACTGGATAATTCTGCACAAGCCTCATCCACCCAGGAAGGTTCGTCTGGATCTTGATCAAAATGAACCAAATGCTGAAATTCATGAGCAAAAACACCTTCATAAAGATATGGACGGGCAACGCCAGGACCAACACGATCTTGCCAATTATATGAATCTATATGCATTATATTTTTATTATTAGTTATACTTTCACTTGATGAGAAGTAGCCTGCAGTATAATATTCTGCATCCGGATCATAATATGCCCAATCTCGGATATTAAAGATTAGAATCCATACTTTTTGTCCTTCATCACCTCGAGGATCTGGTTCCCCAAATACAGCAGCAACTGTAGAATAGATATTGTTATCAAATTGATCTAATAAGTAGACTAACTGATCATGAGTTATCACGTCATATTCTCTCAACCAAGGATCAGTAGAAGATGCATCATATGTTTCAGGATTAGGGAAACGATATTCACCATAAATCCCATATGCGTCAGATGCTGCTTTTTCAATCATGATTATTCCATGAGTACCAACTAGGGTCGTTACAAATGTCTGATCATAATCTACACCAAGACCATCATCAGATACAGTAAAATCAAATTCTTCACCTACCAATACAGGCACACCAGAAGGCACAAATTCAGGCACTTCTAATTCTCCAGCTGCTGCAGCTCTACGGATTGCTTGCTCCCTTTCGACAAATTTCTCGTGTGTAAGATCCATCTTTGCTTCAGTAACAGGGAGTGTTAAAGGGGTATTCTCTGTTCTCACTATAGTTATAAAACCAAGACCAACTACACTAGTAACTAAAAGGGCTAAAATTATAAACAGAATTTTTTCTCTTTTCATTTTTTCTCATTTTTTTTTGATTTTTAATTTAAATTTTTTAGTTTAAATTATTCCTCAACTTTTACGCCAGGGAAAATATACTCTAAACTCATCCAAAGAGTCCTAATTTGAAAAAATTCCTATTGAATTTTTAAAGCTTATTAGGTTTCTTTGTTAGGATCATAATAATGACCCTAAAATATATAATAGTTTCTCTTTCTCACATGATAAAAATGATTGTTTTTTACACAGGGTACACACAAATTTTCTTAATAATACTTTTTAAAAAGAAAATTTACCTCCTAATTATAAAAAACTATTAAAAAAGAAATTCATTTTGAGTGCAAATTTTAAACAAATATGTACAATTCGCTAATTCTTGATTAAACTTTATTCTAATAAAAGAATTTGATTGTTAGCAAAAGTTTAAAAATATAAAGTCTATCTTAGATTTACCAAGTCGAATTTTTTTGATTTATCTCAACTTTTTCGCCAGAAATTTGACGGATTTAAGAAAAGTGGGTTTTTTTTTCCACTTTTCTTAAAGATTTAATTCGTTAATTTCCGTTATCTTGAATTAAAATCAAGGTTAAGTAGAAATAATTTATTTTTAAAAAAAATAATCCTCCTTTTTTAACATTCAGATCTAAGATTTCTATGAGTTAGATGCATCAAATATATTTCTACTGCATTTTTTTTTCAAAAATATTTATAAATAGCATAAGTATTATTAATACTATAAAAGATAACTTAAAATGTAATATAGACTAGGTAGAAAATTAAAATTAAAGCATTAGGTGGTCTGATGATCAAAACATATACAGAAATTAATGAAAGGATAAAGAATGGTGATGTTGTAGTAGTTACAGCTGAGGAAATGATTCAGATTGTGGAAGAGAATGGTTCCAAAGTTGCAGCTGAAGAGATTGATGTAGTTACTACGGGTACTTTTGGACCGATGTGTTCAAGTGGTGCTTTTTTGAATTTGGGACACTCAGATCCTCCAATTAAGTTTGAACATGTATGGCTAAATGATGTACATGCATATCACGGTAATGCTGCGGTGGATTGTTATATTGGATGCACAAGAATGGCGGATATAAAGCCTTTTGAATATGGAGGTGGTCATGTAATTGAAGATCTTGTTGCAGGTAAACAAATAAGGTTAAGAGGGAATTCATATACTACCGATTGTTATCCGCTTGCGGAGATTGATACCCAAATTACGATTGATGATATAAATCAAGCAATATTATGCAACCCTCGGAATGCTTATCAGCGTTACGTGTGTGCCGTAAACAGCTCTGATAAAACCTTATATACCTATATGGGAAAATTATTACCTCGTTTTGGTAATGCTCATTTTGCCGGAGCGGGTTCGTTAAGTCCACTAAATAATGATCCTAATTATGAAACCATTGGGATAGGAACGAGGATCTTTTTAGGAGGGGGTATAGGGTATGTTATCGGTGAAGGCACTCAACATAGCCCATCTGATAGATTTGGAACTCTTTTTCTTAAAGGAGATTTAAAGCAGATGACTTCAGAATATTTGAGGGGAGTATCCTATGAAAAGTATGGTACTTCAATGTTTATTGGCGTTGGCATTCCAATCCCCATCTTAAATGAAGGTTTAGCTAAAAAAACCGCCATTAAGGATGAAGAGCTATTAACAGAAGTGGTCGATTATGGGATTCCTAGAAGAGATCGTCCAAAATTGAGCCAAGTGAGTTATCGAGAGTTAAAATCGGGATTTATCGATCTCAACGGAAAAATTATAAAATGTTCGTCATTATCTTCCATTTTTTATGCTAGAAAGATTGCTGAAACCCTCAAACAATGGATACAAAAGGGAGATTTTTACTTAAATCCCCCCGCAGAAACATTACCAACGGTAAATGTTTTCAAACCAATGAAACAGACTTCAGAATTAAAATTTGTAAAAGATTTGAAGAGAAAGGCTGTAATATGTTATAGTGATTGCGACTTAAAGATTGTAGCTGAAAAAATTGTAAAAGAGAATATGAACCATATTGTTATTACGGATAGAGAAAACATTTTAGAAGGAATAGTAACAAGTTTTGATGTAACTAAAGCTATTGCAGAAGATAAAGCAGAATTAAAGGATATAATTACAAAGAAAGTGATTGTAACCAAAGATGATGAACCTATTGAGGTAGCTGCAAGAAAGATGAGAGTAAATGAAATATCTGCTTTACCTGTAATTGATGAGAATAAAAAAGTTATTGGGATAATAACTTCGGAGGAGTTGATGTAAAATGACGATTATAAACTGTACCTTACCTTTTGGAGTAATTAAAGACATTAATGACTATTCGAAGATTATCAATGAAATTTTAAAATATGATATTACGTTTAACATATTAAAATTTTCTACAGGATCGAGTGGTGTAAATCTTCTTTTAGATATACCTATTGATAAAGTTGAAAACATAACAGATGCATTGAAAAAGAACAATGTTATAGTTAACAAGAAAGGCCGTGTATTTGTGGACGATGATAAATGCATAGATTGTGGAGCATGTATTTCTTTATGTCCTACTGATGCTTTACATTTCAATAGTGATGACCGATTAGAATTTTCTTATGAAAAGTGTATTGGTTGTTTGTTATGTATAGATTCCTGCCCAAGACAAGCTATTGAAGAAATGTAGGATAAAACTTAACGAGTTTCTTATTTTTTCAGCTAGATTATTGCTGAGTAATGATTTCAAAGATTTCTTCGATTCTAGGAGTTTTTCGCCTCATTGTTATACAACGTTCTTCTTCACAACCTCTCAGGATGGCAATTAATTCATTTAAATGAATAGAAGGAATATCTAATTTATCACCATACCATTTATGCATTTTTTCACGATATTCTGGTTTGCTGAGGGTGTATAAACAAGTTGGACAGGGCATTAAAATAAAATCTGCTCCAACATTTTCAGCACTCTTCAATTTATTATAGGGTATTTTTAATGCTTCCTTTGGATGTATTACCAATTGGCTAGCACCCCATCCACAACAACTGTCTCTTTCTTGGTAATCAACGGGATTTCCCCCAAAAAGAGTCACTAAATCCTCTAATTTAGTTTTATCTTTTAAGTAGGATTCTGGAGTTTTCTTATCTCTTCCTAAATTTAAATAATGGCATCCGTAATGGATTGCAACTTTTAGATTTTTTAAATCAAACTTCAACGAATTAAGAACGTCATTTCTAATTAAATAGAGAAAGTCTAAATCATGAACAAACCTTACTTCAGGATTTTCTAAAATATCATATTTTTTACTGGAAGATTTACTTTTTGAATTTTTTTTTAACCCATTTAGGATTTCTTCTGTTTTACTTCTAACAGCAGGCGTTTTTAAGAATTCTCGCCCTCTTAAAAGAGAGTTATAACATCCATTGCAAGAAAATAAAACAAAATCCGCTTGTTGATTCAATTCGTAAATATTTCTTTCATTTAAAGCAGCAAACTGCGCTCTGGTTATTAAATTTCTTTGAAAGAAGGTTCCACTACAACATGATTGTTTATCACTGCTAGAAACATTCAAATCCAACTCTTGTAATAAATCTTGAATACCCCAACGTACTCCAGGAAAATATTTTTCTAAGCAGGCTTTAAATAAGCATAATTTTTTATTTCTGAAATAATTTAAAGGATTATCCGGAAATTTCTTTTCGACTTCTTCTAAATCTAATGCTAAATTATAGGTTCCCATTCTAACTTAATCTTTCCCAGACTTTTTTAATTTTTTACTTTTTATTTTATTTGTTTTGCTAGCTTTGAACACATATTTTATTCTGGCAAAGTTACAAATTTCATTTAATTCATCAATTCTTTCTGGAGGGATTTTTTCACCTAGTGGTTGGTCCACAACAACACCACTCGTAAGGAATCGTTCTGCCATCTCAACATATTTTCTTAAATCGTTATATCTGGGACCATAACCTTTTTTAAAAGATTCATTTCTAAGATTTATAATTAAGAGAGGGATGTTAACATTATCTTTTGGGCAAATCTTTTTACATCTTTCACATAAGTAGCAATGCCAGATATCTGAATCTTTTAATACACTTCTATCGCCTTTAAGAACTCTCTGAATAATTTTTCTACTATTAAAATTAGACACTTTTGCTGCAGGACAATCTCCCACACACTTTCCACATGAAATGCATTGTATTATATTCCTATTTTCGTCTACATCCTCTATTATTTCATTAAAAAAATCCCAATTCCAATCGGAATCTGAATTATCTTCCATAATTATTCTGAATTATCTTTTTTGTTAGAACAATTTCGATATCTAGGAGAGAATCATAATACATAGTAAAAAAATTATTGCATTACTAAGAATAATTTTGCAGGAGCTAAGCTTAATTTTTATAATTAGTTTACCCATTTATACTTATTAATACCTATATAGCATAAAATTTTTAAAAAAATATTTATAATTAAGAAATAATTTTAGAAATTACAGCAAAATATAATTTAATTTTAAATTATTAATAAAATCTAAGTAATTAAAGAATAATAGAGGGAGTTTCTGGAGAAATTTCCATGGTTTTATATAAAAACGGTAAGGTATGCCTAAAGATCGTATATTGGGGCATGGCAGGTTCAGGGAAAACAACAATTTTAAAAACTCTTTATCGATTGACTAAAGAAAGTAAAAAAGATATAATTCCAATAGGAAATTTACAAATAATAGAAAAAGATAGTGGAGCTACGTTATATTTTGACAGAGGCATCTTCCAATCCACTAGGCAAAAACAAGTTTATTATCGTGTTTTTACAGTAGCAGGACAAAAAAGTTTTACTCCCTTACGAGTTACGGTATTTAATAGACAGAATGATCCTACAGATGCCGTGATCTTAGTTGTTGATTCGCAAACAAAATATTTCGAAGATAATATCGAATCCTTAAAGGAGTTAAAAAGCATAGCCGGTGATAAACTTATAAAAGAAATTCCTATGATCGTGATGTTAAATAAGCAAGATCTTAAAAATCCAATTGATGAGGACGCTTTTATACACATCTTAAAAAAGGAAAAGCTATGGTTCGAACCAGATAACGAATTATATATTTGGAATCCATTGATTTATAAAACCTGCGCTCTTTATGATTTTCAAAAAGATATTTACCGTAGTTTTCATGAATGTGCAAGAAGAACCGCATTATATCGAATTTATGGTGATGGAAAAGCCCCAGTTGGAGAAGAAATATCAGATACTTCCATTTTAACTATTTAAATGAGTTTTAGTTCTTGAATTTTGAATTCTATAACTTAATTTGAATTTTAAAGGTAAGCTTTTATTTTAAAAAAGGAAAAAAAAGGATATTTTGATTTATTTTCCAAAAATTGCATGAATCCAACGTGGTAAAATAAAACCACCGTAGAATTCAAATGCGCTAATAATGAGCAAAATTCTAACAATAACGACCATTATTGCGAGGAGCGGATCAGTGGGGTCTCCAAAAATCATTCCTAGTAGGGAATCTAAAACCGCAGCGATGGAAAAAGTAATGAATGCAGCTCGAAGGAGTTTACCTTTTAATCTTACATCCCGATCCTCTGATCGTATTGATTTTTGAGCAAATTTTATCCCTGTTATTAGCAGAATCAGTATAATAATAACTAAGTAAACAGTTATGAATAAACCAAACTCTACAGTAAATGGTCGAGTAAATTCAAACAAGCCACTGTATAATATAGTTAAGAAAATTATTAGTTTTTGATTCTTTTTGTTAGTCATATCAGTATAAGCGATAAACCAGCAAAGGAGAGCGAGAGGAATAAAACAATTTCCTATGATAAAATACCACTCGACCGCAAGAGATTGTTGAATAAGAATATTCATTAAAAAGCTAATCGCATCTGGGAAATACGGATTCGCAACACCTATCCAAGAGAGTCCCACAAGAATATAAAGCCTCGATTTATATTTGGGATATTTAAACAAAATTTTGAGCCCAAGAAACAGAGAAATTAATACGAAAATTAAGCTAAAACTCCCTTGAAGGTAATCTACTAATTGTAATGCCATTTAACCACCAATTTATTGATAATAATTCCAATTTAATTGTGAATTATTATTAATTTTGCTACTTATAAATTTTTATTTTCAAAGCAATTTATTTTTAAAAATGAGAAGTTGATTGTTTCTGATTATTTTAAATAATTGTATAATCTAAGTACGAGAGATTTTTTTGAAACTGACTAATAATTAATTCAATATGCATAAGATATTGGTTCAATGAGATTTCTTGGTTTTGATACCGATTTGTTAAGTTATTTAAGATATAAAAAGGAGTAAATTTAATAAAACGTATATCTGAAAAAAGATATACTTTCCCTTTTGCTTCGAATAAAATCTTTTTTTCAATCAACTCATCAAAAAGTTCTTCCTTGGTGATTAGATAATTCAAACATTCATTTACTGATAAATAGTTTCTTCTTAATTCTTTAATTAAATGATAAACATCTCTATCTATTAAGAAATTAATAATGGCTTTATCCTCGATTTCTCGGCTGCAGTCGTAGTTAGAATAAAACTTAACAAATTCCTTCTTGTACTTTTTTAAAACTTTTTCTTCTATAATTTCAATATGCAATAATTTTGGAGGAACTCGTGCACAAGAAAGATCTTTTATTAAAAAGTAGCATTCCTTACTTCCAGGTACCAATTTTTTTAGGATTAAATTTTCACGAATAAATGAAATCATGAGGAGATCAATATTCACTGTTGAAAATCCATACTCTTGTCTAAGAATATTATTTAATTCTAATTTTGAAATCACACCATTTCTTAAAATTTGAAGAATCGTATAATTTATTTTATCATGGAAGAAATTGATGAGATTTTCACTTTCCATTTTTGCATAATTTTTTATGGTGTTGAAAGCTTCAGAGATTGCCCGAGTAATTTTATTAGTATTCATTAATTCTATTAAATTTTTACCTATAGTAGCTAAAATGTCCGGAGAGATAATATCAATCATTTTCGTTTTATTATAAATTAAGACGAGAAAATAAGATTCATTTTCATATTCTTGTATAGTTGAGATAAATTTACTATCCTCATATTTTAGCGGAGAATCCAATTCGATCATGGAATTATCTTTGGTTAATTCATGTTGAGCCCAAATTTTAAGGAATAAATCTTTTGAAGGGAAAAACTTCTCTGGAGGATATTGTATTATAGGTTCTGGTCCTGTACTTTTATTCCAGTGTACAATTATTAATCGTTCCATGTTAAAGATGCTTGGTTATTGTCTATAAATGTAAAAAATTCTTATCAACGCAAATAATTTGTTTGATAGTATAGTATAAAAAAAGAAATTAAAATAAATAATGCTATTGCATTATCAAAAATAAAAATATGGATAAATTTTTATTAAAAGAAATCGGGATATTCTCGGGCTATTGCTTCTAAGGTATCAGATAATAAATCAAGAATTCTATTATTATCGGAAAGATCAACACTTTTTATTATAGAATCAATAATTTTATTTGCAATTTGAATATCCTTTTCAGAATAATTATGTTTTTTAAATTTGAATAAAAAATCGAATTCTTCCTTTAACCAATTCAATTCTTCTTCTAAAGAATTTTCTAAAATATCGTTATAATCCCCGTGAACAAACATTTTAATCTTTTTCTAATAATTATTATTAATAATATCCTATTTAAACCCTTAAAATCTTAATGAGAGTTTATACTTTTAAAATTAAGTTAAAACAAAAATATTTAAATAGCAAACTAAGTAAAATTTTTGAAAAAATAGTTTGTTAAAACCTTAATAACTAAAAAATCATACACCATAATAAGAATACGTCTAACATTATTCATGGTGCAATTTAATTATTCAAAATATAACCTAAAATTTGACTTTAGGAATATTAGTTATGAGTTTTTTCAACCGTTCTCAGAGAAAATCTCTAATTATTAAACTATTTAATATGATAACGTGTTATCATTTTGGATAATTCCCATATTGATTGCATATTATTAGTGGATATTGCGTTTTCTAGTTCTTTATAGAATTTGGGGATATCCAACTGGTTATTCTCAATTAGAGTGGTTTTTTTAAGCAATTTATCTAATTCTTCCATAGTTCAAAATCAAATAACAAAAATAAAAAAGACTAATAATATCCCAATAATATCTCTAAAATTTAGATCTTTAAAGAAATGTTCACAAGATTTCAAAGTATTGTTTTAAAATGTTATTCTATGGCTTTCTTTTTTGATAGTACTTGCTTGTTAGATAATAGAGAATAAACATTACTGCTAAAACCGCTAAAACAATTAGTAAAACACCATTGAAGACAATAGCTTGAGCTTCGATTGTAGCTACATCTGAAGTATCTATTGGAGGTTTAAAACCTAATAGAGCGCCCCATATAGAATAAAAGAATGCTCGGAAAATGGATCCAATTAAAGTTCCAATTGAATAATTCTTAAGATCTATATCAACTAAGCCAGATGCGTACGATATGACATCAAAAGATATAAAAGGGATAAATCTTGAAATAATAATGACCTTAATTCCGTATTTATGAATTAAGTTATCGACCAAATCAATTGCATTTTCTCCCACAAATTTTTTAGCTAAGGGTCTTCCACCTTTTTTACTCACATAAAAACATAATAATGCTGCAGCCATAGATCCTATGATACCCATAATTCCACCCAAAAACCAGCTCCATATCATACCTGTAGCCAATAAAACTACTTCTGAAGGTATAGGGACTAAAAGTCCCTGAATAGCCATTATTCCGATAAAGAGAAAAATACCAAGAATTTCTAAATCATATATCGGATTCACGAACCATTCTGCAACTATTCTATAAATAAAGGTTTTATCTACAAAGTAGTTATAATAAAGCAAGATTACGGAGAAAACAACTAAAACTATAAATATAATGATGTAAAGAATTGTCTTTTTATCGTATTGAGAAAAATCGAAAAGTTTTTTAAAATAAATCTTAATTTTTTCAGAAAATGATTTCTTTCCTTCGTTCTGAGATTCATCCTTAGCCATTTTTTTGCACGCTCTTATATCGCTTTTTGTAATAATATTAATTTAAATTTCAATAAAAACTATATTTTTTATAATTCTCTATGTAATGATTAAAAAATCCCTAATTTATTATGTTTAAACCTTATATTTTTGCTCATCGAGGGGCTATGGGTTATTGTATTGAAAACACCATTCCCTGCTTCAAAAAAGCAGTGGAAATGGGTGCGGGAATTGAAACAGATTTTCAACTCACTAATGATAAAGAATTAGTCTGCTTTCATGATAATTTTATAAAGGTTGATTCAATGTCATATGATTTGAAAAAATTCACTTTAGAAGAGTTAAAAAATATTAAATTCCAAGATGCTAGAAAAATTCCTACTGCTAAAGAATTATTTTCTACTTTTAAGAAAAATAATGACTATTTAAGATATAGTTGTGATATTAGAGGAAAAAAAGCAGGTTTTAGGCTTATTGATATCGCTAAAGATTATAAAATTTTTGAAAAAATTGAAATAACGGAACGAAAATTATTTAATCTTTCTAGTTTAAGGAAATATGATAAAAACGTTAAGCTTGTTTATACATTACAGGAACATATTGCTAAAATTAATAATAATACCGTTAATTTTGAGAGATTACATGATTTAAAGATTGAAACTATAAATATTATCTGCTGGAGAGCAAATTTTAAAAATTTCAAAGAAATAATTGGTAATGGGTTTAAATGCTATGTTTGGGGAGTAAATAGAAAATCTCGTATGGAGAGAATTTTAAGAATGAGATATTATGATGAGAAAGTCGATTCAATCTATACTGATTACCCAGATACACTAATTAATCTACGTAATGAAATTTCATATTAACGAAATTAATAATTAAAAGGGGAAATTATAAAATTAAAGAAATAAATAATAAATTCTAAAATTTATATAACAAATTAATTAGTTGGGAGAGTGAATTTAAAATTTTGAGTGAAAAGACAAAATGGTTATCAACAGGCTATTTGATAGTGATTATAATAGTAACTTGGATAATATTAGCTATAATTTTTGGTTTTTATGATTTAGAAGTTTCAATGGCAGTAGTGAACGAAGGATCTGTCTGGGGGGAATTTGGAGCGGATTACGGAGAAATACCGGGTTATGCTCTAATAGCTATAGCTCTAGCAACTTTTTTAGGAAGTTTTAATAAAAATTTAAGGCTGCAAAAAATTCCCGCTTATATTTGTGTTATTATTGGTGTACTTTTTATCATATTTGCAGGGGATGAAACAGATTTTTATACAGGGTGGAGTTTGATAATTCCAATGATGATTTATGTGATAATAACTTGGAATAAAGATTGGAAAAACTATAGAACTTTAGCAGGGATAATATCTCTATTAGCAATTATTAATCCTTTACTTTTTGTTCAAATTACTAAAATACTATGTGGAAGGGTCCGATTTAGAGATCTCGATCCTGGATTCTTAAATTACACACCTTGGTTTCTACCGCCAGGCCCAACTTCTTCTAATCAATCTTTCCCTTCAGGTCATGCGGCTATGGGATGGATGTTCTTACCATTAATTATAGCGCTAAAAGATCGTAAAAATACAGATCCCATTAAACTATTAGGTATTATTCTTGTAATTGGATGGGGTTTATTTGTTGGGTTATCTCGTATTGTTTTAGGTGCTCATTTTGCGTCGGATGTTCTTTTCTCAACTGGAGTTGCAGCTATTACTACAGTTCTCCTTTATAGAACTTTTTATAAAGATTAAAATTAAAAAAAGTGGTTCATACTCTCTTTTCGATTATATTAAGCATTATAAGAGGAATAAAACTAATGAAACAAGTTTTTAAGGATGTTTATCATGTTGGTGATTCTGGTTGTTCTGTATATTTAGTGGATACTAAAAGTGAAGAGGGGCTTGTTTTAATTGATTGCGGAATGAGTTTGAACATGATAAAGCAAATTTCAGAAAAGGGTTTGGATCCAAAAGATATTAAGCATTGTATTTTAACTCATTTTCACATTGATCATACTGCTGCCTGTTCAGATTTAAAGACATTCAATAGTCAAGTTAAGTTTTACGCTCATCTTTTAGATGCTAAAGCAATTGAAGAGAAAGGACATGACACCAAAACCGCAGCCTCTTGGTATGGTATTAATTATGTACCGGTTAAATTAGAAAGAAAACTCCAGAGTGATTTAGAAACATTAAGTTTAGGGATTTATGATTTTCATTGTATTCATACTCCTGGTCATACGCCGGGATCAATATCTGTCTTAATTGATGTAAATAATACGAAAATCCTTTTTGGGCAAGATATTCATGGACCGTTCTATAAATCATTTGGTTCAAGTTTAGAAGATTATCAAAAGTCTATGCAAAGGTTATTAGATCTACGAGCGGATATATTATGTGAAGGGCATTTTGGTATTATAAAACCTGCTAGTGAAGTTGAAAGATATATTCGAAATTATATGGAATCGAACCTTCCCTAATACTGAATGATATTTAAAATAAATTGAAAAGTCTGTATTGCATAATTTCAGTTTACTTAAGCATATTTACCTAATTTTAACTAGATGATTCATCTCATTTTTTTTAAAAAGCTTTTAATTATAATATGAATAGGATCTATTTATTTGCCATTTCAGTAAGTTAGTGGATAATTTTATGTTAAATATGATTTTTCAAGGTTTTAATGAAGCTAGAAGAAGATTTGAATATGATTACATTTACATCGATGCGTTATTCCTTACTATATGGATAACTATTTTAATAAAAAAGAAAAAATGGAATCCATTAAAATTTGGATTATTAACTGGTTTTATAGTTTACTTTATTGATTGCATACTCTGGTGGAACCTTCCTGCAGGAAGTAATTATCCTCCTGGAACAACCATTCGAGAATATTGGATTGGGGGTCTCAAGGTTCCAACTTCTTTAGGAAATTATTTCTGGCCCAAATTTGGAGCAGATTTCATGATGACATTTTCATATTCTATGTTTATCTTCTCTTGGATTTGGATTATGTTTGAAAATTATGTTAAAAAGAATTTGAAGGAAATAATTGGATATACATTATTATTTTTTACAGCATGGACACTAACTCCATTCCTATCTTTAATTATTCCACTTAATAATACAGTTGTAGAAACGGTTCGGCATATGGATACACAGATTTTGGTCTGGCAAATCAACGCTAGCATCGGCTATCTTTTACTATTCTTAATCTATGGCACAAATCGGTTTAAGAGTAAAGATTTAAGGGTAATTGGATTTGTATTTGTTTTAGGGTGTCTTGGATCATTCTTTATGGAGTTCCCCTTATTCATCTCAGGAATTCGTCCTACGGGAATAACTTTTTTGTTGTATGAAGTAATTATTCTGTTCAATCAAGGCGCTCCTTATTTGTATATTCTTTATGACAAAATTTTCCCCTGGTTAAGTTATAAAATAAAAAATAGAAATCTTAATAGCAAAAAAGATATAGAACTGGCCATTAAGCTCTAAAAATGAAAAAATTTTAAAAAAATAAGCTGATATCTATTTGATATTGCTTTTTATTAATTTTATATTACTTTTGATAATTTTAGCTATAGGTGTTTTGTTTAATTTATTTTGATTTAAAATTTCGAGAGCTTCTTGGTGGTATTTTAAAGCTTCAGAATAACTCTTTTGTTCCAGATAAATCAATCCCATTTTATATTTAGTATCTGCTATGCCCTTATAATTCTCTATTTGTTGAAAAATATCAAGTGCTCTGTCAGAATTTTTCCATGCTTCTGTATATTTACCTTGGTTTAGATATACTAATGCGATATTATTTAGTAATTGACCACTCATCATTTTATCTTTAATTTCTTCAGTTATTTTATGGGCTTCTTCGAATCGTTTTAAAGCGACAGGGTAATTCGCTTCATCCAGATAAATTAGTCCTATATTTAGTAAACTAGAAGCGACTCGAGAAAGGTTATTTATTTCTTTATCTACCTTTAAAGCATCCTCAAAATTTTTTAAAGCGTCAAGATCTTTACCCAGATCTCGATAAATTAATCCTGTATTATAAATACTTTCTCCTTTTTCTTCAGTATCCCCCAATACTTTATGAATTTTTATTGCTTTATCGTACCATTTTAATGCTTCATTATAATTAGATTGATGCTGGTAGATTAATCCTATTTTATTCATACTGAAAGTTTTTCCTATAAGATCTCCTATCTCATCAAAAATATCTAAAGCTAATTTTTGACGTTTCAGAGCATCACGATATATTCCAAGTTGATAATAAATAATTCCGATTTTATTCAAAACTTTAGCTTTTCTTTCTTTATCGTCTAATTGATCTGCAGTCTTAAGGGCTTCTCCAAACCATTTTAGAGCTTCTTTATTATTGTCCAGATCTTTATAAACTAATCCGATATTTATAAAACAATCCGTTACTCCTTCAAGATTTTCAATTTCATCATAGATAGTGTAAGATTCTTCATACCAATTCAATGCTTCAGAATTCATGGTTTGATTATAATAAATAGTGCCAATTTTTCTCAAAATAAACGCCTTTCTAGTCAGATTACCTAATTGGTCTTCAATTTCTAAAGCTTGTTTGTATCTATTTAAGGCTTCATCATATTTTTCATGAATTTGATAGATATCACCAATATGGACTAATCTAACTGCTTTTCCCATTATATTAGCTAATTGCTCATCAATTCTTAAAGCCTCGTTAAACCATTTTAACGCTTCCGTATAATTTTCCTCATCATAGTGAATATTTCCAATACTATTATAGATATCTGCTTTCGTTTCTAAATTTCCTAATTTCTCAGCAACATCCAGTGCTTCATGATATCTCCTTATTGCTTCAGGATAATGCTTTTGTAGTTGATAAATTTTTCCTATAATGTTTAGGTTCTCAACCTGTTCTTTAAGATGCCCTAATTGATCAGCGATAACTAATGCTTCTTCAAATCTCCTCAAGGATTCAAGAAAATTCCATTGCTCTTTAAAAATATTTCCCATTACTTTAAGACATTGCGCCTTTTTATGTAGATTTTCTATTCGTTCTGCAATTTTAACTGCTTCTTCAAAATATTCTAGTGCTTTAGAGTCATCTCCTTGATAATGAAAGTTTAATCCTATATTTTGTAAACAATCTATAACACCATCTAAGTTTCCTTCTTGCGTGTAAATTTCAAGCGCTTCTTCAAACCTCTTGAATGCTTCGGAATATTCTCCTTGATCCTGAAAAATTGATCCTAAGTTATTTAGAATAACCCCTTTCTTATTAATAAACCCTGACTTTTCAATAATATTTAGTGCATCCTTATATCGGATCATCGCTTCGGGATAATAACCTTGCTCCTGATAATAAAAACCAAGATTATTCAAAGTTTCAGTACTTCCTAAAAAGTTTTTAGTTTCTCCATAAATCTCTAGAGCTTCTTCAAAGTTTTTTAAAGCCTCGGGATAAATACGTTGTTCTAAATGAATAAGCCCTATAATATTTAGTATTTCTGCTTTATTTCCATAGTCTTTACGATTTTCTAGTATTTCTAACGATTTATCAAAGCGATTAAGAGCTTTAGAATAATTTCTCTGAATTTTATGAATAAATCCCATATTTTTTAGTGCTTCTACCTGTCCTATAGCATCCCCAAGTTGATCATAGGTTTCAAGTGAACGTTCCAACCATTCTAGAGCTTGAGTATACTTATCTTGACTTCTATAAATAATTCCAATCTGCATTGAGAACTTTGCTTTAAATTGACTATTTTCTAATTCAGTCGCTATTTGATAAGCCTCCTCAAAATATTCTAGAGCTTTGGGATAGTTCCATTGATCTTTATAGATCAAACCAAGATTGTGGAGAGCATCCATTTTTCCCTCAGAATGCTGAAGTCGTTCATAGATCTTAAGTGCTTCATGGCATTTTTCTAAACCCGTAACTGAATCACCTGTTTCGTGATGAATTTGTCCAATAATATTAAGAATTTCAGCTTTTTCTTGAACGTTTTCTAATTGTTCATTAATTTGTAAGGCATCATTAAAATATCTCAAAGCTTCTGAATAGTTCTCCTTTGTGAAATATACTTTACCAATATTTTTCAAATTAAGTGCTTTTTTTTTTAAATTGTTTAGTTTCTCATTTATTTTACTTGCTGATTCATATTGCTTTAAAGCTTCCATAAAGTTTCCCTGAGATTGATATACCAACCCAATATTATTAAGAATTTCGGATTTAGTAGGTAAGTCTCTTAATTTTTCATTTTCTTTTAAAGCTTGTTCCAAATATTTAACCGCTTCCTTATAATTACGTTGAGCTTGGTAAACTAAGCCGATATTTTTGAAAGTACTAACTTTTTCGGGAATATTTTTCATCTTTATTTGAACCTGAAGTGCTTTTCGCAACCAGTCTAAAGCTTTATCGTAATTTCCTTGAATACGATTAATGACCCCAATATTTAATAATGAAATCACCTTCCATAAATCTTCTCCAGATTCATCTGCTATTTGATATATTCTTTCCAAACATCTTAATGCATCATTGTATCTCTTAGATTCTAAAAAAATCTTATAGGAAATGAACAATTTATTTAATTCACTAGGTTCCTCGAAAATTTTCTTTAACCACTCTAAAAGATTAAAAGAGAAAATATCTGAACTTACGATTTCTTTTCCTTCAGTAAATTGTTCTAACAACTTCGTTGTATTAGTATCAATTCTATAAACATTCACAGATTCATTAAATTGTTTTATTTCTAATAGGATTTGATCTAACTCATTTAGATCTTTTAACTTTTTAGTTTTTTTCGCTTCTATTTCATAAATTACATGTGTATCCTTGCCATCTTTTACATGATTTATCCATACTAAATTTTTTAAATTTTTCATTATTTTAAGTGTGGATAAGACATCTAGATCATTTTTACCAGAATAGCCTAATATAATCAGTGAACGTTCATTAGATATATTTTCTATGAGGTGAGCTTTATAAGGTTCTAATTGGACTAGGTTATTTTTCATAGAATTTTGCCCTAGTAATTTAACGGTATTTATAAAAGAAGATCTTGTGTCTTCCCCTGATATAATATTTTTTGGTGATCCATGGATTTTTATGATTGGCATTTTTCCATTCTTGAATAATTTATCTAAATCTTTATATTTTTCAAAGTCTCTTTCAGTTATCACAGGGGTAATTTTTTTCTTTTGTACATCTAATTGAAGTAAAGCATGTTCAATCAGATAGTCAAAATTTGATGTTAATACAAAATGACCTTTTTTTATCATCTCAGCTAAAAAGATATGCTCAAGGTTAGGGATTTCACATTCAGAATAAAAATCTAAAAAATTTAAATCTTGATCTAACGCCTCTCGAATTATTTCAACTAATGTTTCAAACGTGAGATCTTTGATTTCTAATATTTTTTCTATTTCTGATGGGATGCACACATATTTGATCAAAGTTTCCATTATTTCATGGGTGCTTGGTAATTGAGAAGGAGTATCTAAAGAGCATCCAGCTCCAACAAGAAATGTTAATTTCTGGTCATCACTTAGCAAATCTTTCATATTAAGACTAGATGATTTTTTTATTGTACTCACAATTTTTCGACCCATAAAAAATTATTCTTATGTAAGATTAGGATTTTTTTCCATTCTTAAATAATTTATTATTGCAACTTATTATTTTTCACACTTTTTGTATTAACAAAAAAATAATTTGAAGATAGAAAAGAGTATTATAAATTAAAAGTAGATCTGATAATTATAGAAGAAATCCACGCTACAAGATCATTATAAAATATCACTAAATATATTGAAAAGATGATAAATACTAGATAGAAACAGAAAAGTGCGAGGTTAATATAAAACTTTTTGCGAGTTAATTCTTCGGTTTTAATTTTTTTGAATTTATATACAATCGTAATGGAAAGTAAAGCAATGATATTTAAAAAGTTAAGGTAAGCAAAACTTTTAAAAAATGATAACCCAAATCTCCATACCACTCTACCTTGAGGATTAACTTCGTAAACCACACCTCCATAACCATTTCCGATTAAGATATTACCATTTTCTAATTTATCGGCTTCATAAGGTATTAAAACGTCAGTTCTATAACTCCAAACAATATTTTTACTACTTTTTTCAACTTCTATAATTCTATTATTAAAAGTATCAGTTATCAAAATATTCCCGTTTTCTAATTCGTCTGCATCTCTTGGCCAAGCAAGACCTTCAGCATATTCCCATAAAACTGTTTTCGTTTCATAGTCAATTTCTAAAACCCTATTATTTTCTGAATCTGAAACAGTGATATCTCCTGTACTCGTATAATCGGGATTATGTTGTCGATGCAATAAGGTATCATTCCCATAATTTCCATAATACCAAATAATATTATTAGGATTATTTGAAGGACCGATTATTTCTGCAGTGTAATTAATCTCAACAATCAGGTCAAAATTTCTTATGCTAATTAAACAAGCCTCCCATGTGCCATAATTTTTATAATCAACATGGTTTAAATGAGTCCAATCATACGCTAAAGGAATATTATAGTAATGATTTGAGTCCCATTCTGGATTTACTTCTGTCCAATTTATCTTTGACGGTTCCCAGCTCCATACGATATCTTTATTTGGATAATTTATTTCTATTAGCCTATCAAAGAATGTATCAGCGATTAAGAGATGGCCATTAGGGATTTCTAAAATTTCATGAGGAAATGCTAAACCAGATAGTTCCCAAATTATTTTCCCTTGAGAATTTACTTCAATAATTTTTTGATTAGGATCATTTGGATCAACTAATTTTGGAGGTCCTTTTACTCCGGGATTTTGAGCAATTGTTATTTGATCGGTTATTAGGTCAAAAAAAGGAGAACTAGCAATAAAAGTATTACCGTTTGCTCTCCTATCCACATCGTGAAATGTTTGAATCAAATTTAGATTAGCAAAGGTAAGAATAATCACTAAATTTCCAATCAATAAGGCGACATAAAAAATTAGCTTAATTTTAAATTTAAAGCTGAGCTCTCTTAACATAATAAGGATTATTAAAAAACCCTTAAAAACCTTACAATTAAAAGGTAAAATTTAAATCTAAAGAATTTTAAATCTAAGATTTCTCAAAAAAACTCTTTATTTCTGTATGAAGTGTATTGTATGCAGTTTCTTCTAGACAATCATGATCCATACTACTAACAATGAAAATAGATGGTTTAATGTTAGCACGTTTCATAATTCTCTCGACCTCTGTGATCGGTGTTATTTTATCTTCTTCTCCAACAATTAATTTAAGATGGTTTATTTTTAAATTAGCAATAAATTTATCGATTTGAAATTCTCCATTTTTTAGTTCGTACTTAGTCATTTCGATGAAGTGTTTAGGATCTTCTATACCTTTTACATTCCCAGGAAGAAATCGATTAATATAATTCAATGACTTGATGAAATCTTCATTATGGATATGCTTTTTTAAATCTAAAATAGGATTTACTAATAATAACTTGTTAATCATTTCGGATTTTGAAGTTAGTATTAAAGCAATATAAGCTCCAAAATCATGAGCGATAATATTAAACTTTTTAATATTAAAGTAGTTTTTTTTACTCATTAAATCAGCAAACTCTAGAATTTTATATGAATCAGAAACCTGAGATTTAATCGATATTTTTCCTTCACTGAATCGATAACCTCTAAAATTAAAAACTAACAAAGCATAACCCATTTCTAAGAGATAATGATGATCTGTGACTATTTCCTTCAATGTAGAGAGTTGAGGAAATCCATGAAAGTAAAATATTAAGGGGTATGGCTTACTAAACTTTTCTGGTGGAAAATATAGAAGTCCCCTGAATTTCTCCTCTTCATTTTGTATCTCTACTTCAGATATTTCATAGGAACCATCAAATTGTTTTTCTTTAAAGTCCAAAAAATAACCACCTTAAATAATAAAAAATTTTATCTTTTTTTATTCAATAATGCAAAATATTAGATTTATCTTTAAAATTTTGGGCTAACGATAAAATGAAATACGAGGATTGGCACACACATAATTCTCTTTGTCGACATGCCATAGGTACAGTAGATCAATATATAAACAGAGCAATTAAAATAGATCTAAACGTAATTGGTTTTAGCGATCATTTCCCATATGATTTTCTATTAGAACACATTCCTTCTCTTAAAAAACTTCCATACCGGGACATGGCAATGACATTAATGGAAGTAGAAGAATACATAAAATCTGTTGAGAATTTAAAAGCGCTTTATCATGATAAGATACAGATTAGATTAGGGTTCGAAATTGATTATTTTGAAACTAAGGAACAAATTCTAAATAACCATCTAAATAAAATAATTGGAAGATTGGATTATATTTTAAGTTCTGTTCACATTCTATTTGGAAAATATGGTATTTTTCTCATCGATGATATTAGATCGATAAAACATTATGAACTTTATAATAGTATAGATGAAATATATTTAGAGTATTATCAATCCATTCAAAATATGATAAATTCAAAAAAACATTACATCGACATCTTAACACATTTTGATTTACCAAAAAAGTTTGATAAAAGAGCAGAGGATAAAGAATTAGTTATGAATGAGGTAATTAAGACTTTAGAATTAGTAAAAAAAAGAAATTTAACGATTGAAGTTAATACTAGTGGGTTAAGAAAAAGGGTTAAAGAGCAATATCCAAGCGAGGAAATACTTCAAAAAATGTTTGAATTTGACATTCCTGTTTTATTAGGATCTGATGCACATCACCCTTCTGAGTTAGCTGATCGATTTGGAAAAATGGTTAAATTGTTAAAAAGAGTGGGTTATAATCAGCTAGCACATTATAATAAGAGAAAAAGAACATTTATTGAAATATAAATATTTTTTAAAGAGTAAAAGGGATGTTAGAAAAAAAAAAAGACAAATGTGAAATCTGTGGAAATGAATTAACTTATGCAATTACTCCAGATAAATATAAAGATTTAATTTGTGAATTTTGTGGAGTGCAATTTAATACTAATATTTATTGTAAGGAGGATCATTATATTTGTGATACTTGCCACTCGAGAGGACCAATTGAAATAATTGAAGAAGTATGTCTAAATACTAAATTACAAGATCCGTTTAAATTAGCAAATAAAATTATGCGTCATCATAAATTTAAAATGTATGGTCCTGAACACCATGTAATTGTTCCTGCTGTGATTTTAACATCATTACGAAATAACAACATAAAAAAACCAAGTGGTGAAGAAATAAGCATATTTGATATAAAAGAAGGAATTGTAAGATCTTCTAAAATTCCTGGAGGTTGGTGTGGTTTTTACGGTTCTTGTGGTGCAGGTATGGGTTCTGGTGTAACTATAAGTATCTTTACTAAGGCAACGCCTTCTCGAGATAAAGAAAGAACATTAGCTAATCAAGCTACTTCTATCTCCTTATCAAAAATAGCTGATAATTTAGAACATTGTTGTAAAAGATCTGTAAAATGGGCAATATGTGAGACTTTATCTTTTTTAAAAGAAAAGTGTAATGTTCATTTAGATTTTGCTCCATTAAAGTGTGAATTTTCTAATAAAAATGATAAATGTGAAAAGATAAATTGTGTGTTTTATAAATAAAAAATCTAAATATTCTATTCTATTTTTCTTGATCTTAACCAGCTTTCCATAATAGTACTTCTATAAAATTTGATATGTTTAGGATCTTTGGTATGAATTACTAAGTGATTATTATTATTTCTCCCTATTACCGCTAGTAATAGTTCTTCCCCATCTTTATCTAATACATACCTATCCTCCGCGTCATACATTCTAATCGAAATATTATCGAGACTTTCAAATTCTTCTAAAAGGTTAGAATCCTCACCTGATATAGGATCAATAGAACATGAAATCTTCATATTCACTGAAGATCTTACTTCATATAAATATAAATCTTGTAAATCTTTTATGCTAGGGACGGCAATTGTTACATTATGTAAAGCACTCATGAGAATCTTGTGCATTTCTTTTAAAATATCAGATTTTGAGATTTCAATATCGGTCCAATCAATAATTTTACTTGATTCTGATATAGCTAGTTGATTTCTTAATTTTTCATTTTCTTTTTCCAAGATCTCCAAATCCTCGTCTGCTTTAGCTAACTCTCCGGTAAGAATTTCTAACTTTTCTCTAAGATCATCAATAGTTTTTTCTTTTTCAGTAATAATGTTTATATCCACAGTCGTATTTTTTAATGTTTTTAATTGTTCTTCTTTTAACTTTACTGTTCTTTCTAAAGTTTCAATTTTTTCATCTTTGAACTTTATAGAATTATCTAGGGTTTCTACCTGTTCTCCCTTTAATCTTAGTGAATCTTTTAGAGTTTGAATTTGGTCATCTTTAAGTTTCATAGAATGTTGTAAGTTTTGTATAAGTTCTTCTTTTGATTTTATTTTTATATCGACGTCTTTAAACTTTTTATCTAATTCACTTACTTTAAGATTAAGTTCCCTTTGTAAATTCTCTACTTCTTCTTGTAAACTCTTAATTTGATTTTCCTTAAGCTTTAGTTCTTCCATGTTTAAGTTCTCGAATTTTTTATCTGAATTATGAATAATAATAAAAGAACTTCTTTTTATTTCTTAGTTTAATATAGACATCATTCTTAATAAAAATTAAAAAAAATTAGGACATAATCTTCATCAAAATGAATTTACTATTAAGATTTCTTAACCTTTCAATTTTAGAATATCTTTAAATTTGATTAGTGTTATTATAATTTCATGAACTCAGAACCAAATCTCAATGACCTAGAGATTGATTTAACGGAACTTATTGATAAAGAAATAAAAGCAAATTCAGGAATCCTTGGCATCTCAATTGCCTCTCATGGAGGGACTCATCTCGCAAGTAAATTTAAAAAAGATGTAAAAATGACGAGAGCTGAAATTTCCGCTGCGAGTAGTAGTTTAGTATTTATTTCTTCAAAAATTTTAATGGATTCTTTAAATCAACAAATATCATATAATTTAATCACAGGAAAAGAAAGAATTATACTTTCAATTTTAACTGAAAATATTGCTATGATTTCATATTTGAATAGACAATTAGCAGAATTAGAAGGTCTAGATGCTTATATCATTTCATTAAAAAAATTTGCAATGCATATTTCTGCAATCATTGAAACTTCCGACATAATCAAAGAAGAAGTATTTGTCGCAATAAAAAGAGCAATTCCGAACGCTCTTGTAATTGCTATATTAACTAAAGATGGTTTACCTATTAAAGTTCAATCTACTATGCAAGAACCAATTCTCTCAGCAATGACATCTGCGATTTATAATCTATCAGGGATATTGTTAGAGGGGGGTTTGGAATATTCAATTATCGGAGGTGAAAATGGTTCCTTCATCGTCCACGAGCTTGATGAGACTCGTATTATTGCAATTGCAGTCCCAGAAGCAGACGAGAAAAAATTGGGAAGCTATATCGTTAAAATTAAAACAATTATTAATAAAACCTAAAGATCTAATCAATGATTTTATAGATTTTTTCTACTATCTTCAAAGCTCCAAAATAAGAATCAGGAAAAGTTTTAGATTTATATAAAACAGAACATATGGGTTCATTCTTTAAAATATTTCTAATAGGTTCCGATTTATCATGAATGTAATTTAAACTATTAATCTTAGGTATTAAATTGCGATCAATTTCTTTCGGGGCAAAAAAAATAAGTTTAGTTGTGTAACCCTCCATAGTTAAATCCCCGACAGCCATTTTTATATCATTCCACTTATTAGGAAAAAAGCTTTGAATATGTAGATCTAACAAATTCAAATTCAGAGCAGATTCAGAAGCACTAATTGATCCAGGTATCCTTGGATTAATTTCCATTAAGTAAGGATAATGATTTCTGAGAACAAAATCAAATCCATTAATCCCTTTTAATTTTAATTTATTTACTAAAGAAATTGAGATTTCTCTAATGAGGTTTTCATCGTTCTTAAATAAATTTGCAGGGACAATATTACCACAATACATAAATTCTTTTGGAGAATTTAGATACTTTTCACCGATAATTTGACGATTAACTGAAATTACTTTGCTTTCTTTACCATTCGAAATTGTGGTACAACTTACAGGAATTCCTTCAATAAAATCTTCGACCAACCAATCCTTCGGATTAAAACTTCTTACTTTAAGCAAATTTAATATAGAAATAAAATTTTCTTTACTTTCAATTTTGTATATATTAATCCCCCCAGATCCAGTCTTTTTTTTAAAAATGAAGGGGTATTGCTTTATATCCTGATTGAATTTTATTTTATCATACGAAATTGCTCCGGGGACTTTATAATTGAGCTCTGTTAAAATATTATAAATAGACTCGATATCTCGAGAGATCCTGATAGTCTCTAAATCATTGTTTAAATTAATAATTTTATAATTCTTGTTTTGTATCTCTCTTATAATTGAGGCCCTTTCATCAAAAGCATCATCCAAACCGCTTCCTATAATTAAAAAATCTAAATTAGGGTGAATTTTTAACATTTCAATAGTAAATTTTGCTAAGAAAGTACTATAACTTTCTTTAAGTGATTCATAATTCGCTCCTATCTTTTTAATAACAATGCTACAATCCTTAACATTAGGATAAAGATCAAGATCGCCGAAGAAATCTACAGCATATACTTGGTAGCCCGCACTTTTCAAAGAATAAGCTAAAGGGCGAGTATTAAATCCAACAAGCATTACTGATTTTTTTTTCAGATCCATTATTAGAATAATAAAACCAGAACTTCAAATTTCTTATGGTTCTATAAAATTTTCTTTAATTCTAAAATTAAATTTTTAGGATTATATCTATCAAATTGGAAAATTTCAGCTTTTCCATAAGTTTTAAAATTTCTTTTTATTTTATCTGCAGCAAAAGTGTTAACACCTAATGCTTGTGTAGCATAACTCTTTTTTGGTTCTAAAACAACTAAATGTACTCCTTTTTTTGATAAAGTTTTAGTTAATTCCTTTAATTCATTTATAATTATCGTATAATCTGTTTGAATCTGAGCTATTAATTCGGGATATTTAACAGATATGTTTGCCCCACAGTCAGAGCATACAAAGATAACAGGAATAACATTTCGATTTTTTAATTTTTCAGCGTTAAGTAATTTTAAACATTTTGTTAAAGCTGCGGCCATTGGAGTATAAGATTTACCTTCAATATTTTTTAATTTATTAACTGCATTTTTGAAATATACTGTTGGTTTTTGAAGAACTAAAGCTTCTTTTCCTCTAAAAATAATAAGACTAATTTTATCTTTCTTACGATATCCCTCTCTTTGCAATGATAAAATTACATCTATCATCTGTTTGATTACATAATACATTGACGCGGAACTATCAAGCACAAAAAATAGCACTAAAGGAGCACGATATTCATAAATTTTATCCATTAAATCATATTTATTAAATTTGATTGGAAATTC
>SMTZ1_10001097_pt1 | contig 26616 bp, 19 predicted proteins | sample DeeMarSWOR136_30_FD_25667 | JGI IMG/M metagenome (IMG submission 25667)
TATTGCCAAAAAGATCTTATCTAACAACCTTGTGCGTAAACGTCCCTGGAGAGCATGAATTGCACTCCACCATGCTATAAAAGTAGTTGAAGGAATTTTTACCCTCCATTTACAACGTTAATTACAATCTTTTTTTATACTTTGAAAAAGGTGCGTGAATTTTTACCCTTTTTTATTTGTTCAAAGTAAAATTGAAATTTATATTTCAACAGATTGAATGGATATCATTTATAATTCAAAAAATATTTTGAGCGTTGATCGTATTTAAATAACAATATTATCTTTTATAGATTTTAACATTTCAATGAATCGTATATTTATTCTATTTCTTACTCTTACCACCTTAAGCTATGCAAATGAGGGAAATAAACTCATATTTACGAGTCTAATGTTCGGTGGTGGAAATAAAAATTATCATAATGATAATTTTATTGAAATGAAATTATCAGGTAATATATTTCATAATTATTATGGCTTTAGCATTGATTTTGGATTAATGTATAATACAGAAGAAGGAGAAGGATTATGCTATTGGCATGAACCACAGAAATACCATGTCATTTATAAAACATTTTATACATGCCCCAAAATATATTTATTCTGGAAATACTTTGCTCTTGATTTGGGGATTGCAATACTTGATCAGGAAAGAGGTTGGTGCGAAAATATACTTTATTATCGGGGTATATTTGTTGGTCATATAAAGGTAGGAATATTAGATAAATTTTACATATCTGCAGGAAAACCAGAAAACTATATAATCGCCATAAATTCTGATTTACTTTCTTTTGGAATTGGATTCAAATCCTTAAAACCTCTATCTGAAATATATGTAGGTACAATAGGGTATGATAAATATTGGGGTTATGAATATAAGATTGACTTTGCTTTGACTACTAAAATAACATTAAAAATAGAAGGAAGTTTTCATAGAATTTTACAAGCAAGAAAATTAGAACAACATGAAGAAGTATACAATATAAGAGTTGGATTAAGTTATATATTAATTCAATGACTTATCTGAAATCTTGTGTGGCTATTTTAAGATAATATATAATTATAACTATATTGCAACAAAAATCGGCTTTAAAGGTATGGAATTGGGGAGGGGTAGCCTTCTTGCTACTCCCACTCACTTGACCAGCACCATCTTCTTCACATCCTGCCATGCACCTGCCTGGATGCGATACAGGTACACGCCGGATGACAGATTCTGCCCATTAAACTCTACTTCATGATATCCTGCTGGCATAGGTTTGTTGAGTAAGGTTTGAATTTTTTGACCGATGATGTTGTAGACTTCGATTTTAACTGTCTCTGGTTTGGGTAGAGAGAATTTAATTTTAGTTGATGAATTAAATGGATTCGGATATGTCTGAATAGATATTTCGGCTGATTTCTGCAATTCAGACTCTTCAATATTTGTGACGGACGTTGTTTGGTGTATAAAGATATCTGGGTATGAGACGATAGGACGCTTTGGATTATTTAATAAAGAAATGTCCCACTTTCTTGTTATTTTGATACTATCAATATTATAAAGTATTAAGGTATCCATATTTATATATACAGCATATCTTAAATTTTGGTCAACGCTTATTTGTTTATCAGAAATTAGTAATGTATCCTTTTTAACAAAATTTAAGGATACTTCATCAAATGTATATTTATACAGTCTAGAATAGTGATGTGCATACAAAAACGGACTGCGATAGACCCATTTATCAAAATAAAAATTATTAAGTGTAACCTCCTGAAAAATCAGTGAATCATGATCAAATGAATAAATACTTAAGATTCCCCAATCACTTATCAGATATTTATTGGCATCAAACTGTTCAATTTTATGAAATGTTTTTGTCTCATCATATTTTATAGGCGTGACATGAGATGAATCGATAATAGGTGAATCAGATAAGTCGATTAAATATGGAACAAAACCTATATTATCAAAATCCCAGAAATAAATTAAATGTTTGTTATTTATTTCTCCTGCAATGTGAACTATTTGGAAAGGATTGTCGTAAAAATTTTCAAATATTGTGATGCTGTCATTACTTGATACAAAAGCATAACCAAAAGTATCATCAACAATCCAAAAACCATCAACAATGGGATATACACCAGTTGTTACACCGAAAACCCAGGGAAGATCTGAGGCATAATAACCACTATAATGAAATTGCTCATTGTTAGATAATTTCTCCAAGGCTTTAAACCAATAGCCCCCTAAATATTCATGAAAGTAAGATGCACTAAACTCCAAATAAATTTCATTATCTGTTCTGAAAGCGCCATTATAGCCTGATGAATACTCCTCTACATCACTACTGAATTTCACCCAGGAACCTGTTGTATCTGAAAGACTGATGTCTTCATAATTTGCATTAATATGAAGGAGATTTCCTCTTATTTCTAATGACTGAGTAAACAGAGGAGGTGATATAACTAAAGTAAGCAATAGACTAATTTTAAATATAAAATTCATACTTTTGTTAAAGTCCTTCTAAACTCAATGGTACTAACCAGAGCGATTGTAGTTTCAGAATTAAATGATAATTTTTTATGTTTTCATGACAAGAAAATTATTCTGAATATTTAAAACACTGTTCATATCTAAATAATACGCACTCACAAAAGGAATTGCAAAGTAAAAATACTACTTCTTTTAATGGATTAACAATTCACCGAATGCAATAAAAATCGGCTTTAAAGGCATGGAATTGGGGAGGGGGTGAAAATGGGCAGCTCTTTCTGCCACCCCCTATGTTTAGAACACACTTTCTTCTAAAGAATCAGTTTTAGTAGATTTCTTTTGTAGTTTGAGATTTATTGTTTGTAGATTTTCAGTACAATTAACGGTTTCATGTAAACTTGGATAATAACTATCTTTAGTAACGCTTATTGATAACTGGTGGAACTCTCCCTCGATGATATAGGTCAAAAAATAAAAGCCTTGTGTATCTGTCTTGGTTTTTGTGAGAAATTTTAAATATGGTCTTTCTACCTCCCACAATTTAACTTCTGCACTATCAATAGGCTCATATTTATAGCTTTTGATGTCTGTAACTACTCCCTGCACCTTAATTTCTAATTCTTTCTCGTTACAACTACTTAATTGAATTACTAAGGCGAGGAAATATATAATTACAATTTTATCAATTCTCATAAATAAAACTGAATATAAATAGTTCACTAAAGGATAAAAGAGATTAATAATTAAAATTTAATTAGTGTGCATAATATAGCAAATTGAGATGATTATACAATTTAAAAATATACTCTGCAGTACAACTGAATTCATTCTAGAGAGGGTATTGAGTATGGGGCAGCTGTTACTGCTATCCCTCTCACTTGATTATCACCACCTTCTTCACATCCTGCCACTCACCTGCCTCAATGCGATACAGGTATACTCCTGAAGACAGATTCTGCCCGTTAAATTCAACTTCATGATAACCTGCGGGTATAGGTTGATTGAGGAGGGTTTGTATCATTATCAGCGAATTTTATTTTCTGTGTTATAATAACTTATCCTTCTTTCGTTACAGACCTGTTTATTAACTACTTATATTCTTTAACCTCAAATGTAATTGTATTTGAAAGAATATATCCTAGCCAATATCTACCATCAGAGAGTAAACGATTGTGTGACTCAATTTTGAAAATTCCACCATAATCAAAATTACATGTGTATACATCATTCTTAATTTTTGGATATCCTTTTAACATAACAGTGCGTTTCAATTCTTTTTTACTTGATAATTTTGTAAACCATGAAGGATTCCAAACACCAAGTGTATCTGGTGACTGTTTCGCGCGATATATTGCCCAAGTAGATTCTCCATTTTCATTCCTGAAGACAACCCCACCTGAATAACAATGAAAAAGTTCACTCCCCATTAAATCTGAATCTGGTATATAAAGATTATCTTTATCATTATTTTTTACAGAAAAAGTGTATTGAACTGTTGAAGTATCTAAATTCTCTACTATGAAAACTGAATCCAGTTGAATATTTAATCCTGCATGATAAATAGAACTTTCTATTAAAGCATTTTTAATCCTTTCGTCATTAAGAATTTCATCTTCTTCTCCTGGTGGAATTGGGTTTATTATAGTAATTACATCATCTGGGAAATACTCTCCAAAGGGATAAACACAATTAATTGTAGGACAAGGTGGGATATATGCCATAAGAACTGTATAAATCGCCCCAATATAAATGCGCTGATTATCAGCAACAAGAACAAAAGGTAATAAGCCCAGATTCTGATTATCTTCTATTTTATTGAAATAACTAACCTTATCACTTTTTAAATAAATAAAATGAGTTGAAAAATCATATATCGAAATATCTTTTGATGACAACCAAGGTTTAGATTGGAGATTTAGAGAATTAATATCGCTTTTTAAAGCCTGTTCGACATTGATATTTGAATCTTTTAATAAATATATTGCGATTCCTGATATTTCAGATGGGGAAACAGGAGTTTTATTTTTGGAGCAATATAAAGACACAAGCAGTAAAAATATTATTATTGCATATTTTTTCATTCTACTTACTCCATTTTAGGCATAACGTTTAGAATTTTATTCGTAAATGATTCGTAAGACTAGTATAACATTAATTCATAACTTTTCAACTGTTGACAAAAGTAGGTTGAACGTTATCCTGTTATGGGGATTACACTATTTATATCTTAATAATAAGCACTCACTAAAGGAATTGCAAAGTAAAATTTTTACTTCTTTTGATGGCTTCATAATATTGCGACTTTTTGAAAGGACCAAAAAGTCCTCGTGCGATTTTTATTGAATAAGTTACTTTTTGAAAGCACCAAAAAGTAACCAAAAAGTGCTTGTGCAAAATTAACTCGCGAACGAATCATGGTAATACAATGTTCCATTTGACTCAAACAGAATTTTGCACAGGCTTCGCTACGCTCGCCAAAGGATTAACTAATTATTTAAATCCATTGTTCGGCGAAGCTGAACTCTGCGAATTTTATGTTTGAGGCCCGATTCCTCGGGCCGAGTTTAAAATTCGCAAGGGCTTTTTGCCTACTTTCTCCGAAGGAGTCCCTTCGGGATTGGCCAGTCAAAAAGTAGGTTTATTGGAGTAACACCATCTTCCTCACTCCTGAAACTCACACACCTCTAAAATCACCCAGGCTCAAACTGGAAGGTGGATTTGGATCGCCAGATGCAATTGTAAAATTTTTATTTTAATTCCTTGATAAGACGAACAGCCTTAATTGAAAAATCAGGGTATTGACACTCGCTTTCCCCTAGTTTCGAATATCCCATTTTCTCATAAAATTTTTGATTGTATTTTGGAACCGCTGTATCAACTATTATACGCTCAATCTCTGGATGTTGTTTTCTAATCCAGTTCTCCAAATAGCTGACAAGCTGAGATCCGATTCCTTTCCGGAGATAATCAAGCGTTATATATAAAAAAAGAATTTCAATTGATGCATGATCAATAAAGCGTGATGCAATGAAACCAATTTTTGCTTCGTCATCAACAGCTACAAATATTGGCAGTGTTTCAGCAATTTGAATATACTTTCCTGGTAGATAAGCATTGATGCCAGCAACAACACCATCAGGTCCGATTTCATTATAAAATAGTTTTATGAATGCTTCAACACGGATTCGGAAACAAGCTTCCGCATCAGAGGATTTAAAATCTCGAATTTTTATTAGTTTTGATTTCATTAATTACATATCTCATGCATATAACGGTCTCGAGCTGAGGCGCCGGCGATTGCTAAGATATGAATTCATGTCACATCTGCAGGCATCCGCTCAGGAAATTTGCTGAAATCCACAAGGATGTTCCAGACACGCTCTGGAGATGCGGCTATTTCTATTTCAGTGAACAATTCTCTCATTCTTTACTCTCGTAGTGTATGACATTAATTAACATAACTAATTGCGTTTAACGGGCGGGCCTTAGTAACTCTATTACACATGCTAGAGCTAAAGCCGACCTTGTTGAAGAGCGTGTTAGTCACTAATTATTTCGTTTAATCCCTCTATTATTTGATCTAGCTCTTCTTCAGAAATATGTCCAAGTTTTTTCCCAATACGCTCAGTTGATAGCGTTCTGATTTGACTTATTTTTACCCATGATCTTTTAGGAAGGTTGGCTGAATCCAATTCAAAGGTGAGGGGAAAACCGGCTTTTTGTTCCTGGCTGGTAATGGCTAAGGCAATTACAGTCCCTGAGCGGTCATTAAAGATATTATGGCTGAGTATTAAAACTGGTCTATGCCCTGACTGTTCTCTATCCAACGTAGGATCCAGGTTTGCCCAGTAAATATTTCCTCTTAATATTCTGGCCATTTTTCTAAATCTTGTATTAAACCTTCATCTGCCAAACGTTTCTCGAAAGTTGGATCGAGTTTAGCACATTCGCGGGCTAAGCGACTTTTGTCGATTCTAATAATTTTTTCTTCAACAGCTTGCTGAATAGCCTTGCTGCGATTTGGGAAAACATGGTTGCTAACCATCCGATCTAGTTTTCGCACTAATTTTTTGTCTATTGATATTGCAATTTTTGTCGTACCCATATTTTTTCTCCGGTATTACAATTCGTAATACTATAATCAAATTATAACTAAAAATCAAGAGGAAAGTGCCCAACGTTCTGCGGTTGACCAGCACAAGCACGCACAAAAAACTCACACTTACCAATAATTCCCCCGTGTTAAACCTTTTGTTATATGGCTATTTTAATACTTTATTCTTCACTAAATTCGTTAGTATTCCTGAATTAACTTGATGGGAATTAAACATAACTTTGCCATTATTTGTATAATCAAATAATCCTAATTCATACCGTTTACCATTGAATTCACATTTACCTCGACTAACGGATACTCTCTCATCAAAATAATATTGGTGTCAGATTCATTTTATTTTACAAAAAAGACATTCAAAAGAGTTGAACTATATGGGTATTATTTTCTATTTTTTCCAGGTTGATATGAATAACTCAATAGCAATTTTCAAACATAATAAAATGTTACTGTTTTGTTACTGCTGAAAGTGGTAATATATTGGTAATGTAATTTTGACATCACTTAACACTATGATACATTTATGAATATTTTAAACAATTTTTTAAGGCTCATTAGTCAGATATAAGTCATTGATAATACTATAATAAACCACTTACGATATAAAGAAGTATTAAGAGTACTTCCCTATAAAAATATTTTTTCAGGAGAATAGTATGAAAAAAGCCGCAATCTTTCTTCTGTTAATTGTATTCTTGGGTTGTGAGAAAAAGGAAGAGGATCAATTAACCTTAGCACAACAGCTACAAGAATTTTTAGATTTACAGGAGGTTATCGTGCAGAAACCTCCCTCACTTGTGGCAATTACAGCTAATCTGGATATCGGCTTTAGGGAACCTGTTATTCCACAACATCTTGTTGGTATTGTGCTTGATAATAACCCATTTTCTTTCGAACCCAAGGTTGAAGGTCATGCCCAATGGACATCATCACAGCTATTACGGTTTTATCCTGATGAGAATTTTCCTGCCGGCGCAACAATTAAGGGCACATTGGTTGGTAAGATTGCCTTTGGAGAACAAAAAAATGTTAATGACTTTCATTTTACATTTAAAGTAGCAGAGCAGGAAATTATTGATTTAGATGGAGATTTTGAAGCACATCCCCGAACAAAAAACGGTGTCATCTATAAAGGTATACTGTCATTTGCCCAAGCTGTGGCGGTTGAAAATGTAAAGGATGATCTTGAATTGAAGGGACCACAAGGACGGGTAAGTTTACAAATTGTCAAAACTGAAACAGCCGAAAAAGTGCAGATAATCTCAGATGTAATTCTGCGCACAGAAAGAGGGCAAAACTTCGAGATTTCCTTACCCAATCGTTATACAGCTGGTGATGAAGGGTGGGTAAAAACAATTTTTCTACCAGGAATAGATGTTTTCCGGGTTCTGACCCATATGGATATGACAGGTAGCGAAGCAGAACAGCTTACCTATGGCTTCAGATTTAACGATCCAATCAAAAAAGATATAGACTTATCAGGGTATATAAAAATTTTGCCTGAAGCTCCATATACAGTTCGGATAAAAGGGAAATATCTATTACTTCACGGTGATTTTTTACCGGGAAAACCATATGAACTGACCATTTCAAAAGGTTTTCCCAGTATATTTGATACGAAACTTAACCAGGATTACACGGCAGAATTTTATTTAAATAACCTTAAACCCGAAATTAAATGGCTCTCTCAAGGTATCTATATTCCTACTGCCAATGAATATAAATTGCAGTTCAAATCTGTTAATGTGGCAACCGTGAATATTTCGGTAACTGAAATTTTTCCACAAAATTTGGGCTTTTTTATTCAAAATAATAGTCTGGTAGATGAAAGTGAAAGAACCAGACCCGGTTATTATTATGATAGATTTTCTTATCAGGATCTTTCCAGGGTAGGTGAGGAAATATATAAAAAAGAATTTAAGATTACATCGCAAAAAAACAAATGGATTAAAAGCGAATTAAATTTGAGTTCTGAGTTTACAGGCAAAACAAATTCTGCTTTTGTTGTTACCCTGAATTTTGACATGAATGATTTGACAGGTCGCTGTGTCAATTCGCGCGATGATCTACAAGAAGAAGATTTGTATTACGAAGATGATGATTATTACAATAATCCATGCAAACATGGATATTATTATTCACGAGGAACTTTAGCCAAGCTGCTTATTTCATCTGATCTTGGTCTAACAGTCAAGCGTACGGATGATGGACTTCATGTCTGGGCAGTAAATGTATTAAACGCACGTCCGGTCCAAAATCTGAGGCTTGAACTGTTTACCTATCATAACAAATTGGTATCCAGTAAAATGACTAATAATAATGGGTATGTAAAATTTGCTGAAGACGGTTACTACTTGTTTGCCAATGATCATTCTGGTATAGCGCTGATTAAAGTTGAGAATCCTTCCTGGCAGCTGAATAATTTTGATGTCTCGGGTACAGCCGGTGGCATTAAAGGTACCAATGTTTTTATATACACCGACCGCGGTGTGCATCGTCCTGGAGATATTATACATCTCGCTGCTATTATTCGCATGCAGAAAAAGACACCGCCAGTGGACCAGCCGGTGATTTTAACCGTTAAAAATCCCAGGGGTCAGGTTGTGCATAAAGATAAGACAAATTGCGGTTTCAATGGTCATGTATATTTCCCGATTGAAACAGACCAGAATGATCCGACAGGAGAGTGGACTGCTCAATTGCAAATTGGAGATCAAACATTTAGCAAACTTTTTAGAGTTGAGACGGTTAAGCCCTTCCGCTTAAAGATCACTGTGGATCTCCCGCGAGAGGTTTATCCGCCTAATCTGGTGTTGCAAGGAAGTATTGCATGTAAATATCTCTTTGGTGCACCAGCGAGCAATTTGAAATGTAATGTCCAGGTCGATCTAAAAGATAGACGATTTGCCCCTGAGAAGTACTCTGATTTTATATTTTCCACACCATTAAAGCAGTATTTTTCCCGTACGCTGACGATCTATAACGGAAATCTTGATAACCAGGGGATATATCGGCTCAATTATCAGCTCCCTGCCCTTGGTCAGGCCTCGGGATTAGTTGCTGCTCAGCTCAATACCACGGTTTATGAGAAAGGCGGAAATTTTACCCAACACAGCACCATGACGACAATATATCCCTATAATGCCTTTGTTGGTGTAAAAGATATTTTCAAAGGTGGATGGGCAAGGATCGGTGAAAACTATAACCTGCCATTTATTGTCCTGGATTACAAAGGTGTGCCTGTGGCGGGACACAAACTTAAAGTTAGTCATTATGTTAATCGTGAACACTGGTGGTGGCATTATGATGAAAGAGACAGAAGAGATTTCAAGAAAGCGGAATCTACCTATTTGATTGGCGAATATGCTTATACCTCTGAATCAATTCCCATTAGCCTTAAAATTATGCTTGAAGATTACGGGCGGCATTTTATTGAGATTACTGATTTATCCTCCGGACACTGTGCGGGCATATTTTTTTACGCAACGGGGTGGGGACAGGTAGCAATTGAGGAAAAAGAGCGTAATTTTCTACAGATCACATCGGATAAAAATGTATATAATATCGGTGATCGTGCCACGGTAACTTTCGATTCACCGGATCGTGGTATGGCCCTATTTACCGTGGAACAAGGAGAAAAAATCATTCAGCGTGAGTGGAAACCCGTGACAGAAAAGCAAACATCGTTTACTTTCGATATTTTGGAAGAAATGGTACCCAATTGCTATGCATCTATTAGCATGATTCAGCCTCATAACCAAAACACGAATGATATTGCCATGCGCCTTTATGGAGTAAAAACATTGTATATCGAGGATCTCTCAACTCACCTGCCTCTTAACCTATCCGTACCACAAGAGCTAAAGCCCAAAGAGCTATTTAATGTGAAGGTATCTTCCCAGGCAAGACAAAAAGCCACCTATACTCTTGCCATCGTTGACGAGGGTCTGCTCGATTTGACCGTATTTAAAACACCTAATCCCTGGGATCACTATTTTCAAAAGATAAGACTTGGTGTTAACACTGTAGATAATTTCGATGAAATAATAGGCATATTATATCCGGATATTGACCAATATTTCTCGATTGGTGGTGGCTTGGGAGCAGCAGAAATGGAACGGGAAAAACGTCTGGCACCAGACCAGGTAAAGCGATTTAAACCGGTTGTCTTATATCATGAACCCATTACCATCGAACCGGGTGAAACAAAGTCCACTGCGTTTACTATGCCTAATTATGTTGGTGCGGTACGTGTAATGATGATTGCTGCCGGGGGGAACAGTTATACCTCTGCAGAGCAGACAGTAGCGGTTAAACAAGCATTAATGATACTACCTACAATTCCACGAGTTGCCAGACCTGGTGATATTTTTTCATTGCCCGTATCAGTATTCGCAATGGACAGTACGATTAATAATGTAAATGTCTCTCTTATTGTTTCAAAAAATCTTAAACTTTTAGGACCTTCTTCCCGGTCAGTAACCTTTAATAAACCGGGTGAAAAGGATATACAATTTTCCGTGTCCGTAGGTAATGCCATCGGTGCAGATTCTATAAAAGTTATTGCCAGAGCAAAAGATATCACCACAGATTATACAGTTAATTTACCGGTAACAAGCCCCAATCCTTTTTATACCGAAGTTACAGATACTATGGTGAACAATACCGGTCCCGTTACTCTCACACCAAGGAAATTTGGCTTAGCGGGGACCAATAAGGCAAAATTAGCACTATCACGTATTCCCGATATTCAACTTGACAAGCGGTTTACTTATCTTATCAAGTATCCTTATGGTTGTATTGAGCAAACAGTTTCTTCAGCCTTTCCACAACTATTCTTACATAGTCTTGCTGATTTGAAAGCACATCAAAAAGAGGCGGTAACTGATAATGTAAATGCTGCGATTAAAAAACTTTCAAAATTTCAAATAAACGATGGATTCTCCTTTTGGCCATTATCCAGTTTCATTCGTTCTGAATATAGTGATTGGGGCAGCACTTATACCGGGCATTTTTTAGTAGAAGCACGGTTGCTGGGATATCATGTTCCAGATGCTTTATATAATCACTGGTTAAAAAGTGCACAACGCGATGCAAAAACAGTAAATCGCAAAAATCATCGTTATCAGACCTATCGTCTTTTTGTGCTGGCCTTAGCTGGCAATGCAGATATCGGAGCAATGAATCTTGTTAGAGAGAATTATCTATCTGAACTGGATCCCCTCTCGAAAAAGTTGCTTGCAACGGCTTATTATCTATCCGGGAAGCAGGATGTGGCAAACGATGTAGATCGCTCTGTAACCATAGAAATTACCCAGTATCGCGAAATAAGTGGAACCTACGGATCTATGTTGAGAGATCTTGCTCTTATGACATATCTGTGTATTAAAATGGATGATAACCAGCTGGCATCCAGATTGTTGCAACGCGTGGTAAAGGCTTTTACACCGCACGGTTGGTATTCGACACAAGAAACCGCTATGGCTCTTTTGTGTATTGCCTCCTTCTATAAAAGCTCACCGTTCACTGGAGGGGCGATAAAATTTCAGGTGAAAATGGGTAGTAAAGATCCTCAGGAGATGACATTGAGTGGTTATCAAACACGGATTGATTTAATTGATATGTGGGACAAACCTGTTACTATAAGCACAAATAGTGCAGATCCTCTCTTTGTTACACTCTTGGTTGAAGGTATCCCTCTGGATAGTAGAATAAAAACAGGAAATCAGGGAATTGAACTTACCAGAAATTTCTACAGTGAAGAAGGTTTACCCATTGTGGTGGATGATCGAGAACAGGGCAATCCGTTCTGGATTGTTTATGGTGTTAGGAGTATTTACAGCACGACGCTTGATGAACTGGCACTTTCAAGTATATTTCCATCTGGATGGGAAATCATTAATACGCGATTGGCGGGGGATGAAATACCAAATTGGGTGAGTGAAATGGGCATCCAGTCAGGAGAATATATGGATATACGTGATGATCGTGTAAATTGGTTCTTTGATCTGGAGAGCAATCGCAGGATTTATTTTGCAGTCAAGATAAATCCAACATTCAAAGGAACATATAAATTGCCACCTGTCGTCGCAGAGGCAATGTACTCACCCGAGTTTTATGCCCATATCGCAGGTGGTCAGGTGAGTGTGAAGTAGAAGTTTTAAATGACAGAAGCTCGATATGATCCATAAATGCAAAAATAATCCTGATAATCGTCGTAACAACATTGAATGTGGGTATGATATTAATGATACTACAGCTAGGAGACTTAATATTAAAATTATAGTTTCTCTGGTTATCTTTTCTCTATTCTTTTTCCTATGGTTATTTTATCCTATTGATGCTCCTTTTCCGAAGGATTATTCGAGATTGGTATATGATTGTACGGGGATTTTACTTCGCGCAACTCTCGCTGATGATCAACAATTTCGCTTCCCACCTGATACAACCTCCCTGCCAGAAAAATATGTAAAATCTATTATTACCTATGAAGATAAGCGTTTTTATAATCATTTGGGGGTGGATCCGTTTGCATTATTTAAATCCATATATATCAACCTCAAAGCAGGAAAGATAATCCGGGGAGCCAGCACAATTCCCATGCAGGTAGCTCGTTTGGCACAACCAAAATCCCGTACCTATCTGAATAAAATTTATGAGTGCTTCTATGCCTTACGCTTATCACTTCACTATTCAAAAGAAGAAATACTCAGATTGTACGCCGATCATGTACCCGTCGGTGGAAATGTCGTGGGTATCAAAGCGGCTTCCTATCGCTATTTTGGTAAGGCGGTTGGTGATATTACATGGGCTGAAGCATCTTTATTAACCGTTCTTCCCAATACACCGACTAAAATAAATCTGCAAAATGAACGATCGATCCTTTTAAGCAAAAGGAACAGGCTTTTATATAAGTTGTATGCAGAAAATATAATCGACTCTGTTACCTGCGTATTAGCTTGCCAGGAACCCCTTCCCGATTCACCATTACCATTACCATTTAATGCACCGCACTTTACGCAATATATCCTGGAAAACTACGATACTCAAGACATAATTAGAACTTCTCTTGACGAAAATATACAAAAAGGTGTTCTAGATGCATTACAGCTACATCACTCTATGCTCTCGCAATATCAAATCAGAAACCTCGCTGTTTTGGTATGCGAAACACAAACGGGGCAGATCAAAGCCTATGTTGGCTCACATAATTTCAAGGATTCAATTTATAGCGGGCAAGTCGATGGCGTACAAGCGTATCGCTCAACGGGCAGTTTGTTGAAACCCTTTCTGACAGCAAAAGTACTTGACCGTGGGCCATATACCATGGCCTCTGTGATTCAAGACGTCCCGACCTATTACGGCACTTTTTCTCCTCAGAATGCATCAAAAAGTTTCGGCGGATTAGTTAATTTGAAAACCATGCTCATACAGTCGCTGAATGTACCATACGTGCGTCTACTTAATACATATGGTGTAAATGATTTTTATGATTTTCTTAAACAGAGCGCTTTAAAAGGTTTGTTTCGCTCAGCAGAGGGATATGGTTTATCACTGATTCTGGGAGGTGCAGAAGCAAGCTTATTCGAGCTGACGCAGTTATATCTCTGCCTGGCAAATTATGGGAAGTTTAAACCGCTTTCCCCACTTGATAAAGAGCAGAAAATAGACTTGTGTGAAAATAATCACGAATTATTTAGCGCAGGAGCTGCCTGGCAGGTTTTGCAGATACTAACACAGCTATCCCGCCCGGGGACCGAATATTACTGGCAATATTTTGATAATCAAATACCAGTGGCATGGAAAACAGGTACAAGCTATGGTCAAAAAGATGGTTGGGCGGTCGGTGTTAACAAGCAATGGACGATTGGTGTTTGGGTGGGAAATTTTGATGGACAGGGAAATGCAGAAATAAGCGGTGCAAAATCCGCTGCACCACTGCTTTTCACATTGTTTAATATGTTCACAACAGGAAATCATTCTATCTACTTTGAAAAACCGGAATATGATTTGAAAGAAGTAATATGTTGTAAAAAAAGCGGATATCCTGCTGGATTCAATTGCAGTGAAACCGTTCCAATTGAATGTCCCAGAAGTTCATATATTCCAGGTATATGTCCCTTTCATCGCAAATATTTGGTGGATACAAAGAGCGAAAAATCGGTTTGTTCCCTGTGCTGGTCTGGAATTGAAACAAAATGGGTTTATCGCTATATCGTTCCCCCATCGGTCAAGGAAATCCTGTTCAGTTCTGGCATAGCTGTAGACTCAATACCACATCATGCGGCACATTGTATAAGTTACAAGGATGAAAATCGTCTTGAAATCGTCTATCCAGTTAACGGCATCAAGATCTTTATTCCCCGTGACTTTGATGGTAACTATGAAAAAATTGTTCTGGCAGCAAAACATAACCAGCCATCGACACAACTTTTTTGGTATATCAATGGGGCGTTAATCGGGACTACCCATTACCAGCACCAGCTACCCATTACACTAGATCCTGGTAAATATAAACTAACCGTTCAGGATGAAGAAGGTTTTACCAAATCCGTATCATTTAGTACATATAAGAAAGACTCATAGTATTAATTTTTAAAATTAATTTAAAAGGAGGAGAATTGTGGCAGAAACTCCGTCTAGCATGATACCTTTAGGCACACCAGCACCGGAATTCAAGCTACCCGACACGGTCAGCGGTGAAGAAAAAAGTCTGCATGACTTGAAATCTGATATTGCAACAGTAATCATGTTCATTTGTAATCATTGTCCCTTTGTGAAACATGTTCAATCCCAACTCGTCAAATTAGCAAATGATTATCAACCCAAGGGCATTTCTTTTATTGCCATCAGTTCAAATGATGTTAAAGCTTATCCCGAGGATGCGCCAGAGAATATGAAGCAGGTGGCACAGCGTATCGGTTATACTTTTCCCTATCTATATGATGAACCACAAGCGGTGGCTAGAGCATACAAAGCAGCATGTACCCCCGATTTTTATATATTCAATGGCCAAATGAAATGTGTATATCGCGGTCAACTCGATGATGCTCGTCCCAGTAATCAGATTCCTGTTACCGGTAAAGATATCCGTAATGCGTTGGATAATCTTCTTAATAATAAAGCTGTTGATGAGCATCAAAAACCCAGTATCGGTTGTAATATTAAATGGAAGAAGTAGATGGTTGGTGATCGAGGTAATAAATTTAATGATGGTAATCCAGGATTTACCCTTAGGGCAGTCATTATTGCTATCGGCCTGGCCATGTTCCTGCTCATGAGTACTTCATATATTGCTGTCAAATTAGGTGCAGCACCGTGGCCAATTATTTTCTCAGTCATCGTTTCGGGAGGCATTATAAAAGTTTTGAGCGGCAAAAAATTCGTTAATGTTCATGAAATTAATGTTGCCCAGGCTGGAGCAAGTATAGGAGGACTCGTTGCTGCAGGTATTATGTTTACGATCCCCGGGATCATCTACTTAAATCAAACACAAAAGCTGAATATATCACTTCCCGATCCATGGTTGCTGGGTATTCTAGCAGCAATTGCCGGGCTTTTAGGGGTTATGTTATCAGTTCCGTTAAAATATACATTCGTCGATGAGGAACAGCTGCCTTACCCCTCCGGAACCGCAGGTGCAGAACTTTTAAAATTAGGAAAAACAGGTGGCAGGCAGCTATTTATCATAATTTTTATAGGAGCAGGTGCGGGTATCTTCGCTTTATTAAGGGATGTATATTTTCCGTCGGGTATGCAAATCGCAACACTAACATCAATCGGTATTTTCTTAACTTTTCTTCCTCTGCCCCTTGCGATTGGTGGGGGATACATTTTAGGCCCTCGTCCCGGAATTTCCTGGTTCATTGGGGCATGTGCAGGATGGATAATTTTGGTACCAATTCTATTTCACGAAGGTTTTAATGCCGATGAAGCGCGGGAGTTAACACAAAATTTAGGTATGGGTGTCGTTCTTGGGGCCGGTGTCAGCTTCTTTGTTGTTTATATTGTTCCCCGCATTAAGAAAATCTTTTTACCTTTATTTCAAGTACGGGAAAGCTGGTCCAGACTTTTTCCATGGTTGGCTGTTCTCAGTATATTTGCCCTGGTACTGTTAGATGTGCCCATTCCGGCAGCACTGCTCGCTGTAATTGGCGTATGGATAATGGTAGCCGTAGCTGCCCGGATGACCGGTGAGACAAATATCGATCCCCTGGAACAATTCGGCATCTTTATTGGTCTGATTATTGCTATTGTTTACAAATATACTTCTTTGCAATTGACCATGTTTGCCTTGTTCATGATCGTTACTTTTATCAGTGTTGCTTGCGCAATTGCCGGTGATGCAGGACATGACTATAAATCTGCATCCCTTGTGGGAACAAGATTCTTTGACATTGTAAAGATAGATTTGATAACCGTCATCTTTGCCGGCCTGGCAGCTCCTTTCGTATTTAAGATTATATATCAGGGTTTTGCACAACAGCTATTTACACCTGCAATGCCTGCGCCACAAGCACAATTGGTAGCAAGTAGTATTTTCGGTTTCAAATATCCCGGTATCTTTATAACTGGATTTGTCATCGGATTTTTAGGCGAGCTGGCCAATATACTTCTTCCCCATAAACTCAAAAATCTTTTGCTTTGGATGCCTCTCGGTATCGGATTATTTCTCGGAATGGGCCTGGCAATACCTATATTTTTGGGTGCAATAATCAGAATATACTTAGATCGACGTCATTCAGGATCAGTCCATACAGGATTACTCGTAGCTGCAGGAGTAATGGGTGGAGAGGGAATTGCAGGTTTTTCTGCCGGCGCAATCACTATTTCTGGTTTAACGTTTGTTGCTGGCGCTAAATATTTAATGGTTTTATTTGTGTTAATTCTACTTATCTCGGTTATTTTTTATGTTAGTAAATTTACTAAATCCCCCAGAAAAGGGGGTTAGGAGGGTGTACCTCATTAAAATATTAGTTGCGAATATAAAAATTATGGAGGATAAAATAATGAAACTATGCGTCATTCTAATTGCAGTAATCTCTTTCACTACTGTAAAGGCCCAAACACAAACTGAAGAAATAAAACACTCTACATACTATTACCAGAAAAAAAGTATGTTTGAGATTCTGCCCAATGATGAAGGCGAAATTATATTTTTAGGAAACAGCATTACAGATGGTTGCGAATGGAGCGAGCTTTTTAATGATTTGCGTATCAAGAATCGGGGTATAAGTGGTGATGTGACAGGTGGAATTTTAGATAGATTAACCGAGGTGGTTCAATCAAAACCGGCTAAAATTTTTATCATGATTGGCATCAACGATTTGGCGCGAGGTAGATCCGTCCAGGATATAACAACCGATTATAATAAAATTGTTGAGGAAATATTGAAGGCTTCAGAGCATACAGAACTATATATACAAAGTGTTTTGCCAGTAAATCCAGATTTTGATAAATTTCAAAATCATACTAATAAGAACGAAGAAGTGCTAAAGATAAATCAAAATCTTAAAGACCTGGCAAAAAATTATAACGTCAACTATATCGACTTACATAAATTATTTCTCTCAGAGGATAATAAGCTTGATCAGAAATATACAAATGACGGATTGCATCTCACCGCTGAGGGATATGCACTGTGGAAGTCGGCAATAGATAACTATATCACTAAATAGAAGCACTCAATGAATAAGATATGTTAATATGGGAGGGGATATGAAAACTAGTTTTAGTAGGTTGCTCATACTGATACTCATTTTAGGCACTGCTCTTGCAGCAAAGGCCGGTCCTTTTGGATTGGGTGTTATCCTAGGGGAACCTACCGGGGTAAGTATGAAATATTGGAATAGTAAAACAACAGCTATTGATGGTGCAATAGCCTGGTCTTTTGAAGATGAAAGCGCATTGCACCTGCATGCAGATTACCTGCTCCATGCTTTTAATCTTATCGATGTATCGAAAGGTGATCTACCGTTGTATTATGGTCTTGGAGTTAGACTAAAGTTACAAAAAAAAGATCAACTGGGCATTCGCATTCCTTTGGGCATGGCATACCATTTTGAAAAAGCACCCCTTGATATTTTTCTCGAAATTGTCCCGATCTTAGAATTGATTCCTTCAACAGAGCTGGTATTTAACGGTTCTATTGGTATTCGATATTACTTTTAATATTTAGCGTACTATATGAAGCAGCACAACAAATCCATTCGCTGTCTATTTTTATCCGATACACATCTGGGATTTGACTATCCGCTTAGACCACGTATCAGCAGACGCCGCAGAGGAGATGATTTTTTTAATAATTTTTACCGTGTTCTGAAATTCGCCCGTGATAAGAGGGTGGATTTTGTTGTTCATGGCGGTGATCTGTTTTTTCGTAGTAAAGCGCCGCAACCTGTCATCGATAAAACTTATCAGGCATTATATGAGTTTGTCAATTCGGGAATAAAAGTATTTATTGTTCCGGGAAATCATGAACGGTCAATATTACCTGCATCATTATTCATAGCTGTGCCGAATTTATTTATTTTCGATAGGCCAAAGCGCATCCTGATAGAAGTACGCGGAGTACCTGTATTACTTGATGGATTCCCGTTCATTCGAAATAATATCAGAAAGCATTTCGTTTCCGTGGTGAATGGATTAAAGTATGAGTACAATAATTCAAAAATTCGTTTATTGTGTATGCATCAGGCGGTGGAGGGTGCAAAAGTTGGACCTAAAAACTATACATTTCGTGATGGCAATGATGTAATTCGCATGCATGACATTCCCTGTGCATATCATGCTGTATTGGCAGGGCATATTCATAAGAGACAAATATTGGTCAAACATGCACATAAAATGAATTCATTAATACCAATTATTTATCCAGGATCGACAGAAAGAACTTCATTTGCTGAAAAATTGGAAGAGAAGGGTTTTTATCTGATCGAATTCTATGGTAATAATCAAAATTGCTGGAAAATTGGCAAAATAAATTTTATTAAGGTACCCACAAGGCCGATGGTCGATATTTATCTGGATGGTAACATTAATAAGCAAAACATCGAGGATTCCATACTGAGGTCGATAAGAGATTTAAATCCAAATTCTATTTTAAGAATTAAAATTAACGACAAAATAGACAGTCACACAAAAAATAAACTTACAGGAGAATATCTGAGAAAAATATTGCCTGAGTCGATGAACTACCAATTCGTCCCGGGTACCTGGAATAATGATAAAATTAATCAATAAATGTTGCGCTGCTACACCCAATTGTTTTCGTAAATTGTTATTTATAATGAATATCGTGAATCTAATTCAACACAATTCACAGAATGCCGATACTTATAACAAATAAATAAACGATTATAGCATGAGCTTTGAATTCTGGTACACATTAGTTTTGCTTGTTATTATGTCCTACCTTCTAATGAAGGATTGGTTTGACACTGCACTTATCGTATTTGGAACCCTCATACTGTTGCTAATTGGAAAGGTTATAACCATTGATGAGGCATTTTCAGGCTTTTCTAATGTCGGAATGCTCACCATTGGGATCTTGTTTATCATTGCCGGTGCCATTTACAATACAGGTGCGATATCGCAGGTACATAATATCATTTTTGGAAATAGTCACAATACGGTTCGTAGGATGTTCCGAATACTATTTCCGGTCTCACTAATATCGGCATTTATGAATAATACTCCTGTGGTTGCAATGTTAACTCCCGTAGTCCGCTCATGGACAGAAAAGCAGAATCTTTCCCTGTCAAAATTCTTAATTCCTTTATCCTATGCAGCGATATTGGGAGGAATGTGCACATTGATCGGCACGAGCACGAATCTGGTTGTGCACGGTCTGTTAATTGATCACGGACTACCTGGTTTGGGTTTATTTGAAATATCAAAAGTTGGGATACCACTGGCGATAATAGGTCTGCTATACATTATTACTATAGGCTATAAATTACTCCCAGACCGCCAGGAACCTCTGGTCAGACTGGGTAAAGATACAAGGGAATTTGTAATTGAATTAAAGGTAAAAGAAAATTATCCACATATAGGCGCAACGATAGAAAATGCCGGTTTACGGCACCTTACCGGTCTGTTCTTGTTTCAAATTGAACGAGGGGGAAGAATAATTGCTCCTGCAGGTCCAAATGAGAAAATATTAGAAGGGGATCGCCTTTTTTTTACCGGTATTCCTAAAACCATATTGGAGCTGCAGAAGACTCCCGGATTACAACTTATCAAAGATCAATCTTTTGATTTAAAACAATACGACTCATCTGAAATTAAAACTTACGAAGCTGCTATATCACCAAGCTCTCCATTAATTGGAAATAATGTCCGCGAAAGTAACTTTCGTGAAAAGTATGGTGCTGTAATTATTGCCATTCATCGCAATGGCGAGAGAATTAATAAGAAAATTGGTGATATCGTTCTTTTTCCCGGTGATACATTGCTCTTATTGGCTGATAAAAATTTTCGTAAGAAATGGTATCACTCCAATGATTTTTATTTGATATCCGATACTGAAGCGATACCATCCAAACCTAAATGGCAAATGTTTATATCTGTAGGGGTTCTATTGCTTATCGTCCTGTTGACATTATTTAAAATAATGCCTTTAATATCTGCAGCGGCTTTGGGGGCTCTTATCTTAATAATTTCGCGATGTATTACACCCCAGGAGGCGAGTCGCAGTATAGATTTCAAAGTATTAATTATTATTGCCTCAGCTTTAGGTATTGCCAATGCCATGGAAAATTCTGGTTTGGCTGAATTTATATCCAGCAATATTTTAACTATGGCAAGTAACTTTGGCGCAATCGGTGTTATCACTGGTATATACATTGTAACCAGCTTATATACACTCATCATTACCAATAATGCAGCTGCCGCATTTTTATTCCCTGTGGGTTTTATGGCAGCAGTTTCCTTAGGCGTAGATGTAAAACCATTTGCCATTACTATAATGATCGCAGCTGCGGCCAGTTTTGCCACACCTATTAGTTATCAAACAAATTTGATGGTGTATGGTCCTGGTGGCTATAAATTTCGAGATTTCATAAAAGTCGGTCTTCCTTTACAGATTGTAGTTGGTGTTTGTGCCATCCTCTTGATATATTATTTTTATTTTTGATGTAGGGTGGAAAGGAGTATTGGAGTGATGGAGAACTGATATGGATATTTTGAGTGAGATTATAAAAGGATACTTCCAGGCAGTTAGTGATTTTATCTGGGGCTTTCCTCTCATAATTTTACTGGTCGGTACAGGTTTATGGTTGACGCTTAATTTGCGCGGATTACAGTTCACAAAACTCTGGTATGCCCTATATCTGGCATTGATTAAACGCAAAGAAGATAGCGATCAGCCGGGTGATATTACACATTTTCAGGCGTTAATGACTGCCTTGTCTGCAACGGTTGGTACGGGAAATATTGCCGGTGTAGCTACAGCTATTGCCGCTGGTGGACCAGGTGCCTTGTTTTGGATGTGGATTACCGGCCTGGTTGGGATGGCAACGAAATATTCGGAAGCGGTCTTGGCAGTGAAATACAGAGAAATTGATGAATACGGTACTATGAGCGGCGGTCCAATGTATTATATAAGTAAGGGCATGGGATGGAAATGGTTAGGAGTGCTCTTTGCATTATTTGCCGCCGTTGCTGCTTTTGGAATTGGGAATATGGTGCAATCAAACTCGGTTGCCGACGCTCTGGAAAGTAGTTTTGGATTGCCGTTCTGGTTTACTGGCTTGATATTAATGATTGCAACCGCGGTTGTGATTATCGGTGGAATAAAAAGTATTGGAAGAGTAACCGGCGTCCTGGTTCCCATTATGATTATATTCTATATGGGTGCCGCAATCATTATTATCCTTCTCAATGTGCAAGTTCTGCCACAAGCATTTTATATGATATTTAAATATGCCTTTACACCCACTGCGGGATGGGGAGGTTTCCTGGGAGCTAGCGTCATGTTGACCATTCGTATGGGTGTGGCAAGGGGTGTGTTTTCTAACGAATCTGGATTAGGAAGTTCTCCGATTGCCGCAGCTGCAGCCCAGACCAAACATTCAGTTGTACAAGCTCTGGTATCTATGACCCAGACTTTCATTGATACACTTATTGTATGTACTTTGACCGGATTGGTTCTCATTGTCAGTGGGCAGTGGAATAGTGGATTAACAGGGGCTGAATTGACGACGGTATCCTTCACCACAGGTATGGGAAGTGCGGCTGGAGAGTATATCGTAGCGATTGGTCTGGCCTTGTTTGCATATTCTACGATATTGGGGTGGTCGTACTATGGAGAAAAATCAATAGAATTTTTACTTGGTGCAAGAGCAGTTATGCCCTATCGTTATTTATTTACACTATTCGTTGGTATAGGTGCTATCGTTGAATTGGATCTCGTATGGGCGATTGCAGATGTATTCAATGCTTTTATGGCCTTTCCAAATCTAATCGGGCTGTTGGCTTTAACGCCAATTATTGTTCAGGAAACCCGCAACTATTTTGAAACGGATAGATTTCTCCCTTAGAGGGGCTGTTGCGGTTTAGACTTTTTTAAGTAAAAATGCATTTTCAAAAGCATATAAGCAGAAAAAGTGCCCCCTTTCCCAAGGGGGAAATTTATCCGTTTTATATTAAAAATATATAAATTAGGCCATACTGCAACAGCCTCTAACGAAGAATTGATGCACATCAATCGATAGCACATAAAAAGAGCACAGCCCTTCAAATTCATTTTTAAATTTAATTGATAATTATTAATATCAACATTAGCAATAATATTGATTTTTAAGGAATTTTCTTTAATAAAAATTCTTTACTATTAAAGAATCCTTTACAATAAAATCATTTCAGGAGGCCTGATTATAATGAACGAGATACTTGCTAACGAAGAGGTAAAAACAGTTAGCACGCGAGGTGATTTCGATACAGAAGAGACGTCAGAATGGATTGAGGCGTTAGAAGGAGTAATCCGTGTCAGAGGCGCAGATCGAGCCAGATTTATTCTGGAACGGTTAATCCAGAAAAGTTACCAAAGTGGTATCAGATTGCCGTTCACTGCCAATACGCCTTATGTCAATACGATACCCGTCGAGGATCAACCACCTTATCCAGGAGATCGCAAGATCGAGCGACGTATAAAGAGCATAATCCGTTGGAATGCCATGGCAATGGTGGTACGTGCAAATAAAAATTATTCCGGTATTGGCGGTCATATTTCTACATATGCTTCGGCTGCAACCCTTTATGAAGTGGGATTTAACCATTTTTTCCGCGGTAAGGGTGAGGAATTTGACGGTGATCAGGTATTCTTTCAGGGACATGCTTCTCCAGGAATTTATGCCCGGGCATTTTTAGAAGGACGTTTAACGGTCAAAAACATGGAAAATTTCCGCAGAGAATTGCAAAAGGGTGGAGGACTCTCATCTTATCCACACCCTTGGCTTATGCCTGATTTTTGGGAATTCCCCACCGTGTCAATGGGGCTTGCGCCGATAACAGCCATATACCAGGCTCGTTTTAATCGTTATTTACAGGATCGTGATATCAAGAATACAACCATGCAGCGAGTCTGGGCCTTTTTAGGTGATGGGGAGACCGATGAACCGGAAACTCTTGGTGCTATTAGTCTGGCGGCCAGAGAGGGATTAAATAATTTAATTTTTGTAATAAATTGTAATTTGCAGCGTCTTGATGGACCGGTGAGAGGAAATGGGAAAATCGTACAAGAATTGGAAAGAGTATTCCGTGGTGCCGGCTGGAACGTTATTAAAGTGTTGTGGGGAAGTGACTGGGATACGCTTTTGGCTAATGATCATACCGGCCTGCTCATACAAAGGATGAATGAATATGTCGATGGTGAATCACAGAAATACATTGTTGAATCAGGGAAATATGTTCGTGAATCATTCTTCGGAAAATATCCCCAATTACTCAAATTGGTCGAGAACTACAGCGATGAACAGGTCTGGAAATTACGGCTGGGCGGGCATGATCCGGAAAAAGTATTTGCCGCATATAAGGCCGCTAGCGAGAATAAAAAGGCGCCTACCGTAATCTTGTCCCGCACGATTAAAGGATACGGATTAGGAGAAGCAGGGGAAGGTAAGAATGTAACACATCAAGTAAAAAAGCTGAATGAAGATGAACTACGAGAATTCCGTGATAGATTCGATATCCCGATTTCTGATGAGAAGTTGGATGAAGCACCTTTTTATCGACCAGCAGAAGATAGTGAAGAAATACAATACTTATTGGATATGCGTAAGAGGCTGAACGGCTTTGTACCACAGCGCAAATTTATATCGATTCCGATTACCGTCCCCGGTCTGAATGTCTTTAATGAATTCTTAAAAGGAACAGACCGAGATGTATCAACGACCATGGCTTTTGTCCGCATGTTAACAATTCTTATGAAAGATAGTATTATAGGTAAACGTATAGTTCCTATCATACCCGATGAAGCAAGAACCTTTGGCATGGAATCACTGTTCCGCCAGTTTGGAATATATTCAAACGTCGGTCAACTGTATGAACCGGTTGACTCAGACAATTTTCTCTACTATAAGGAAGCAAAGGATGGACAAATATTAGAGGAAGGAATCACAGAGGCTGGATCAATGGCATCATTTACTGCAGCAGGCACTGCCTATGCAACTCACGGCTTTGATGCTATACCTTTTTTCATATTCTATTCCATGTTTGGATTCCAGCGTGTCGGTGACTTGATCTGGGCCTTTGGTGATTTAAGAGGACACGGTTTTCTTATTGGTGCAACATCTGGTCGGACTACCTTAATGGGAGAGGGATTGCAGCATGCAGACGGCCACAGCCATATACTGGCAAGTACAATTCCTAATCTTATCACCTATGATCCTGCGTATGCCTATGAACTTGCTGTGATTATTCAGGATGGTATGAAGCGTATGTATAAGGATCGGGAAGACATTTTTTACTATATTACCGTTGGAAATGAGAATTACCCTCAAGCGGCGATGCCTAAAGGAAGCACTCAAGGTATCATTAAAGGCCTGTATAAATTTTCAGAGGGGAAAATCAAAGGTAAGAATACATCCCTGGCCCATTTATTGGGAAGTGGATCAATCTTGAGAGAAGTTATCCGGGCACAGGAAATCCTGGAAACAAAATACAAAATAAACACATCTGTATGGAGTGCAACAAGTTATAAAGAATTACGACGCGATGCTCTGGCTGCTGAACGATGGAACATGCTACATCCTGATCAAGAACCAAAACAACCCTACATAACGACCTTACTTGAGAAAGAGCAGGGTGTGTTTGTGGCTGCAAGTGATTACATGAAGTTGGTTCCTGATCAGATCGCTCGCTGGGTACGGGGTGGTCTGTATAGTCTGGGTACCGATGGATTTGGGCGCAGTGATACCCGTGAAGCAACACGGCGATTTTTTGAAATTGATGCGGAATGTATTGTTATAGCCACGCTTTACCAATTATCACAGCGTGGTGAAATAACGGCGGCGAAAGTAAAAAAGGCCATTAAAGATTTGGGTGTTGATCCGGAGAAAGTTGATCCTGTAATTGCCTGATTGTGAGGGTGCATTTACTTTCTTCCCGTTAATAAGTCTGGCGCTGATGCAGTTAATCTTTCTTACCAGGTATTAACGGTTGTAAGATGGACGCGAATAGCATTACACCCAAACAACCTACCACATTATACCACAAGAATGACAGGTCTGTAAAAAGAAAACAAATTACAACGGCTATTTCAGCTAAAATGGCTGCAAAAAATGTTGCCTTGCCTTTAATCCACTTTAAATAGAAGGCAACCAGGAATATCCCCAGGATCGTTCCATAAAATAAAGAACCTAATATATTCACAGCTTCGATGAGAGAACCCAGTCGGCTGGCATATTGTGCTAATAATATGGCATATAGTCCCCAGCTTAGAGTGATAATCTTTGATGCCCATACATAATAGCGCTCCTCACCATCTTTTTTTACTACCCTTTTGTAAATATCAACTATAGTGGTC
>SMTZ1_10002667_pt1 | contig 26614 bp, 23 predicted proteins | sample DeeMarSWOR136_30_FD_25667 | JGI IMG/M metagenome (IMG submission 25667)
CGTCCCCGCATCCTGTGCATCGGGCCTGCCGGAGAAAACCTGGTCCTGATCTCTTCGGTCATGAACGATAAAAACAGAGCTTATGGCCGTTCCGGCTGTGGGGCTGTTTTCGGCAGCAAAAACCTCAAAGCCATCCGCGTCTCCGGCAAAGAGAAAATCCAGATAGAAGATACAGAGAAATTTCAATCAGGGCTGGACCAGGCACTTTACCTGATGAAAGCGGCCCCTATCACCAAGCGGCTGCTGCGCGAGCTCGGCACCTCCGGACTCCTCAAGCTGATCAATATCATGGAGATGCTGCCTCATCACAACTTTCAAGACAACCGGCATAAAGATGAAGACCTCAACAGGATCTCCGGGGAAACCTTGCGTCAAACGATCCTCGACCGGCCGGGCGGCTGCTTCGGCTGTCCGATCGCCTGCCAGCGGCATACACGCATCGGAGATAAAAAAGGTGAAGGACCGGAATACGAAACCATGGTGATGACCGGGCTCGACTGTGGGGTTTACGACCTTGAAGCCATCACCCTGGCTAACTACCGCTGCAACGAACTGGGCATAGACACCATAAGCTTCGGCGGAACTCTTGCCTGTGCCATGGAACTCTTTGAAAAAGGAATAATAAGTCAAAAGGATACAGACGGCGCAGAGCTTCGCTTCGGGAAGGCCGGAATACTGGCCCAAATGGCCGATTGGACTGCATCGCGAAAGGGCATCGGAAGCAAGCTGGCTGATGGATCCTTTCGGCTGGCCAGCTTCTATAAACATCCGGAGCTCTCGATGACGGTCAAAAAGCTGGAAATACCCGCTTACGACCCTCGCGCTTCCTACACTCAAGCCCTGGGCTATATGACCTCCCCGACCGGGGCCTGCCATCTGAGAGGAGGCTACGCTGTCTCCCTTGCTTTTTTCGGTGGGACAAAGGAAATACCTCGCTTCAGCCGGCTCCAGTCCCCGATCGCCATCAGGAACATGCAGAACCTGGGTATCATCCAGGACAGCCTCGGAATCTGCCGGTTCACCGGTTTCGCCTTCTCCACAGAACCCTGGTCGCGGATGGTGAGCGCTTCAACCGGGCTGGATTTTTCCACATCCAGGCTGGAAGAGATTGCCAATAGAATCGCCGCCCTGGAAAGGCTCTTCAACCTGGAGGCGGGGATGAGCCCTGAGGAAGACACTCTTCCCCAGCGCTTCAGCTCAGAGACTATTCTGATCGAAGGCAAAGAGAAATCCATATCCAAAGAGACGATGAAGGCCATGAAAAAGGATTATTATCGGGTCCGCGGCTGGGATGAGCAGGGAAAGCCTGCCCGTCCTCTGCTCAAAGCCCTGAGAATAAGCGGAAGGAAAAAATGACCGGAAAAGAATGGAAGGCTGATCAAGAGCTCATTCGCCTGTTTCAGGCGGTGGGCCGGGCTTCGCTCCTCTATGACATCCAGGACAGCCACAGCGGGAACATGGCCGTCCAGTGGACGGACGAGAATGGGCAGGTGAAGATGGCCATAACGGCCACCGGCTCTCAGAAGGGAGACCTTGAGCCGAGCCAAATCTGCTTTCTCTCGCCGACAGAGACCGATTTTGGCTATTACAAGGCATCCTCAGAGTCGGACATCCATGCCCGGATCCTCTCCCAGAAAAATGCGAACGCCTCCATGCACTGCCATACCAAAGACCTCATCATCGCCACTCTTGACGATGAAGAAAAACCCAGTCAGCCAGAACCCTTCATCCCGGTCGATCCCCTCGGGTATTATCATCTTGAGGGCATCGTGCCGGTGGACTGGTTCGCGGTCCCCAGCGGATCGCCTGAGATGGTGAAAACGATACCGGAGAGACTTACCCGGCATCCGGTGACTCTTGTTCAGGCTCACGGCGCCTTCTCCAGAGGACGCACTCTCCAGGAAGCTTTTTTTCTCCTCTGCGTCGCCAACAACTCCGGTTACATCGCCCGCCTGGCCCGCAAACTGGGCGTGGACTTAGAAAAAACGAGGGATAAAGTCCGGTCTGACCCGGATTCACTCTTTGCCTATCCGCCGGATAAATACTCCATCCAGAGTGGGAATGTCCTGGACTTCCCTCAGGAAGAAGAGATAACCAGAGAGTTCATCAAGACCGGGGCCAGAATCTTTGAATCCCGTCTCTCCCCTTTTCATACCGGTTCCCTGTCGATCCGCGGCGCCCGGACCATGCTCTACGCCCCCCAGGCTTCGATGCCCAGAGAGGTCGGAGGGCCTCTTCTGGAGATCCCGCTCTCTCCGGAAAAATCAGACTCTCCTGAAATAAAAATCCATAAAACCATCTACTCGGAGAGCAACTTCCAGACCGTTATCCACTGCCACATCCCTGAGGCTGAAGCGCTCTCCCGCTCCATCCCCCCAGGAGAAAAAGAACCGAGCGACCGCATCGTACCCATCGATGCTGAGGGGAGTTTCTTCTACCTGGTCATCCCTGTCCTTGCTCCCCGGTTCGAATTTGCCCATTTCCTCCGGCTCCTGCATGATTATAAGGTCGTGGTGGTAAGAGGAGGAGGCGTCTGGGGAGTGGGCAGCCAGTCTCTCTCCGAGGTTCTCCATCACCCGTCATCGGTGAGGGAGATATGCCTCTACCGTCTTGGCGCAATGGAGCATGGGCTTGACCTCAAAAAAATGGAGCCCAAGAAAGCCAAAAAATGGTGATGGGGAATCAGCCCCGCTTGCGGGTCACTTCGGCATCATAGCGCTCGATCTCTTTCATACAGGACTCCCCGGCAGGGACGCCCATCTTCAGACAAAAATAATCCCAGACAGCTCCAAAAGGCAGGGTCTTGAGTTCTTCGAGAAGAGCCAGCCGGCCATAGTAATTTGCTGCATTCTCGAACTCTTGAAGCTTCTCTCGGGGCTCAAGAAGAGCCAGCAAAAAACTCTTTTGAACCGCTCTGGCACCTATGACCAAGGCACCGACACGATTCAGGCTGGCATCGAAAAAGTCGAGGGCGAGATGAACCTTATCCAGAGTGCCGCTTCTCACGATCTCTTCTGCTATCGCTCTCACCTCATCGTTCAGGATAACGATATGGTCGCTGTCCCACCTCACACCACGGCTGAAATGGAGGAGAATCTCATTTGAAAACTGAAGCAGGGCAGAAATCTTGTCTGCGACAGATTCTGTGGGATGGAAATGCCCCAAATCCAGGCAGAGCATGATCCCCCTGGAAAGGGCATAACCCATGTAGAATTCATGGGACCCCACGACAAAAGCCTCGCTGCCCAGGCCGAAAAGCTTGCTCTCCACTGAGTCCTTCATCTCGGAAGGGATGTATTCCTTGGCGTAGATCCTATCCAGAGCCTCTTTCAGCAGGGAGCGGTGAGTCCAGCGGTCGACCGGAAAATCTTTTGACCCATCCGGGATCCAGAGGTTATGGATACAGAAGCTTCCCAGCTCCCGGCCGATAAAGGCGCTGATCTCCCGGCTGCGCTTGACATGCTCTATCCAGAATTCACGGATTCCCTTATCCTTGCTGCTCAGAGTATAACCCGACTCTGCTTGGGGATGGGCAAAACAGGTGGCGTTGAAATCCAGGTTGACCTTCTTCTTCTTGGCCCAGTCGATCCATCCTTTATAATGTTCGGGGCTAATCTTATCTCTATCCACGAATTTCTCACCGAATTCTCCGTAAATGGCATGCAGGTTCAATCGCATCCGGCCGGGAATCAGAGACAAGGCTTTCTCAAGGTCCATCTGAAGCTCCGCGGCTGTCCTTGCCTTTCCCGGATAATTCCCTGTCGCCTGGATGCCACCCCCGCCTGCTTGCGCCGCAGATTTCTCGAACCCGCTGACGTCATCCCCCTGCCAGCAAGGGAGGGAAATAGAAAGTTTTTCCAGCGCCTTGAGAGCTTTATCAATATCCACTCCCAGCTGAACATATCTTTCTCTGGCTGCTGTATAAGCCCCGATGATTTTTTTCTCATTCATCTTTCATCCTCCCTGAAACGCAATCTCGCCTCAACAAGGGAAATTCGAATTTATTCAACTGACTACCATTCTTGCACTTATCATACAACCCTTATCCTGTCAACGCCAGGGTCAGGGCTCGACATTAGACATTTTAAAGAGAAAATGGAGTTCATTCTTGGGCTCAGTCCTAACCTGGATGTTCAGATTTAATCCTGACACTCGCTTTAAAGGCTCCAATAATTGTAAATTCTGATACCTTTTCAATCACTTCTGTTTACTTTTTACTTATTTTCTTGCTGGTAGAAGAATGTCTAATGTCGAGCCCTGACCCCAATTTATGGTAAGCTAGGCTGATGCCTAAAGAGACGATGAGCCCCCGGGAGAGATGGCTGGCCGTGCTCCAGCGGCAGAATCCCGATAGAGTTCCGATGGACTACTGGGCCACACCTGAAGCCACCCAAAAGATCATGAAGCATCTGGGGTGCAGCAGCGAAAGGGAGATGCTGGAAAAACTGCATGTGGACTTTTCGGTGGAGGTCAAACCTTCCTATTCAGGGCCATCCATTCCTTCCGGCTGTGATGAATTTGGATGCCGGTACAAGATGGTGGACTACGGAACCGGTGAGTACGAAGAATGTGTCTTTCATCCTCTTGCCCGCTACAGCACAGTCAGAGACATCCAGCGCTCCTACACCTGGCCTGACCCTGACTGGTGGGATTACAGCCAGATCAAGGGCCAACTTGCGGGCAATGAGGAATACCCTGTCCACGGCGGCTACTGCGAACCTTTTTTGATCTACAAGAAACTCAGGGGAGAAGAGCAGTCTTACCTGGACCTGGTGACGAGCCCGGAAATCGTTCACTACTGCCTGGACAAGCTCTTTCACCTGGCTTATGAGAATATCCGGCGCATACACGAGCAGCTCCCCGGGAAAGTGATCTTCTCCTATGTGGCTGAGGACATGGGAAGTCAGAACGACCTTCTCTACTCCCCGGCTCACATCCAGGAGTTCCTCCTCCCGAGGATGAAAAGAGTCATCGAGCTGGTCCATCAGGCTGGTTCTTTATCTTTCCACCATAACGACGGCAGTATCCGGCGTATACTACCTGACCTGATCCGGATCGGCATCGACATCCTGAATCCCATCCAGTGGCGCTGCCAAAACATGGACCGGGCAGATCTTAAACGGGAATTTGGAGATAAGGTCATCTTTCACGGCGGGATGGATAATCAGGTTACTCTCTCCTTCGGCTCGGTGGAAGACGTGAAAAAAGAAGTACTGGATAACTTGAGGATTCTGGGAAAAGGGGGCGGCTATATCCTCTCTCCCTGTCATAACATCCAGGCTGTCAGTCCCGTTGAGAATATCGTCGCCATGTATCAGACCGGTTACGAGAACGGCTGGACCTGAAGAATGATTAAGGAACGTGATTAGGGGACGTTCCCTGCGGGGACACTCTTTTTTTTCGTTGTATATAAAAATCTATAAAAGGGTGTCCCCCTCGGGAACGTCCCCATAAGCTTGAGATATCAAACGGATTGACCTCCGCTCTTTTATCTCTTATAATCTTCCACAAATGAAATGGATTTACATCGAAGACATCGCTCAGTTTAAGGGCCAAGAGGTTGAACTCCGCGGATGGGTGTACAACAAGCGGTCAAGCGGCAAGGCGCGCTTCCTTCTTATACGGGATGGGACAGGAATCATCCAGGGAACAATATTCAAGCCTGAAAAAGACCACCCGCTGTTCAAGAAATTCGATTCCTTGACCCAGGAATCCTCACTCATAGTCCGGGGCCTGGTCAAAGAAGACAAAAGGGCTCCGGGTGGTTTCGAAATCGAGATAGGGGAAATAGACATCCTGCAGTTGGCCCAGGAATACCCGATTACTCCCAAGGAACACAGCACGCCTTTCCTGATGGAGCACCGCCATCTGTGGCTACGCTCGCGAAAGCAGCACGCTCTGCTCCAGGTCAGGGCCGAGCTGGTCAAGGCCATCCGCGACTTCTTCGACGGCAGAGGCTTTCGTTTAATGGACACGCCGATCCTGACTCCCAGCGCCTGCGAGGGAACCACCACTCTTTTTGAAACCGAGTACTTCGACCAGAAGGCCTACATGAGCCAGAGCGGTCAACTCTACAACGAAGCTACGGCCATGGCCTTCGGCAAGGTCTACTGTTTCGGCCCGACTTTCCGTGCGGAAAAATCCAAGACACGAAAACACCTTATTGAATTCTGGATGGTGGAGCCGGAAGTCGCCTTTGCCACCCTGGACGACATCATCGAGCTCGGAGAAGACTTCGTCGTCTTCCTGGTGGAGCGGATACTGGAGAAAAGGAAAAAAGAGCTGGAAATCCTGGAAAGGGACACCAAACCCCTGGAAGCGATCAAGAAACCTTTTCCCCGGACCACCTACGATGATGCTCTCCGGATGATCAAAGAAAAAGGATCGAAGATGGAATGGGGAGATGATTTTGGCGCTCCGGATGAAGCTCTCCTGTCCGAGATATACAATCTTCCCGTCGTCATAACGCATTTCCCGGCTCTGATCAAAGCTTTTTACATGCAGCCGGATGAGGAACGACCGGAGGTCGTCCTGGGTGTGGACATGATCGCTCCAGAAGGATTCGGAGAAATCATCGGTGGCGGCCAGCGCATCCATGACCTTGCCCTCCTTGAGAAAAAAATCAAGGAATTCAAGCTCCCGCGGGATGCATACGAATGGTATTTGGACCTGAGAAAATACGGTTCTGTCCCTCATTCGGGTTTTGGGCTGGGGGTGGAAAGAACTCTTGCCTGGATTTGCGGCATAAAGCACATCCGGGAAACCATACCTTTCCCCCGCCTTCTCTACAAGATTTATCCCTGATACAGAATTATCAAATCAGTTGATTTGCCAAGCCGAAAACTATAAGATAAGGCGTTTAAATGATGCGAGCAGACACAGAGTCAAGAACATGAACACAAGCTTTCCAAAATTCGTGTTTAAAAACCGCCGGTTTATCCATATCGCTGTAGCCGTTCTTCCCATACCATTCAAGGTTTATTTTGAAGGCACCTCCACTCTGCTGCTGTGGATAGTCGGTTTCCTGCTCATGCTCTCCGGTGTAGCCTTCAGGATATACACAGCCGGTTATCTTCAGGGAAAACATACGACAACCACGATCATTGCCGATTATATGTGCACTTCAGGCCCTTTTGCCTATATCAGGAACCCGCTTTACCTCGGCAACTTTATCATCGGGCTATCCCTGGCCGTGGCCTTTAATGAATGGTACGGGTACCTGGTGTTCGCTATTCATTACATCGGTGTCTATTCCATCCTGATATCTTACGAGGAAAAATTCATGGCCAACAAGTTCGGGGCGGCCTATGCCGAGTACCGGGCGTGCACCCGGAGATTCATTCCGAGTCTGAAGCCCTTCAAGGGCAGCTCCAATATGAACCCGGACTTTAAAGTCGGGTTCTCGAGCGAGAAATATTATTTCCTTATCCTCCTCATCTTCTTCGCCCTTCTCTACTTTTTATTCGTCAACTAGCCTGTATTATTATTCAGCGCATGCTTTAGGGTCAGGCCTTGTTAGAGTTGATGTCTGGAGGGCCATAATTAAGCATATATCTAGAATCCCTGATAAGGCCTGACCCCAGCTCAGCCTTCCACACAGTTTTCTCCACCCACTGCCCCTCGCTTATTGCCTGAGGGGGAAGGTGAGGGAATGGCGCTCAAAATTTGAAGGGAGCGATGCCATTCCCGTGTATTTTACCAATGAAATTCCCTGCGCAGAACGGAAGAGAACCATGTTTACTAATAGTCCAATACGATTTACAATTGGAAAAAGCATGAAAAAGATAGCTCTGATCAGCTTCGGCTGCGCCAAGAATCTTGTTGACAGCGAGGTCATGCTCGGCTATATCGACCAGGCCGGTCACTCCTTCGTTACCGACCCGAAAGATGCGGACGTCCTCATCCTCAACACCTGCGGCTTTATAGAGCCAGCCAAAAAAGAAGCGCAGAATGCCTTGAGAGACGCCGTCTCATTCAAGAAAAGAGGAGTAGGGAAAAAAGCCATCGCTGTCGGCTGTTATGTGGAAAGATACCGCAACAGCCTCGAGCAGAAATATCCCGAGATCGATGTCTGGCTCGGAGTGAATGACTTCGATAAAATCGTCCAGGCCATTGAAGGGAAGCCCTTCACCAGGTCCGGGGAAAGCTTTCTCTACGACCACACCTCCCCGCGCCTCAGACAGACTCCTCCGGCATGGAGCTATGTCAAAATCTCGGAAGGATGCTCCCATGAATGCTCTTTCTGTTCGATTCCGCTGATCAAAGGGCCGTACCGGTCCCGCTCAGTATCTTCTATTGTTTCCGAAGTTGAAGCGCTCGGCCAGCAGGGAGTCAAGGAAGTCAACCTCATCTCTCAGGACACGACCTACTTCGGCCGAGACAAAGGGATGGAGAACGGCCTGATCCTCCTCATACGAGAACTCCTTCAGGTCAAGACCATAGACTGGCTCCGTATCCTCTATGGCTATCCAGAGGAGATCAGCGATCCTCTTCTTGAGGTCATGCAGGAAGACAAGGTCTGCTCTTATCTTGACATCCCTTTTCAGCATTCAGACCCGGAGATCGTGAAAAAAATGAAAAGGGCCATGGACGGACAAAGGGCTATGAAGCTTATTCGCAAAATAAGAAACAAGATCCCGGAGATCACTCTCCGGACATCTCTGGTTGTCGGATTTCCGGGTGAGGGCAAAAAGGAATTCGAAAACCTTAAGAAATTCGTCCAGGAAGCCCGCTTTGACCACCTGGGAGTCTTTACCTATTCAAGGGAAGACGGCACATCCTGTTTTTCACTGGGTGACCCGGTCAAGGAAATCGTCAAGAACAAAAGAAGAGAGAAGATCATGGAGATCCAGGCAGAAATTTCCTGGCAGAAAAATAAAGAGTACCTGGACCGCCAGATCGAAGTTCTGGTCGAGGGGACTTCCAATCAAAACCCTGATTTGCTCATCGGGAGGGGGAGATTCCAAGCGCCCGAAGTGGATGGGGTGATATTCATGGAAAGTCCGGCTGACTGGCCAAAACTGGTTAACACCATTCAAACGGTTGAAATCACGGGATGGGATGTATATGATTTATACGGTAAAGCGGCCCGATGAAACTCTTATCAAAGTTAGCCTCAACATTTTTTGGACTGGGATTCATTCCTTTCGCTCCCGGGACACTCACCAGCATAGTAATCGTTCTTCTTTATAAATATTATCTGTATAGACTCAGCTGGCCTGTGTACGCATTGATCCTCATCCTTCTTTTTTTTATCGGCGTTTATGCCTCCACGAAATATTCATCGGCCTTGAACAAGAAGGATCCGCGCAAGATAGTCATAGATGAGGCTCTCGGCCAGCTCCTCGTCCTCTTCAGGATGAGTGATGCCTGGTTTCCTATCCTCTCCTGCTTTGTCCTGTTCCGTGTCTTTGACATCGCCAAACCGTTTCCGATAAAAAGAATAGAGAAGCTCCCCGCCGGGTGGGGGATCATGCTGGATGATGTCGTAGCCGCCGTCTATGCCGGAGTGATCGTCAACCTCTATTTGCTTTTAAAATGATAGAAAAAAGAGACAGGAAAATAGAGATCATGGCCATAGGTTCAGAACTCCTCACGCCCTATTTTCAGGATACCAACTCTCTCTATCTGACAGAGCGTTTTAACGACCTGGGGATGGAAGTTTCCTATAAAACAATCGTCAGCGACGACTGGGACGATCTCGTTCTCTGCCTCAAACAGGCTCTAGCAAGAGCGGACATCATCGTGGGCATCGGCGGCCTGGGGCCGACCAGTGATGACCGAACACGGGAGGCTCTGGCCTCTGCTCTCGAGCGAAAACTCATCTTTAAAAAAGAGATCCTCCAGAAGATAAAGAAAAGGTTCGAGCACAGAGGACTGTCCATGCCTGCGGTCAACAAAAAGCAGGCCTATGTCATCGAAAGAGGAAAACCGCTTGAGAACAAAAAAGGAACCGCACCCGGCCTCTGGCTGGATACAGGCTCGGAGATAGTCATCCTTCTCCCAGGCCCTCCTCACGAACTCAAGCCCATGTTTGACTCCTCTGTTTGGCCAGGCCTCCAAAAGTTCAGGAAAAAACACACCTGCCGCAGAGTGCTGAAAATCACCGGATTGACCGAATCGAAGATAGAGTCTCTCATCTCAGATCTTTATCCTCAAGAATCTCATCTCAGCTTGACGACCCTCGCCTACCCGGGCCAGATAGAGATCCACATCACCGCTCATTCTGAAAAAAGCGAGAGCGAGGCTGAGAAGCGTGTAGAAACCCTGGAAAAGAAGCTGCTCGACAAGCTGAAAGAAAACGTCTTCTCTACGAGAGGCGAAGAACTCGAGGAAGTGGTGGGAAGGCTTCTCCGGCTTCATCAAAAGACTCTGGCCGCTGCCGAATCCTGTACGGGCGGCTTCCTGGGCCACCGCCTCACCAATGTACCCGGAAGCTCCGACTATTTCCTCCAGAGCATGGTGGTCTACAGCAACGAAGCCAAAAGCTATCAACTGGGAGTATCATCAGACTTAATAGAGCAACACGGAGCAGTCAGTCCTCAAGTGGCCACTGCCATGGCTGCCGGCATCAGGCAAAAAGCCTGCGCCAGCTTCGGGCTGGCCATAACAGGAATAGCGGGCCCGACAGGAGGTACCCCAGACAAACCTGTGGGCCTTGTCTACACTGCTTTAGGCTGGGATAATGGGACTGAGGTTGTGAAGAACATTTTTATTGGGAATAGAGAGATGGTTAAATTTCAATCCACCCAAAAAGCCCTGGACATGATCAGAAGACATCTCATGGCCAAGGCCAGGAGCTAAGAGGTCAGAATTGAGAACATTCATCGCTATCAACCTTGACCGGGAGTTAAAAGAGATGCTGTCTCAACTCATCGAGGAACTCAAGAGACTGGATCCAGCCCGCAAAAGCGTCAGATGGGTGAATCAGCAAGCGATGCACCTGACGTTGAAATTCCTGGGCGAAATTGACGAGAACAAGGTCAAACCCATAGAAACAGCACTGAAACGAGTATCAGATGGAGCCAGGATATTCGCCATGAAAATAATAGGGACAGGATACTTCCCTCCGGACAAGAGAAATCCTAGAGTTCTCTGGTTGGGAATAGAAGAAGAGGAGAGCTTGAAAATCCTTCAATCCCTCCTGGAAGAAGAGATGGAAAAGCTGGGATTTCCCAAAGAAAAACGAAAATTTCATCCCCATCTCACCCTGGGAAGGGTGAAAATCCCCTCCAACCTCAGGGAGATAATGCTTCATCTTGAAAAATATGAATCTCAGAAATTCGGAGAAATGGAGGTCAAGAAGATCACTTTCTTCAAGAGCGTCCTCAAGCCCACCGGGGCTGAGTATTCAGTTCTATCCGAGTTTGAGCTCAAATGAAAATATTGTTTGCCGTTCTCTGTTATCTTTTCGGAGCTATTCCTTCTGGATATATCCTATTCCGCCTCAGCGAAAAAAAAGATATCCGCCGTTTTGGCAGCCAGGCAACCGGGGCAACCAACGTGCTCCGTTTGAAGGGATTGAAATACGCGATTCCAGTCCTCCTGTTTGACGTGGCGAAAGGATTCCTGCCGGTCTTCCTGGCTTTAAAGCTCTTCGAAGACCTCATCCTGGCTCTCATCTGCGGCTTCCTGGCTGTTATCGGCCACTGTTTTCCGGTCTACATCAAGTTCAAAGGCGGGAAGGGCCTGGCAACCACCCTTGGGGCCTATGCTCTATTGGCCTTCAAACCGGCCCTCCTCAGCCTGGCTGTTTTTCTCATTGCCGTCGGTATCTCGCGTTATGTGTCCCTGGGCTCGCTCCTTGCCGTCCTCAGCTTTCCTGCCTTCGCCTTGCTTTTCAAGGAAGAGATTCAGGTCGTCTACTTCGGCATCGCCCTCTTTATCCTGGTTGCCTTCATGCACAGGGAAAATATTGCCCGGTTGATCAAGGGCACTGAAAGAAAAATAGGAGAGAAAGCAGGATGAAAGCAAGTGTTATCGGTGGAGGGACCTGGGGCAGTGCCTTTGCCCTCCATCTCGGCCGTTTGAATATCCAGACGAAACTCTGGATCCGAGAGAAAGATGTCTATGAAGAGACATTGCATCATAAGGAGAACCAGACATTCCTTCCGGATTATGTTTTTCCAGAAACAGTCTCTTTTTTTCACAGCTATGAAGAGGCTGTGAAGTCCGCTGATATCGTCTTCATCGCCGTTCCCTCAAAATTCTGCCGCCAGGTCTATCAACAGCTCGGACCTCATCTCTCTACCAACCAGATGATCGTCAGCCTGACCAAAGGCATAGAAGAAAAGTCCCTGAAAAGAATGAGCGAAGTGATGGAAGAGATCTTTTCTCCCTTTTTCACGCCGTGGATCGCAGCCCTTTCCGGACCGAGCTTCGCCAAGGAAGTCGCCGAAAGTCACCCGACTGCTGTCGTCCTGGCTTCGCAAGATGAGAGCCAGGTTAAGAAGATCCAGCATCTCATCTCCAGCCCTGTCTTCCGCACCTATACAAGCAGTGACCTCGTCGGGGTTGAACTTGCCGGTGCCATAAAAAACGTCATTGCCATCGCCGCAGGGATATCTGATTCTCTTCAATTCGGGAGTAATTCCGTAGCCGCCCTGGTGACAAGGGGCATTGCTGAAATGACACGATTGGGTTTAAAATTGGGAGCAAGGATGGAGACATTCGCCGGTTTGGCAGGTATCGGGGACCTCGTCCTCACCTGCACAGGCAAGCTCAGCAGGAATCATTTCGTCGGCGCAGAGCTGGGAAAGGGAAAATCCCTATCCGAGATCGTCTCCTCGATGAAGATGGTGGCAGAAGGGATCACCACCACACTATCTGTCCACCAACTGGCTCAAAAAGCGAATGTCGAAATGCCTATCTGCGAGCAGGTCTATCAAGTGCTCTACGAAAACAAAAGCCCGAGAAAGGCTTTAGAAAACCTGATGACAAGAAAACTCAAGAGTGAGTATTAAAAAGAATAGGAGGAGAGGATGAAAATCAAAACAGCTCTGATCCTTTTAATATGCCTCAATCTAATTCTCTGCGCTTCATCTCAGAAAAAGCTGGAAAAATCAAGAGAAAAGGACCCGATCCATCAGTATAACATGGGCCTGTTCTTTCTCAACGAAGGAAATATCGATGAAGCGATCAAGCATTTCAATAAAGCCCTTGTTCTCAAACCCGATTATGACCTTGCTCTGTGCATGATCGGCCTGGCCCACTCGATGAACGGAAAATTTAACGAAGCCATAAACTATCTCAAGAAGTCTCTGAGTCTCAGCCCAGATTTAACCGAAGCTCACAACTACCTCGGCGTTGCCTACCAGGAATTGGGATTCCTGGACGAGGCTGAAAAGGAATTCATGATCGCCACCCTTGACAAAACCTACCTATCAAGAGAACTCCCTTACTATAATTTGGCCAGAATATATTTTACGAGGGACAAGCTCGAGGAAGCCCTCAGCTTTGTCAACAAAGCTCTGGAAATAAACAGTAACTTCCGCATGGCGAACAACCTCAAGGGAACGATCCTGGAGAAGCAACTGAAATACAAGGAAGCGATTGAAAGCTACAAGATGGCCCTGAAAAATCTTGAGACAGAGACGGCTCTTACCCGCAACGTCGCCATGGACTACTATGTGACCATCAATTTCAACCTGGCAGTGGCTTATTTCAAGAGTAACGAGCTGGATAAAGCCAAGGAAATTTTTATAAATATCTATCCCGGGGTGACCGACCCGGAGATGAAACTGAAAATCGAACAGTATTTAAGGGCGATCAAATAGAACCAGGCCTCAGGTCCCTTCCAGCCAGCCAGAGAGGTATTTCCTCTGTTCAGAGGATAGCCTGTCAATTTTGACTCCCATGGTTTTGAGCTTCAGACGAGCCACTTCTTTGTCAATTTTCTCCGGTACCGGGTAAACCTTTTTCTGCAAATCCTTCCCTTTCTGGACAAGATGCAGGACGCAAAGAGCCTGATTGGAAAAGCTCATATCCATGACCACCGCCGGGTGTCCCTCTGCTGCGGCCAGGTTGACCAAGCGACCCTCAGCCAGAAGATAGATTCTCTTCCCGCCTTTCAGCTTATACTCCTGGACATAGTCCTTCATCTCTCTCTTCCGTGTCGAGAGCTTCTCCAAAGCCGGTATGTCAATCTCGACGTTAAAGTGCCCGGAATTAGCGATAATGGCGCCATCCTTCATCAGCAGAAAATGACCCTCGGTGAGGACGCTTTTATTTCCAGTGGCCGTTACAAAGATATCCCCGATCCTGGCTGCTCTCTTCAGGCTCATCACTTGAAAACCATCCATGACTGCTTCCAAAGCCCGGAGAGGATCTGTTTCACAAACGATCACTCTGGCTCCGGCCCCGGCTGCTCTCATGGCTATCCCGCGACCACACCATCCGTACCCCGCCACGACAAAGTTCGATCCGGCAAAGAGGACGTTGGTTGCCCGCAAAATTCCATCCAGAGTGCTCTGACCTGTTCCATAGCGGTTGTCAAAAAGATGCTTCGAGTTCGCATCGTTGACCGCGATGATGGGATAAACGAGGACTTTGTTCTTGGCCATGCTTCTCAAGCGGATCACACCTGTAGTCGTCTCTTCTGTTCCGCCGATGACACCGTCAATGAGATCTGTCCTTTCTGAATGGAGAGTGGAAACCAGGTCGGCTCCATCATCCATGGTGATCTGAGGTCCGAGATCAAGCGCTTGGTTGATATGGTTGTAGTATGTCTTCTTGTCTTCTCCTTTAATGGAAAAAACAGCGACGTTATAATATTTCACCAGGGCAGCGGCCACTTCATCCTGTGTACTGAGAGGATTCGACGCGGTCAGGGCCATATCAGCTCCGCCAAATTTTAAAGTGCGCATCAGGTTCCCGGTTTCACTGGTCACGTGCAAACAGGCTGAAATCCGAATATTTTTAAGGGGTTTTTCCTTGGTAAACCTGCGCTTGATGGAACTCAAGACCGGCATGTACCTCTCGGCCCATTCCATCTTGAGCTTGCCTTTTTCAGCCAGCTTCAAATCTTTGACATCACAGTCATTCTTCATCTTTCTTCACTCCCTTTTTCATAACCCGGCGGCTTTTCTCAATTCCTCAGCTTTATCCAGCCTCTCCCAAGTGAATTCTTTTTCTGTCCGGCCGAAATGTCCATAACAGGCCGTCATCTTGAATATTGGCCTGAGCAGATCAAGGGCTTGAATCATCCCCTTGGGAGAGAGATTGAAATGAGTCCTGATCAAATCTTTAATTTTATCCTCATTTATCCTGGCCGTCCCGAAAGAGTCGACCATGATCGAGACAGGATGAGGCACACCTATGGCATAGGCGATTTGGACTTCAAGCTTATCCGCGATACCGGCTGCAACACAGTTCTTAGCTACATAGCGCGCCATGTAAGACCCTGAGCGGTCCACTTTGGTTGGGTCCTTGCCCGAGAAACAGCCGCCGCCGTGGCTGCCCACGCCACCATAAGTGTCCACGATAATCTTGCGACCGGTGATCCCTGTATCCGCCAAAGGGCCTCCTTGTTCAAAGCGGCCCGTCTCGTTGATATAGATATTTATATTCTTATCCATCATCTCTGGTGGAATGACTTTCATGATTACTTCGCGCTTGATATCTTCCTTTAAATCATTCATCTTGACTATGTTGTCGTGCTGGGCCGCGACGACGATGGCATCCACTCTTTTCGGCTGTTGGCCCTCATATTCTATGGTAACCTGCGATTTCCCGTCAGGCCTGAGGTATTGTAAAATATTCTCTTTCCGCACCTGAGCCAACCGTCTGACAAGCTTATGGGCAAGCATAATGGGCAGGGGCATGAATTCTTCTGTCTCCCGACAGGCATAACCGAACATCAATCCCTGGTCTCCAGCTCCCTGTTCATGATCTTCCGTCTCATCGACTCCCCTGGCTATGTCAGAAGACTGCTCATGGATGGAGGAAATGACGCAACAGGTCTCATAATCAAACCCATATTCTGCATTGGTGTACCCGATTTCCTTGACTGTATCCCTGACAACTTTCTGGAACTCACAGTAGCCATCACTGGAAATTTCTCCGGCAATCAGCACCAGGCCTGTGGTGACCAACGTTTCGCAGGCCACACGGCTATGAGAATCCTGATGGATGAGATCATCCAGTATGGCATCAGAGATCTGGTCACAGATCTTATCTGGATGGCCTTCTGTCACGGACTCGGATGTAAAAAAATATTTTCCGGTTTTACTCATATGCTACCTCACATCCCTGATAAGGAACTCGATTTCGTAGCTAAAATAATTAACACAAAAAGACATCCTTTGCAATCGTGGGGTCAGGGCTCGACACTAGACATATGGATCAAATGTGTTTAAACCATATCTATTTAAAGCTTGGCCACCTGATTTAAATTCCGCTGATAAAAATCCCTGAAAGGCCTGAACTTGAACTTTTCCTCCAAATTATCGAATCCAAAAAATGTCTAATGTCGAGCCCTGACCCTATTTGAAACTGAAATCGATTTGAACTCCGGATGGTATTTATGTTATTAATTTGAACTGTCGATAGACTTCCATGAAGATGAAACTCTGGATAAACAAGATATTGATCATACTCTGGGCATTCGTCTTTTTCTTCGGTGCAGCTTCAGGAATCCAATCTCAAGAGAAAAAGAGGTTCCCGTTTGCCGCCACCTTGTATAAACTCAAGAACGGTCTCCATGTGATCCTTTCTGAGGACCATTCACTCCCCATTGTATCGGTTGTCATGGTCTATAATGTTGGGTCCATGAACGAGCAGCCCGGCAAGACAGGTCTGGCCTACCTTATGGAAAATCTGATGTTCCAGGGTTCAGAAAACATCGGACGGATGCAACACGTCAGCATCATCAACAGGCTTGGGGGAGAACTCAACGCCACCACTACCGTTGATAGAACTGTGTTTCTCCAGAGAGTGCCATCCAACCAGTTGACCCAGGTTCTCTGGCTCGAATCGGACAGAATGAGATCTCTCCAGATAAATGCGGCTAAAGTGGAAAAAGCGAAACAAGAGATTATCGGTGATATCCGCAACAGAAAAGCTGCCAATCCCTACCTTGAAAGTTACTGGCGCTTCGACCAGCTTATTTATCCCAGTTTTGCCTATAATCACCCTGTCATCGGCTCGGAAGTTGATTTACAAGATTTGAAAGTCCAGGATGTTAAGGATTTCTATAACACCTATTACGTCCCTAACAACGCTGTTCTTTCCATAGCCGGAAAAATCGATAGAGAGAAAGTTCTGACGGACATCCGCAAATACTTTGAGACCATTCCAGAAGGAAAGGAGATTCCGCACGTTCCCTTGTCAAAATCGCCTGAGGAAATACCGATCCACGAATCGATGGAAAGTGACCAGGTCCCATCTCCCGGCTTCCACTTGGGTTACAGGTTAGCCCACCCCTCCTCTGATGACTTCTATGCACTGTCCCTCATAGAATATATTCTTCTCAGAGGGAGCACTTCCCGGCTTCAAAAGAGGCTGATCAAAAGAGAAAGGCTTGCCCTTCATATGGATGGAGATATCGAGAAGAGATATCCTGTCGCCCGCTTTAAGTTATTCATCCTGAACAATAATCAGTTCATGGTTCAGAGAGCCCAAAGGGCTATTTTCTCAGAGCTGCACAGGCTAAAAACAAGCTTTATTTCCTCCGAAGAGCTCCAGAAATCAAAGAATATGTTCAAGATGGATTACATCGATCAATACACCGATTCCTTATCCAGAGCTCTATTCCTGGCCGAAGAATTCCTCTTTAAGAGAATTCTCGTCAATCCATCTGAAGAATTGCTGAAGTATTTCGCTGTCACTCCAACCGATATTGTCGGCGTTTCCAACAGGTATTTCAAAGAAGACAGCGTCATACTCGATATAGAAGCCAAATGAAACCCGGAAGCCGCTTTGCCTTGGCTCCATCCCTTATTGCCCAAGAAAGATTCCGCAGGACCCCTCCCATCCCCGAACCCCTCCCGGACCTGATGATACCTGAAATCAAGTCTACATCCCTCTGGAATGGACTGACTCTATGGATTATCCGGAAAGACAACCTGCCGATCATCAGCCTTAGGCTCATCGTGTTCGCCGGCGAAAGCTCCTCGCCTGAAGGACTGCCCGGCATGGCTACCCTTGCGGCCCACATGATCAGCCGAGGATGCTCCGGCCTCTCCTCCTCTCAGATCGAAGAAGAAATTGATTTTGTCGGCGGAAGTTTCTCGACATCTGTTCATCCGGATTATGCTCTTTTCTCCTTTACATTCCTGGAGGAGCATCTGGACCGATCCCTTGATCTCCTCAGCCGCATGCTGCTTCAACCCTCGTTTTTAAGGCGCGAAATCGACGCCATAAAAAGAAACATGTACTACAACCTGGTTGAAGAAGGCTCAAGCCCGGACTTTTTGGCCAAAAGGCAAATGCTCCGGCTTCTCTTTGAAAATCACCCTTACAAAAAAGTCACATTCAATGAAGAGGTGATAAAAAATTTAACTCAAAAGGACCTTGTCCCTTTTTTTTACAACAATTACAGGCCGAACAATACGCATATTATTCTCACCGGCAATCTCGACCTGGAAACAGCCCAAAGGAAGGTTCAACGCTATCTCCAAAGATGGCAGAAAAGAGAAATGAGACCAGTCCAGCCGGAGTCCCCGGAGTCCAATAAAAAAAGAAGGGTATGTTTCATCCATAATTCGAACGCCAAAGAGGCGACACTCTATCTGGGAAATGTGGTCATACCCGCCACCAATCCCGATATTTTCCCCCTACTGGTCATGAACCAAGTCTTGGGAGGGACTCCCAACAGCCGCCTCTTTCTGAACCTCAGGGAATCGAAAGAATATGCTTACCAAGCTTTCAGTCAGATTGAATACTATAAAAACTTCAGTGTCTTTTTCATAAACGCCAAGGTCAGACCCGAAGTCGTGGAAGCCTCTATCCAGGAAATCCTTAACGAAATAAGATCGATCACCAATAAAAAAGTCTCCACCTTTGAGATCGAACAGGCTAAATCCTACATGATCGGTAACTTCCCCCTTCAAATCGAATCCCTGGCTGAACTGACCTCAAAAGTGGCTGAAAACAAGGCCCTGAATCTGGGGGATAATCACTGGAAGAGATATTATGAAAACATCATGCTCGTTACCTCGGATAAAGTCTTTGAATTATCAAGGCGAATCCCCCTCCTGACTCCTGTCGTGGTTGTCGTCGGAAACAGTGATATTGTCCTCAATCAGTTCGGAAAGTTCATCAAGGAAGTGGAGATTTTTAATACTAAGGGCGTTTATTTAGGCACCTATAAGTTTGACTGAAGGAGATGATCAATGAAATTGGTTGAATGCGTTCCCAACTTCAGCGAAGGGAGAGACAGAGAAAAAATCAACACCATCACCAAAGAGATCGAGTCCACACCTCAGGTCACTCTTCTCGATGTGGACCCGGGAGAATCTACCAACCGGACTGTTGTGACTTTTATCGGGATACCGGAAGGAGTGAAACAGGCTGCCTTCAAAGCCATCAAAAAAGCATCCGAAATCCTGGATATGACTAAACATAAAGGCGCCCACAGCCGGATAGGGGCTACAGACGTCTGCCCTTTTGTTCCTGTTACAGGAGTGACCATGGAAGACTGCATCCAGCTTGCCCATGAACTGGGAGAAAAAGTTGCCAACGAGCTCAGCATCCCTGTCTATCTGTACGAAGAAGCAGCCCAGAAGCCGGAGAGAAAAAATCTGGCTACAATCCGGCAAGGAGAATACGAAGGGCTCGCTGAAAAATTGAAGGACCCTGAATGGGCCCCTGACTACGGCAAGCCCGTTTTCAACCCAAAGTCGGGAGCCACCGTCATCGGGGCCAGAGAATTTCTCATTGCCTATAACATCAACTTTAACACTAAAGACCGAAGGCTCGCCCACGAAATCGCCCTCAATATAAGAGAGAAAGGACGCGCCAAGAGGGATAAAGAAGGTAAAATCATCAGAGATGCCGACGGAAAAGCCATTAAGGTCCTTGGTAAGTTCAAGGATATCAAGGCTGTGGGATGGTATGTTGAGGATTACGGAATTGCCCAGCTTTCCATAAATTTCACCAACTATAAGATTTCTCCTCCCCACATCGTCTTTGATGAAGTTATAAAAGAAGCAGAAAAGATCGGGCTGCGAGTGACAGGCAGCGAACTGGTCGGCCTTATCCCCAAGGAAGCTATGCTCATGGCCGGGAGACACTATCTGAAGAAACAGGGAAAAAATCCTGGCATTCCAGAAGAAGAACTCATCCGGACAGCCGCTATATCTCTTGGTTTGAACGACGTGGCTCCGTTCGACCCGGCAAAGAAAATCATCGAGTATCAGTTCAAAGAAGTGGAGAATTCCCTTCTTGACCTCAACCTGAGAGAATTCGCCAATGAACTCTCAATCGACTCCCCTGCCCCCGGAGGAGGAAGCACGGCCGCTTTGAGCGGCGCCCTCTCGGCCTCGCTCTCTTCGATGGTCTCTAACTTGACGACCGGCAAAAAAGACTACGAAGACGTCCAGAAGGATGTGATAAAAATTGCCATGACAGCCCAGGTGTTAAAGGACGAGTTTTTGCGGGCTGTCGACCTGGACACTCTGGCCTTCAACAAAGTCATGGATGCCATGAAGATGGCCAAAAAGACAGACGAGCAAAAAAAGGAAAGGGATAAAGCCATTGAAGAGGCGTCCAAGGAGGCAACCCTGGTTCCTCTGGGAGTTTTGGAAAAGAGCATCGAAGCCCTAAAGCTGGCCAAAGAGATCGCCCTCAAAGGAAACAAGAACTCTTTGAGTGATGCCGGAGTAGCCGGGCTCGCGGCCCAGGCTGCGGCTGAAGGCGCCTACTACAACGTAAAGATCAACCTTCCCGGCCTCGAGGATGCCCGTTTTAAATCAAAAATAAAAAAGCAGGCCACGACTCTGGTGAAAAAAGCCGTGGAGCTCGGCCAGGAGATCAGAGAGATCGTTGAGAAAGAGTTGAAGTAAACAGTTGAAAAACTATCTGATTACCGGTCCGCCCCGCTGCGGCAAGACGACTCTTATCCTGAAGATCAGCCAGGTCGATTCTCTCTCAGACAATATCAGCGGGTTTATCACCGAGGAAGTGAGGGAAAGGGGGGAAAGAATCGGTTTCAAGCTCATCTCTCTCTCGGACAAAAAAGAGGGTTTCCTGGCAAAAAAGGGTTTCCCTTCCCCATACCGGGTGGGAAGATACGGAGTGAACATCGAAGACCTCGAAGACATCGGATGTTCAGCGATCGAGAAAGGGCTGCATTCAGGAGCAGTCATTCTCGTCGATGAGATAGGAAAGATGGAGCTTTTTTCTGCCAAATTCAAGAAGATACTGCTCGAAGCTCTGGATTCGCCGCAGAAAGTACTGGCTTCCATCATGGAGAGGAACAGCGATTTTGTTGACCGCATCAAAAGGAGATCCGATGTGAAACTTGCCCGCCTCCATCGCGGCAATTTTGAACAGGTCTTCAAAGAAGTGAAAGAATGGATAACACAGGAGACAAGCAGCATATGAATGAAGAAGTAGCCTGTTTCCCTTTTTGGTATTATCATAGAGTGAAATGAACTCTGAGTACATATGAAAATAGCTCTTATTTTTATGAGATTGCCACGCTTCGCTCGCAATGTCACGGGGAAGAGACAGCCAAGTGTTTCCGGTAACGACACTTGTGTCTTCAAGTCCATTAACAAAGAGGAGGAATAGATGAAGGCCCTTCTCATCATCGATATGATAAAAGATTTCATCAATCCTGACGGCGCACTCTACTGTGGTGACACCTCCCGAAAGATCATACCTTTTATCAAGGGAAAAATTGCCGAATTCCAGAGAAGCGATGACCTCGTTGTCTTCATCTGCGATTCCCATGAAGAAGATGACCTGGAATTCAAAATGTTTCCCAAACACAGCGTTGCTGGCACGGAGGGAGCGGAAATCATCGATGAGCTGACAGTAAGGGAAAAGGATGTCATCGTCAGAAAAAAACGCTACAGCGCTTTTTACGGAACAAACCTGGATGTCATTTTACAAGAAAACGATGTCAGCGAGGTCGCCGTGGTCGGCGTCTGCACCTCGATCTGTGTCATGGACACTGTCGGGGATTTGAGAAACCGGGACTACGAGGTTATCGTCTGTAAAAAGGGTGTGGCAGACTTCGACCAGAAAGCCCATCAATTCGCTTTGGAAAGAATGAGCAATATCTACGGGGCAAAAGTGGTGTGAGAAGCCACGCCTGAACCGAGCCTGGCCATCCATAATTTGAGGGAGGAGAAAAGATGAAAGAATGGTCAACTCAGGGAAGAAAAATGAAACTGGTGGAGGGGAATATCGTCCTCCTCGATGTCGAAGCGATCGTCAACGCTGCCAACACCAACCTGATCCTGGGAGGCGGGGTCGCCGGTTCGATCAGAGACGCGGGAGGCCCCTCTATCCAGGAGGAATGCAACCAGATCGGACCGATTCATGTCGGAGAAGCGGCGATGACCGGAGCCGGAAACCTCAAGGCGAAATACGTTATCCATGCGGCCGGGCCTGTCCAGGGAGAAGGACAAGAAGAGGAGAAGCTGCGCAATGCGACCCTGAACAGTCTCAAGATCGCCGAGGAGAACAAGATCAAGGACATTGCTTTTCCGGCCATCAGCAGCGGAATATTCGGTTTTCCCATCCAACGATGCAGCGAGATCATGCTCCGCACAGCCATGGAATTCTTGGAAACACATGAACATCCTGAAGAGATAATCTTCTGCCTTTACGGACAGGAGGCCTATAGTGTGTTTGAGAAAACCCTGGATAGTCTGACCGGGTAAAAGCTTCTCCCCTAACGAACTTTGTTCGCTCTTTTAACCAGGAAGAAGAGTCCGAAAAAGAAGAAGGAAAGGATAACGATAGTCCCGGAAGCGGGAAAATCAAAAGAATAGGCCAGGAAAAGCCCGAATAAAACAGAGACCACCGCGATCAAGGAAGAGAGAATGATCGCCTGTTTAAAATTGGATGCCAGCTGAAGACCGGCAGCCGCCGGGATGACCACCAATGCGGATACCAGGAGAAACGACTGTCACTGCAGTCAGGACAGTCAACAGGACTTCCAGGCGTCCCACCTTGACTCCAGATACTTTTGCTGCCTCGCGGTCAAAGGTCATGTACATGAATCTATGGTAGTTCAGGATCACGACGAAAACGACGACCACGGCCAGGGCAACGGAGAGCCAGACTTCGGATGTCTCTATTGCCAGGATATCGCCGAAGAGGTAACCGAAAAGGTCAACGTTATAACTCCGGGCAAGCGTGGCCAGGACGATCCCCGCAGCAAGACCTACGCTGCTGAAAATGGCAATGGCTGTGTCTCCATAGAGGCCTGCCTTCTCCTTCAGCTTCATGATCCCCAGGGCGGCGAGCACAGCGACAGCCAGCGCTATCCCCAAGGGAATTATGTTCAAGAACAGCCCGAGGGCCACTCCGGCAAAGGTGACATGAGCCAGGCCATGACCGATCATGGAATCGCGTCTCAAAATGAGAAACACTCCCAGCAGAGCACAGGCGACAGCGACAAAGATGCCTGCCAAGAGCGCCCTCTGAAGAAATCCGTAGCTGAGAAAAGCGTCCATTTTAAGTTAAGAGCCTGGAGTCATCTGTCAGTGACGGTGGGAAACAAGATGATGCCCGCCTGCCAGCATATCTTTAAAAGCCTTTGAGCGGCAGAAGTCCTCGTGAGTCCCGTGGTAGACCAGTCTCTGATTGAGGCAGGCGACCTGGCTAACATGTGTGTTCACAATCCCGATGTCATGGGTAATCATGACGATGGTGATTCCCTCTTTCTTGTTCAACGAATCGAGCATGTCATAAAAATGATCTTGTGTCTCTGTGTCCACTCCAGTGGTCGGTTCATCCAAGAACAGGATGTGCGGCTTGTTGACGATCGCCCGGGCTATAAAGACTCGCTGCTGCTGGCCTCCTGAAAGACTGCCTATGCGCCGGCTTGTAAAGTCCTCCATCCCCACCTGTTGTAAGGCCCTGGCAACCGAAAGCTCCTTATCTCGCTTCCTCATCCCCCGAGAACTGACCGCATGGAACTCCATGGCCACCACTTCCTTGATCGAAGCCGGAAACAGGGGATCGATATGAGTAGCTTTTTGAGGCACATAACCGATCCTGTTCCAATCGAAAAACTCCTCTACAGGCTGGCCCAGAATCCGAACCTCGCCCCGAGAAGGCTTGAGGAGCCCGAGGATGATCTTGACCAGAGTTGTTTTACCCGACCCGTTGGGGCCGATTATGGCTAAGAAATCTCCTGGATTTATGGAGAACGTCACCTCCTTGAGGACCGGGATGGATCCATAATGAAAGGAGACATTCCTGACGTTGATCAGAGGCTTCAGGTCAGCGGCAGATGAGTCCATCCTTCAAGTTCTCCAGGTTCCTCTCCATTATATCAAAAAACGTCACTCCCGACTGTAATTCTTCCTTTGTCAGGCTGGCTCCGGGATTCAAGACCATTGTCCTGGCTTTCACTTCCCTGGCCAGCACATTGGCCAGCTCATCGCTCACGAAAGACTCAAAAAATATGGCTTTAATTCTATGTTTCTTGGCCAGCTCCACAACCTCGATCAGTTTTTTGGGAGTCGGCTGAGAATCGGGGCTCAGTCCGTAGAGAGAAACCTGATGCAGTCCGTATCTCCGGGCCAGGTAGCCGAAAGCGGCATGCCCGCCGAGGATAAAGACTTTATGGACACAGCTTTTAAGGCTTTTCCTGTAGGTTTCATCCAAGCTCTGAAGCTTTTTCTTGCAGGCGGAAGCGTTTTTCTTGAAATCAGGAACTCCTGTGGGTTCCATCTCCGAAAGCACAGCCGCGATCCTGTCCACGATGACCTGGTCATTGTGGAAATCCAGCCAGATATGAGGATCGACCGCACCATGCTCGTGCTCCCGCTCGTTTACCCGCAGGTTCAATTCCCCGGCTGCATCCAATTCGATCAAGGATACCCCGTGGCTGGCTTCAAGCGTACGCAGTCTGGGATTCCGGACACTTGCCAGAATATCATTCAGCCACGGCTCCATGTCGCTGCCGATGTAGACAAACAGGTCAGCCGAGGAAAGCCTGACGATGTCGCTCGGCCGTGGCTGCCAGGTATGGATCTCGGCACCGGGAGGAAGAAGAAGGCTGACCTCTCCCCTGTCCCCTGCAACAGCCCTGGCGAACTCCATAAGGGGAAATACACTGGTCACAATCTTGATTTCTCTTGGGGAATTGTCGGTAAATGTCTTCGGGACGAGCAGAACAGCAGCCAGGATAAGAGCGAAAAAGACCCGCCGCCCGAAGGCAGAAGGATGCAACTGTCCGTAGATGATACTGACCTTAAACCTCAGGGATAAAATCAACTTGATGAGAGCCAGGGTGATAACCTGGAGGAGGGGCAGGGTGAGGCTCTGGTGGGATTCAAGCGCAACCCAAAGAGAAATATAAGGATAGAGGAATAGGTAATAGCAGGCAAAAAGTAAAGCGAAGAGAAGATGGGGAGCTTTCCCAAGGGCTTCGTAGGAATTTTTCGAAAACCCATTCCATACTTCGCGAAAGTTCCTGTAAAATCTGACATCCATGAACCTGGTTCCATCGATGATAGAGATCCCTCCGTCATGCTCCTTCACCTTTTTAGCCATGGCAATATCATCGACGACTTCTGCCTTTATCGCTTCATAACCTCCCCAGGAAAAATAAAACTTACTGTCGATGAAGAGAAACGGGCCCATGGCAAAGGAGAGCCGTGAATCCTTGGAAAAATTCATGACTTTGAACGGAAAAATAGCGACAAAGACAAAGTGAATAATGGGAAAATAGAGTTTTTCAGACCAGGTCTTGGTGATGAACCCGGGAATACAGGAGACGAAGGCGGAATTTCGTCTCTGAGCTGTAGCCAAGGCCGTGGAAATCGAGTTCGGCTTATGGATGGTATCGGCATCGGTAAAGAGAAACCATTCTCCTCGAGCGACCTGAGAAAGCTGGTGGCAGGCCCAGTTCTTTCCGTTCCATCCATCCGGAAGTTTATTGCCCTTTATGACTTTGAGCTTCGGATGACGATTGGATATCTTTTTCACGATTTCGTAAGTCCTGTCGTGAGAGTTGTCATCGAGGACGATGATTTCAAGGTGGGGATAGCTGGATTTCAAGAGAGAGGAAACACATTGTTCGATGTTCCTTTCTTCATTCCTGGCCGGGATGAGGACAGAAATTAAGGGCAAAGGTTTTCTTGGTCTCAGCTTGTTCTGTCCGCGCAGCCGTCTGAGATTCTGGAGCAAGTTGATAAAGATGAGCAACAGGAAAAAAAGAATCAATATTTGAATGAAATACATGTTCTCTGCCAACCCGATCCTTGTTTGATCCTCATCCTAGGTTTATCGAGATTTTCTCTCTATCCCCGCCACAAAAGAAAAGGAAGCCGGAGACACAACCCCTCTCAGGATTTTCTGGAAAGCTTGAAAACTGATAGCGGAGATTGATTCAAAGGAGAAAACAAGGATCAAATCCTGAACGAGGCTTATTGTCGATCTCCTTTTCCTTTTGTTTATTACATACAAGAGAGGATGTCAACCAAAA